>Ga0268386_10004582_pt1 | contig 10198 bp, 7 predicted proteins | sample RVTome_15_FD_200260 | JGI IMG/M metagenome (GOLD analysis project Ga0268386, IMG submission 200260) | Soil microbial communities from uranium-contaminated site in the Upper Colorado River Basin, Wyoming, United States - RVT150D86... ... | reverse complement strand
CACAATGGCGTCATCCACCACAATACCGATGGCAAGCACCAACGCAAACAGGGTTAGAAGATTGATCGAATATCCGAACAGCCCCAGGAAGAAAAACGTACCGATAATAGAAACCGGAACGGCAATAGCGGGGATCAGGGTAGACCTGAAGTCCTGGAGAAAAATGAATACAACGATAAACACGAGGACAAACGCCTCGATGAGTGTTACTGCAACTTTGTTGATCGAAGCGTTGAGAAATTCGTTCGTGTCGAAATTGATCATGACCCGCAGTCCGGAGGGGAAATCGTCGTCAAGCACATCAAGCGTTGAATGGATATTTTCAATGATCTCCTGGGCATTGGATCCCGGGGTCTGGTATACACCCATACTTATGCCCGGCAGGCCGTTGGTAAACGAAATGACATTATAACCTTCTGCATCCAGTTCAACTTCAGCCACATCCTTCAGACGCAGAAACTGGCCATTTCCCAGCGCCTTGATCACTATACGCTCATATTGCTCTTCGGTGTTGAACCTTCCGCCATACTTTATCACATACTCAAATGCCTCGGCATTGTTTTGTCCCAGTGAACCTGCTGCCGCTTCAAGACTCTGCTCATTGATGGAAGCCGTAACATCCGAGGGCATGAGGTTGTACGCTGCTAATCTTTCCGGTTGAAGCCATATGCGCATGGCGTAGTTCTTTGCTCCGAACACGCTCACGTCACCCACCCCGTTGATCCGCTTTAATGCTGGGAGCACATTGATGTTAAGGTAATTCTGAATGAAGGTCGCATCATAGTTCTTGCTTTCCGACAGCACGGTGAGGAACATGAGTGCGCTGGTTTGCTGCTTTTGAGTCGTAACCCCTGACTGAGTAACTTCCCTCGGAAGCAGGGGCAACGCCCTGGCTACGCGGTTTTGCACGTTTACAGCAGCGATGTCGGGATCAATCCCCTGATCAAAGAATACCTGGATGCTTGCGCCTCCGTTATTGCTTGCCGTGGAGGTAATATAACTCATCCCCTCAACGCCGTTTATTTGTTCTTCAATCGGAATGATAACACTCTCCAGCACGGTTTCCGCATTGGCACCGGGGTAATTCGCTCCTACCCGCACGGTCGGAGGGGCAATATCAGGATATTGGGTCACCGGCAGTGTGGTCAAACCCAACAATCCGAGCAACAATATGATAATGGATACGACTGTCGATAGTACAGGCCGCTCAATAAATTTCTTCAGCATGATCAATATCCTATTTAAATACGGTTTCCAGGGTGTTGGCAACACTGTCGAACGGCACCAGCCGGGGCTGTATCGGCGTGTTGTGCCGGAGTTTCCCCACACCCTCGGCAACGATCCTGTCTCCTTCGTGAATGCCGGAGGCGACTACCACCAGATTCGCTATGCGGTCTCGCACTTCTACGGGAGTCGTTACCGCTACGGAGTCTCCCTGGACGCGAAATACGTATACCCTGCCCTGTTGCTCGAAAGTCGCCTTCTCCGGTACTACAGGAACCTCTTCATACGTCCTGGGAATACGGATGACCCCGCTGTTGCCGTCGGCCAGCAACCGGTCGGAATTCGGGAATATTGCCCTGAAGCCTACTGTTCCGGTTGTTGTGTTTACCTGCCCCGTTACGGTCTCTATTTCTCCCGGTTCCTCATAGATCTCGCCGTTGACGAGCTGAAGTTGTACCGGAGGAAAATTCGCTATCTTCTGTGTTAGGTTACTGCCTTTGGCAGCCTGAATGAAGTTGAGGTAGTCCCTTTCATTCATCGAAAAGAAGGCATACACCTGGTCGATATCAGAAACGGTTGTCAGGGGTGAAGGATCCACGGGACTAACCAAAGCACCCTGCCGGAAACGAATGGCACCGATGTAACCATCTATAGGACTTCTTATCGTTGCATAGTTAATGCTGGCGCCAATACTCTTGTAGACTGCCTGGGCCTGAGCAAGCCGCGCTTCCGCCGTTTCCAACTGCATCCTGCCTACGATACCTTTTTCCACCAGCGGTTTGAGTTTATCCACTTCAACCTGTGCTGCGTTCATATTTGCGCGGGCTGCGCCTGCATCCTGGATCAACGTCTGTGTTTCAAGTTTGAAAAGTGGCTGGCCCTTACGTACGGCCTGACCTTCATCCACCAGCACATCGGTAATATACCCCGAGACCTTTGTCCTCACGTCACTGCTTACAACGCCCTCGAGACTGGCAGGGTAGGAAGTGTAGCCTGTTACTGTTCTGAGCGGCACCTCTACAACCGGATAGGGTGCAGGCCCGGAAGCTTGCTGTGCATCCTGTTTATCCTGACACGAAACCAGCAGGAGAAGGCTTAGTATGAGACCGGGATGGTTTGGTATTTTCATCTGGCTGTGTGGTATGATTATCGGGTATGTATTCACTTGATTTATTTTGATTTATCAGGGCGACCGAAGGATGTTAACCTGTGGCAATGCCTTGCCAAAGTATTTCCACAGCATCGCGCAGGTCTGATTGGTCCAACGGAACCTGACTAAACAGGTTCAGTTTTGCTGCTGAATTGACACTCCCGAAAGTAAGCACAATCAACAGCTCCGGTTTGACCTGCCTTATTTCGCCGGCCTCCATCCCTTCCTGGAAAAAGCTGTAAAGGGTGCCGCGAAGGTGGTTGGGGGACTTGTCCGCATTATATGGAGAGTTCAGGAACTGTTCAAAGAAAATAAGGACATTGTCATTTTGATTATAGAATTCATACAGTTGGTTCCAGATGTTGAAGAAGCGTTCCTTTCTGGTTGCGCCGGTTCCCGCAGCCTTGTCAACGATTGCGATCACACGCTCCCTGTTGTACGCATACAGTTCGCGTATCAGATCATCTTTTCCCTTGAAATAGTGATAAATGGTTCCTGCTGCAACACCGGCATTCCCGGCAACAAGACTCATGGGGGCACCATGAAACCCCCGTTCCCTGATCAGGTCAAGGGCGCTTTCAAAGATCAACCGTTTCTTTTCGGATATCTCCTCCATAATTATATAGGGTCCAACATTGACGGTCGACTGAACGTTCATTCGGATCGCAATAATCGCATTCACTTATCCCGGTCTCCCCCTCAGGCCCTGCCAAAATTCTTCTTCCGAAACAGCTTTACCAGCTCGATCAGGACAACACACCCTGCAGCCACCATGAGGATCATCCGCATGATGTTCCAGCCGAGGGTAGTGGTTTTGAAGATGGGATGCAGGAAGGGGGAATATATAATAAGGAGTTGCAGACCGACCGACAACATTAAGGCACCCCACATTGCCCAATTGGAAAAAATTCCGGGATTGACAATGGGACGATGTACCGACCGCACGGAGAGTGCATTACCCAACTGAACAAAACACAACAACGTGAAGACGGTGGTCTGTTGTGTTCGCACGTCATAACCTTCATTGGCTACCCAATATTGGGTAAGGAGTACGGCAGAGGCCATGATTATACCGGTAGATAGTATTTGCGGGATCATTCCACCGGCAAACAAATTCTCGCCGGGGGGTCGCGGCGGTCGCTTCATGATGTCGTCTTCTGCCGGCTCTGCCGTGAGGGTAATACCGGGGAGCCCGTCCGTTACCAGGTTGATCCAGAGAATGTGAATAGGAAGCAGGGGTATAGACAAACCCACAATGGGTGCGAAGAATATTGTCAGCACTTCCGCCAGGTTGCAGGAGAGCACATACAGGATAAACTTTTTAATGTTCTCATAGATCCTTCTTCCTTCCTTTACTGCTTTGACGATGGTGGCAAAGTTATCGTCGAGGAGGATCATATCGGCGGCTTCTTTCGACACATCCGTGCCCGTAATGCCCATAGCTACGCCGATGTCTGCCTGCTTCAGCGAAGGTGCATCGTTGACACCATCGCCGGTCATGGCAACAAACTCGTGGTTGTGTTGCAGTGCCTTCACAATATTCAGCTTCTGTTCGGGAGACACCCGCGCATATACCGCAATGTCCTCCACTTTCTGTACGAATTCTTCTTCCGGGATCTTAACCAGGTCGGCGCCCGTTTTCGTTCTTTGTGAACCTTCCTCCACCATGCCGAGGCGTTCTGCGATCGCATTGGCCGTTAGAGACTGGTCGCCGGTGATCATTACTGTTTTGATCCCTGCGGTCCTGCATTCGCGAATAGCCTCGATGACCTCCTCCCTGGGCGGGTCGATCATGGCTACCATTCCAAGAAAATCGAGATCCTTCTCAAGGGCCGGTGTTATCGTATCGGGTTTTTCATCGAAAGTCCTGTATGCAAAAAACAAAACCCGTAGGCCATCCGCTGCCCATTCCCTGTTGGTCTCAAGCCAACCGCGCACCTTATCCTGGTGTCTTTCTGACAACTTCGACGCCACCTTTGCCGGCGCTCCCTTTACAAAGAGGATCCATTTGTCCTGATCTGCATGAAGGGTAGTCATCCTCATTCGTTCCGAATCGAAGGGAAGCTTGGCTTTCAGGGGATATTTGGTGTCGGAATCGGATTTGGAATGGCCCTGCTGCCTGGCATAGCTCACCATCGCAGTCTCTGTTGAGTCGCCGAGCACCTCGTCGTTCTCTGAAAACCGTACCTCATTGTTGAGCATCATGGCGTGACCCAGCAAGTCTTCAAGTCCGGGAGCGGACATGATCTTTTCCACCGTCATGACATTTTGGGTGAGCGTTCCCGTCTTGTCGCTGCAGATATAAGTAACGGATCCCAGTGTTTCGACGGCGGGGAGTCTTCTCATCAGCGCATTTTGTTTCACCATCCTCCGTGCGCCCTGGGCGAGTGCGATAGTGATAACCGCCGGAAGCGCTTCAGGCAGGGCAGCTACAGCGAGAGACAGCGCTGTAAGGAACATGAGGAATGGCGATTCACCGCGGAAGATTCCGAAGCCAAAAACGATCAGGCAGATCACGATTACCACCACAGAAAGTTGCTTGCTGAACACGGCCAGCCGTTTCTGGAGCGGTGTCTTTTGGTCTTCGAAATCCATCAGGTCGGCTATCTTGCCAATTTCCGTATTCATACCTGTGGATGTAACCACCGCCTTTGCTGACCCGTTGCTTACGATGGTCCCCTTAAAAACCATGTTATTCTGATCGCCGGGAAGCAAATCGTTACCCGACATCGTATCGGCACTTTTTGTCACCGAATGACTTTCTCCTGTAAGCGCCGCCTCCTCAGTCTTGAATGCGCTGACTTCCAGTAGTCTTGCGTCGGCCGGTACGACGTCGCCGGCTTCCAGGAGGATGACATCGCCAGGCACCAGCCCGGCGGCTTCAACTTTTGAAGGGTTGTCTTCGCGTAACACCAAAGCATACTGCGCTGCCATTTTTTGCAGCATCCTTACCGATTCCTCCGCGTTGTTTTCCTGGTTGTAGCCGATCCACGCATTTCCGATGATGATGGCCAGGATCACATAGGCATCTGTAGCCTCGCCTACAATAAAAGAAACAACGACAGCCACGATCAGGATAAGGATCATGACATCTTTGAACTGCCCCAGAAGGATGGCCAGTTTACTCTTGCGCGGTGCCTCGCGGAGGACGTTCCGTCCGTACTTTTCCCGGAGGGAGGGGATCCGGTCTTTCTTCAGGCCCGATGTGGATGTCCCGAGTTTCTTAAGGATTTCTTCAGCGCTGAGCCGGTACCATACATCCATAAGGTCAATATAAAGGAATGCACTTTCAAATTATGATGGCGTAAATCGGCATTACAGGCGCTCACGGCAAAGCTACCCTTTCGTCAAATCATAGATATGCCGTATGTTTTCAAGAATGCGTTCGAAGTCTATTTTCAAATCCACAATCCGTCCCGTCCTGATATCAAATACCCATCCGTGTACGGAGGGAAACCCACTCTCCTGGTAACTCAACTGCAACGCTGCTGTTTTGATCACATTGATGCATTGCTCTTCTACGTTCAGTTCCACCAGCCGGTCGTACCTTTTGTTCTCCTCTTCAATGGCATCCAACTCCGCCTGGTGAAACCTGTATATGTCGCGTATGTTGCGCAACCAGGGATTCAATATGCCCAGGTCCCTTGGGATCATTGCTGCCCTCACCCCACCACAGTTATAATGGCCACAAACGATTACGTGCCTGACCCGCAGGTGCCTTATCGCATAGTTGATCACTGCCATGACATTGAGGTCAATGCTGGTCACCAAGTTGGCGACATTGCGGTGCACAAATACTTCGCCGGGGCCAAGCCCCATCATCTCTTCCGCGGATACCCGGCTGTCGCTGCAGCCGATATACAGGTAATCCGGATTCTGATCGCTGGCAAGTCGTTGAAAAAAATCGCTGTCCGTTCCCTTCTTCTGTTCTATCCAGCGTCTGTTGTTCTCGAAGATTTCGTCATAGGAGGTCATGTCCCGGTGTAAGTTACAATGGTCACAATCGGCAAATTGCCAAAGATACCTAATTCTTTATCCCCTTACCGGCACTTTTTTCATTTCAAGTGGCCGTGCGGCAGGCAGTCCCGTAACCTTCAGAATTTCTGCTTCGTTAAGGGTCTCCTTGCTCAGCAGCGCATTGGCCAGCGCGTCGAGTTCCTTTCGGTGCCCGCGCAACAATCGTCTTGCCTCGTCGTGACATTCGTTTATGATCCTCAACACCTCTTCATCGATCACCCGTGCGGTATACTCGCTGAATGGCTTCGTTCCATAACTTCCTGCCGTGCCCAGGAAAGGATTCGTTTTCGGCGCAAGTTGTATCATGCCCAATTTTTCACTCATTCCCCATTGTGTCACCATACCCCTGGCCAGGTTGGTGGCCTGCTCGATGTCATTTTCTGCACCGGTGGTCCTGGTGCCATAGACGACTTCTTCGGCCGACCGGCCCCCCAGGATGCCGATGATCCTTGCACGCAGATACTCCTCCGTGTAGTTGTAGCGGTCGCTATCCGGACGCTGGTATGTAACACCCAGGGCCATACCGCGGGGGACGATGCTCACCCGGTTCACCGGGTCCGCGCCAGGCACCACCAATCCAAGTATCGTATGACCCCCTTCGTGGTAAGCGATCCGTTCCCGGTCCTCGGGACTCAGCAGCAACGGCCGTTCCGGACCCAGCACAATTTTCTCCAATGCATCCATGAAATCGGACTGACGGACAACTTCTTTCTCCCTCCGTGCGGCCAGCAGCGCCGCCTCGTTCACCAGGTTTCTGAGATCGGCGCCGGACAACCCCGGTGTTGACGCAGCCACATTCATAAGATCAACATCCTCACCAAGCGGAACATTGCGGGTGTGAACCTTAAGGATCGCTTCGCGCCCGTGCCGGTCAGGAAGGTTCACCACGACACGGCGGTCAAAGCGGCCGGGCCTGAGCAGCGCCTTGTCCAGCACATCCGGTTGGTTAGTTGCCGCCAGCACAATAACACCTTCGCGGCTGGAGAAGCCATCCATCTCGGTGAGGATCTGGTTAAGGGTCTGCTCCTGTTCGCTTGAGCCACCGAGCGCGGTGGTTCCCCGTGCGCGCCCTATGGCGTCGAGTTCATCGATGAATATGATTGCCGGCGCATGCTCGCGCGCCTGCTTGAAGAGATCGCGTACCCTTGCTGCACCAACTCCCACAATCATTTCAATAAATTCAGATGCACTCATTGAAAAGAACGGTACGCCGGCTTCGCCGGCAACCGCACGGGCCAGTAAGGTCTTGCCGGTGCCCGGCGCTCCGACCAGCAGTACGCCCTTTGGCGCAGCGCCGCCGAGGCGCGTATACTTTTTGGGGTTCCTCAGAAAATCCACGATCTCCACCAGTTCATTCTCTGCTTCATCGATGCCCGCAACATCGTCGAATGTGACCTTAGCCGACGTCTCTTTATCGAAACGCCTGGCACGGCTGCTCCCCATGCCCATCATGCCGCCCATGCCCATGCCGCCTCCTTTCCTGGCAGCACGGAATATCCAGACATAAAACAAGATGATCAGCAGGGCCGGACCAAAGCGAACGAGAAAGGAAATTACCGGATTCATTTCCTCCTGAAGGGGTTGCGCGCGAATAATCACATTGTTGTCAATCAGCAATTTTTCCAGCCCCGAATCGATGAACAAGGGCAACTCGGTGGCGAATGTTTCAGCGTCAATGCGATCGACCTTGACGCTGTCGCTGTCGGGTTCCTCGCTGACCGGAGGGACAACAACCGGTGCATCGAACGTCCCGGTGATCGATGAACCCTTGCTGTATATTTCTTTCACGTTGCCTTTTGACACCTCATCCTTAAAGAGGTTGTATGAAACGATCGCAGGCGCCGCCGGATCCGGGTACAGAAACGTTCCAATAAAATAGTTCAGCGCAAGGATACCAAGCAACCAGAACCATATCTTCATGGGAGGCAACTTCCAGCCCTTATCTTCTCCTCCGGCAGGTTGTCTGCCATTGGCGCCTGTCGGGCTGCCTTCATTTTTTTGCTGGGATGTACTCATGTAAAAAATAAATTTCCGGTGATGACCCGGGACACATCAACCTTCAAACCGCCTGCCCACGGAGGGTCAGTCCGGGGGCGCTTTCTCCGGTAGATCCTATTGGGCAAGGTATCCCCCATCCACACAATAGTAAGCACCGGTAACGAAGGAAGCCTTATCCGAATTCAACCAGAGCGATAGTTCAGCAACCTCCTCCGAAGTACCGAGCCGCCCGATGGGATGCAATCCAACCAATGCATTCAGGGTAGCTTTATCCAATGCATTCTCGACCAAAGGTGTCCTGATATATCCCGGACCAACGGCATTGATGCGGACCTGCCTGTCTGCGTATCCAAGCGCAGCGGCTTTCGTGAGTCCGATCACACCGTGTTTGGCTGCAACATAGGCGGGGGACGACCGGGTGCCTACCACACCCAGGATGGACGCCATATTTACGATGCTTCCGCCTCCCGAACCAAGGATGGCAGGGATCTCATACCTCATTCCGTAAAACACGCCGGACAAGTTGACGCTAATCACCTTGTCCCAGCCATCAACCGGGTAATCGCCGGTGTCGGCCAGCGGTCCGCCAATCCCGGCATTGTTTACCGCAACATGCAGTCCCCCGTACTGTTCAACAGTCTTTTCTACAAGAGCCCGGTTTTCCTCCGGCTTCGAAGTGTCTGCTTTCACAAAGGTGGCTACCCCTCCTTTTGCTTTTATGCTGCTGATTGTTTCGTTACCTCCTTTTTCATCAATATCCGAGACAATCACCTTTGCTCCTTCTGATGCATACAGGACGGCGATCGCCCGTCCAATACCAGATCCTGCTCCGGTAATTAAGGCGACTTTGTTTTCAAGGGATTTCATGCGCAAAATTCTTGGTTATCTGTACGTGTTTATTTATGTACTTCTTCCAGCCTGCGCAATCTGCCCCATTCTTCACCGTACCCAGGATACGTTCATCGCGGATAATTGGTGAAGAAGAACGGTCCAATGGTAAAGTGAGAACGTTAATTCTCACCGTGACCTGTATTGGGTCATGCTTCCAGCCGGCTTGGCTACTGCACAAACTGAACACACGACAAGTGACGAAATTATTGATATTCTTCTTATGATTTTTGACAGTTTTTTTTCTTCAATATAACAGGTTGAAGAAACGTTATTGCAGCGTCAGGCCTGCCTTACAAGTTCAATCTCAGCAACAATTTTTACATCTTCACCTACCAGAACGCCCCCCGTTTCCAATGCGGCATTCCAGTTGAGGTTGAAGTCGGTCCGGCTGATCTTGCCGGTAAGTGTAAACCCTGCCCTTTCATTGCCCCAGGGATCCTTGCCCGTTCCGCCAAACTCCACATCCACTTTTACCGGTCTTGTCACACCCGTTATGGTTAGGTCACCGTGCAGGACGTAATTCTCATCGTCTTTCTTTTCCAACTTCGTGGAAGCAAACTTCAGCTCCGGAAACCTGGCGGCATCAAAAAAGTCGGCTGACTTCAGGTGCTTGTCGCGATCCTCGTTTCCCGTTGTGATGGAATCTGCATCGGCTGTGAAATCGATTGTTGCAGAAGTGAAGTCGTCGCCATACGTTTCCACTTTTGCATCAAACTTTCTAAACGTTCCCGATACATTCGTAATCATCATGTGCCTCACTTTGAATCCCAATTCGCTGTGCGACGGATCCAGATTCCATTTTGTTTTAACTGCGGTTTTTGTTTCCATTGTTATTTCTTTTTTTGATTATCGATACAAACCTACGGCCAAGCGGGGTTGAAAGACGTTGAACCAGGTTAAGATCTGGGGGCAGGGTAG
>Ga0268386_10004581_pt1 | contig 10198 bp, 9 predicted proteins | sample RVTome_15_FD_200260 | JGI IMG/M metagenome (GOLD analysis project Ga0268386, IMG submission 200260) | Soil microbial communities from uranium-contaminated site in the Upper Colorado River Basin, Wyoming, United States - RVT150D86... ... | reverse complement strand
GGTGCTGCTGCTGCACGGCGGTCCGGCGGCGACGCACGAGTACTTCGAGGCCTTCGACAGCTACTTCCCGGCGGCCGGCATCGAGTACTACTACTACGACCAGCTCGGCTCGGCCTACAGCGACCAACCCGACGAGCCGGAGCTCTGGGATGTCCCGCGCTTCGTAGACGAGGTCGAACAGGTGCGACGAGCGTTGGGGCTCGACCGGGACAACTTCTATCTGCTAGGACACTCCTGGGGCGGCATTCTCGGCATCGAGTACGCGCTCGAGCACCAACACCACCTGAAGGGGCTCATCATCTCCAACATGATGGCCAGCATCCCGGCCTACAACGACCATGCCAGGACCGTGCTCATGCCGGCGCTGGACCCGACGGTGCTGGCGGAGATCCAGCAGCTCGAAGCGACGGGTAGGACGGAGGAGCCCCGCTATATGGAGCTGCTGGTGCCCCATCACTACGAGCAGCACGTGCTGCGGATGCCGGCGGCCGAGTGGCCAGACCCGGTCAACCGAGCCTTCCAACGCCTGAACAGGGCGATCTACGTGCCGATGCAGGGACCGAGCGAGCTCGGCGCCAGTGGCAAGCTGCTCGATTGGGACCGCACCGGCGACCTCGGGAAGATCGCCGTGCCAACCCTGGTGATCGGTGCGCGCTACGACACGATGGACCCGGCGCACCTGGAAATGATGGCCGGCCAGGTACAGAGGGGGCGATACCTCTTCTGCCCGAACGGCAGCCACATGGCTATGTACGACGACCAGAAGGTCTACGTCGACGGAGTCGTCCGTTTCGTGAAGGACGTCGACGCCGGCCGTTTCTGATGGCCGTCTGACAAAGACGACCCCGAGCTCCAGCCACGAGCCCGAGGTGGGCGTTCTTCCGTGATCATCGCCTTCGCGGAGCGCGGGTGGCGGCGCGGCGACCAGGCACGGGCCATGCCCCGCCGCAGCTACGCGCTCTTGGACAGCCGCAGGAGCTTGCTCTGAGGATTGGCGAGGTAGTTTTCGAAGAAGCCGGCGCCATACGTCTCGAGGCCTTCGGCGCTGATGAAGGGCTCGTGCCACTCGGACGAGGCGAAGCCGACACCCGCTGCGATGTCGTCGAGGAAGGCACGTTCCCACCGCCGAAACTCGAGCGTCAGCTCTCGCTCCTTCTCGAAGCCTCCAGGGTGAAATCGCAGGAGACCGCCATTGCCGGGCTCCGCCAGTGAGAAGTAGTAGGCAAACTTGGTCCTGGAGTCCGATGCGTCGTGCTTCCCGAGGTCGAACTCCGGGTTGGCGATCATGGTGACGAAGCTTCCGCCATCCGCCAGCAGATCGTGGATCCCTCTCAACGCCGACTCGATCTCCGCGGCGTTCTCGAGGTAGTGCAACAGGTGAATCGCGGTGGCGACCTCGAAGCGGCGGTCGAGCTCGAGCTTCGTGACGTCGCTCGCTCTGTATTCGATTCCCAGCGGCTCGCGCTGCTCGATCGCCTGCGCCTGCTCGATCTGCTTCGGGGACAGGTCGATGCCCAGCACGGGATCGGCCCCGCATTCAGATCGGAATCGCCGCGTATAGAAGCCGTCGCCGCAGGCCAGGTCCACCAGGGACTTCCCGCGAATATCCCCGAGCGTTCGAAAGATCACCGGGTCTTGGCAGTGACGGTGGTACACCGCCATCCGTGCCATTCCCTCTTCATAACGCCCGTCGGTTTGAACCTCGTCGTACGTCTCCTTGACGACGGCCTTCTGGTCTTTCCGTGACTGTCCGGGCGGCCGCTCCATGAATCAGGGCCTCGCTCGCCTCGCGTGGATGTCTCGATCGAGAGCAGTGTACCGCGGCGACCGACCTGCCCCCTGAAGCCGGCGCACGCATGAGGCTCCCTCTGGCAGGATCGTCCGCTGCTCGCCGTCTCTCAGAGGCAGTGTCGATGCGGTGCGCAGATGAGAATCCTATCCTTCATCCTCGACGCCCGAGTTGTCACCAAGACTCTCAGGCACATCGCAGGGCGAGGCCTTGGGGCGACGCGGCCGGTAGACGGCGGGACAAGCAGCGGGCAGGGCCGAACGACGTCCTGCCCCGAGGGGACGGCAACCCGAGGCTCAGCCTCGCGCTCGGTCCTGGCAGCATCCACCCTTCCTCGGCCCACGGCCGCACGCCGCGGCTCGCCCACTGCTCGGCGTTGCGCGCGAGCCCTGCCACGGCGGCGCGTGGCATCGCGCCCAGAGAGTGCGAGCCAGGCGAACGGTTCCGCGGAGCCTCGGTCGACTTCTCGGTCGCGACGAGAACGAGGAGGAGGGCTAGCGAGCGAATGCCTCAGACCCGCGAGCGGGTGACGCATCGCCTCGCGAGTAGCGGCGGGACCTGCGCCGGTGCTGGTGGCCGGAGAGGCCAGGCAAGCTCGACTCAAACCGCACACGGACCTCCCTTCCACTGCGCGCGCCGCTAACGTAGGATTTACGCGCTGCCCAGCCGTCAGCCCACGCGGTTGACTTGACGGGAGGGAGGACGTCGTGAGTCGAGTCTTGCGCCTTGTGGCGACCGTTTCGGTTCCGGCGATCGTTGCGCTTTGTCTGCTCTCGTCGTGTCGAGGCAGCGAGAGCCCCACGGCACCGGCGAGAATCAGCGCGGCAAGCGGTGCGCCGTCGAGCTCTGATGCGTCGACCGCGTCCGACCCCGCCGCAACGAGCGGGAGCGGGGTCGCTCCCGGTGAGACCGAAGAGACCGCAGGGCAAGTCGGGAGCGTGGCCGAGGCGGTGGTCTCGAAGCAAGCGGTCTGCCACGTCGACGGCGCCGGTAGGCTGCGGCGCATCGAAGTGGCGGCTTCAGCAGTGCCGGCTCACCTCGGACACGGCGACACGCTGCCGGGTACGGGAGGCCTCGATTCCGAGTGCCGCCCGCTCGTGGACAACTGCCCGGAGGTGGACAACCCCGGCCAGGAGGACAGCGACGGCGACGGTGTCGGCGACGCCTGCGACAACTGCGTCAGCGTGCACAATCCGGATCAGGCGATCTGTCCGGCCGATCTCGCCGATTCCCTGGGCGACGCCTGCGACGCCGATGACGACGGCGACGGGGTGCTGGACGTAGACGATAGCGACGCTTGCGACCCCGAGGTCTGCAGCGACAGCGACGGCGACACCTGCGACGACTGCAGCAACGGCAGCTTCGACCCGGCCGATGATGGCGAGGACTGCGACAGCGACGGGATCTGTGATGCCGGCGAGCCCGACGACGACGGCGACGGGGTCAGCGACGCCGACGACCAGTTCCCTTGCGACGCCAACCAGTGCCGCGACACCGAGAACGGCGTCGGAGACGGTTGCGACGACTGCAGCTCGGGGACCGACGACATCTTCGACGACGGCGACGATGCCGATGGTGACGGGATCTGCGACGTCACGGACACCTAGCGCCTCGTACCACGCCCCGCTAGCCGATTACATGCCCCGCGCCGCAGGCGGCGCGGGGTCGCGTCGCTCCTCCGAAACTTGACTCCTCGCAGCGACCCGCAGGGTGTCGTCGCCCAGAACCTCCGCCAGCTGCCACAACCACTGCGCCGTCGATTGAGGGGGTCCACCCACCTCGGAGAGAGGAGGCTCCACCCGCTTGGGGTTGCAAAATGATCGGCGGCGCCGAAAGGAAAACCCCATCCCTCCGCTTCTCGAGGCTCTCCAGGATCGCAGGGACCGCCGGCAGATCGACTTCGATCTGGACTCGATGCAGACCTTCGCCGGCGTCGAGTCGACGGCGGTCGTCGTGAGAGGCGTCAGGGGCGGTGAGAAGTTCGTCTACAGCTTCCTCGTGCGCGAGTTCGATGGCCGGCTCCAGGCGGGGGACCTGAGAGAGAGCTTCGTGGAGGAGAACCTGGGGGGCCGATGACAGCGTCGCACCTCGGCGGCGGCCTGCGGCGGCATCACCGGGCCATCCCGCTGCTGTTGGTGGCTCTTGTCGGCGCTTTCCCGCGGCGAGGTTGGAAATTCGTTGAGGGGTTGAGCCCTCGTTACTCCTCTCCGACGGTCGCGGCAGTCTTCAACTGGTTCGAGGAGCTCGACCGCCTGGTGCCGCCGAGCTAGACACCGCCCAGACGAGACCCCTACCGACGCAGTGGCAGCTCTACTCGATCCGGCCTGGATGGAGGGAAGGAGCTCGTCCCCTCTCGCAGCGGGCGCAGGCAAGCTGCGCTCCTACACCGGAAAGGATGCGACCCGGGGCGCCTCAGTCGACCGGCGCGAGGCGCTCGAGCTCGACGTCGAGATTCGCCACGACGTGGATCCGGTCGCGCACCGTGGGCGCCACGCTCTTCAGGATGTAGAGGCGCTGGCCGTCGGAGCTGACGTCGTAGGAGAGGCCGGGCGTGTCGAGGAACTCGGCCTGGAACGCGAGACGCGGCGGCCCGATGTCGAGCTCCGGCTCGGTCGTGACCGGCAAAGCGCTCCAGCCGTTGGAATTGGCGAAGAAGATCTGCCGAGCAGGGCGGCCGCCCTCGACGTCCTGCACCATGAGCTTCAGTAGTGGCTTGCCCTGTCGCGTGAAGGCGAGGCGGTCGCCGCCGTGGCTCCAGAACGGCCATCCGTCGTCGGTGCTGCCGGCGAGGCGCCGTCCCTCGCCGCTCTCGAGATCGTGGATCCAGACGTAGTCGTTGATGTCGCCGACGTGCAGCGCGAGGAGGCGATCGTCATCGGAGAGATCGAACACACCGAAGATCCGGGGCTCGATGGGAAGGATCTCCTCCTTGCCATCGCGATCCACGGTGGCGATGGTGCCCAGCGCACGGTCGCCGCCCGGCACGAAGACCAGGCTGCCGGCACGGGAGACCGCGACCTGCACCTGGGCGAAGAAGGAGTCCATCGCGACCCCGCGCACGACCGTCACCGGGTCTCCGGAGACGGTGCGTCGCTCGGCGTCGAAGGGCACCGCGAGGAGGTTGCCGCCGCGGCCGAAGATGAGATGCCCGGTCGCGGCGTAGCGGGCGTCATAGCCCGACTCGAGGAGCGTCCTGGTCTCGAGCGTCGCGAGATCGAGCAGCGCGATCGATCCGTAGTCGCTGCTGAGCCGCCCCTCCTTGAGCGACAACAGGATCGAGCGGCCGTCGGGGAGCACGTCGCCCATGACGCCGGGGAGCGGGCCGATCGTCTCGGCGGCGCCCCCGGACTCGCGCACCCGGCGCAGCGTGAGTCCTTCGTCCTCTCCCCAGTAGATCCATCCGTCCTCGGCCCAGCCCGCGCGCTGGGCGTTGGGGACGTCGACCAGGACGCGCACGTCGTCCCCATCGATCGACACTCGCTTGAGCTTGCGGTCGCCGAGGAAGCCCACGGTTCGCCCGTTCGGAGAGAAGAAGGCGAAGCTCGCATTCTCGGTGCCGGGGATCGGCACCGGCGGCGCGAAGTTGGAGAGGCCGCGGCGAAAGAGCTAGGTCCTCTCCGCCGTGCGGCCGACGAAGACGATCTCGGCGCCGTCGGGAGAGATCGCGAGGTGGACCGGATCGAAGGTGCCGCGGATCTGTCCCAGCGGGATCGAGATCGACTCGGGAAGGACGATCTGCGACCGCACGGTCGTCGACGCCCGTTGCGCGGAACCGACACCGTCACCGCCGCTCCTGCGATCGCCTCGCGCTCGAAGCGGGCGCGGCGCTCGGGATCCGCCGCCACCTCGTCGAGCAGGAGCTTGATCGCCACCTCCCGGCCGAGCGTGGTGTCGCGGGCGCGATAGACCTCGGCCATGCCTCCCGCGCCGCGGGAGGAGAGCACCTCGTAGTCCCCCAGGCGCGCAAGCCTCGCGGACGCCGAACCGATGCCGGCCGCGTACCCGAACATCGAGGATTCCGCCAGCCCGGCGGCGATGTAGAGGAGGAACAGCGACCCGGCGAGCCGCGCGTACAGCCGCCTCCGGCCGGCATCAACCGAGCCCGCGGCGGTCCCGGACACGGTCCGTGGGGTCACGGTTGGCCCGCCTGCGCCGCGCGCGACGTCGAGGTCGCCGCCGGCACGACGGGCCGACCGCGCATGCGCCACAGCCAGAGCCCCATCACCAGGAGCGGCGCGAGAACCGGGACTGCGAGCAACGCCGGCGCCCTCAAGGCAGTCGGGAGCACGTTCGTCTGGCCGAAGAAGAACGAAGCTGCCGCGATGAACAGGGCGAGGCACATCCGCCAGAGATGCCGGGCCACGCGTCTCCGCGTGTCGTGCCGCGGCTGGACCACCACTCGGATGTCGGACACGCCGGCAGCCGCGGCGACGGCCGCGAAAATGAAGGCCATCGGCGCTGGCAGCCCTTCAATGGTGCCATCGGGACTCGTCAGCGCGCGGCGTCCGATGTCGATCAGGGCAAATGCCAGGGCGGATGCGAGGCCGGCGCCCGCGAGCCACGCCCACCGCAGGCCTCCCGGCAGTGGCGAGACCGCCGTCACACCGGTGAACACCAGATACGCCGCGAGAAGCCCCATCACGACCGATGTCTCCACACCGGTGACCGCCGCGATGGCCGCGCCGCTCAGGGCCATTGTCAGCATCGCGTAGACGAACACCCGGCCACTCGACCGGTGAGAACGGGAACCCTTCGCGGCGTAAAGCGCGGCGAAGCCGGCGAGCAGGCCGACCGCGCCTCCGACAACGTGGAGAATCAGGATCGCTCGCAACGTTCATCCTCCTGAGAGGACATCCCGGATCGCCTGGCGCACATGGGACCGGCGCTGGACTTCGGCGCCCTGCTCGCTATATGACAGGGCATGCCGCTTCGCGCTCGACGCCGGCACGGCGCGGACTCGCGACGGCGAGGGTACCCGGGGAGTGAGGGGGCGTCGATGGCCGCAGGCACCGCAAGCGTGACATTTCGAATCAACCACGCGCGGGCGGCGACGAACAGCGTGTCCGCGGGCATGGCGAAGGGGCTGCTCGAGTTCGCGGTCCACCGCGGCGCCGATCGGGCGGCGCTGCTGGCCGCCTCCGGTTTCGATGCCGCCGCCTTGGAGCACGAGGACGGGCGCGTCACCTTCTCGCAGTACGGCGCCCTGTATGCCGTGGCGGAAGGCCTCTGCGCCGACCCGGCGCTGGCGCTCCATTTCGGCGAGGTCATGGAAGCCATGGACCTGCTGCTGGTCTGTCACGTCGGAAGCGCCCGCGCGACCATGGGCGAGGCGTTCGCGGCGATCAACCGTTACGGCCGATTGAGCGTCGACGTCGAGACCGCGGATGGCGGAGACCCCTTCCAGGCCGAGCGATCCCCGGAAGGGCTCTGGGTGGTGGACGCCTCGGTGTACCCCGGCGGCATTCCGCAGCTCACCGAGACGAGCTTCACGCGGCTCATCGCCGGCACGCGGCAGCTGACCGGTCGGGAGTTCGTCCGCGCCGTGCACTTCGTCCGCGCCGAGCCCGCCCACCGTGATGAATACGAACGGATCTTCAGGGCGCCGATCCTGTTCGGGCAGCGGCGCAACGCGATGCTGCTGGATCCGGATTGGTTTTCGGTTCCGCTGCAGGCCCCGTCGCCGTACGCCGGCGGCGTGCTCGAAGCGCACGCCAGCCGGCTGCTGGAGGACCTCCCGCCCCTGCGCTCCCGCCGCCGGGCGGTCGAAGACGCCGTCCGAAGCCGCCTCGCGTCCGGCGCGGTGACCATGGCCGTCGTGGCGCGGCAACTGGGGACGAGCCGCCAGACGCTCTATCGCCAGCTCAAGCAGGAAGGCACGACGTTCGAGCGCCTGTTGGATCGCGTGCGCCGCGACGACGCCACCCACCTGCTCCGACAGGGGACGTCGGTCGCCGACACCGCGCATCAGCTGGGCTTTTCCGACCGCAGCGCGTTCTCGCGCGCGTTCAAGCGCTGGACGGGCCGCAGCCCGCGGTCGGAGAGATAGCCGACCTTCAGCCCTCCAGCCGCTCCCTCGAGACCTCGGCGCTGCTCGCCGAGCGCTCCAGCTTTCCCTCGCTACCGCTCACAGTCGGGGCGCCCATGAAAGCGCTATTCTCTGGGCCAGTCATCTGTCCCTGGCTAGCGCACCGCTCCAGGGCGCGCCCACGGCACCGACCGGAGCCCGATCTCCGGAGAGCCGGAAACACATCGGGAGGAGGACCCGTGACCGAGGTCGGCCGATCTCGCCTGCTCACGCTGGTCTTCACCGACCTGGTGGAGTCGACCGGTCTCAAAGCCCGCCTCGGCGACCATGCCGCGGCCGGGGTCATCGCCCGCCATCACGACCTCGTACGCTCCCTCCTGGCTTCGCACGCGGGTTGCGAGGTGGACAGCGCGGGCGACGGTTTCTTCGCTACGTTCGAGGCGCCAAGCGCAGCGGCGGGCTTCGCGCTCGAGCTCCAGGCCGCGCACCACGCCGACGCTGGGCTGCCGCCAGTCCGCGTCGGCATCCATCTCGGAGAGGTCACCGAGCGGCCGGCGCCGCCGGGATCCTCCAAGCCGCTCCTGGTCGAAGGTCTCGCGGTCGATCTCGCCGCGCGCATCCAGTCGCTCGCCCGCCCGGGTCAGGTGCTCCTATCCCGTGCCGCGTTCGACGCTGCCCGGCAGCGTTTGCGCGCGGACGATCTCAGTATCGAGGTGGCGTGGCTCGCCCACGGTCCTTACCTCTTGAAGGGGTGGGATGACGCGGTCGAGATCGGCGAGGTGGGAATCACCGGGGTCTCGCCCCTCGACGCGCCGCCCGACTCCGACAAAGCGCGTCGTGCGGTTGCCCCGGGCGACGAACTGACGTTGGGCTGGCGCCCGGCGATCGGTCTCCTGATCCCCGGCCGCGAGCACTGGCGTCTGGTCGAGCAGCTCGGCACCGGCGCGATCGGTGAGGTCTGGCTGGCGACCCACGACAAGACCCACGCGCGTCGCGTGTTCAAGTTCTGCTTCGAGGCGGCGCGCCTGCGCGGGCTCAAGCGGGAGGTCGTTCTCCTGCGCCTCTTGCGCGAGCGGCTCGGCGAACGCCACGACATCGCGCAGATTCTCGACTGGGAGTTCGAACGTCCGCCCTTCTTCCTCGAGACGGCTTACACCGAGGCCGGCGACTTGCTGGCGTGGTCGAAGCGAAAGGGAGGCATCGCCGCGGTCCCGATCGTCGACCGCATCGAGATCGCCGCGCAGGCCGCCGAAGCGCTCGCCGCGGCCCACGAGGCCGGTATCCTCCACAAGGACCTCAAGCCATCGAACCTTCTTATCAGCGAGGTAAAACCGGCCGGCGGCCCGCGGGTCTGCCTCACCGACTTCGGCATCGGCCTGGTGACCTCGCGCGAGTCTCTCTCGGCGGCGGGGGTCACCGTCGCCGGTATGACCGAGACGCTGCTCTCGAGCTCCTCGTCGAGCACCGGCGCGGGAACTCGTCTCTATATGGCGCCCGAGGTGATCGAGGGCCGTCCCGCCACCGAGGGCTCCGACGTCTACGGTCTCGGCGTCGTCCTGTATCAGATGGCCATCGGCGACTTCGGCCGCGCGCTTGCGCCGGGATGGGAGCGCGCGGTCGAGGACGAGGTGCTGCGCGAGGACATCGCGGCCTGTCTCGACGGCGACGCCGCGCGTCGTCTGGCGAGCGCGCGCGAGCTCGCGACGCGGCTGCGCGGCCTCGAGCGGCGACGAGCCGAGCGGCACGCAGTCGAGCGCGGACGGGTCGCGGCGGAAACGTCGGGGAGGCGGCGTCGCGTCCTCTTCGTCGCGAGCGCCGCCACACTGCTCCTCGTCGTCGTCGGCGCCTTCTTCCTGCGTCAGCAGCGCGCGCTGCGCGGCGAGCGTGAGCGCGCCGAGCGGGTGCGCTGGGCGCGAGAGGAAGCGCTGCCCGAGATCGAGCGACTGACTCGGGCTGGCGATCTCGCCGGCGCGTTCGCGCTGGCGGAGAGGGCGGAGGCTGTCATCCCGACCGACCCGGTCCTCGCCGAGCGGTGGTCGGAGATCGCCACAACCGGGACGGTGCACACCGACCCGCCGGGAGCGCAGGTCTCGGTGCAGCCCTACGCCGGTGACCCCGCCGAGTGGCGCGCGTTAGGCGAATCGCCGGTCGGGGTCCGGCTGCCGCACGGCGTATACCGCTGGCGGATCGAGAAGGACGGATACGAACCCGTGGATCTGGCCCGGCGGCCTCCGGACGACGCGGTCCACCTGAAGCTCTTGGGGCCATTCGAGGTCGAACTGGTGCCCTCCGGGACGATCCCCGCCGGCATGGTGCGCGTCGCAGGCGGCACGTATCCCGTGGCGCTGACCGGTTTCGAGGGCGCGCCGCTCGCGCTCGAGCCG
>Ga0268386_10004580_pt1 | contig 10198 bp, 12 predicted proteins | sample RVTome_15_FD_200260 | JGI IMG/M metagenome (GOLD analysis project Ga0268386, IMG submission 200260) | Soil microbial communities from uranium-contaminated site in the Upper Colorado River Basin, Wyoming, United States - RVT150D86... ... | reverse complement strand
TGGGCGACTGCCCGGGCGGCTGCGCTGCTCGGTCGATCCGCCGACGACGTGCGGCTGGTGGTGCTGCACCTCGGCAACGGCGCCTCGGCGGCGGCGATCCGGAACGGAATCTCGGTGGACACGTCGATGGGGCTCACGCCGCTCGAGGGCCTCGTGATGGGCACGCGCAGCGGCGACGTCGATCCCGCGCTCGTCGGCTACCTGGTCCGCACGGAGGGCGCCAGCCTCGCCGAGGTCGAGGTCTGGCTCAACGAGCGTTCGGGGCTGGCGGGCCTGGCCGGGGGCAGCGGCGACGTGCGGGACCTCCTGGAGCGCGAGCGTGACGACGCTCGCGCGCGTCTGGCCCTCGACGTGTTCTGCCACCGCGCCCGGAAGTATCTCGGCGCTTACATCGCGGTGCTCGAGGGCGCGGACGCCGTCGTCTTCACCGGGGGCATCGGCACCCACCAGCCCGAGATCCGCCGGCGCATCGCGGCCGGCTTCGAGTGGTGCGGCCTGTCGCTCGACCCCGGCCGCAACGCATCGACGCTCGGCGGCGAGGGCGTGATCAGCGCCGCCGGCTCGACGATGCGGGCGCTCGTCGTCGCCGCCGACGAGGAACGGATCATCGCCCACGAAACCGCCGCCTGTCTGGCCCGCGCCGGGGCGGCCGGACGCCACTCATGAGCGCCGACAGCGTCACACCCCCCGCCTCCGATCCGCGCGCTGGCGCCGGCCGCGTGACGCGCCCCGGGCTCGCCCCGTTCTTCGACCCCCGCGCAGTCGCCGTGATCGGGGCCTCCGGCAATCCGTCGAAGGTCGGCGGCAGCGTGCTCGCGAACCTCAGGGCGGGCGGCTTCTCGGGCCGGGTCGTCGCCGTGAACCCCGCCCACCGGGTCGTGCAGGGGCTGGTGGCGGTCCCCTCGATCCTCGACGTGCCGGAGCCGATCGACCTCGCCGTCGTCGCCGTGCCGGCGTCGGCGGTGCTGTCCACGCTCAAGCAATGCGTGACCAAGGGCGTGCCGGCCGCGGTGGTGATCAGCGCGGGCTTCCGCGAGGCGGGCGACGAGGGCCGTGCCCGCGAGGCGGAGCTGCGCACGTGGCTGCGGGAGGCGCCCCTGCGGCTGATCGGCCCCAACTGCCTCGGCTGGATCCGCCCGGGACGGCGGCTCAACCTCACGTTCGCGCCCGGCATGCCGGCGGCCGGCACCCTCGGTTTTTTCTCCCACTCCGGCGCGCTCGGTACTGCGATCCTCGACTGGTCGCGCGAGCACCGTCTGGGCTTCTCGCTCCTCGCCAGTCTCGGCAACCAGGCCGACGTGGACGAGACGGACCTCCTCGGCGCGCTGGCCGACGATCCGGACACGCGCGTCATCCTCGGCTACCTGGAGGGCGTCGCCGACGGCCGCGCGTTCTTCGCGGCGCTGTCGGCGGCGGCCGCCCGGAAGCCCTGCGTGCTGATGAAGGCCGGCCGCTCGCTCGAGGGCGCCCGCGCCGTCTCCTCGCACACCGGCGCGCTGGCCGGCTCCGACCGCGCGTTCGACGCGGCCGTGCGCCAGGCGGGCGCGCGGCGGGTCACGACGCTCGAGGAGATGTTCGACGTGGCCCGCGCGCTCGTCGCCGGGCCCTGGCCGCCTAGCCGCCGCGTGATCCTCGTCACCAACGGCGGCGGGCTCGGCGTCCTCGCGACCGACGCCGCCGGCGATGTCGGCCTCGAGGTGGCGCCCCTGCCGGAGGCCACGCGGGCGCGGCTCTCGGCAGTGCTCCCCTCCCACGCGGCGACGGCGAATCCCATCGACCTCATCGGCGACGCCACGCCCTCGCGCTACAGCGACGCGCTGCACGCGCTCGCGGGCGAGTCCGCCTCGGTCGTCGTGATGCTCGCGCCCCAGGCCGCCACCGACGCCGCCGGCGTGGCCCGCGCCGTGCTAGGCGCCACGCGCGACTGGCCGGCACCGATCCTCGGCGTCTTCGCCGGCGGCGCCCGCGTCCGCCCGGGCGTCACGGTCCTCGAGGACGCCGGCGTCCCCTGCTACCCCTTCCCGGAGCGGGCGGTGCGGGCGCTCGCGCACGCGGCCGCGCTGGCCGGCCGCCGCCACGCGCCCGTCGCGCCGGCGGCGGAGGCGGTGGACGGTGCGCGGCGGTCCGCCGCCCTTGCCGCCGCGCGCGCGGCCGGCACGCTCGGCCTGCTCGAGGGCGCGCCGCTGCTCGAGGCCTACGGGATCGAGGTCGTGCCCGCACGCCTGGCCCGCACGCCGGCCGAGGCCGCGGAAATGGCGCGGGTGCTCGGCCCACCGGTCGCGATCAAGATCGTCTCGCCGGACATCACCCACAAGACCGACGTGGGCGGCGTGGTCCTCGGCCTCGCCACTCCCGAGGATGTGGCTGCCGCCGCCGAGGCGATGCTGGCGGGTGTCGCGCGGGCGCGGCCCCGGGCGCACCTCGACGGCGTCCTGGTCCAGGCGATGGCCGGCGGTGACGCGACGGAGCTGCTGCTCGGCATGGTGCGGGACCCACAGTTCGGCCCGCTCGTCGTGGTCGGCTTCGGCGGGATCTTCGTGGAGGTACTCGGTGATATCGCCACGCGTCTGGCCCCGGTGGACCCGGCCGAGGCCCGGGCGATGCTGGCCGAGCTCCGGATGGCACCGGCGCTCGGAGATTTCCGGGGTCGCCCGGCCGCCGATCTGGCCGCGCTCGCCGACACCGTCAGCCGATTCTCCCGCCTCGTGAGCGAGGTGCCCGAGGTGCTGGAGCTCGAGATCAACCCGTTGCTGGCCGCGGCCCGTGGCGCCCGCGCGCTCGACGTCCGAGGCCGGATATCTCCGGAGGACATGCCATGAAGCGTCTCGTCGTCGCCCTCGCGCTGCTGGCCACCGCGTGCGCCGCGGCGGCCCAGTCGCCCGGCCCCCAGGTGGTCGAGCGCGGAGAGGCCGCGTTCAAGAGCAACGGCTGCTACGGCTGCCACCTGATCGGGAAGTTCGGCACGCCCATCGGCCCCGATCTCTCGCACGTGGGCCGCAAGTATCCGCCGGAGTACCTGGCCCGCTGGCTGCGCGATCCGGCGCAGCAGCGCCCGAGCGCGCACATGCCGGCGCTCGAGCTGACCGAGGCCGACGTGCAGGCGCTGGCCGCCTACCTCGGCTCGTTGCGCTGAGGCGGTGGCGGCCGGAGCGGGCGGCGCTTGCAGCGGGCGCGAAGGCGGTTGAGGGCGAGCAGCACGCCCGGCCGGCCCACGAGCGCCCGCTCGAGCTGTCGGCGCCTCGGGAAATCGACCAGGAACAGGCCGACCAGGATCGTCAGCACACCCTGCCCCGGCACCCCCGGCAGGGAGAGCGCGGCGCCGACCACCACCAGGACGGCGCCCACCGCGTTGCGGACGATCCGCCGCGCGGTCCAGAGCGTGCGAGCCGGCAAGGGCCGCTCGAAGTAGTCCTCGGGGAGCGTGACGACGACCCGGGCCACCACGCCGAGCGAGCCGGCGGTCAACACCACCCAGACGAGGGCCGCCAGCCCCAGGTGGTGCCACTCGATCCAGGCGAACATGCCGGCGACGCGGTTCATCGGGGCCTCGTTCGAGCATAGCCGAATCCTGGCTCGGCGCTGGCTCGGCGGGCAGGCGGCCTTGAGTGCCCACGGGGACTGAGCCATAGTCTTGGCATGGCCGATCCGAATTCGAGCGAGTCGCTCGCCGCCGAGGTCGCCCGGCTGGGTCAGCGACTGGCGGAGATGGAGGCGGCTGCCGCCGAACATCTCCGCGCCGAGCAGCAGCTCGAGCACGATGCCCGCGCCTCCCAGACGGCCCTGCGCAACGCCGAGGCCACCGCCCACGCCGTCCTGGAATCCGCCTCGGAGGGCATCGTCCTCGTCGACGCGGCCGGGCGCATCACGCTGCTGAACCCGGCCGCCGAGCGCATGTTCGGCTACGAGCCCGGCGAGCTGCCCGGCCAGCCACTCGAGATCCTTCTGCCCGACCGCGCCCGCCGCAGCCACGTCGCCCATCGGAAGGGCTACTTCGCCGAGCCGCGGGTCCGCCCGATGGGCATCGGGCTCGACCTCTTTGGCCGCCGCAAGGACGGCACCGAGTTCCCCGTCGAGATCAGCCTCAGCCACGTGGAGCTGCGAGACGGCGCGGCGGCGATGGCCTTCATCACCGACATCACCGAGCGCAAGCGCGTCGAGGGGCAGCTGCAGCACCAGCGAGAGGTCCTCTACCAGAACGAGAAGCTCGCCGCGCTGGGCACGATGGCGGCGGGGATTGCCCACGAGATGAACAACCCCCTGGGCATCATCACCGCCCGCATCGAGGTCATGCTGCTGGACGCCGAGCAGCAGCAGCTCCCCGCCCAGGTGCTGGACGACTTGCAGGTGCTGCACCGGGCCAGCCAGCGCGTGGCGCGGATCGCGGCCAGCCTGCGCTCGTTCGCCCGCCACACGCCCGGCGATCGCGTGCCGCTGGACGTCAACGGGATCGTGGAGGAGAGCCTGCAGCTCCTGCAGAAGCCGCTGGCGGCGGACAACGTGCAGATCGTCGCGAGCCTCGACCGCACGTTGCCACCGATCCTCGGCGACGCCTCCACGCTGCACCAGGTGCTCATGAACCTGCTCACGAACGCCCGCGAGGCGATGCCGGGCGGCGGTCAGATCCGCGTCGAGACCGCCCCGGCCGAGCGACCGGGCTGGCTCCGCCTCCTCGTGGCCGACACCGGACCCGGCATCCCGGCCGAGCAGGTCTCGAAGATCTTCGACCCGTTCTTCACGACCAAGCGCACCGGCACCGGACTGGGGCTCTCGGTCACCTACGGCATCATCCAGGAGCACGGCGGCACCGTGGACGTGCAGTCCCGGCCGGGAGTCGGGACCACGTTCATCCTCAGCTTCCCGACGACCTCGCTGGTCGCGCCCTGAAGTCCAGCTCGACCACACCCTGCTCGATCGAGCGCCGGGTGACCTCGCCCAGGCGCCCGACGAGATCGAGCATGCGGCGGTTGTCGGCGAGGACCCAGGCGCGGAAGCGCTCGATCCCGTTCGCCGCCGCCGCGTCCAGCAGCTCGCGGAACAGCACGGTGCCGAGCCCGCGGTCCTGCCAGCCGTCCTGCACGACGAACGCGACCTCGGAGGTGCCGGGCTCGCCGGCCTGCTCGTAGCGCGCGACCGCGATCAGCGTGTCGGGGTCGTCGGGCCCCTCGACGACCAGCGCCAGCCGCGCGCGGTAGTCCACCTCGGCCAGGAAGCGTGCCCAGTCGGGCGGCAGGCGCCGCATGACCGAGAAGAAGCGGTGGTAGCGGGTGTCGCGGCTCAGCCGATCGTAGAGCGCCACGAGGCGGGGCGCGTCGTCCGGGCGGATCGGACGCATGCGGACGCGCATGCCGTCGCGCAGCACGACCGGACGATCGAACCGGGCCAACCCTCCCGCGGCGTCGCTCATGACACCGCTGATGTATCACGTCGGCCCCGACCGCCGGGGCTCTCGCTCCCCGACCGCCCCGCGCTGGGGCGGCGGTGCCCCAGCGCCGCCGGTGCGTGTGCGATGTAACCCGGCGACTTTGCTTCGCTGGGCCGTGGCACTCCGGTTGCTCCTCTCCTCGCGTCGACCGTCACGCACCGATGGGGACGGCGGGGGAGGAGTCAGGGATGCAGGAGAGCCAGCACCCGAAGGGCGCGCTGCTGTTCATGCTGGTCTATCTCGTGACGCTCACCGCGCTGTGGCTCAACGCGTACCTGCGCCTGTGGGGAGAGTGAGCCGATGAGCGAGCCCGCCGAGCGCCCGCCCACGACCGTCTACCTGTACGAGCTCGCGTGGATCCTGCCGTCGATCGCGATCCCGATCGGCATGCTGGCGGCCCTGACCGTCACCGCCTTCGGCGCCGGGATCCACCTGCCCTCGCACGGGGGGCGCGTGTCGCCGACGCAGGTCGCCCAGACGGCGCCGTTCGACGCGCCCGGTGTGAGGCAGACCGGCTCCGGCCGCTACGAGGTCGTCATGACCTCGCAGATCTGGACCTTCGCCCCCAGCGAGATCCGGGTGCCGGCCGGATCCACCGTCACGTTCATCGCCACGAGCAGGGACGTCGTGCACGGCCTGCTCATCCCCCGCGCGCGCGTCAACGTGATGCTGCTCCCGGGGCAGATCGCGCGGGTGACGACGCGCTTCGACCGGCCTGGCGAGTATCCGATGTTCTGCCACGAGTACTGTGGCATCGCCCACCACACGATGTGGGGCAAGGTGATCGTGGAGCCGGCGCCATGACGGCGGTGGCGACCCTCGGCCGTCTCACCGCTGCCTACCTGACCGTGGCGCTGCTGGCCCTGCTGGGCGGCGTGGTCACCGGGCTGGCGCAGGGGCTGGAGCACGCCGGCATCAACGTGTACCCCGCGCTGGCGCCGGTGGTGCAGTCCTACTATCACGGCCTCAGCCTGCACGGCGTGCTCAACGTGCTTGTGTGGACCACCTTCTTCATCTGCGGCTTCCTGCCCTTCATCGCCGTGCAGGCGTTCGACGTCCCGCTGGCGGCGCCGCGGCTGGGCTGGTTCACGTTCTGGCTCATGACCGGGGGGCTGCTGCTCGCCGCGATTCCGCTCGTCGGCAACGCCGCCACGGTGATGTTCACCTTCTATCCGCCCCTGAAGGCGCACTGGGCGTTCTACGTCGGTCTCACGCTCGTCGTCGTCGGCACCTGGCTGGTGACGCTGAACCTGGCGCTCACCCGGCAGGCCTGGCGGCGCACGCATCCCGGCGAGCGCACGCCGCTGCCGGCGTTCATGGCGCTGGTGACCTTCACCATGTGGACGCTGGCCTCGGCCGGGCTGGCCGCGGAGATGCTGTTCCTGACGATCCCGTGGTCGCTGGGGCTCGTCGCCGGCACCGACGCGCTGCTGGCCCGGGTGCTCTTCTGGTTCACCGGCCATCCGATCGTGTACTTCTGGCTGCTGCCGGCCTACATCTCCTGGTACACCATCGTGCCGCGACAGGCCGGCGGCCGGCTGTTCAGCGATCCGCTGGCCCGGGCCTCGTTCCTGCTCTTCCTGGTGCTGTCGACGCCGCTCGGCTTCCACCACCAGTACACCGACCCCGGCATCCACGAGGGCTGGAAGCTGGTGCACGCCTTCCTGACCTTCGCGGTATTCTTCCCGAGCCTGCTCACCTTCTTCAACGTCGTCGCCTCGCTCGAGAGCGGTGCCCGCGCGCGCGGCGGCCGCGGCTGGGTCGCGTGGTTCGCGAAGCTGCCGTGGGGCGACCCTTCCGTGGCCGCGCAGGTGCTGGCGATGCTCCTGTTCGCCTTCGGCGGCATCGGCGGGCTGATCAACGCCTCGGTCAGCCTCAACCTGCTCGTGCACAACACGGCCTGGATTCCGGGCCACCTGCACCTCACGGTCGGCACCGCGGTGACGCTGTCGTTCATGGGCATCACCTACTGGCTGGTGCCCATGCTGAGCGGGCGTGCCCTGTGGAGCCGGCGGCTGGCGCTGGTCCAGGTCTGGCTCTGGGTGGGCGGCATGGTGATCTTCTCGAACGCGCTACACCGGCTCGGCCTCATGGGCATGCCGCGCCGCACGATGATCGGGGCTGCGGCCTACATCCAGCCCGAGTGGAAGCCGGTGCTGCCGCTGGTGGCGGTCGGCGGCACGATCCTCACCCTGAGCGCGCTGCTCTACTTCGCCAACCTGGCTCTCACGCTGGTGGTCTCGCGGGCGCCGTATCCGCACGGCCTGATGTTCGCCGAGGCCATGTCGGGGCCAGACCATGCCCCGGCGATCTTCGACCGCCTGCGCCCATGGCTGGTGCTCGCCGTGGCGCTCATCGCGCTGGCCTATGGGCCGTCGCTGGCCTATCTGCTCGCCACGACACCGTTCGATAGCCCCGGAATGCGGGTGTGGTGATGGAATGCACGAGTGATCGCCTGAGTCTGGAGCTGCTCCGCCGGCACCTCACGACCGACACCGTCGGCCATCACGTCTACATCTTCGGGACCGTCGACTCGACGAACCGCGTGCTGGCCCGGCTGGCCGATCGCGGCGCCGCCGAGGGCACGGTCGTGCTGGCCGAGGCGCAAACGGCCGGTCGCGGGCGCCAGGGCACGTCCTGGTTCTCGCCGGAGGGCGCGAACCTATACGCCTCGATCCTCTTCCGTCCCCGGCTGGCGGCGCGCGAGCTCCCGCTCTTCGCGCCCATCGCGTCGCTGGCGCTGGCCGAGACCGTCTGGCTGGAAGGTGCGCCGGCCCGGATCAAGTGGCCGAACGACGTGCTCGTGCGCGGGCGCAAGCTGGGAGGTGTCCTCGTCGAGGCGCCGGTGATCGGCGATCGCGTGCTCTACGTGATCCTCGGCATCGGCGTGAACCTCAACGTGGAGCCCGCCGAGCTCACGGCGGCGCTGGGCGAGCCGGCGGAGGCGGCGGTGTCGCTGCGGGAGGCCCTGGGGCGCGACATCGATCGCAACGTGTTCGCCGCCGCATTGCTGAGCCGCCTGGAGAAGTGGCACCATACCTTCGCGACGCGCGGCCCCGACGCCGTGCGGGCGGCCTGGCAGGCCCGCGACGCCTTGCGAGGACGCCGGCTCGAGGCCCGCTCCGGAAGCGCGGTCTGCGAGGGCTGGTGCCGGGGCATCGACGCTGACGGCAGCCTGGTCGTCGAGGACGATGCCGGACAGGCCCGGCGTATCGTCAGCGGCCCCGTCCGGGTGATCGACGTTCACCCCCAGGGGGACGACTGAGTGTCGAGCCCGGCGGTGGGACCGCGGCATCCGTCTCGCATTCTGGCGCGAGGACGACGCAGCGACGAGCGCCCGAGCGCAATGGAGAAGAGGTCATGAAGGCGCGCACCCTGTACTCCCGAGTGAGTATCGAGGCGGACATCGATTCGCTGGAGGACTCCCGTCAGGCGACCGCCGCCGTGCTGCGCGCCCTGCGCGACCGGCTCACGCCCGAGGAGGCCACGCAGGCGGTCGCCCAGCTGCCGCAAGAGCTCAAGCGGCTGTGGGCGAGCGGCCGTCCGGCCCTGCACCAGCCGATGAAGCTGCACCGGCGCGAATTCCTGGAGCGCGTGCGGGTGGACGCCGGCCTGAAGTCGCTGAGCCAGGCCGAGATGGTGACCGATGCCGTGTTCGCCGCGCTCAAGGAGCAGCTCTCGCCCGGCGAGGCCAGCGACATCGCGGCGCAGCTTCCGCGCGACCTGAAGGCCCAGTGGGCGCGGGCATGAATCCGGGCGACCCCGCGGCGACAGCCGGCGGCGCAATGAAACGTATCGTCTGCGCGACCGACTTCTCCGAGCAGGCCGTCGCCGCCGAGCGGCAGGCCGTCGAGCTCGCCCGGGCGCTGGGCGCCGAGCTCGTCCTGGCCCACGTGGGGACCGACGCGCCGCTATGGCGCGAGGGGTTCTACACTCCCGACGTGCGCGCCGTCTTCGAGGGGCAACGCAAGTGGGCGGCCGACACCCTGGCCGCAAAGGCCGAGGCGCTGGCCGCCGACGGCGTGGCGGCCCGCGTCGTCGTGAGGGTCGGCCTGCCGTGGGAGGAGATCGTGCGGCTGGCCGCCGAGGAGCGCGCCGACATGATCGTGATGGGCACCCAGGGCCGTACCGGCCTCGACCGTCTGTTGCTCGGCAGCGTGGCCGAACGTGTCATCCGCCGGGCGCCGTGCCCGGTGCTCACCGTCCGACCCGACACCAACGAACAGGAGTTTGCCTGATGACGACAGTCAACGAGCTCATGACCAGCGCCGTGGTCACGGTCGACGCCGACGCGTCGGGCCACGACGCGGTTGCGCTGATGGTCAGCAAGAAGATCCGCCACCTGCCGGTGGTGGACCGCACCGGCCTGCTGTGTGGCGTCGTGACCGACCGCGACTTGCGCCATCATCTCTTCAGCCCGGACGTCTTCCGCGCGGTCGGGGCGATCCCAGTCGAGAAGCTCCTGTCCGGGGTCCGCGTCCGCGACCTGATGTCGGCCCCGGTCGTCTCCGTGGGAATTGGCGCCGGGCTGGACGAGGCTGCGCGCGTGATGGCCGAGAAGAAGCTCGGCTCGCTACCCGTCGTGGACCGCGGCCGGATCGTCGGTATCGTCACCGAGACGGACCTGCTTCGCCGCATCGTCGGGGCGGACGCCTGCTGCGCCGACGTCGAGACGATCGTGGTGTCCTACCCATGACCGCCCGGGTGGAGGTGATCGGCCTGGCGCCGGCCCGGGCGGCGCGCCTGCGCGCCGACGTGCGGGTGGCGGCGGCGCTG
>Ga0268386_10004579_pt1 | contig 10199 bp, 6 predicted proteins | sample RVTome_15_FD_200260 | JGI IMG/M metagenome (GOLD analysis project Ga0268386, IMG submission 200260) | Soil microbial communities from uranium-contaminated site in the Upper Colorado River Basin, Wyoming, United States - RVT150D86... ... | reverse complement strand
TCGCTGGGAACGGGCCGGCCGGCGGCGGTGTTGTGGATTGCGCCGACCGAACTCTCGCGGCGGGCGGTGCTGGCGGCGCTGTGCGACGACTCGTTGCCGGTCGCGTTCGCGCCGAACGTCGAGACGTTCGCGTCGCTGTCGAAACGGGTGCTGGAATCGTCGCCGGTCCGCGGCCTCGACCCGGCGGTCAAACGCCGCGTGCTGCGGAAACTCATCGACGAGCGGCACCGCGCCGGCCGGCTCGGCGGCTTCGCGGCCATCGCGCGCACGTCGGGGTTTCTCGATCTGGTCGACGCCTTCATCTCGGAGCTGAAGCGGGCGGAAATCTGGCCGGACGAATTCGCCGCCGTCTGCCGCAAGATCGGCGACCGCGAAAAAGACCGCGTGCTGGGCGAATTGTACGACCGCTATCAGCAGCGGCTGCTGGAAACGAACCTGTACGACGACGAGGGAAAGTTCTGGTCCGCCCGCGACGTCTTGAGCCGCGACGGTCTGGGGCCGTTTGCCGGCCGCGAGCTGATCGTCGTCGACGGCTTCACCGACTTCACCCGCACGCAGCGGGAGATGCTGGCACTGCTCGCCGCCGGCTGCGAATCCTTGCAGATTACACTCCCGCTGGAAACGCCGTTGTCCCGCAGCGACCTGTTCGCGAAGTCGCGCGACGCGCTGGAACGGTTGCACGAGTCGCTCAAACCAGTCGGCGAGGTCTCCGTCATGGCGATGGACGGCGAAACGGCAGCCGGCCCCGTAGGACGGGTTTCCAACCCGTCCGTCTGTTCGCGCAATTCTGGCGGACGGGTTGGAAACCCGTCCTACGGGTTCCCCGCGATGCGGCACGTCGGCCGCGAGCTGTTCCGCAACCCGCGGGAAGTGTCGCGGTCGGCCGACGCCGGGGGAATCCGCGTGCTGGCGGTGACCGGGGCGAACGCCGAGGTCGACGTCGTCGCGCACCGCGTCAAAGAGTTGCTGCTGGCGGGGACCGAGCCGGGGGACGTCATCGTGGCCGTCCGCTCGCTGGACGCCGCCGCCGACCTGTGGCGGGCGCGGTGCGCGGCGGCCGGCATTCCGTTCTGGTGCAGCGCCGGCACGCCGCTGCTCCGCGAGCCGATCGTGCGGTCGCTGCTGGAAGTCCTGCGGTTGGAATTGGAAGACTGGCCGTTCGAGCGGCTCAAGGCGGTGCTGCTGTCGAACTATTTCCGTCCGGCGTGGAAGCTGAACGATCTCGCGTCGCGCGTGTCTCGCCTGTTGCAGTTTTTGCGGAATCGCAAACTGCACAAGCACCGCTGGATCATCGCGAAACATACCAAGGAAGAAGAAATAATCCGGCGGCTCGACGCCGCGCTCGTGGCGTTGCGTTCCGACGCCGACTTCGCCGGCTGGGTCGACCGGCTGACGGCGTTGTGCGGAGAACTGGGGATTTCCACGTTCAGCCGCGACGTAGGTCAGCCTTTCCAGGCTGACCGGGGGTCGGACGCAATTCAGTCGTCTTCCGGTCAGCCTGGAAAGGCTGACCTACGGGAGCGCGACCGCAGCGCGTGGAATCGCCTGAAGAGCGTTCTCTACGACGCCGTCACCGCGGCAAACATCGCCGGCGCCGACGACGGAAAGATGTCGCTCGCAGAATTCGCCGACGCCGCGGTGGAGTTGCTGCAATCGCAGGAGCTGCCGGCGTCCTCGGAGCGGCAGGGGCGGGTCTGGATCGTCGAAGCCGACCAGGTCCGCAATCTCGACGTCCCGCACCTGTTCCTCGCCGGACTGACCGAGCAGAGTTTCCCCCGCAATCGCGGCGACGACTGCCTGTACCTCGAACGGGAGCGGCGGGAATTTCACCGGCACGGCCTCGACCTCCGGCATCGCACCTCGCAGAGCCAGGACGAGATGCTGCTGTTCTACGGCATCGTCACACGGGCGCGGCGGTCGCTGACGCTGAGCTACCCCGAAGTCAGCTCCAACGGCCAGCCGCTGTTCTGCAGCCCGTACCTCACGTCGCTGCTGCAACTTTTCGAGCCGGAAGCGCTGCGGGTCGAATCGGTCGGTCGGCTCGACCCGGTGCCGCCGCGGGAGCAGGTCCTCACCCCGGCCGACTGGCGGGCGGTCGGGGTTGATGAACTGCTCTCCGGTCGACCGGGGCTGTTCCGCGCATTCGCCGACGCGAACGCACCAGCGGCGCGAAGCATTCTCGCCGGCGTCGATGCGAACGCCGCCCGGTTCGCGACCGTCGGCTGGACGGAATACGACGGCGAGCTCCGCCGCGCGGCCTGCCGGAAGTCGCTCAAGGATCGCTATTCCAACGACCACCAGTTCAGCGCGTCGCAGTTCGAAAGTTACGCCTACTGCCGGTTCCGGTTCTTGCTGGAACACGTGCTGCACGTCGAGCCGCTGGAATCGCCCGCCGTCGCGACGGACTACATGGGGCGCGGGAACCTGGTGCACGACGCACTGGCGGACCTGCACGGCGAGTTACTGGAATCGGCGGGTGCGGAATCGTCTGCCGATCTGGCCGCGCAATTCCGCGAGAAAGTCGAAGCCCGCATCAAGGGGCAGTTCAGCGACACGGACCTCGCCGCCGCGCTGACCGAAATCGAACGCCGGCTCGTCACCGGCTGGGCCGACGCCTACGCCGCGCAGGCGGCGGCCTATCAGACCGAAATTGCCGAAGACTGGGACCAGCCCCCGCGGCCCACGCACCTCGAGCTGCCGTTCGGCAATCCGCCGGGGACGGACAACGCGGCCGCGGAGTTCGGTTACGCCACATTCGGCTCGCAGAAAAACGCCACGCGGATTCGCGGCCGCATCGACCGCATCGACGTGGGGACGGCGGACGGGCGGACGGTGTTCAACGTCATCGACTACAAGACCGGCAAACCACCGCGGTTCTCGCTGGAAGACGTGCAATCCGGCACGGCCCTGCAGCTCGCGCTGTACACGCTGGCCGTGATGCGGCTGGGCATCGCCGGTCCCGATGCGAAACCGTTTCAGATGGGTTACTGGGCGATCCGCGAGACCGGCTTCATTCCCGGCATGAAATCCCGCGGCAAAACCGCCGCCCTGGAAGACTCGGTGCTGGCCGAGCTTCAAGCGACGCTCGACGACCTGATTCCCCGGCTGGCGGCGGGCATGCGCTCCGGGCATTTCCCGGTCGACAGCGAAGACCCCCACTGCACCGACCGCTGCCCCTATCGCACCGTGTGCCGGATTACGCAACTGCGGCCGATCCGCGAGCGGCTGCAGAAGACGCGCGGCAAGGCACCGTAGGACGGGTTTTCAACCCGTCCTGTCGTAGCAGAATTCGTGAGAATTCTGTTGTACATCCCGCGCCGCAGAATTCTCACGAATCCTGCTACCACTCCGACGGACGGGTTGAAAACCCGTCCTACGGGGACGATGCCGCCGGCCGCGACTTCAGCACCTCCGGGTCTGGATCGTTCGACCCCGGTATGACCTTCGTCAGATCGCCGCTGTCGATCGACGGGCACCAGTGCTTCTCGATGTGCTCGATGACCAGCTCGGTGCCCCGGGTGTGGCTGACGTAGGGCCAGGCGCGGGGGTCGTACATGGCGTCGGTCAGGTCGCGGACGAGCACCACGTTGAAACCCAGCTTGACGAGCTGCCGGATGCCGAACGGCCGCCCCAGCACGCACATGTTCGTGTGCACGCCCATGATGGCCACGTTCTTGATGCCGAGTTGCCGCAGCGTGTTGTAGATCTCCTGCCCGCTGTCGCTGACGCCGTCGTAGCCGATGATCTTGATCGCCTTGTGCTGCCGGCTGAAGCGGCGAACGCGCGGCCCCACGACCGGGTCGTCGCACGGCGATTTCGAATCGTCGATCGGCAGCTTCCCCTCGACGCCCGGCTCGAGGTAGCACCAGCGTTTCAGCGGCGTGGGCGGCTTGAACGTCTTCGCCTGCTTCATCCGCTCGCGGTAGGGCGTCCCCTCGTACATGTTCATGCAGCCGCTGGGGGCGTGGATGATCATCACCCCGTGGTTGCGGGCCGCCGTGATGACGCGGTTCATCTTCGGAGCCATCGCGTCGACCCGCTGGGCGGCCGACGTGCAGTAATGCCCGTCCCACATGTCGCAGATGATGATGGCGGTCTCGGCGGCCTTCCAGTCGACGTACTTCAACAGCGGTTTGGCGGCCACGCCCTTCAGCTCCGGCGACTTGTCCCGCGACCGCTGCCGCAGCCGCAGCTTGCCGGGCACGCCCGGCCGGTACGTGGCCGGCTGCGCCGCGGCGGTCGTCGAAGCGTTCTGGTCCGCCGGCGAGTGCCGCAGAATGCCGGCGGCGAGCGCCAGAGCGAGGACGGCGAAAACGATTCCGCGAACACGGGAACGCCTGGGTCGAGCCATCGGAAGGGTCCTTTCACGAATTGCCGAGTCGGGACTTTGCCACCGCGAATCGTGCGAATCGGCGCGAATCAAAGAGACATGTCTGGCTCTGATGGTCCACGAGATGCAATCCGATCGCAAGAGTACCGGCAGGGATTCTCAATTGTCCGCGGCCGCGGCCGTTCCGTCTTTGTGTTGCTTGCGTTCCGCGCTTTCCGGTGGGAGAATTCATTTCCACCAAAACTCCCGCCGATGACTACGTTTGTGGGCAACCCGCCCGCAGATTCCTGCCTTCCGGAACGAGGACCCCGATGCCCGGCATTCGCCTGTTTCTGTTCGCGGCGGCCGTCGTGACGTCCGCCAGCGTGCCACTGCTTGACGGACGCCGCGCAAACGTCTCAGCGGGCGAAACGCAATCCCGGCGTCCGTCAAGCAGTGCCAGCACGACGGTCACGTTCGAGCAGCAGGTGCGACCGATTCTCAAGGCGCATTGCTTCCAGTGCCACGGCGAGGGGGGCAAGAAAGAGGGGGGCCTCGACGTGCGGCTGCGGCGGTTTCTGGTGAAGGGGGGAGATTCCGGCCCGGCGATCGTTCCCGGGAACATCCGCAAGAGTTACCTCCTCGAGCGGATTCGCGCCGGCGAAATGCCCCCCGGCAAGAAGCAGAAGCTGACCCGCAAGGAACGCAAGGCGATCGAACGCTGGATCGCCGCCGGTGCGAAAACCGCCCGGCCCGAACCGGCGACGATCGGCGACGGGCCGCTGATCACGGAAGAGGAACGCGGTTTCTGGGCGTTTCGGCCGGTGAAGAAGCCGGTTGTTCCGGTCGTGCGAAACCGCGAGCGGGTGCGAAATCCGATTGACGCCTTCCTGCTGCGGAAACTGGAAAGCCGCGGATTGCGTTTTTCGGAACGCGCCGACCGGCGGACGCTGATTCGCCGCGCGACATTCGACCTGCACGGCCTGCCTCCCACGCCGGAAGAAATCGCCCGCTTCGTCGCCGACCGTCGCCCCGATGCGTGGGAACGGCTGATCGACCGGCTGCTGGCGTCGCCGCGGTACGGCGAACGGTGGGGCCGGCGGTGGCTCGACGTCGCCGGTTACGCCGACTCCGAGGGCTACGTCGCCGCCGACACCGAGCGTCCGTGGGCCTACAAGTATCGCGACTACGTCGTGCGGTCGTTCAACGCGAACAAACCGTTCGACCGCTTCGTGCTCGAACAGCTCGCCGGCGACGAGCTGGTCGGGCCGCCGTACCGCAACCTCAAACCGGGCGATGTCGAGCAACTCGTCGCCACCGGTTTTCTGCGAATGGCCCCCGACGGCACCGGCAACGGCGGTGTCGACCAGACCGAGGCCCGCAACCAGGTCGTCGCCGATACGCTGCACATCGTCGGCAGTTCGCTGCTGGGGTTGACCGTCAACTGCGCCCAGTGCCACGACCACCGCTACGACCCGATTCCGCAGACCGATTACTACCGGCTGCGGGCGGTCTTCGAGCCGGCGTACGACCCCGCGAACTGGCGGTCGCCGGCGGCGCGGCGATTGTCGCTTTACACCGAGGCCGACCGCAGAGAGGCCGCTCGCATCGATGCCGCCGCCGCAAAGATCGACAAGGAACGCCTGAAGAAGCAGGCCGAGTACATCGAGCGGACGTTCCAGAAGGAACTGGCGAAGCTGCCGGCGGAAATTCGCGACGAGGTCGGCACGGCCCGCAACACCCCCGTTCGCAAACGGACGGCCGCCCAGAAAGAGCTGCTGCGAAAGCACCCCAGCGTGAACGTCTCCGCCGGGTCGCTGTATCTCTACGACCGCAAGGCGGCGAACGACCTGAAGGCCGTCGCCGCGCGGGCCGCGAAGCTGCGGGGAACGAAACCGAAGGAAGAGTTCCTCCGCGTGCTGACCGAAGTCCCCGGCAAGGTCCCGACGACGCGGTTGTTCTTCCGCGGCGATCCGAAACAGCCGAAGCAGACGCTGACGCCCGCAAGCCTGTCGGTTTTGCAAACGGCCGTGATCCCCGTCAACGAAAAGTCGCGTCCGACGACGGGACGCCGGCTGGCATTCGCGCGGTCGCTCACCGATGGCCGCCATCCGCTGCTCGCAAGGGTCATCGTCAACCGCGTCTGGCAGCAGCACTTCGGCAAGGGAATCGTCGACACCCCCTCCGACTTCGGCCGCCTCGGCGAACGCCCGACGCATCCGGAACTGCTCGACTGGCTGGCTGCGAAATTCGTGGGACGGGTTTCCAACCCGTCCGCCAAGGGAGCGTTGGACGCCGGTCGCACGGACGGGTTGGAAACCCGTCCTACGGAACCCGCGTGGAACCTCAAACGGCTGCACCGGCTCATGATGACCTCCGCGGCCTACCGGCAGGTTTCGACGCGGCGGTCGGAACTCGACGCCGTCGATCCCGACAACCGGCTGCTGGGGCGGATGGCGATTCGCCGGCTCGACGCCGAGGGGCTGCGCGATTCGCTGCTGGCGGTCAGCGGCCGGCTGAACCCGAAGATGTTCGGCCCCCCCGTGCCGGTGATGGAAGACAACGTCGGCCGGTTCGTCATCGGCAAGGAGAACAAGAACGGCGAGGGGCGGAACGCGGCGGTCATTCCGCTGCACGGCGAGGAATTCCGCCGCAGCGTCTACGTGCAGTCCCGCCGCAGCCGCCCGCTGGCCGTGCTGTCGACGTTCGACGCCCCGCGGATGGAACCGAACTGCGAACGCCGGAATTCGAGCACCGTGACGCCGCAATCCCTGCTGCTGATGAACGACGACTTCGTGCTCGAGCGCTGCAAGGACTTCGCCGCCCGCCTGCAGCGCGACTGCGGCCCCGACCGGTCGAAGCAGGCCGCCCGCGCCTGGGAACTGGCCTTGGGCGTCCCCCCGACCGCCGGGCAGCTCAAAGACGCGCTGGCGTTCCTGCGCGACCAGCGCCGCCAACTCGCCGCCCGCAACACCGGCAAGCAGAAATTCGACCCCGACCGGCTCGCGCTGGCCAGTCTGTGCCAGGCGCTGGTCAGCTCGAATGGGTTTCTGTACGTGGATTGAGCCGGGTTGAACTGAATTGCGCAGGCTTCGATGGGTGGAAAGCGTGATGCTGTCGCCCCCTGTTACGCGATCCATCTGTCCGAACGGATTTCGCCGTGGAATATGCCCGCGACTTCCGCGCTCTTAAACAGCGCGACCAGAACCTCCTCGCCATCGGCCTGGCGGACAATGCTGTACACGTCTTCGCCGGGAAGCGCGTGCGGTGCATACCTCAGGCTGTGGCCGCGGACGCCGATCACACGGCCGTCCTTCAGCAGCACGGTGAATTCGCGGAAATTGTCGCCGGCCGTGCAGACGTCGACAAACTCGGCCACGATGCGAGTGGGAACCGCTTCGCCGCGAGAAACGCCTTGTCCGTTGGAATGCCCGGCATTGTCGACGTAGTCGCCGACGATCTGGCAATCAGTCGAATAATTGCGGGATTCCGCCATCCCCTCACCTCAAAATCAGCGGCTGCTGCGCGATTGCTACTGAATTGTACCACAGTTGCACCCAGTACAAGCCGGGTTCCGGGAACAAACAATCCTGGATGCGGAATTTGACGCCTGCCACCTCCAAGGGGTCCGTGGGAAGCGCGACCGTGCGAGTGCGCGTCCGGACCAGCACGTCGCTGGAATCGGCGTGGTGGATTTCGATCCGCACTTCAGCCGGACCGCGGCATTCGGTCAGTTGGATGAAAACGCAGAACTCGCGAACGAAGAGCGGATACGGCGGCTGCTCGAGCGAGTGGATGGCGCTCATCAACCCGTACAAATTGACGCGGCGCGGATGATCCGGGTCGGTTTCCACGTCGTCGCACAGGATGAGATAGCGGACGGTGGGGTGGATCTCGCTCATCGGTTCCCCTTCGACGGCGAAATCCATTTCGAACTACAGTCTGCGCTGGACTACCGGCGATCGCGGCCTGATTTGGCGCTCGTCTTCCTTCCCTTTCTGACGAACACGATGATGTGTTGCCGGGGCAACGTGCCGATCGTCTTCTCGTACTTCATCCCGAATTCCGGCGGGGCCATCTCCTTCTTCACCTGCGCCCGCGACATCTTGTGGACTTCCTTGATGGGGACGGTCGGGTCTTCCTTGCGGTATTCGACGAACACCAGCCGTCCGCCGGGCTTGAGCGACTTGCACAATTCCAGCGTCATTTCGTAGGGCCATTCGAACTCGTGGTACACGTCGACCATCAGGGCCAGGTCGACGGTCCCCGGCTTCAGGTTGGGCGACTTTGCCGTTCCCTTATGCGGCCGGACGTTTTCAATCCCCAGCGTTTTCATCCGTGCTTTGAGCCGGTCGAGCATTTTCTCCTGCACGTCGACGGCGATGACGGTGCCTTTGGGGCCGACCTGTTCCGCCATCAACGCCGAGATCACCCCGCTGCCGGCGCCGATGTCGGCGACGACCATGCCCGGCTTCAGTTCCAGCGACTTGACGAGCACTGACAGCTTCTCTTCCTTTTCGCGCGTCCCCCGCTCCAGCCACGGCGCGCCGAGGTAGCCCATTACGTGCGCGATCTCGCGGCCCATGTAGAACTTGCCGATGCCGTTGGGGTCGTGGTCTTTGCGAAAGGAATAGCGGGCTTTCGCCGCGGACTTCGCAGCCGGTTGTGCGGCGGCCCACTGCGGGACTACGCTCGCCGCCAGCAGCCAGATTGTCAGGATGGTGATTCGCGGCATGATGGGTCTCCGAGAAGGAACGCGGATTCAACGGATCGAGCGGATTTGCGCGGATCAGAAAGCGAAGGACGGAAAGCCAGAGTGAACCTGTGGCAGAATCGTTCTTCCAAACCTCTTTCTGATCCGCGCAAATCCGCTCGATCGGCGTTGATCCGCGTTCCCTTGCCAGGCGGATCGATCACGGATTGTCAAAATGCGTCGCGCACCGTCGCGTTCCCGGCTCGCCGATTGTCAGATGCGGGATTCTTCGGTGTTCGTTTACAATAACGCCATGTGCGGACGATTCACACTCCGAACGGCGCCGGCGGAACTGGTGGAAATCTTCCGCCTGTTGCAGAAGCCGGAGCTTGCGCCGCGGTACAACATCGCTCCGACGCAGAACGTCGCCGTCGTGCGAGACGCGGAAGGAGTCGCCCGCGAGTTGACGGCGATGCACTGGGGGCTGATTCCCTCGTGGTCGAAGGACCCGAAGATGGGTGCCCGGCTGATCAATGCGCGGGCCGAAACGGTCGCCGACAAGCCGTCGTTCCGCACGGCCTTCAAGCGCCGCCGCTGCCTGATTCCCGCCGACGGGTTCTACGAATGGGCCAAGACCGGCGGCAAGGCGAAGCAGCCGCTGCTGATCGGCCTCAAGGACGGTTCCCCCTTCGCGTTCGCCGGCTTGTGGGAGCACTGGGAATCGCAAGGGAAAGACGCGATCGACTCCTGTACGATCATCACGACCGAGGCCAACGAACTGCTGCAATCGGTTCACGACCGCATGCCGGTCATTCTGCCGGAAGAGCAATACGACGCCTGGCTCGACCCGGACAACGACGATCGCGACGGCCTGTTGGAACTGCTCGTGCCGTATCCGGCGGACGAGATGGGGTTTCAACCCGTAGGCACGGCGGTGAACAACCCCCGCAACGACTCGCCGGAATGCGTGGAGCCTCTGCCGAATTCAAACTCGCTGTTTCCTTTGCCGTGATGCCCCAAGTAGGTCCGGACGGGCCGTCCGGACCTGTTGTCCCTGTTATCAACGAATCTTCCACCCGAGGTCCGGACGGTGCGGCAAATTCCACTGGCAATGGGGTCGGGTGTGGAAAATTCAAAATTGCGACGGAACTCGACCCCACGGGGAAAACACACTCCGCAATTTTGAATTTTCCACAC
>Ga0268386_10004577_pt1 | contig 10202 bp, 10 predicted proteins | sample RVTome_15_FD_200260 | JGI IMG/M metagenome (GOLD analysis project Ga0268386, IMG submission 200260) | Soil microbial communities from uranium-contaminated site in the Upper Colorado River Basin, Wyoming, United States - RVT150D86... ... | reverse complement strand
GGTGGTGGCGTGGCCGAGTGTCCTCTCGCTGAGCTTCGGCGGGGACGGGGAGTGGCTCACCGTCCAAACCGCGCGGCCCGACGAGTTCTACGGCGCCCTCCACGACGCCGCCCTCGAGGCGGGGGTCGTCGAGATGTACTCGCCGGACGAGGACCTCGAGTCGGTCTTCCGCTACCTGGTGGCGCGATGAGGGACGTCGGCCGGCCGCTGCCCTTCGCGCCCGCGGCGCGGGCCGTCTTCGATCTGTCGGTCGACGGCATGATCTGGAGCCGGCGAAGCCTGCTGATGGCGCTCCTCGTCGGGCTGCCGGCCGTCCTCGCGATCGTCTACCGCGCGCTCCTCGCGGCGGACGTGCCGATCCGGGGCCTGCCGCCCTACGACCTCTACGCGCTCGTGATGGCCATGTTCTGGATCCGCAACGTGCTGCCCCTCGTCGCCCTCTTCCACGCGACGTCGCTGGTCGCCGACGAGGTCGAGGGCCGGACCCTGACCTATCTCCTGACGCGTCCCATCACGAGGCCGGCCGTCTTCGCCGGCAAGTTCGCGGCGTACCTCGCGACCTCGACGGCGGTGGCCCTGCCGTCGGCGGTGCTCGCCTTCTTCCTTTTCGCGACGGCCGAGGGCGCGCCGGGGGTGGGTGCCGCGGTGCCCGACCTCTTCCGCGACCTCGGGGTGATGACGCTGGCGCTCGCCGTCTACGGAGCGCTGTTCGCCCTCCTCGGGGTGCTCCTGCGACGCCCCGTCATCCCCGGGCTCCTCTTCCTGTTCGGCTGGGAGCTGCTCGCCAACCTGCCCGGCTACCTGCCCCGGCTGACGCTGACGACGTGGCTGCGCTCGCTCATCCGGCACCGCCCGGCCGAGGAAGGGCTCGCGCAGCTGTTCGCCCAGGTGCAGCCGACGGGGCTGAGCCTCGCCGTCCTCCTCGCGGCGACGGCGGTCTTCCTCGCCGCCGCGACGTGGGTGTTCTCGCAGCGCGAGTACGTCCTCGAGCAGTGAGCGGCTCTCGTCGTTCCCGACTTCCCGCCTGCCCCTCGGTGAGCCCGAGGGCCGCACGCCTTATTCTGTTAAGAGAGGCGAACCAAGAGAGGCGCGATGGTCGCTCCTCGAGCGGCGATCGGCAATCTCCGGCGCCGAGTGGGCGGGCGCGCTCGATGCTTCCACCGGCCTGCCCGAACGGTGCAGCCGAGTGGGAACCGCACTAGACTGCTCGTGGAGGTCCTCATGTCTCGCAGCCGCCTCGTTCTCCTCTTCTCGATGAGCGTCGTCGTCGTGGGCGTCGTCGCCGGTCTCGGGGCGCTGTGGTTCGACTCCGCCCGCGCCGCGGTCGGGCCCCTGACCGGCGAGGGGCTGACCCTTCCCGCCGACACCCGCTTCCTGATCGGCATCGACGTCCAACGGTTCGTCTCGAGCCCGTTCTGGGAGCGCTACGGGACGCAGGAGGGCATGCGGCCCAAGGGCCTTCGCGACCTGGAGGAGAAGACCGGACTCGACCCCGCCCGCGACGTCGAGCAGGTGGTGATGGCCGGCTCCGGGCCGGTCGGGAGCCGGACGAGACCGCTCCTGCTCGCGGTGGGGCGCTTCGATCCCGCCCGGATCGGGGAGACCGCGAAGAGCGCGGGCGGGGCCTCGGTCCGCGAGCTCCAGGGCGTGCCCCTCTACACGTTCAGCGCTTCGCGCGCGGGCGGGACCCCCGAAGAGGCCACCCTCGCCGTCCTCGACCGGGGCACCCTGCTCTTCGGGCCCACCGCCAAGGTCGAGGAGACCGTCGCCAGCCGCGCGCGGGGCGAGGTGCCGCTGCGCCAGAACACCCAGCTCCTCGGCCTGGTCGAGAAGGTGAAGCCCGGCTTCACGTTCTGGATGGTGGGGGACCGCACCCTTCTGGAGCAGATGCCGAAGGCGATACCCGCGCCGGGGGCGGGCGGGTCGGGTGGCGCCGGCGCCTCCATGGCCCTGCCGCCCCTCGAGGCCCTCACCGTCACCGGCGATCTCGACCCGCAGGTCTCGCTCGCCATCGTCGGGCAGGCGGTCGACGATGCCTCCGCCACGAAGCTCGCCGACGTCGTGCGCGGCCTCGTCGCCCTGGTGAGCCTGCAGGCGCAGCAGAAGCCCGAGCTCCAGCAGCTCACGTCCGCCATCAGCGTCGCCACCGAGGCGAACCGGGTGCTCGTGAGCGCGCGGCTCCCCTACGAGATGATCGACGCGCTGCGGCCGAAGCCGGCCCCGAAGGCCGAGGAATCGGCGGGGGAGCACGACGAGCCCCCCGATCCCACCGCTCCCGAGTAGCGATCCCATCGCCGGCTCCCGAGGGAGGGGATCGACAGGGACCGCCGGTCGATTGTTGATCGACCCCCCCACCTATCCTCCCCCACGTAGGAGGGAGGGACAGCCGTGGGCTCGGTCCCTGTCGCTCCCGCGGGACGGGATCGACAAGGACCGCCGGTCGATTGTTCATGCTGGGCGGTCGAGACGGCTCGAGACTCGCCTCACGCCGAGGGCCCCGGCTCGTCGACGTACCACTCTTCGTGTCGCGACCACTCGTTGCAGCGCGGACACTGCGTCTCTGCCCACTTTCGCCCGCAGGCGGGGCACACGCCCCGGGTCTCGAACGTGTTCCAGCTGTGGAGGCAGGTGCAAGCCCAGAGGTCGTGCCGGCCCGGTTCCCAGGCACAGCGCGGACACCGGATGCGTGGCCCGCGACCGCGCTCACCCGTGGAGTCCTCCGGGTCGGACGTCCGCACCGGATCCGGGTCGCCCCTGAGCCGCAGCAGGACCCTGCCCGACGCTCCCTCCATTTCCTCCTCAGGCGCTTCCCGGCGGGCCGGCGCGGCTGTCCTCCGGCGACTCCACGGTGTACATGATGTGCTCGAACCCGTGGAACTGCACAACGCGGCCCGGTTTCATGCCGATGCGCTCCGCGACATGCCGCGAGGGCACGTTCACCGGCCGGATGAGCGAGATCACCCGCCGGTACCGCCGCGTCTCCGGTGACGCTCCTCGCGGCCGTTCCCCCCGGCACCCACCCCGATCGTCGAGGGCAAGACCATCGGCGGGCTCGCCTCTAGTCCTCGACCTTCCAGGCCGGATTCCAGGCGATCTCCCACAGGTGGCCGTCGGTGTCCTGGAAGTACCCCGAGTAGCCTCCCCAGAAGCGGTCGCGCGCGGGGTCGGTCACGTGCGCGCCCGCCGCCTCGGCCTGCTTCATGATGGCGTCCACCTCCTCCCTGGAGCCGACGATGTGTCCGATCGACAGGTCCGACGGGCTCGGCGGGCTCACTGCGATGCTCGCATCCTTGGCCAGGGCGGTGCGCGGGTACAGGGCGAGTATCAGGTCGTCGTTCACGTTGATGAAGACGACGGCACCGTCCTCGAACTCGGTGCCGACGATCCCTTCCGTCGGCAGACCCAGGCCGTCGCGATAGAACGTCAGGGCCCTCTCCAGGTCGTCGACCCCCAGCGTGAGGACCTTGATGCGCGGCTTCATTGCGTCTCCTTCCTCGCGAGCGGCTGTCGCGGCGCCGTGGATGTTCGACCCTTCCCCCTGGTCGCTACCGTTGGCCGGGCGAGCGGCCGCAGGAGATCCAGGAGGCCCTCCGGATACACCGGCGTACCGACGCTTCGGAGACTGCCGAGGTGCAGCCAGGTGGCCGGTCCGAGCCAGGCGTCTTCCGCCATCGGGATCTCGTCCTGCTCGTAAAGGGACCGGTCCCGGAACCGGGCGTCGAACACGAGCACGATCTCATGGCCCGGCTCGCCGGCATAGATGAAGAGGTTCTCCAACACCCCGAGCAGCTCCGGCCGATCGATCTCGGCTCGGAGCTCCTCACGGATCTCGCCGCAGGGCGTCAATCAGCCTCCCCGGCGGCCACTTTGCGGGACGAGCGCTGCAGTATGGTCAGAACTTGACCCGGACCTCGACGCGGTAGCGCTCGACCCACTGGTTCTGGACCTCGGGGTCGGGGCTGTCCTTGAAGCGCTGCCACTGCGCGATCGCGTGCAGGCTCGCGCTGCGGCTGGTGGCGCTGCCGAGGTCGGCCCGGTGGCCCTCCCAGCCCGTTCCCCAGAAGAAGTCGTCGGTGTTGAAGGCGGCGACCACCGCGTTGCGGTCGATCTTCGAGTAGGTGTACTCGAGCCGCGCGCGGGAGACGCCGAGCTCGCCGAGGGCGGCGGCGAGCCAGAGGCCCTTGTTGTTCTCCTCGAGCGCCCGGTTCCAGCAGTAGTCGGCCACGAGCTCGATCGGGAACTGGCCGCGGCTCACGATGCGGGCCCGTACGTCGATCACCTTGTACTCGTGCAGGAATACGCCGGCGAGGGTCGTGTTCTGGCGCCGCAGGAAGGGATCGAGGGCGTCGAGATCGCGGAACTCCAGGTACGAGCCGCCGAGCTGGAGCTCGCCGGTCTGTCCGGACTGCAGCTCCAGCTCGACCGAGCCCCCGAACATCTCGGAATCGTCCGCGAAGACGTGGCTCCCGGTGGCGTAGATCCCGTGGAGGGCGAAGCGGCCGGAGCCCTCCTCGAACTGGAGCGCGAGGGCGCCGCCCTGCGGTCGCAGGTCGCGATCCCAGATCATCTCGCTGAGCGGAAGGGGCATGACGAAGCGCCCGCCCGTCGCCACGATCGGACCGGCGTTGAGCGTGCCGTAGTACAGGTCGAAGCGCGCGTCGCGGGAGCGGTAGTTGTCGCGCACGATCAGCAGCGGCTGCCCCTCGGGCGGCTCGTCGTTCTCGTCCTCGCTGTAGTTGAACTCGCCGCCCACCCCCAGCTCGAGAAAGCCGATCACCGCCTCGAGGCGGGGCCGCAGCTGGACCCGGTAGCGGTCCTCGTCGACGAGGCCGCCGGAGGTCGGGATCTTGCGCGTCCACTCGTAGCGCGCCAGGCTGTCCCCGGTGAAGCGGAACGACTTCTGCTGCTGGTATGGGCCCTGGGCCTCCGCCCACGAAGCGGTGGCCACGGCCAGCACGACCCACGAGACGGCGCCTTTCATGCCGGTGACTCCTCCTTCCTCCGTCTGACGGTGACGCGCTGATTCTAACGTCCCTGACGTAGACTGGCACTCGCGATGCCCGCGCCGTCGCCGCGCATCACCGTGGTGATCCCCGCCGTCGACGAGGAGGAGGCGATCGGCCACGTGGTCCGCGAGATCCCCGCGCTCGTCTCCGAGGTGATCGTGGTCGACAACGGCTCGCGCGACCGCACGGCGGAGACGGCACGCGCGGCGGGCGCCCGCGTGGTCCACGAGCCCCGGCGGGGCTACGGTCGCGCCTGCCTCGCGGGAATCGCCGCCGCGACCGACCCCGACGCCTACGTCTTCCTCGACGGCGACCGCAGCGACTACCCGGCGCAGCTCGTCGACGTGGTGGCGCCGATCCTCGAGGGACGGGCGGACCTCGTGATCGGCTCGCGCAACCGGGGCCGGCGCGAGCGGGGAGCCCATCCCTGGCACTCGGTCCTCGGCACCCGGCTCTGCGTGGCGTACATGAACCTGGTGACGGGCGCGCGCGCCACGGATCTCGGTCCGTTCCGGGCGATCACGGCGGAGGCGCTGCGGAGGCTGGACATGCGCGACCCCGACTTCGGGTGGACCGTGGAGATGCAGATCAAGGCGGCGCGGGCGGGACTGCGCGTGGTCGAGGTCCCGGTCGACTACCGCCCGCGCCTGGGCCGCAGCAAGGTCAGCGGCACGGTGTCGGGGTCGCTGCGCGCGGGGACGAAGATCCTCGCCCTGATCACCCGGCACGCCTTCGGCCGGGAGCGCTGAAGGTGGGCGAGGGTCGCGAGCTCGGGCCGCGGACGGAGCGGATCGAGCTCGGGCCCCGGGCGCGACGCTTCGCCCTCCTGATCGCGGGGGCCGTCCTGACCGCATGCGTGGGAGCCTGGGTGAGCGCGGGGCCGCCCGCTTCGCGCATCGGGCCCCACCTCGCGGTCCACGGGCTGGCGTTTGCCGCCTACCTGGGCGCGCTCGTGGTCTCGCGCGGCCTGTCCCGCCGGGCGCTGCTCGCCGCGCTCGGCGCGGCGCTCGCGTGGCGGATCGTGCTCGTCACGGCGCCGCCGCTGCTGAGCGACGACATCAACCGCTACGTCTGGGAGGGCCGCATCCAGCTCCACGGCGGCAACCCCTACCGCTGGTCGGATCGGCCGACCGCCGCGCGATGGGAACCGCTCCGCGACGAGGTCTGGGAGGGCCTCAACCACCCGCACTACACGGCCGTCTACCCCCCGCTCTTCCAGCTCGCCGTCCGTGCGGTCGTGGGCGTGCACGACTCCATCACCGCCATGAAGGCGTTCCTGGTGGCCTGCGAGCTGGCCACGCTGGGCCTCCTCGCGCTCGTGCTCCGCCGCCGCGGCCTGGGCCTCGAGCGGCTGCTCGTCCTCGCCTGGAGCCCGCTTGCACTCTTCGAGATCGCCGGCTCGGGCCACAACGAGGCCTTCGCGATTCTGTGGCTCGTCCTCGCCCTCCTCGCCCTCGACCGCGGCTGGCCGCTCGTGTCGGCCCTCGCCGCGAGCGCCGGCTTCATGGCGAAGTTCCTGCCCGGGCTCGTCGCCGCGGCCTGGGCGCGCCGCTATCGTCCCCTCCACGTGCTGGCCGCGGCCGCCCTCGCCGGCGCGGTCGCGTGGCCCTACCTCGACGCGAAGCGGACGATGCTGACGAGCCTCTCGAAGTACGCCCAGTTCTGGCGCTTCAACGAGACCCTCTTCGCGCCGCTCGCCGCGCTGCTCGGCAGCCACGAGGCCGCCGTCCGTGCCGGAGCGCTCGCGACTCTCGCGCTCGCCCTGGTCCTGGCCGCTCGCCGGGTCGAGCCGGCGCGGGCGGCGCTCGCGGTCGTCGCCGCGTCGCTGCTGCTGAGCCCCAACGTCCTGCCCTGGTACGGGCTGTGGCTGCTTCCGCTCCTCGTGGTGCGCGACGCCCCCGGGGCGCTGCTGTTCACGGGGACGGTGCCTCTCGCGTACCTCGCCTATCCCGACTGGCAGTCGGGAGAGCCGTGGCACCTGGGCTGGGGATGGCGCGCGCTCGAGTACGGCCCGCCCGTCCTGGTGGCGCTGCGCCACCGTCTCGACCGGCACGGCGATCGAGCGGCTCCCCGTTCGGACTCGACCGCCGCCTCGAGCGACTCCTCGCCTGGCGTCCACCCAGGGTGACCGGCTTCCCGACCGGGCCGTCGGCGCGTCGTCGAGCACGGGGAGGCGCACGCCCGGTCGAACACGCGCGCCGAGGTAGACTCTGCTCGGCATGATGGAGCGGGACGGAGGTGGTCTCGTCGACCTCGATCCAGTCGTGCGGGCGCGCCTTTGCGCACGGCGCCGCGAGCGGCCGCTGTCTTTTCGCCGGCCCGCCGGTCGCCGGGGCGGGAGGGTGGCGCCGGCGCCGAGCCCCTGGACCCCGGCGACGCAGCGCGAGGACTGAGAGTGGCGGGCTCCGCCGCGCGAACGAGACGGCCAGGGCGGACGGGGAGGCTTCGCTGACCGAGGTCCTTCTCGACGGCTCCACCGCGGCCGGGGCGGTGATGATCCTCGCCCTCGTCGCCGGAAGCGGCCTCGCGCTCGGCAGCCTTCGCGTGCGCGGCATCGGCCTCGGCATCGCGGGGGTGCTGTTCGCCGGCCTCGCCTTCGGCCACCTCGGCGTCCGCGTCGACGAGCGCACGCTCGAGTTCGCGCGCGAGTTCGGGCTCATCCTCTTCGTGTACTCGATCGGGCTGCAGGTCGGCCCCGGCTTCCTCGCCTCCCTGCGCCGCCAGGGGCTCCGGCTGAACCTCCTCGCGGCGGCCGTCGTCCTCCTCGGAGCGGCGATGGCGGTGGGACTGCACGCCGCCGGGGGGATCGACGCCGCGGCCGCGGTCGGGGTCCTGAGCGGCGCCACCACCAACACCCCGAGCCTCGCCGCGGCCCAGCAGGCCCTCAAGCAGGTCGTCACCGACCCCGCCGCGCGCGAGCCGCTCGCGCGGCTGCCCGGCGTCGGCTACGCGGTGGCCTATCCGTTCGGCGTGCTCGGCATCATCCTCGTCATGCTCGCGGTCCGGGCCGGATTCCGGATCAGCCTCGCGCGCGAGAGGGAGGACCTCGAGCACGGCCTCGAGGCCGAGATCCGCCGTCCGGCCCGGGCCAACCTCGAGGTCGCCAACCCCAACCTCGTGGGCCTGCCCCTCGAGAAGGTGCCGCTCCTCGCCCAGTCCGGGATCGTGGTCTCCCGCATCCACCACGAGGGCACCCTCGTGGTTCCACGGCCCGAGACGCGGCTCGCGCTGGGCGACGTGCTCCTGGCGGTGGGAACCCGCGAGGAGCTCGACGCCCTGCGCGTCGTGGTGGGGAAGGAGAGCGACCTCGACCTGCGCGCGATGCCGAGCGCGATCACGAGCCGGCGTCTCATCGTGACCCGCACCGAGGCGAGCGGGAAGACGATCGCCGAGCTCGACTTCGTCCGCCGCTACGGGGTCCAGATCACGCGCGTGAGCCGGACCGAGGTCGAGCTGCCGGCGAGCCCCGGCTTCGAGCTGCAGTACGGCGACACCGTCCTCGCGGTGGGGGAGGCGGCCGACATCGCGCGGGCGGCGGCCCAGCTCGGCGACTCCCCGAGGAGCCTGAACTATCCCCACCTGGTGCCGATGTTCCTCGGCATCGCCCTCGGCATCCTCCTCGGGAGCTGGGCGTTCACCCTGCCGGGGGTGCCCGAGCCCGTGCACCTGGGCCTCGCCGGAGGGCCGCTCCTCGTCGCCATCTTCCTGAGCCGGGTCGGCCGGATCGGCCCCCTCGTGTGGTACATGCCGCTCAGCGCGAACTACATGCTGCGCGAGGTCGGGATCGTGCTCTTCCTCTCCGCGGTGGGCCTGCGCGCGGGCGACGTCTTCGTCGAGACGCTTCTGCGGGGGCCGGGCCTTGTCTGGATGGCCGGAGGGGCCCTGGTGACCGTGGTCCCCCTCGCCGCGGTGGCGGGCTTCGGCCGCGCCGTGCTCGGGCTGAACTTCCTCACGCTGTCGGGGCTGCTCGCCGGGAGCATGACCGACCCGCCCGCTCTCGCCTTCGCCAACGCCGTGGCCGGCAGCGAGGGTCCCTCCACGGCCTACGCCACGGTCTACCCGGCGACGATGATCCTGCGCGTGCTCACCGCGCAGCTCTTCGTGCTGTACCTCGTGCGCTGAGCTCGGCGTCGCGTCTTTCCTGGCGCCGGCGCACCCAGGCGGGGTCGGAGGGTAGCCGGCGTATCGGTGGCGGGAGCGTCGGGCCGATGGACCGGGCTTCGACCTCGGTGCGCGCCGGGAGAGCGGGAGTCGTCGGGTCTGGCTCAGCGAGCCTCGGCCAGGCGGCGGATCCACTCCACGTAGAGGTCCCGCACGAAGGGCAGCTTGCCTTCGGGGGCCTCGGCCTCGAGAAGGAGCAGCTCGCCATCGCGCGACAGGAACGTGCCCCACGCCCTGATCGCGACGCCCAGACGCTCGAAGCGGACGGCGTAGCGCGCGCCGGCGGCCCCGCCCGCGGGCCCGCACGTCCGCGCCACCTTCTCCGGCACGAACGCGCCCCGGTTCCAGCGCAGCGCCCGCAGGACCACCGTGAAGTCGCCGTCCGGACTGGCGGCCACGCCGGCCTCGGCCGGGGGGACGGCCGCGCACGACGCGTACGCTGCGGGCTCCCGGCTCCAACCCGACGGCAGGAGCACGGTCCCCGACGTCGCGTTCGGATAGGCGGCCGGCTCGAAGGCCGCCTTTACGGGGGCGTGCACTTCGTCGGTGAGGAGAGGGGCCGCCTCGAGCGTCTCGAGCGACCGGCGCACGAGGCCGAGGTTGAAGGCCACGTCGTCGGGCGGGCCCACGAAGCGCCCCACGACCTTCTCCGCTCCCAGGTCGAGAAGCGCGTACTCGACGTGGAAGGCGCCCCCGTCCTTCCGTTCTCCGCGCGCCGATCCCAGGACGCGGCCGGATCCGCTGTCCGCGCGGCGCCGTCCGCCCGCCCCGCCCGGCGCGAAGCCGCGCCAGGCCTGGCCCTGCAGGAGGGCCTGCTCCAGCGCGCCGAGGTCCCAGGGCGTGGCCACGCGCGCCACACCCACCGAGATCTCGCCTCCCGACTCTCCCGTGTCGAGGAGCAGCCTCACCGGCGACGAGTCCCCGTAGCCGTCGGGCAGCTCGACCCGGAGCCTCTTCCAGTCGAGCGTGTGGACGACGCCGGGGTACAGCCGCTCGACCGGGAGCTGGCCCAGGAGGCCGTGGGCGTCGAGGAAG
>Ga0268386_10004576_pt1 | contig 10203 bp, 3 predicted proteins | sample RVTome_15_FD_200260 | JGI IMG/M metagenome (GOLD analysis project Ga0268386, IMG submission 200260) | Soil microbial communities from uranium-contaminated site in the Upper Colorado River Basin, Wyoming, United States - RVT150D86... ... | reverse complement strand
CATTCAGCGCCGGTCGTTCGCGGAGCTGACCGACCCGAAGAAGGGACTGCTGCGGGAGACGATCGACGACATCTCGCCGATCGAGGACTACACAGGCAACCTCGCCATCGTCTTCGGCGAGTTCAAGTTCGAGGACCCGCCCCATTCCGTGGGCGAGTGTCGCGAGAAGGACATGACCTACTCGCGCCCGCTCACGGTCAAGGTCGCGTTCCAGAACCGGGAGACCGGTGAGATCCGCGAGCAGTCGGTGTTCATGGGCGACTTCCCGTGGATGACCGACCGCGGCACGTTCATCATCAACGGCACCGAGCGCGTCGTGGTGACGCAGCTCGTTCGCTCCCCCGGCGCCTACGTGATGGAGCCGAAGGACCGCGAGAAGCAGGTCTTCATCGCCAACCTGATGCCGGCCCGCGGCTCCTGGCTCGAGCTGGAGATCGACAAGAAGGGCCGCGTGTACGCGCGGATCGACCGCAAGCGCAAGCTTCCGGTCACGGTGCTGTTGCGCGCGATGGGCTACACCGAGGACGACCAGCTGCGCGAGATGTTCGACAACTCGGTCTACATCCGTAACACGATCGAGGCCGACACCGAGCAGACGAAGTCCGAGGAGGGCGCGCTGATCGAGCTGTTCAAGAAGCAGCGCCCCGGCGAGCCCCCGTCGGTCGACTCCGCGCGCCAGCTCCTCGAGCAGCTCTTCTTCGACACGAAGCGCTACGACCTCACCCGGGTCGGCCGCTACAAGCTCAACGCGCGGCTCGATCTCGACATCGATCTCGACACGCGCGTCCTCACCCACGACGACATCACCGCCCTGATCAAGGAGCTGGTCGGGATCCCGCGCCTGCTCGGGATTCCAGAGGAGATCGACGAGGAGAACCCGATCAAGGACTACGCCGCCGAGGCCCAGTCCTATCCCTGGGATCCGGTCCGCGACCACCTGGACGAGTACGAGCACTTCGGCAACCGCCGCCTGCGGACGGTCGGCGAGCTGATCCAGGAGGCCTTCCGGATCGGCCTGTACCGGATGGAGCGCGTGGTCCGCGAGCGCCTCACGACCGAGGACGCCGACGCGATCACGCCCCAGACCATCATCAACATCAGGCCCGTCGTGGCGGCGCTGAAGGAGTTCTTCGGCTCCTCGCAGCTCTCCCAGTTCATGGACCAGACCAACTCGCTCGCCGGGCTCACCCACCGGCGCCGCCTCTCGGCGCTCGGCGCTGGGGGGCTGACGCGCGAGCGCGCCCCGATCGAGGTCCGCGACGTGCATCCGACCCACTACGGCCGGATGTGCCCGATCGAGACCCCGGAGGGCCCGAACATCGGGCTGATCGGCTCCCTGTCCTCCTACGCCCAGGTCTCCGAGCACGGCTTCGTCACCACCCCGTACCGCCAGGTCAAGGACGGCGTCGTGACGAGCAAGATCGTCCACCTGGACGCCACCCAGGAGGAGGAGAAGGTGATCGCCCAGGCGAACGCCGAGATCGACCCCAAGACCCACCGCCTCAAGGGCCCGCGCGTGCTGTGCCGCGCCCGGGACGGCGAGGTCGTCGCCGTTTCCCCGAAGCAGGTCGACCTGATGGACGTCTCCCCGACACAGATATGGTCGGTGGCGACCTCACTGATCCCCTTCCTCGAGCACGACGACGCCAACCGGGCGCTGATGGGCTCGAACATGCAGCGTCAGGCCGTCCCCCTGCTGAAGCCCGAGCCGCCGCTCGTCGGGACCGGGATGGAGCGCCGCGCCGCGATCGACAGCGGCGACGTGCTAGTCGCCGGCGCCGACGGTGAGGTCAGCTCCGTCGACGCGCAGGGGATCACGGTCACGCGTGGCTCGCGAAGGGACGAGTACGAGCTGAACAAGTTCATGCGCTCCAACCAGGGGACGATCATCCACCAGAGCCCGATCGTCTCCGTCGGGGACAAGGTCAAGGAGGGCGACGTGCTCGCGGACGGCTCCTCCACCTCCGGAGGCGAGATCGCGCTCGGCAAGAACGTACTCGTCGCGTTCATGTCCTGGGAGGGCTACAACTTCGAGGACGCGATCATCATCTCCAACCGGCTGGTCGTCGATGACGAGCTGACCTCGGTCCACATCGAGGAGTACGAGATCGACGCTCGGACCACGAAGCTCGGCGACGAGGAGATCACGCGCGACATCCCGAACCGCTCCGAGGAGAGCCTGCGCAACCTCGACGAGCGCGGGATCGTCCGAATCGGCGCCGAGGTCGTCTCGGGCGACCTGTTGGTCGGCAAGGTGACGCCGAAGGGCGAGACCGAGCTGACCGCGGAGGAGAAGCTGATCCGCGCGATCTTCAAGGAGAAGGCGCGCGAGGTCCGCGACACCTCGCTCAAGGTCCCGCACGGCGAGGGCGGGGTCGTGATCGACGTGCTCATCTTCAACCGCGACGACGGCGACGACCTGCCGCCCGGCGTCAACGAGCTCGTCCGGGTCTACGTCGCGACGAAGCGCAAGATCGCCGAGGGCGACAAGCTCGCCGGGCGGCACGGCAACAAGGGTGTGATCTCGAGGATCGTTCCCGAGGAGGACATGCCCTTCCTCGAGGACGGCAGGCCCGTGGACGTGATCCTCAACCCGCTCGGCGTCCCGAGCCGGATGAACATCGGCCAGATCCTCGAGACGCATCTCGGCTGGGCGGCCGCCAACGGCTGGTACGACGACGGCACCCAGGCCCACAAGGAGTCCCAGCGCGACGGCGGGCGCGTGTACGTGTCCTCGCCGGTGTTCGACGGCGCCACGGTCGAGGACGTCGACGAGGCGCTCGTGCGCTGGCAGGACGAGAACGCCGACTCGGGCATCGACCTCGGGGTGGACCGCAAGCAGCGCGACGACAGCCGCGCGATGGGCGCCGCGCGCCTGTTCAACGGGCGCACCGGCGAGCCCTACGAGGCCCCGGTGACGGTCGGCTACATGTACATCCTCAAGCTGCTCCACCTCGTGGACGACAAGATCCACGCCCGATCGACGGGCCCCTACTCGCTGGTCACCCAGCAGCCGCTCGGCGGAAAGGCCCAGTTCGGCGGCCAGCGCTTCGGCGAGATGGAGGTGTGGGCGCTGGAGGCCTACGGCGCCGCGTTCACGCTCCAGGAGATGCTCACCGTGAAGTCCGACGACACGGTCGGCCGGGTGAAGGCGTACGAGTCGATCGTCAAGGGCGAGAACATCCCCGAGCCCTCGATTCCGGAGTCCTTCAAGGTCCTGCTGAAGGAGATTCAGAGCCTCTCGCTCGACGCGAACCTGATCGCCGAGGAGGGCGAGGTCCCGCTCGAGGAAGAGGAGGACGACCTCCTTCGCGCCGCGGAGGAGCTCGGCATCGACCTCTCCGGCGTGCGCGCCGGCGGGGACGGCGGGGGAGCGGCCGACGAGCGCGAGGAGCAGGTCGTGGCAGAAGGCAAGGGCGGAAGCACCGACGGCGCGGACGCCGGGAAGGCGGCCGAGGAGAAGTAGATGAACAACTTTGACGCAATCGAGATCGGGCTCGCCTCTTCCAAGAAGATCCGAAGCTGGAGCTCGGGCGAGGTCACGAAGCCGGAGACGATCAACTACCGGACCCTGAAGCCGGAGAAGGACGGCCTGTTCTGCGAGCGGATCTTCGGTCCGACCAAGGACTGGGAGTGCTACTGCGGCAAGTACAAGCGCGTCCGCTACAAGGGCATCGTCTGCGAGCGCTGTGGCGTCGAGGTGACGCGCTCGAAGGTGCGCCGCGAGCGCATGGGCCACATCGACCTCGCGGCCCCCGTCTCGCACATCTGGTTCTTCAAGGGGGTCCCGAGCCGGATCGGCTACCTGATCGACATGGCTCCGAAGGAGCTGGAGAAGGTCCTCTACTTCGCCGCCTCGCTGATCACGTGGATCGACGAGGAGGCGCGGACCAAGGACCTGAAGAAGCTCGAGAAGGAGGTCAACAAGGTCCTCGAATCCCACGAGTCCGAGCGCGAGCAGCGGGTCAAGGAGCTGAACTCCTCGCTCGAGCGCCGCGTCGCCTACGTCCACAGCGGCGAGCCGGAGGGCTTCGACGAGGAGGACCAGCTTTGGGCCGACGCCACGGGCAGCGTGAAGAAGCTGTCCAAGGCCGACAAGGAAAAGCTCGAGAAGGAGGTCCGGAAGGCGATCGAGACCGATATCGCCGACACCGAGGCCTACCTCGACGACGCCGCCGAGCGGATGCGCGAGGTGTGGAAGACCTTCCAGGAGATGAAGGTCAAGGACGTGATCAACGACGAGGCCACCTTCCGCGAGCTCAAGGACCGCTTCGGCTCCCCGTTCGGCTCGGGGGAGTACTTCCGCGGCGGGATGGGCGCCGAGTCCGTGCGCGAGCTGCTCGAGCAGGTCGATCTCGAGGCGGAATGCGAGGAGCTCGAGGAGATCATCAACACCTCCAAGGGCCAGAAGCAGGCCCGCGCCGTGAAGCGCCTCAAGGTCGCCTCCGCCTTCCTCAACTCACAGAACCGCCCCGAGTGGATGGTCCTCGACGCCGTCCCGGTGATCCCGCCGGAGCTGCGCCCGATGGTCCAGCTCGACGGCGGCCGGTTCGCGACCTCCGATCTCAACGACCTCTACCGGCGGGTGATCAACCGCAACAACCGCCTCAAGCGCCTGCTCGACCTCGGGGCGCCGGAGATCATCGTCAACAACGAGAAGCGGATGCTCCAGGAGGCCGTCGACGCCCTGTTCGACAACGGCCGCCGCGGGCGCCCCGTCACCGGACCGGGCAACCGCCCGCTGAAGTCGCTCTCCGACATGCTGAAGGGGAAGCAGGGCCGCTTCCGCCAGAACCTGCTCGGGAAGCGCGTCGACTACTCGGGCCGCTCGGTGATCGTCTCGGGCCCGAGCCTGAAGATCCATCAGTGCGGGCTCCCGAAGCTGATGGCCCTCGAGCTGTTCAAGCCGTTCATCATGGCCCGGCTCGTCGAGCGCAAGGCGGTGCAGAACATCAAGGCCGCGAAGAAGATGGTCGACTCGATGATCCCCGAGGTGTGGGACGTGCTCGAGGAGGTCATCCACGAGCATCCCGTGCTGCTCAACCGTGCGCCGACCCTGCACCGGCTCGGGATCCAGGCGTTCGAGCCCGTGCTCGTGGAGGGCAAGGCGATCCAGATCCACCCGCTCGTCTGCCACGCCTTCAACGCCGACTTCGACGGAGACCAGATGGCCGTGCATCTGCCGCTGTCCGCGGAGGCGCAGGCCGAGGCGCGGATCCTGATGCTGTCCTCGAACAACATCCTCTCCCCGGCGCACGGCGCCCCGCTCGCCACCCCGACCCAGGACATGGTGCTGGGGCTGTACTTCCTCACCTACTCGGGCGCCGACGTCGAGGAGCTGGACGCCGCGGAGCTGGATCCCAAGCCGCACCCGTTCCGCACCTCCCAGGAGGCGGAGATCGCCTACGAGCGCGGGCTGGTCGGGCTGCACGACTACGCCGAGTTCCGGCGCGAGGGGCACGAGCACTTCCTCACGACGGTGGGGCGGATCATCTTCAACGACCGTGTCGAGCGCGCGCTCGCGACCGCGCTCGGCGACGAGTTCGATCCGAAGGCGTACGAGTTCGTCAATCGCTCGCTGCGCAAGCGCGGCGTGAACGAGATGGTCTCCGACCTCGTCGAGCAGTACGGGGCGGCGACCGTGTCGCTGGTCCTGGACGCGTTCAAGGAGCTCGGGTTCCACTTCGCCACCCAGGCGGGGATCACGATCTCCAAGAACGACATCGTCTCCCCGCCGAACAAGGAGGAGATCCTGGAGCGCTACGAGGGCGAGGCGCAGGAGATCCAGAACAAGTACGACGAGGGCTACATCACCGCGGAGGAGCGCAAGGAGGCGGTCACCGAGCGCTGGAACAAGGCCACGGACGAGGTCGCGCAGGCGATGGAGGACAACCTCGACGAGCTGAACCCGATCTACGCGATGGCGAACTCCGGCGCGCGGGGCTCGTTCAAGCAGATCCGCCAGCTCGCCGGGATGCGCGGCCTGATGGCCAACCCGAAGGGCGAGATCATCGAGCGTCCGATCAAGGCGAACTTCATGGAGGGCCTGTCGGTGCTCGAGTACTTCATCTCGACCCACGGCGCCCGCAAGGGGCTCGCGGACACCGCGCTGCGGACCGCCGACTCGGGCTACCTCACGCGCCGCCTCGTCGACGTCGCGCAGGACGTGATCGTGCGCTCGGAGGACTGCAAGACGAAGGACTTCATCGAGATGCCGCTGCGCAACTCCGACGGCGAGCTGAACACGAACCTCTCCGGCCGGCGGTCGGCGAAGAAGTTCACCACGAAGCGGGGCCGCGAGCTCCTGAAGCGAAACCAGGAGATCGATCTCCCCGAGATCGAGGAGATGGCGGAGGCGTTCGGCGACGAGGAGGTCACCGTCCCGGTGCGCTCGGTGCTCAAGTGCGAGGCCGAGACCGGGGTGTGCCGCCACTGCTACGGGCGCGCGATGGCGACCGGGACGACGGTCGAGCTGGGCGACGCCGTGGGGATCATCGCCGCGCAGTCGATCGGCGAGCCCGGCACCCAGCTGACGATGCGCACCTTCCACACCGGCGGCGTCGCGGGCCAGGACATCACCCAGGGCCTCCCGCGCGTGGTCGAGCTGTTCGAGGCGCGCAAGCCGAAGGGCCTGGCGAAGATGTCCGAGGAGCCCGGCCGGGTCTCGGTCGAGGAGTCCGAGAAGACGCTACGCGTGATCCTCACCGACGCGAAGGGCGAGGACCACGCGTACTCGTTCCCGCCGCGCACGCAGCTCAACGTCAAGCACGGCGACCGGATCGAGGCCGGGACCCAGCTCAGCGAGGGCTCGCTGTATCCCTCCGAGCTGCTCGAGGTGCGCGGCCGCACCGAGACCGAGCTCTACCTCGTGAGCGAGGTGCAGCAGGTGTATCGCTCGCAGGGCGTCGACATCAACGACAAGCACATCGAGCTGATCGTGCGCCAGATGATGAAGAAGGTGCGGATCGAGTCGAAGGGCTCGACGACGCTCCTGCCCGGGCAGCTCGAGGACCGCCACAAGCTCAAGCGGCTGAACAAGCAGGTCAAGGACGACGGCGGCACCCCGGCGAAGGCCGAGGAGGTGATCCTCGGGATCACGAAGGCGTCGCTCGCGACGGAGTCCTTCCTCTCCGCGGCCTCGTTCCAGGAGACCACCAAGGTGCTGACGGACGCCGCGCTGGAGGGCAAGCGGGACCGCCTCCAGGGCCTGAAGGAGAACGTGATCATCGGCAAGCTGATCCCGGCGGCGACCGGGCTGCGCCACTACCGCGGGATCGAGATCGAGCCCGTGGAGCCGGCCCAGCCGCCCGAGGAGGCGCTGATGGACGAGGAGGAGCTCGCCGCCGAGCTCGGCGTCGCCGAGGAGGGCGAGGTCTCCGAGCTCGAGGGCTTCGGACCCTCGTTCGCCGAGGAGCTCGAGGAGCTCGCGACGGAGATCGAGACCACCGAGGGCTCGGGCTCGGGCGACGGCGCCCCGAGCAGCGGCAGCGGCAGCGCGAGCGGCAGCAGCAGCGAGTAGCTCCGGACCTGGCGTAACCTCACATCGTGCCCCCCGAGGGTGGATCCGAGATCCACGAGTCGGCGCTCGAGCTGATCGGCGAGACGCCGCTCGTGCGCCTCTCCCGCTTGGAGCCGGCGCTGCGCACCGCGCTCGTCGCCAAGGTCGAGTTCCTCAACCCGGGCGGCTCCGTCAAGGATCGCCCCGCGCTCGCGATGATCGAGGCGGCGGAGCGCGACGGCGCGCTTCGGGCGGGCGGGACGCTCGTCGAGCCGACCTCCGGCAACACCGGGCTCGGCCTGGCGATGGTCGCCGCGCTGCGCGGCTACAAGGTGATCGCGGTGATGCCGGACAAGATGAGCCGCGAGAAGATCGACACCCTGCGCGCCTTCGGCGCGGAGGTCGTCGTCTGCCCTACCGCGGTGCCGCCCGACTCGCCCCAGTCCTACTACCGGGTCGCCGACCGGCTGACGGAGGAGATCGACGGCGCCTTTCAGCCCAACCAGTACTTCAACGAGGCGAACCCGGAGGCGCATCACGGGTCGACGGGCCCGGAGCTGTGGCGCCAGAGCGGGGAGGGCGTCACCCACCTCGTCGCGGGTGTCGGCACCGGGGGCACGATCAGCGGCGTGGGCGAGTACCTGAAGGAGCGGGATCCCTCGATCGTCGTCGTCGGCGCGGACCCGGAGGGCTCCGTGTACTCCGGCGGCCCCGTCCACCCCTACAGGGTGGAGGGGATCGGCGAGGACTTCTGGCCGGAGAGCCTCCACCGCGACGTGATCGACCGCTACGTGACCGTCAGCGACCGGGACTCCTTCCTGATGGCCCGCCGGCTTGTCGCGCGCGAGGGCCTGTTCGCCGGAGGCTCGACGGGAACCGCGCTGTGCGCAGCCGTTCAGGTCGCCCGCGAGATCGACGATCCCGACGCGATGGTCGCGACGATCATTCCCGACGGAGGGCGTCCCTACGTCTCCAAGGTCTTCAGCGACTCGTGGATGCGCGAGCACGGCTACCTCACGGGCGCCGCGCGCCACACCGTGGCCGAGCTCCTTCGGGAGCGCGGGGAGACCGCGCCGATCCTCACGGTCGGCGGCCACGACGAGGTCGGCCGGGTGCTCGAGCTGATGCGCGAGCACGCCGTGTCGCAGGTCCCGGTCGTCTCCTCCGAGGACGAGCGGGCGTTCATCGGGACGGTCAGCGAGCGGAGCCTGTTGTGGGCGTCCGCCGAGCATCCGGGGATCCTCGGCGAGCAGGTCACCGAGGTGCTCGAGCCGCCGCTGCCCGAGCTCTCCGTCGATGACCCGGCCGACGACGCGGTGCGACTGCTGCGCGGCGATGCCCGGGCGGTGATCGTGGTCGAGGACGGCCGGCCGCTGGGGATCATCACCGCCGTCGATCTCGTGGAGGCCCTGAACCGGTGAGACGGGGCACGCGGATCGAGACCCGCGTCGTCCATGCCGGGCTCGAGCCCGACCCGACGTACGGCTCGGTGATCCCGCCGATCCACCAGACATCGACCTTCGTGCAGCGCGCCCCCGGCGAGGTCGTCGAGGACTACGACTACGCCCGCTCGGCGAACCCGACGCGTTCGGCGCTCGAGCGGGCGCTGGGCGAGCTGGAGGAGGGCGATGCGACGGCGTTCGCGAGCGGGATGGCCGCCACCCACGCGATCATCAGCGCGGCGCTCGAGGCCGGCGACCACCTGATCCTCCCGGTCGATCTCTACGGTGGCACCTACCGGCTCGTCGACAAGGTGCTGACCCGGTTCGGCCTCGCCTACGACCTCGTCGACCAGCGCGACCTCGACGCGCTGCGGACGCTGATCCGCCCCGAGACGCGCATGATCTGGGTCGAGACGCCTACGAACCCGCTCCTCAACGTGGTCGATATCGCGGCGGTCGTAGAGGCGGCGAACGGAATCGCCGTGGTGGTGGACAACACCTTCGCGACGCCGATCGTGCAGAGGCCGCTCGAGGCCGGGGCGAAGGCGGTCGTCCACTCGACGACGAAGTACCTCGGGGGACACTCCGACGTCGTCGGCGGCGCGGTGATCACCGGCGACGACGACCTCCACGAGCGGGTGCGCTTCATCCAGAACTCGGTCGGCGCGGTGCCCGGGCCGCTCGACTGCTTCCTCGTCCATCGCGGGCTTCGCACGCTCGCCCTTCGCGTCGGCCAGCACACGGCGAACGGCCGGGCGGTGAGCGAGTACCTCGCGGGCGCTCCCGGCGTGCGGGACGTCCGCTGGCCCGGATTCGGCGGGATGGTCTCGTTCCGCCACCCCGACGCCGCCGCGATCGCCGCCCGCACCCGGATCTTCTCGCTCGCGGAGTCGCTAGGGGGCGTCGAGTCCCTGATCGAGGTCCCCCAGGCGATGACCCACCAGTCCGTCGAGGACTCCGACGCCGCCGTTCCGCCGGACCTGATCCGGCTCTCCTGCGGGATCGAGGCCCCCGAGGACCTCGTCGCCGACCTCGAGCAGGCGATCGCGGGGTAGGGGACCGGCTGAGACCTCCGCCAACCCGCAAGAAGCCGGGCGGCTCGAATGGATCAGGTGAAGAGGGCTGGGTAGGAGGGGGCGGAATGGCTGCGCAGGTCGGGCCACGCCGCAAACTCCACAATCGATCCCGGCCGGACCACGAGTGTGCAGTTAACGGTGATATACGCCGTCAACTGCACAATCGTCTGCGGCGGGCCCTCGAGTG
>Ga0268386_10004575_pt1 | contig 10203 bp, 7 predicted proteins | sample RVTome_15_FD_200260 | JGI IMG/M metagenome (GOLD analysis project Ga0268386, IMG submission 200260) | Soil microbial communities from uranium-contaminated site in the Upper Colorado River Basin, Wyoming, United States - RVT150D86... ... | reverse complement strand
CGCGACGACGTGGCTCGGGTGGTCATCAACCGCGAGGTCGTGCTCGAGAACGTCAACCCGACGCTGGTCCCGCGCGAGGTCGCCACCCGCAAGCGCGAACGTCGCGAGAAGAGCGCCTGACCCAGCTCGGGCCTCAGGCCGTCGATCATCAGGGCGGTAGCCCAGTCACGCGCTGCTCACGTCGCGGTCACAATTCGGGCAGCGCTTCGGACCTACACGTCCGCGCCGGTACGGTCCAAGGGTGGAGCTGCTGGAGCGGCACACCCAGCTCGCTGAGCTGGCGGCAGCGTTTCGCGATGCCGCTGCTGGGCAGGGCAGCATCGCTCTGGTGACCGGCGAGGCAGGGGTCGGCAAGACCGCTCTCGTGCGCGAGTTCGTGGAACGCGAGGCCGCCACTGCGAGGATCCTGTGGGGCCTGTGTGACGACCTGCTGATCCCGCGCCCACTCGGCCCGTTACGGGACATGCTCGGGCACGCCAGCGGTGAGCTCGACCTTTCCGGCGTCGTCGACGCGGTGCTGGCCGAGGTGAGCCGTCCACCGCATCCAGTCATCGCGGTCATCGAGGACGCTCACTGGGCGGATCAGGCATCGCTGGACGCGATCCGGTTCCTAGGCCGGCGAATCGCGCGGACCCCCGTCCTGGTCGTCGTCACCTACCGAAGCGACGAAGTACCCGCCGATCACCCGCTACGGTTGACCCTTGGCGCGATCCCACCCGCCGACGTCCGCCGGGTGCGGCTAGCAGCGTTGTCGCGACGTTCCGTCGCGCAGCTCGCGGGCCAGGCCGACGCCGACGCGGTCTACCAGCTGACGGGTGGAAACCCGTTCTTCGTGCGCGAAGTGCTAGCCGCTCCCGGAGTGGACGTTCCCTCGACTGTGCAGGATGCGGTCATGGCGCGGGTGGGCAGGCTCGGCGCCGATGGCCATGCGTGTGTCGAGCTTGCCGGCGTGGTCCCGAGCCGGGCAGAACAATGGTTGCTCGACGGGTGTGGCGTGGCGAGGGGTGTCGACGAAGCGGCTCGGCTCGGAATCCTCCGGGTCGACGGCGATGTGGTGTCGTTCTCGAACGAGCTGGCCCGGCGGGCGGTTGAACACAGTCTCGCGCCTGGGCGGAGACAGGAGCTCAACCAGCGCGTGCTGGAGGTACTCGAGGGACGGGATCCGGAGCCCGCTCGGCTCGTCCACCACGCCGTACAGGCGCACGCGGAGGCCGCGGTGGCGAGATTCGCACCCCTCGCGGCCCGGCGTGCGATATCTCTGGACTCTCACCGAGAGGCGGCTGACCACCTCGAGCATGCCCTCAGGCATGAGGATCGGTACGACGCGGCCGACCTGGCGGACCTGCTCGACGAGTATGCCCGGGAATGCCACCTGGCCGGTCGTCACGAACGCGCCAAATCGGCAGGGCTCCGGGTCGTCGAGAGCCACGAGCGCGCGGCCGACATGCAGCGGCTGGGAGCCAGCCTCTGCCTGCTCTCGGAGGTCTACTGGCATCTCGGGCAGGGGCACGAGGCGGCGGCGACCTCGATGCGAGCGATCGCCGTCCACGACCAGCAGCCGGCGAGCCGCGAGCTAGCCCGTGCGTACTCACAGCAGGCGAAGCTGGCCATGGTGGACGGCAGGGCGGACGACGCCATCGCCTGGGGCGGCAAGGCCGTCGAGATCGCCCGCCGGCTCGGTGACGTGGAAGTGCTCGCGCATTCGCTCATCACGATGGGATACGCGCGCTGGATGGTGCCGCCGTTCAACCATGAGCTGCTCGTCGATGGCCTGGAGCTGGCCCTTGCCGAAGGCCTGTCCCACGCTGCCGCCCGCGCGTACAACAACCTGGCGGCCGGCCACACCCACCACTCGCAGTACGCGCACGCGCGGCCGTTCTTCGACGCGGGCCTGGCTTTCTGCGAAGCCCACGACCTGATCACGGCCCTCAACCTGATGTCCGCCAACCGGGCCGAGTGGAACCTGGAGCAGGGACTTTGGGCCGACGCCGAGCGCGACCTCCAGGGGGCGCTGGCGACCGAGGATGTGAGCCGCATCGTCGCGCTGCGCGTGCTCGGCCAACTGCGCACACGACGCGGAGACCCCGAGGCGGCAAAGACTCTCGAGCAGGCCCAGCAGCTCGCCGAGCGCTCGGCATACTCGCAAGACCTGCTTCCTGTGGCCTGCGCGCGAGCCGAGCTCGCCTGGTTGACCGGCGATCGCGACGGCGCCAGGCGCATTGCCGCGGATGCTCTCGAGCGCGTTCCCGGGTCCGGTGGCCGATGGGTCAGCGAGCTGGCCTGCTGGCTGCGGCGGGCCGGCGGTCACGGCGTTCCGACGGCGAACGTCGATGAGCCCTACACCTCCCAGATGGCGGGCCGCTGGCAGGAGGCCGCCGCGCGCTGGGCGGAATTGGGCCGACCGTACGAACAGGCCGACGCCCTGGCCGGAGCCCCGGATGCTGGACCGCTGCTCGATGCACTCAAGATTCTCGACCGGCTGGGGGCCGTGCCGCGAGCGGCCATGGTGCGTTGGCGGCTGGCAGAGATGGGCATAGCCCTCATTCCGCGTGGGCCACGCGAGGTCACCCGGACCAATCCCGCCGGGCTCACCGTCCGTCAGACCGAGGTGCTCGGCCTGCTCGCGGAGGACCTCACCTACCAGCAGATCGCAGAGCGGCTGCACCTTTCGTTCAAGACGGTCGACCACCACGTCTCGGCAGTGCGCGCCAAGCTGGAGGTGAGCAGCCGCGGCGACGCCGTCGCAGCAGGTCGTCGGATGGGGATTCTCGGGCCCGAAGATGGGGGCGCCGGGCTGCCGAGATAGGGAGCCGTTCCCGACGCCGCCACGCGCTGCGCATCACTACCGTCGTCGAGGTGGACGTCGACGCCGCCGACGTGGCAAGCCTGATGCGGGTCCGGGAGGGCATCTACGCCGACGACCTCCTGCTCGCCGGCATCGTCCGCCTCGACCTGCTGACCGTGCTGGCCGACGACCCCGGCACCCTCGATGACCTCTGCATCCGCCACGGCATCGCCCACCGGCCAGCGGACGTACTGTGCACCCTGCTACGTGCGATGGGGCTCCTCGAGCCCGGCGCAGTGCTCCGGCCGACGCCGCTGGCCCGGAGCTGTCTGATCCGCGGCGCTCCGTTCGACCTGCGACCCTACCTGGCCTCCGGCGCCTCGCGTGCGACCTGCCTGGAGCAGGTGGAGGTGTTGCGCACCGGCCAGCCGGCGGCGTGGACGGGTGGCCGGGCCGGCGTGTGGCCACACGACCCTGCCTTCGGTGAGCTCTTGACGCTCGCCACGGACGCCCGGGCCCGGGTGCTGGCGCCGTTGGTTGCCGATGCCCTCGACGACCTTCCGTTTCACTCGCTGCTCGAGATCGGCGGCAGCGGAGCTTGTGCTGGCGTCATGGCCGATCGACGTCACGACCTCAACTTCGCGGTGCTCGAACCGCGGGTGGCGGGCATACCGCGGCCCTCGATGCTGGCAGCACCCGAGCTTGACGGGCGGGTCACGGTCACTGCCAGCGGTCCCTGCATGCAGGTGCCGGGCGGCTACGACCTTCATCTGCTGTCGCATGCGCTGCACTGCTGGAATGAGCGGGGCGTTCGGCAGATCGTCGGCCGAAGCTATGACTCCCTGCTGCCGGGTGGGTGGATCGTCGACGTCGATGCGCACCTCAACGCCGACAGGACCGGACCCCTGTCGGTCGCTCGCTACGCGGTTCTCGTGCTCTACGCCACCGAGGGGCAGTGCTGGTCGGTCGGGGAGCTAACCGGCTTCCTGCAGGACGCCGGCTTCCTGCATGTGGAGGAACGGGCGGCAGGTCCGGATCGGACCGCCATCCTGGCGCAGAAGCCTCGTGGCTGACCACAGGAGTCACCCACCAGGAGCCTCTAGATGATCTCGGGACGCACCTCGGCGAAGTGGCAGGCCACCGGGTGGCCTTGGCCGCGGTCGACGAGCGCTGGCTCCTCGACCGCGCAGATGTCCTGCGCCTTCCAGCAGCGGGTGCGGAACCGGCACCCCGACGGTGGGTTGACGGGGTTGGGGACGTCGCCGGTGAGCACGATACGTTCGCGGGCACGTTCCTTGTGCGGGTTGGGCAGCGGGATCGCAGAGATCAGCGCCTGCGTGTATGGGTGGCCGGCGCTGGTGAACAACTCCTCGGTGGTGCCGGTTTCGACGATCCTTCCGAGGTACATGACCGCGACCCGGTCGACGATGTGCCGTACGACCGACAGATCGTGCGAGATGAACAGGTAGGTCAGGCCAAGCGCGTCTTGCAGGTCCTCCAGGAGGTTGATCACGCCGGCTTGGATGGACACGTCCAGCGCCGAGACCGGTTCGTCGAGGATCAGCACCCTGGGACTCAGGGCCAGTGCCCGTGCGATGCCGATGCGTTGGCGTTGCCCGCCCGAGAACTCATGGGGATACCGGTTGCCGTGCTCGGGGTTCAGCCCGACGGTGCGCAGCATGTCCTGGACCTGCTCGCGGCCGCCGTCGGCGTAGCGGCCGTGGATGCGAAGCGGCTCGGCGATCAGTGCGGACACGGTCATCTGCGGGTCCAGGGACGCGAACGGGTCCTGGAAGACGATCTGGAGGTCGCGGCGCAGCGGTTGCATCTGCTTGCGTGCAAGTCCGGTGACGTTGGTGCCGCGATAGAGGACCTCACCGGACGTGGGCGGGATCAGGTTGAGCAGCATACGTGCGGTCGTGGACTTACCGCATCCCGACTCGCCCACCAGCCCCAGCGTCTCGCGCACGCCGAGGTCGAGAGAGACATCGCAGACGGCGTGCACCACGCCGATCCTCCGCTTGAGAATGCCTCGGGTGCGTACCGGGAAGTGCTTGACCAGATGCCGCGCGGAAAGCACCGGCGACGGCGTCGGCGCGACCACGCCGGCGGCCGGCGGGAGTGGGGTGGTCACCGGTCGTCCTCCAACTCGGCGAGAACCCTCGCGTCGGTCGCGGTCGGCCGGAACAGGTCCGTGGGCGTGACCTCGATCAGCCGGTCGCTGAAATGGCACGCCGCGGCATGCCCGCCGGCGACCGGCACCAGGTCGGGCTCGTGCTCGCGGCAGACATCCGCGGCGAGCGGGCAGCGCGGCGCGAAGGGGCATCCTGGCGGCAGGTGCAGCAGCGACGGCGGGGTGCCGAGGATCGGGGTCAGCCGCTGGCTGCGGGCCTGGTCCATCCGCGGCAATGATCCGAGCAGCCCGAGCGTGTAGGGCATCCGCGGCGTGTAGAAGATCTCGTCGATGCTTCCGGACTCGACCAGCTTGCCGGCATACATCACGCAGACCCGGTCGACGTGCCCGGCAATCACACCGAGGTCGTGGGTGATCAGCACCAGCGCCGCGCCGGTCTCGGCCCGCGCGGTTTCGAGAGCCTCGAGCACCTGGGCCTGAACGGTGACGTCCAGCGCGGTCGTCGGCTCGTCTGCAATGATCACATCGGGGTCGTTAGCCATCGCGATCGCGATGACGACGCGTTGGCGCATCCCACCGGAGAGCTCGTGCGGGTAGGCGTTCACCCGCTGTCTCGGATCGGGGATGCCGACGATGTCGAGCAGCTCGGCCGCCCGGTCCCAGGCCTGCTCGCGGCGGACGTCGAAATGTGCCAACACCGCCTCCGCGAGCTGCTTACCGACGGTGTAGACCGGGCTCAGCGAGGTCAACGGATCCTGGAAGATCAATGCGATGCTCTTGCCCCGGATTGCGCTGATCGCCGCGTCGTCGAGACCGAGGGTCTGCCGGCCGAGCACCCGGGCCGAGCCGGTGATCTGCGCGGTCTCGGGCAGCAGGCCCATCACCGCCATCGCGGTCACCGACTTGCCGGAGCCGGACTCACCGACGATGCCCAGGGCCTCACCACGGCGCAGGTGGAAGGAGACGCCGCGCACGGCCCGCACCAGGCCGTCGTCGGTGGGGAAGGCGACGGTTAGCTCCTCGACGTCGAGAGGGACGTCCAGGTCCGCGGGAGCGCTGGTGTCCGCTGTGGTCATCGCCGCACCATCGTCTGCCGCGGGTCGAGCGCGTCGCGCAGGCCGTCGCCGATGAAGTTGATCGTCAGGCAGATCAGGATGATGAACATCCCCGGTGGATAGAACAGCCAGGGACGGGTGAACGGTGCGGTCCGGGCGGTCTCGATCAGCAGGCCGAGCGAGGTGTCCGGTGGCTGGATGCCGAAGCCGAGGAAGGACAGGGCGGCCTCGGCGAGAATGGCGAACGCGACGGCCAGGGTGCCGGCCACGATGATCGGTCCGGCCGCGTTGGGGATCAGGTGCCGCACGATGATCCTCGAGTCTGTCGACCCCATCGCACGGCTGGCCTCGACGAACTCCTGCTCGCGAAGCGAGAGCACCACGCCGCGTACGACCCGGGACGTGCCGGTCCAGATGAACGCCGCTATGACCAGCGCGACCGCCCACCAGGTGGTGCCGCCGCGGACGTTGCCGGCGACCGCGGTGACCAGCACCAGCAGCGGCACCACCAGGATCACGTCGACGATCCGCATCATCAGGTTGTCGACCCAGCCGCGGTAGAGCCCCGCGATGGCACCCCACAGCGCGCCGAACGTCGTGCTGATGACGGCGACGGTCAGGGCGACCTTCAGCGACTGCTGGGTGCCGCGCATCACCTGGCCCATGACATCCTGGCCGGCGGTGGTCGTGCCGAAGGGATGATCCCAGCTGGGTGCGACGCTGGACGGCACGCCACGGGTGACCGTGTGGTCGTAGGGCCACACCATCGACCCGATGAACGCGAACCCCACCACCAGCAGCAACACGACGAGGCTGGCTACGGCCAGCCGGTGTCGCACGAACCGCGCCAACGCCAACCTGAGCTGGCTTCGCTGCTCCGTGTTGATCGTCTCTGCTGCCACCGCGAGGGTGGGGCCGGCCGTCCGGGTCTCGATGTCAGCCATAGCGAATCCGCGGGTCCAGGACGGCGTAGAGCAGGTCGGCGACCAGGTTCGCGGCGATCACGATGATGCCGCTGAGCATGAGCCAGCCCATCACCGAATACGAGTCGTTGCGGCTGACCGAGTCGAGGAAGAAGTCACCCAGGCCACGCCACTGGAACACGCGCTCGATCAAGATCGCGCCGTCGATGGTTCCAGCGACCAGCAGCGCCGACACCGTGGCCAGCGGAATCAGCGCCGTTCGTAGCGCATGCCGACGCACGACGATGCGGTTGCGCAGCCCCTTCGCCCGGGCGAGACGGACGTAGTCGCTGTTGAGCACCTCCAGCATCGACGCTCGCTGGTACCGGCTCAGCGCGGCGTAGGCCGTCAGCATCAGCGCCAAGGTGGGCAGGATCAGATGTGCGGCGGTGTCGGTGAACAACTGCCATGCGTCGTACTCTCTGGTGTCGGCCGAGGCGGCACCGATGGTGGCGAACCCGGTGCCGAACTGCTGGTTCGACCACACCCCGCCCTCCTTGATCAACGCGCCGATCCAGAAGGCCGGCATTGCCAAGGCGAGGAACCCGACGAAGGTGAGCGTGTAGTCCACTGCGGAGTACTGCCGCACGGCGCTGATCACACCGGAGATGACGGCCAGTCCGATGGCCAACAGGAGCGCGATCACCACCAGCCGCAGCGTGACCAGGAACCGGGCAGCGATCTCGTCGGCGATGTCGAAGCCCGGGCCGCGCACTGATGGACCGAACCTGCCCTGCAACAGGCCGATGTCGCCGTTGCCGCCGATCCCCGTCATCCACAGCAGGTACCGCTCGGGCATCGACCGGTCGAGATACAACCGGGCCTCTTCGGCCGCAATGACCTCCGGTTCCGGCGGTGGCTCCAGGAACCGCAGGTCGGCAAGCGGGTCCCCCGAGATGTCGATCAACACGAAGCAGAAGACCGACGCCGCGAGCAGCACGGGGATCGCCGCCAGCAGCCTGCGCGCCGCGTAGACGACCATGAGCATCCTTCGCCTCGATGGGGCCGTTGGTGCCCGGGCGATCTTCGGGCGGATCGGGCCTACTGGACCGCCGTGCCCCACTCATGGTTGTTGTAGACGCCGCGCACGCTTTCGCCGGTGTTGTCGCGTACGTTGACGTAACCGTCGGAGGCGAAGATGAAGACCGGCGAGTCGTACATCGGCAACACGTAGGCGTCCTGCACGAGGACCTCCATCGCCTGGTTGGCGATCTCCGCCGCCTCGTCCTGGGTGGTTGCGGTCAGCTCCTGGGTGACCAGCCGGTCGACCTCGGGATTGCTGTAGTTGCCGAAGTTGCTGCCGCTCCCGGTCATCCACTGCTGGGCCGCCGTTCCCACGAACAGCGGGCTGCCGCTCCAGCCAAACTGCGCGATGTCGTAGTCCTGCTCGCCAAGCATTCCGCCGAGATCGTCGGTCGTCTCGATGATGATCTCGATGCCGACTTCGGCCAGGTAGGACTGGATGAGCTCCATTGACGTGACCCGCGCCTGGTCTGCCGTCGCCCGCAACCGGAACGGGCCGACCTGCTCACCGTCGAGGGTCAACGTCGTGCCGTCCAGCTCGTAGCCGGCGTTCTCCAGGATCGCCAACGCTGCCTCAGTGTCACCACTGCCCTGGCCCGTCTCGGTGACGTGGTCGACGTGGTACGGGCTGTCGGCACTGAAGACGTGGTTGGTGCGCAGCGTGTAGTCCGGGAACATCTCGCCGAAGTTCCGGCTGGCGATGTCGTCCACGTCGATCGCGGTGAAGATCGCCCGGCGCAGCTCGACGTCCTGGAACGCGGGCACGTCAATGTTGAAGTCGATGTGCTCCCAGCTCGGCCCAGGATGGATGTGGCTGTAGACGTTCGGCAGCTCCCGGATGCCGGAGACGACGTCCTCGTTGAGCTGGATCGGCGCCCCGCCGTGGATCTCGTCGTTGGCCAGCGCCGGCACCCAGGCGCCCTGGTCGTCGATGACCCGGATGATGTACGTCTCGAGGGTGGGGTCGATCTCGCCGTACCAGTTCTCGTTCGGCTCCTTGATCACCTGGTTCTCGAAGTCGCCCTCGACGATCCGGTACGGGCCGCCGGAGAACGTGGGCATGTTGGCCTGGAGCCACTCGAAGTATCCGCCCAGCTGGACCGGGTCATCGACGTCGAAGCCATTCTGTTCAGCCACGTGTGCCGGCATCAGGCCGCCGGCGATGCTGTCGACGTTGAGGAACCCGAACCACTCCGGGTCGTACTCGCCCTCCTTCATCGTGACCGTGACCGTCTTGCCGTCGGCTGAGCCCTCAATGCTCTCGACCCGGTCGTATGGCGCCGTCGCTCGCGACCGGCATCCGTCACAGTGGCCCTGCTCCGGGCTGGTGCCGAGCTTCCAGCTGACGACGAAGTCGTCCGCGCTGATCGGCGTGCCGTCGTCCCAAACCGCCTCGTCGCGGAGCACGTACTGCCAGCTCTGCGGGTCCTCGGACAGCAGCTCCGGCTCGGCCGCGAACAGGTCCATGTTGAACAGGTACGTCTCGCGGTCGGGTGCGAACATGCCGGTGTGCGGATAGATCCCGTGCAGCATCTGGAGGGTGTAGACGGAACCTCCCTCAGGCGAGTAGGCGTTCCACCCGGTGGGCTTGGACACGACCAGCCAGGTGATCGAACCACCGTCGTCCCGCTCGCCACTGTTGCACGTGTTCGGGTTCTCGGCGCAGTCATCGAACCCCGGCTGACCCACCGCATCGCCCGGATCGTCACCAGCGCACGCACTGAAGGCCAACGCGGCAGCGAGCGCGACGGCCACCACCGGCCAGCGGGTTGGACGGGTCAGCCGTCGTCTGGGATTCATGCCACCCTCCTGTCGCGTGCCCAGCCCGTATCGGCTGTCGACCGGAGCGGCTGAGCGATCAAGATCTCTTGACGTTAGGTCGCGGCGGCCGGCACCGGCGTCGGGAACAGGACCCCATCTCGACTGTTAAGCCTCCCCATTTCAGCCGGGCCGCTCCCCAGGGCGACTCGGAGGAGGTCCTCCTCCACGTGATGTACGAAGTGCCCAGCCGCGACGACGTCGCCCGGGTCGTCGTCGACCGCGAGGTCGTCCTGGAGAACGTGAACCAACCCTCGTCTCGCGGGATGTGGCGCCGCGCAAGCGTGAGCGCGGTAAGAAGAGCGCCCAGCGACTTACGGGCTGGGCTAGTGTCCCGCGCCGGGAATCCGTTGGATATATGTGGCTAGTCGTTCGAGGATCTGGTCGGCGGTCTTGGTCCAGGTGAAGGGTCGCGGGTTGTCGTTC
>Ga0268386_10004574_pt1 | contig 10204 bp, 6 predicted proteins | sample RVTome_15_FD_200260 | JGI IMG/M metagenome (GOLD analysis project Ga0268386, IMG submission 200260) | Soil microbial communities from uranium-contaminated site in the Upper Colorado River Basin, Wyoming, United States - RVT150D86... ... | reverse complement strand
ACCTCCGTTTCTGTGGTCGTCAAGGTCCGTGCTCGCCAAGCAGCTGGCGCGAGACCGCAAAGTTGGGCGGAACGCACTTGACGGTCCGCTCGGCCCATGGCTGGCCCTAAAGGCCAAGAATCTGCTGTTTTTTTGCGGCGTACTCCTCTTCGCTGAGGATCCCCTGCTCCTTGAGCTGGTTCAGCTGTTCGAGCTCGGCCATGTAGGCGGGTTCCTCCGGCGCGGCGGGAGCAACCGGTGCGGCCGCTGCGGGTGCAGCCGGGGCTGCGGCGTCTTGGCGTCTGGCAGTGCGCCGTGCGGTGCGTCGGGCGACTCTACGTAGTGGTGGCATCTCTCGATCCTCCTCCGTGCGTCTTGGCGTTGACTGGATGGGACTCCTCGTGCACTTCCACTCGTGGCCAGTGCTCTTTCATCAGAATGGACATTCTGGAGATAGAATACATGAAATCACATGCAAGAATCATGACAAAAGAGTCTCGGAACATGGATGCTGACGCGGCTCGCGATCAATCGAGGTGGACGTTTCTGACTAACCACCTCCACGTGCTCGCGTGCCTCGCCCGCGACCCGGAACTGCGGATCCGCGACATCGCCGACCTGATCGGGATCACCGAGCGCGCCACGGTACAAATCCTCAGCCAGCTCGAGGCGTCCGGTTACCTGACAAGGACGAGGGTGGGACGACGCAACCACTACACCGTCCACGCTGAACTACCGCTACGACATCCACTGCAAAGCAGTCACCAGGTCGGCGAACTCCTGCGCGTCATCGAACCCGCGATCCCGCCCCCGGCGGCTCCGTCCGCGCGGGGGTCGACCCGAAAACCAGCATGAGCCTTCTCAGGTCGTTGTCTGCGAAGGCAAGGCTTCATGGCCCGCTCGTGGCCCAAACGTCGATCGGACGATTGGCTCAACCATGCGGTGCCTGGGTAACCTCGGAGTCAAAAGCCCTGCAAATGAGGCCGTTTAGAGGCGCTCGTTGTCGCGCGTCGTCGGATCCGACTCGGCCTGTCACGCCGGAGGTCGCGGGTTCGAGTCCCGTCGCTCCCGTCCTTACAAAATCCCTGGGAAAAGGCGTAATTGCGTTGCCTTTCCAGGCGTGCATGGCGGCTCTGAAATCCATCGTTTGCTGGCCCGGGCCGGCTTGCGCACCGAAGATTCCCGCAAGAACTGACAGCTCAACCCAGCCGAGCTCCGGTGACCGCTGCACCGCGTCAGGCCAGTGACGCTCGGGCCCCGTTGCTGTCATGGGACAACGCCACGTCCGAAGGGAGTGCGACTGCCATGGCGAATTCGACGCCAGTACAGACGCGAAGGCGGCGTGAACTCCTTCACGACGCGGCTTGACGTTTCCAGAGGGAGGTAGAGATGAGCTCCAGGAGCATGGCGGGTTGGATTGGCTTCGCCGGCATCATGCTGGTGATCGTCGGCGCGATCGACTTCTTTCAGGGCCTAATCGCTCTGTTCGAGGATGAGTACTTCGTCGTCACTGGGTCTGGCTTCCTGGTCGTCGACCTGACGGCGTGGGGCTGGATCCTGTTGATCTGGGGCGTGCTGCTCATGCTCGCAGGCGTCGGGCTGGTAGGCGGGCAGGGGTGGGCGCGCTGGTTTGCGATCGTGGTCGTGTCCGTGAACTTCATCGCCCAGCTCGGCTTTCTCGGCAACAGTCAGTATCCGCTCTGGTCACTGACTGTGATGGCGCTGAACGTGATCGTCCTGTACGCGCTGACCGCGCGCTGGAGCGAGAGCACGGCGGAAATCAACGCCGCACGCTAACGGGCTCTCCAGGGATGGAGGCCGTCGCGCGACATCGTGCGCGACGGCCTCCCTATCCTCCAGTTCAGGTCGGAGAAGAACGCCGTGCGGTCCAGGGTCGCGCGCAGGGTCGAGGCGTCCGCGGGCTCGTTCGTGTACTCCTCGCCTACCGCGATCGCCGCGAAGCCCGCGTCTTGGAAGGCGGCACCGACGTCTGCATCCGCGTGGAAGTGCTGCCGGTGCTGCCCGCAAAAAAGGTGCCCTCGGGGGCCCGCTCGTCCGAGCGACGGCATCGCTCGGATCAGGTGAACACCAGGGTCCTAAGAGCGGCATGAATAGAGCGACTGCGCGCCGATCGTCGCCAAACCGTGTGCTCTCTGAACTGGCCTGTCACGGCGGAGGTGGCGGGTTCGAGTCCCGTCGCTCCCGCCGTTGAAACCCGCTGCATAGAGGCAGGTTTCGCGCCTGGGGGAGGCACGAGCCGCGGTCGGGGTCGTGCCCCACAAGTGCCCTAAACGTCAGTCACGTCACTGGAAGACGCGGGTGTTTGTGCGCCAGATTAACCCCTGCGCTGCTCCACCCCCAGCGGAGGGTCCGGCGATTCGCCTGCGTTTGCGCAGCCTTCCCATGCCACCGTGCGTACTCGAAGGAGGCTCAGTCGATGTGCTCGATCCCGGCGGGCAGGCCGACCCACGGGTGTATGCGGTCCTCCCACACCGAGACGCGCGGCGCGGGGAAGTTCGGGTCGGCAGCCCCTAGGCTCGCGTCGGCGGAATCGCCAGGCTTGCGACTTGCCGCGCGCTCGGGTTCTCGGAGTCGAGATCGAGGCTGGCGAGCGCAGTACGGGAGCTGATTCCGAGCTTCCTGTAGACGTTGCGGAGGTGGAAGTCGATCGTGCGCGGGCTGAGGAAGAGCCGCGCGGCCACTTCCCGGTTCGTGAGGCCCTCCGCGACGAAACGGGCGATCTGGCGCTCGTGCGCAGTGAGCTCGTCTTGCGTGCTCGGGTCGCGCTTTCGCGCCGTCTGGCCGCTCGCGCGCAGCTCGGACCGCGCCCGCTCCGCCCACAGCGTTGCTCCCAGCCCGTCGAAGCGGTCGAAAGCAGCTCGCAGGTGCTCACGCGCCTGGACGCGGCGTCCGGCGCGGCGCAGGAACTCGCCGTAGGCGAGCTGACTGCGGGCATGCTCGAAGGGACGGGCGGCGTCAGCGTGCGCGTCCAACGCGGCCAGGAAAAGGCGCTCGGTTTCGCTTTCGTCGTTCGAAAGGAGTGCTCGGCAATGCAGGACCACTGCACGTTTCCAGGGAGCCCCGCTGCTCTCCGCCCACGGCTCGAAGGCATCCAGCCACGCGCGGGCGGTCTCGCCTTCGCCTGCGCGGATCGCAGCTTCGATCCGGTCGAGCGCTCCCCAGAAGACGACCATCGTGGTGGAGATCTCGCGACAGCGCGTGAACGCCTCCTCCGCCTGACCGAGTCCCAGCTCGAGCAGCGTCAGCGCCCAGTGGGCGATCTCGGCGACGATCCCGAGCCCGCGAGCGGAGGCGAGCTCCCGACTCTCGGCCGCCAGCGAGCGGCACTCGTCCTCGGATCCTCGCAAGGCCGCGATGAGCGCGAGCATGACGAGCTGCTGTGCGACGACGTCGTGCTGGCCGATTTCCCGCGCGAGCTGGATACCTTCCCGCGCGTTGGCCGCGGCGGAGGGCCAGCGGCCGGCCCAGATCTCTGCAGTGGCGAGGCGGGGAAGGATCTGGGTCACGATGCTGAGCGCGCCGCTCGCGCGCGCCCGGGCCGCCGCCTCCTGATGGGCGCGGAACGCCGCTTCGTCGTCACCGAGGTAGAGGGCGGCGCGGCCCGCAAAGAGGAGCGCCACCGGCTGCTCGCTGGTCGCATCGTCATCGAGTTCCTCTGCGAGATCGAGCGCGAGGCGCAGCCTTGGAGCGGCGTCGGCGAAATGGCCTTCGGCGTGGGCTCCGAGCCCGATGAGCAGCTGTGCGAGCATGCGTAGGAAGGGGCTTTCCTCGACAGAGAGGCCGCGGGCAACCTCGGCGATCGCGACGGCTGCCTCCTTGTCACCGGCGTAGGCCGCGGCGAGGCCGGCCAGGTTGAGCAGCTGCAGGGCGCGCTCTGCGTCACTCGGCGCCACCTCCCTTGCTGAGCGAAGAAGAAGCTGGCACGCGTCGGCCGGCACGCCGCGGGTCATCTCGATCAGACCGAGGAAGCGGTCGATGTCCGCACGCTGGCTCGGCTCCGATACCAGCGGGCGTGCCGCCTCGAGCAGCATCAGCGCGCGCTCGACACGCCCCCCGAGCCAGGCGTTCTCCGCCGCCGCGGTCAGTCGCCGCGCCCGGTCTTCCTCGTCCGCCGTCAGCGAAGCGGCCCGTTCGAAAGCGAGCGAGGCGGCGGCGAAGCCGCTCCGCCGTCGCGCCCTCTGGGCCGCCTGCTCGAGCTCCTCGCCCACTGACGCGTCGGGCTCGACGCTTGCCGCCGCGCGATGCCAGGCGCGGCGATCCGCCTCGGCTTCGCTGTCGAGCACACTCGCGAGCGCGCGGTGCGCCGCCTGTCGCTTGGAGAGCGGCGCCGCCTGGTAGACGGCCGACCGGACGAGCGGGTGGCGAAGCTCGAGCCGGCTCCCGTGCACGTGCGCCAGCCCGGCCTGCTCGGCGCCGTCGAGCGCCTCCGCCGCGGCTCCGACTTGCGCAGCGGCCCCGAGCACAGTCGCGAGCTCGCCGCTGTCGTCCGCCGCGGCGACGAGGAGGAGCGTCTGGGTCTCCGGCGACAACCGCTCCACGCGCGCAAGGAATGCGCGCTCGACCCTGGCGCTGACCGGGATGGGCCCGAGCAGTGTCTCGGCGCCCGAGAGCTGCGCCTCGCTCAGCGCCGACGAGAGCTCGAGCAGGGCGAGCGGGTTGCCGCCTGTCTCGGCAATAAGCCGTTCGCGGATCTCTGACGATAGCGCGGCGCCTGCCTGGCGATCGATCAGCGCTCCCGCGGCCGCCGGGCCGAGGCCGCCCAGCTGCAGTTCGGCGAGCCCGGGCGCCTCGAAGCGTCGAAGCTCGCCCTCGCGGGCGCCGAAGAGCATGACGATGCCCTCAGCCTCGAGCCGCCGGGCGGCGAAGACGAATGCGTCGGCGGACGCGTCGTCGAGCCACTGCGCATCGTCGACGAGGCACAGAAGCGGACGGCTTTCCGCCGCGTCCGCGATCAGGCTCAAGGCCGCGAGCGAGACAAGGAAGCGGTCGTCGCTTCCCCCCGCCGCCAGGCCGAGCGCTCCGCGGAGCGCGGCGGCCTGCGGTTTCGGAAGGTTCTCGATGTGGCCAAGGACGGGACGGACGATCTGGTGGAGCGCGGCGAACGGGAGATGCGCCTCTGATTCCACCCCGGTGCCGCTGAGCACGCGCATATCGCTCGCGTGGTCGCGCGCGTCGGCCAAGAGCGCTGACTTGCCGACGCCAGGCTCGCCGGTGATGACCAGGACGGCGCTCCGTGATTGACGAGCGCCGTCGAGAAGCTCGCCGATACTGGCCCGTTCCGCCTCTCTCCCGTAGAGCATCTGTCGTGATCGTACGCCGCCGCTCCGTGCAACCCGGCTAAATCACCGGCGCGACCGCGAGGACGGCCCGCGAGGGTGAAGGCCGACCGCCAGTGATCTCCTCTCTCGAATCCGGAAGGAGCGCAGCACGATGACGATCGACCCGATCCATCACGCTCGCCGTTGGAAGACGCTCGGCGTGCTCTCGCTGAGCCTGTTCATCATCGGGCTCGACAACACGATCCTCAACGTCGCCCTGCCCACTCTGCAGGACGAGTTCAACGCGTCCCCCTCGAAGCTGCAGTGGATGGTCGACTCGTACCTGCTCGTCTTCGCCGGCCTGTTGCTCGTCTTCGGCACGCTCGGCGACCGCTTCGGGCGCAAGCGTGCACTCCAGGCGGGCGTCTCGATCTTCGGCCTTGCCAGCCTCGGCGCTCTCGTCGCCGACTCGGCCAACGAGGTGATCGCCGTGCGAGCAGCGATGGGGATCGGCGCGGCGCTGATCATGCCGGCCACGCTCTCCGTCATCGCCAACCTCTTCACCGGCAAGGAACGCGGTAAGGCGATCGGCGTCTGGGCGGCATTGGCCGCGGTCGGGATCGGTCTCGGACCGCTCACCGGCGGGCTACTGCTCGAGTGGTTCGACTGGTCGTCGATCTTCATGGTCAACGTTCCGTTCGCGGCCGCCGCGCTGCTGCTCGGGATCCGCTACGTCCCCGAGAGCCGCGATCCGCGGCCCGGCCGTTTCGACCTGCTTGGAGCCGGGCTCTCCACCGCCGGCTTCTGCATCCTCGTCTATTCGATCATCGAGGCTCCCGAGCGCGGCTGGACGTCCGGCCTCGTCCTCGGATCGGTCACCGCGAGCGTCGCGCTGCTGGCCACGTTCGTCTGGTGGGAGCGCCGTATCGATGAGCCGATGCTCGACCTCGGGTTCTTCCGCAGCGCCCGGTTCAGCGTCGGCACCGCGGCGGTCAGCGTCGCGTTCTTCGCCTTGCTCGGCGGGATCTTCGCGCTGACCCTGTACCTGCAGTTCGCACACGGCTACAGCGCGATCGAGGCGGGCGCAGTCATGAGCCCGATCGCGCTGGGGTTGATGATGGGCGCCGGCTCGTCGAGCAAGGCCGTCGGGCGACTCGGCACCTCGCGGGTCGTCGCGGCGGGCCTCACAGGCCTTGCGCTCCTCTTTGCGCTGACCGTGCTTTGGGAATCCGACACCGGCACGCTCACGCTGGTGGCCTGGTTCTTCGGCCTCGCCCTCGCGATGGGCTGGATCATGGCTCCCGCCACGGACGCGGTCGTCGGCGCGGTCTCCGCGACCAAGTCGGGCATCGCCTCGGCCACCAACACGGTCGCTCGCATGGTCTCGGGAGCGCTCGGCGTGGCAGTGATCGGATCGCTCGTTACCTCCCTCTACTCGAACGACGTCGAAGGCTCGCTCGGCGCTCTGCCCCCTCAGGCCGAAGGGGCGGCCGAGGGCTCGATCGGCGGCGCCGCAGCGGTCGCCGCCCAACTCCCGCCAGATGCCGCCGCCGGCCTGCTCGCTACCACCGGGGACGCCTTCACGCAGGCGATGGGACTTGGCCTCGTCGTCGCAGCGGCGTTCGCCGCCGCCACGGCGGTGATCGTCGTCCGTTTCCTTCCGTCCCGCGAGCTCGTCGCGGCAGAAGCCGAAGCGGCCGAGCCCACCGTCCGACCGCTCGCCGACGCCGGCGAAGCAGCGTGAGGAGGTGAGCACGATGCCAGCCCCGATCGAGGACTACGCACTTCTGGGAGACACGCAGACGGGCGCGCTCGTGAGCAAGGCAGGGTCGATCGACTGGCTCTGCGTCCCGCGATTCGACTCGGCCGCTCCCTTCGCCTCGCTGCTCGGCGACGAGGGGAACGGCCGCTGGCAGATCGCGCCGTTCGGGCACGTGCAGTCGAAGCGTCGTCGGTACCGCGGGGACACGCTCGTGCTCGAGACGGAATTCGACACCGCCGAAGGGTCGATCCGACTCGTCGACTTCATGCCGCCTCGACGCACGTCGCCGCACGTCGTGCGCCTGGTTGTCGGAATCCGCGGGCAAGTGCGCGTGCACATGGACCTCAGGCCTCGCTTCGACTACGGGCAAATCCGGCCGTCGCTTCGTCACATCGACGGCGCGGACGTAGCAGTCGCAGGCCCCGACAGCGTCTGGCTTCGTAGCCCGGTCGAGACGCGCGCCCAAGACGCCGCGGTGCAGGCCGACTTCCTCGTTTCAGCCGGCGAGCTCCTTCCCTTCGCCCTCACCTGGCACCCTTCGCACGAGCCCCCACCTGTTGCGGTCGACCCGCTCCGAGCGCTCGCCGACACGGAGTCGTTCTGGACCGAGTGGATCTCCTCCTGCGCCTACACAGGCGAATGGCGGGAAGCGGTCGTCCGTTCGCTGCTCACGCTCAAGGCGCTCACCTACGCCCCGACCGGCGGAATCGTCGCGGCGCCAACGACCTCGCTTCCCGAGCAGCCCGGAGGCGTTCGCAACTGGGACTACCGCTACTGCTGGCTGCGCGACGCCGCCATCACCCTGCTCGCCCTCACGCGTGCCGGCTTCCGCGACGAGGCGGGAGCCTGGCACTCCTGGCTCCTGCGCGTGGTCGCCGGCGACCCAGCCGACCTCCAGGCCGTGTACGCGGTTGCGGGAGAGCGGCGGCTGACCGAAGTCGAGCTTCCCTGGCTGTCCGGCTACGGAGGAGCGAGGCCTGTGCGGATCGGCAACAAGGCAACGGAGCAGCTCCAGCTCGACATCTACGGGCAGGTCGTGAACGCCATGCACCATGCTCGTCGCGTCGGCCTGGAAGAGGACGACCAGGTCTGGTCGCTCACGCACTCGCTCGTCGACTTCGTCGAGACACACTGGCGCTTCCCCGACGAGAGCCTCTGGGAGGTCCGCGGTCCCCGCCGCCACTTCGTCAACTCGAAGGTGATGGCCTGGGTCGCGGTCGACCGCGCCCTCAGCGACGCAGAAGAGTTTCGTCTGCCCGCGCCGCTCGCGCGCTGGCGCGCGCTGCGCCAACAGATCCATCGCGAGGTCCTGACCGACGGCTACGACGCCGATCGCGCCACCTTCACCCAGTCCTACGGCTCCAAGGCGATCGACGCCTCCGCGCTTCTACTCCCCCTCGTCGGCTATCTCCCGGCGAGCGACGTGCGCATGCGCGGAACGGTGGCCGCGATCGAGCGCGAGCTCTGCCACCACGGTTTCGTGTACCGCTACACGACCTCCGACGATACGAACTCCGTCGACGGGCTTCCCGAGGGAGAGGGCGCCTTCCTCGCCTGCAGCTTCTGGCTCGCCGCCAACTACGCCCTCTCAGGCCGCCTCGACGAAGGGCGAGCGCTCTTCGAGCGCCTGCTCTCCCTCCGCAACGACCTCGGCCTGCTCGCCGAAGAGTACGACCCGTCCACCGGGCTGCAGCTCGGCAACTTCCCCCAAGCCTTCAGCCACGTGCCGCTGATTATGGCCGCCCACCTCCTCGGCGAGGTCGCCGAGCGAGGACTCGATACGGTCGCCGCGACCGAACGCCCGCGCAGCGCCCGGCGGGCACCGCTGCCGTCGCAAGCAGGAACGGGATGAGCGGCTTCGTTCAGCTCGCCCCCGAAGCGACAAGTCTGCCGCCTCCCTCTCGTTCGACGGTGACGACGGTTCGAGCACGAGACCGGACCTCACCTCCGCACTCCTCCGGCGGTCCGGCCCGGGCAGCAAACGGGCAGCAAACGTCTCAAACCGGCTTCGCTTACCGCGCTGAACCGCCTGAGCCGGTACGCACCGGCACGCCTACGAGCTCATAACAGAATGAGCTACGCCGCAGTCGGCGGTCCGAACCAGGTGGCTAGCGCGTCAGCGAGCTCCAGCTGGGTTCGGTCTCCCACCCAGGCCACATATCCGTCGGGCCGAATCAATACGGCGGTGGGAGCAGTGACCGCCCCGAGTGCCGGAAGCTCCCACGTACCAGCGTATTCGGCGTCGATCAGCTGAACCCGATCTGCCCATGGAGTGATGTCGAAGCCGCCGGGCTCACCGAGGTTGAGCAGCACCGGCCGGGCGTCGTGCAGCAGGGTGAACACCCGCAGCGGGCCGCCGGCGGTGACCAGGTCGAGATCGGGCATGCGACGTCCGAGCAGCGGATGACCCTCGCCCAGGTCGTAGTGAATGTCCAGACCGGACATCATCGCGCCGAATCGTTTGCGCGGCTCGTCCATGCTCAGCAGCTCGGTCACGCTTTCGCGCAGCGCCTCGATGCGATCGTCGGCGCGCATGAGCGCGACCTGCGCCATCGTGGTGCGCAGCACGCGGGCAGCGACCGGGTGGCGCTCGACGTGGTAGGTGTCCAGAAGGCTTTCCGGCGATGTCCGCTTGACCACCTGGGCCAGCTTCCATCCCAGATTCACCGCGTCCTGCACACCGGTGTTGAGGCCCTGTCCACCGACCGGGGAGTGCACGTGCGCCGCGTCGCCCGCCAGCAGGACGCGCCCCGCGCGGTAGGTCGCGGCCTGCCGAGTCATGTCGGTGAACCTGGAGATCCAGGTGGGACTGTGGATCCCGTAATCGGTCCCGTATACGGCGACGAGCGCCTCGCTGAGATCGCGCAAGGTGGGTTCGGCCGTGGCTCCGACGTGCGACTCGGTCAGCATGACCCCCACCGTCCCTCCTTCCTTGTAGACCACTTCGCCGTCGCGGATCTCGTAGTCCACCTTGCCCAGGGCATGCATGCCAGAGGCATCGCGGCGGATGCCCAGCTCAGGCTCCTCGGTCATCTCGACCTGGGCGATCAGGGCGCTCGTGGTCGCATCCCAACCGGGGAACTCGATGCCGGCTGCCTTCCTGACCAGACTGCGTCCACCGTCGCACCCGACGAGATATTCGGCCCGTAGCGACCGGCCGTCGGACAGCTCGACGTCGACGCCG
>Ga0268386_10004572_pt1 | contig 10205 bp, 10 predicted proteins | sample RVTome_15_FD_200260 | JGI IMG/M metagenome (GOLD analysis project Ga0268386, IMG submission 200260) | Soil microbial communities from uranium-contaminated site in the Upper Colorado River Basin, Wyoming, United States - RVT150D86... ... | reverse complement strand
CGTGGGCACCGCGGTCTCGGGGAGCACGGACCCGCCGGCGCCCGCGGCGACGAGGTCGGCGACGAGTCGGATCCCCTCGACCTCGACGTTGATCGGGAGCACGATCCCCTGCTGCGCCGCGACCGCCTCCACCTCGTAGCGCAGCGGGTTCTCCAGTGGCGGCGCCACCAACCCGAGCGCGGCCAGGGATGAAAGCGGCACGGGCGGTGGCGGCATCTCGGCGTCGCGGGGCACCACCGCGACGAGCGCCTCCTCGAAGATCGTCTCGACGAGCAACCGGCGGTCGCTCACCGGCTCCGTGACCACCGCCTGGGCCAGGTCACCCGTGAGCACGTCGCTCATGAGCCGCTCGGACGCGGCTTCGTTGACCCGCAGTCGGATGCCCGGCGCGCGCTCGCGCAGCTCGGCGACGAGCCGGGGGACAACCCACCGGCTCGCGGTGCCGACGATGCCGAAGCTCGACTCGCCGACCTCCAGGCCCTGGAGCATCGCGAGGTCGGTGCGCATGGCCTCGATCTCCCGCCGGATGCGGCGCGCGCGCTCGAGGACCACGTCGCCCGACTCGGTCACCTCCGCTCCCCGCCGGCCCCGCACCAGCAGCCTCGTCCCCAGCTCGGACTCGAGCTGGCGGATCTGCTCGGACACGTTCGACTGCACCGTGGCGAGCACGTCGGCCGCGGCCGTGAAGGAGCCCTCGTCGGCGATGGCCAGCAGCGTCTCGAGGTGCCGGAGCTCCATGGTGGCCCAGTTTACCCATCGGTGACACCGATGGGTAGCATCAGTTGTACCTGTTGGACAGATTGCTTCGGACGAGGCACCATGGGCGAAGCGGTGCCCTCGGGTGGTCGGCAACCCCCCAGCCGGCTGCCCGGACACTGCGAACACCCGCCCTCCAGGGCGGCGGCGGAGTCGACGACGGAGGTTGGTTGGTGGCGGCGGAGACGATCTCGAACCTGATCTTCACCGGTCCCCTGGCGTGGACGGTGGACGCCGCGTGCGACGGCCAGACCGATCTGTTCTTCGCCCCGGCGGGCGAACGTCCCGAGACCCGCGTGCTGCGCGAGGCCCGCGCCCGCTCGATCTGTCGCAGCTGCCCCGTCCTGCTTCCATGCCGTGAGTGGGCGCGCGACAACCGCGAGTACGGGTTCTGGGGTGGCGAGTCAGAAGAGGAGCGCGCTGCTGCGGGCTTCCGCGTCGACATGCCGGTCGGTCGCGTGGCGCGCTACCCGAAGGGCCGCGGCAAGCCGGTCAAGCCCCGCGAATCCCGCGTCGCCTGAGGCGAGCGCACACCGCAGGTACCCTGCGGAGGCGGCGGCTTCGCCGAGGCGTCGCTGCAGGAGCCGTCGCCTGCGACGGCGACCAGTGGAGGCGGTGGAGTGGACGAGGCTTCCGAAGGTGTCGATCTCGACGCGCTGGCACCGTGGTTCGCGGCACACGTCGAGGGCGCAGGCACCGGTGAGCTGCGCGCCGGGCTGATCGCTGGCGGGCGCTCCAACCTCACGTACGTCATCGGTGACGGCGCGAACGACTGGGTGCTGCGTCGGCCCCCGCTCGGGCACGTGGTGGCCACCGCCCACGACATGGGCCGCGAGTACCGGGTGATGGCCGCGCTGGCCGATACCGACGTTCCCGTCCCCCGCGTGTACGCCGCGTGCGAGGACCCCGACGTGATCGGCGCGCCGTTCTACGTGATGGAGCGCGTGGAGGGACGCGTGCTGCGCGAGCTCGAAGAGATCGCGGCGCTCGATGCCGACGAAGCCCGCCGCTGCTCGCACGCGTTGGTCGACGTGCTCGCGGACCTGCACGCAGTCGACTACCGGACGGTTGCGCTGACCGATTTCGGAAAGCCCGACGGTTTTCTGGCCCGCAACGTGGCCCGCTGGGGCAAGCAGTGGACGGCGAACAAGACGCGCGACGTGCCCCAGATCGATGAGCTGGCCCGCCGGCTCGATGCCGCGCTACCCGAGTCCGGACCGGCGACAATCGTGCACGGCGACTACCGGCTCGACAACACGATGCTGGCACCCGACGACGCCGGGAAGATCGTGGCCGTCCTCGACTGGGAGATGTCGACGCTCGGTGACCCACTGACCGACCTTGCGCTGCTCCTCGTGTACTGGGGTGCCGGCGGCTCGGAGATCTCGCTCAGCTCGACGCGGGGTGTGTCCCAGGTGCCGGGCTTCATCGGGATCGACGAGGTCGTCGAGCGTTACGCGACGCGCTCGGGCCGGTCGATCGACCACCTCGACTTCTACGTGGTCTTCGCGCTCTACAAGCTCGCGGTGATCCTCGAAGGCATCAACGCCCGGTTCCTCATGGGCAAGACGCTGGGCGAGGGCTTCGACGAGATGGGCCTCGCGGTCGTGGCGCTGGCCGACGCCGCCCTCGAGCGGGCCGCACAGTCGCCCGATCCACTGCTGCGGGGCTGAACCGGGTTGCGCATCGCCATGATCGGAGCGCCCGGCAGGAAAGGTTGGCTGCGGGTCACCCCCTCGTGCTCCGTCGCACAGACCGAGCTGGAGTGGCGCACGAGCCGATCCGGCGGCCCCGGCGGGCAGCACGCGAACACGTCCGACACCCGGGTCGAGGTCCGATTCGACATTGCCGCGTCGCCGTCGCTGGGGCCGCGCCAACGTGCACGGTTGCTCGAGCGTCTCGGCCCGGTCGCGCGCGCCACGGCGTCCGACTCCCGCTCCCAGGCCCGCAACCGCGAGGTCGCGCTCGAGCGCTTGCGCGCCCGCCTGGCCGACGGTTTGCGGATCGAGACCCCGCGCCGCGAGACGCGCCCGTCCCGAGCCGCCAAGAAGCGCCGCGTGGACGCGAAGCGCAGACGCAGCGAGACCAAGCGCCGCCGCGGCCGCCCGTCGCCCGACGACTGAGTCACGGTGTCGGCCTGGACGCGAGCGCGCCAAGTTAAACGTGCCGTGAGATGTAGCCGCGGCGGCGGAAGGTGGCGAGCATGCGGGTCACGAAGAAGACCGACAGCGCCGCGAGCACCAACGCCCCGCCGGCGCCGATGGCCACCTCGTCCCACGGCAACGGCCGGCCCCGCACGACCTCCTGTGCGGCCGCGAACACGTGCGTCGTCGGCAGCGCCTCCGCGACCGGCTGGAGCGCGCCCGGGAGCGCGTCGACCGGGTAGAAGATCCCGGACAACGGCAGCAGGACCGCGATGAAGCCCCACGTCATGATCTCGGCGCCCTGACCCATCCGCAGGATCAGGCCCATCACGATGAGCGCGACCGACCACCCGACCACGAGCAGCACGGCGACGAGCGGCACCAGCGCGAGACCGAGCGTCGTGATCTCGAACGCGAACAGCGCGAGTGCCATGAGCGACACCACGCTCACGCCGATCGCGAGCTTGACGATGCCGAAGAGCGCGACGCCCGCCACGTACTCGATCTCGGAGATCGGGGTGACCATGAGGTTGAGCAGGTTGCGCGACCACGTCTCCTCGAGGAACCCGGTCGCCACGCTCACTTCGGCCTGGAACACGACGTGGAAGAGGATGATGCCAGCGAGCAAGAAGGCGGCGCTGGCTGCCACCGCACCCTGCTGGCGCCCGAAGTACACGCCGATCGCACCGAAGAGCACGGAGTCGACGACGGGCCACACGACCACGTCGAACCACCGTTGCGGGGCGCGCTGGAGCACGTAGGCCTGGCGTCGGGCGATCGCGAGCACGCGGTCGAGGTTCACGACGCCTCTCTCCCACGTTCTTCGGGTGTGGCGACTTCGGGCGTGTCGACTTCCGGCGTTTCGTCACCGTCGGCGAGGTGGAGGAACACGCCCTCGAGGTCGGCACGCCCGAAGTGCGCGGCGACGCCCTCGGGCGTGCCGTCGGCCACGACCCGACCACCAGAGACGAAGACCACGCGCTCACACAGGCGCTCCACCTCGAGCATGTTGTGGCTCGTGACGAGGAGCGCGGTGCCCTCTTCGGCGCAGAGCCGCTCGAGCCCGGTGCGCACGCGCCGGGCCACGTCGGGATCGAGCGACGCGGTCGGCTCGTCGAGGACGAGCAGCTGCGGCTGGTGCAAGGTCGCCTTGATGATCCCCACCAGCGTGCGCTGACCCGACGAGAGCTCGTTGCCCATCGCGCGCGCGAGGTCGGTGATCCCGAACCGGGCGAGACCCTGCTCGACCACCTCCTGGGGATGGCGGATCCCGTAGAGCCGGCCGAAGAGCACGAGGAACTCCGAGACGCGCAGCCGTTCGGGCAGCGGCAGGTAGCCCGCGGCGAACCCCACCTGCTCCATCGCCGCGCTGCGCTCCCGGGGCAGGTGCTTGCCCACGACCTCGACTTCGCCCTCGTCGGGTGTGATGACCCCGAGCAGCATCATCAGCGTGGTGGTCTTGCCCGCGCCGTTGGGGCCGAGGAGCGCGACGCGCTCACCGGCGTCGACGCGCAGGTCGATGCCGTCGACCGCGCGCACGCGCTTGTACTCCTTCACGAGGCCCCGAGCCTCGAGCACCGGCGCGCGCATCGCCGACGCGGATTCGTCAGCCATGAGGCGAGTCTCCCAGAAGGCGACGAACCAGATCTGGTGATTAGCGGCGGCGACTGAGCGCAGCGAGGGAGCTCGCACCAGCTGGTGAGCGGCCGCGGCGCAGGTACCCTGCGCCGCAGCGAACGCTGGAGGAGAGATGGATGTCTTGGATGGGGTGAAGGTTGTCGAGCTGGCGATCCACGGGTTCGTGCCCGCGTGCGGGGCGACGCTGGGCGACTGGGGCGCCGAGGTCATCAAGGTCGAGGCGCCCGAGGGCGATCCGCTCCGGCTCGTCATCAAGTCCGGCTTCGCCGCCGACACGGGCGACTTCAACTTCCTCTGGCAGCTCTGCAATCGGAACAAGCGCGGCATCGCGCTCGACCTTCGGATCCCGGAGAGTCGGGCTGTCTTCGACAAGCTGATCGAGAACGCCGACGTCTTCCTCACGAACTTCCTCCCGAACGCGCGCGAGAAGCTGCATATCTCTCCGGAAGACCTCTGGAAGGTGAACCCACGCCTCGTGTACGCCAAGGGTCATGGACAGGGGCAGCGGGGGCCCGATGCGGACAAAGGCGGCTTCGACGCGGTGAGCTTCTGGGCGCGTGGCGGTCTTGGGCACACGCTCACACCGCCGGACGGCCCGCTCGTCATGCAGCGCGGGGCCATGGGAGACCTCCCAAGTGGCGCCATGCTCGCTGGGGGTGTGGCCGCGGCGTTGTACAAGCGCGAGAAGACTGGGAAGGGAGTGGTCGTCGACGTCGCGCTCCTGAACACTGCGGTGTGGCAGCTCGGCATGGACATGACGTCCACGACGATCCTGCGCGAAGACCCGAAGCCACTCTCGACCACGGGAGCGATGTCGAACCCGCTCGTCGGCTCGTACCGCACCGGCGACGGACGCTGGATGCTACTGAACATGCTCGACGACATGCGCCACTTCGCGCCCGCGTGCCGTGCGCTCGGGCTCGACGAGCTGATCGACGACCCTCGGTACGCCGACACGCAATCACGCTCCGAGAACCGAGCGGCCCTGCACACGAGCCTCGCCGACGCGATCAGGAGCATGCCGCTCGCCGACCTGCGCACCCGGCTCGAAGCCGAGGACACGATCTTCGCGTGGCTCCAATCGATGTTGGACGTGGTCGACGACCCCCAAGTCGTCGCCAACGGCTACCTGGCAGAGCATCCGGATCACCCGACGTGTCGGGTGGCGTGCGCGCCGATGCAGTTCGACGACCAGATGGTAGAAGTCCGGCGCGGTGCGCCCGACGTCGGCCAGCACACCGAGGAGATCCTGGCCGAGCTCGGCTTCGACGACGCTCAGGTGCAGGCGCTGCGCGAGGCCAACGCCATCGCCTGACCCACGAGGGGCGACGTCACGTCAGGCGTCAGCGCTCCGACCGCTACGAGGACCGGGCGCGGCCGGTGATGCCTGTCAACGCGTTGTCCACGATCTCCGGCGCATGTTTCGCCTCGAGGGGCCGGTGCGCGACCAGGCGACTCCAGATCGATCCGAGCACCAGGTCCATTGCCGCCTCGGCGTCGACGTCGCCGCTCACCTCGCCACGCTCGGCGGCCCGAGTGAGGATCGGCTCGCCGACCCGACGCCGTGAGTTGATCGCGGCCTGGACCACCGCCGCGAGCTCCGGCTCGTCTCGGGCCTCGAGCGCGACCCGCGGCAACACGCCGTCGGACTCGGTCAGCGACGCGATCTCGGTGCGCGCCATCTCGATGAGGTCGCCGCGGAGGGACCCCGTGTCGGGGATCTTCGTGCTGCCGTTGGTGGAGAGGCGCGCGAGCACCGCGGCGAGCAGATCAGCCCGCGTGGGCCACCTGCGGTAGATGCTCGACTTGGGGATGCCGGACCGGCGCGCGACCTCGCGCACCGAGAAGCTTCGGATCCCGGTCTCGACCATGAGCGTGAACGCGCTCTCGAGGATGCCGCGGTCGAGCTCGGGATCACGGGGCCGACCGCGCCGGGTCACTGGTTCGCTCGCATCCATACCTGCACAGACACCGTCGTTGGTGTCGTCCTCCAGTCGGGGGGATTCGTCGCTGACAGTGCCCTTACCCCACCGACGTAGGGTTGCAACGTGGAAGACGGGCTGACGTGGGAGCGAGAATCACCGAAACTGCGCCGGCCCGTGCTGCTGGCGGGCTTCGAGGGATGGAACGATGCCGCTGACGCCGCGTCCACCGCGGCGACCTGGTTGACCCAGCACGGGTCAGGCGAGGCGGAGCGCGTGGCCTTCATCGATCCCGAGGTCCACTTCGACTTTCAGTCACGACGGCCACACGTCACGCTCGTCAGTGGAGTCACTCGATCTGTAACGTGGCCCGAGAACGTGTTTTTCACCGTGCACCACGAGGAGCGCGACCTCGTGGTGCTACGCGGCATCGAGCCGAGCTACCGCTGGGGCTCCTTCTGCCGCGCCGTGATCACCGTCGCACGCGAGACCGAGTGCGAGATGGTCGTCACGTTCGGCGCGCTCCTTGCTGATGTCCCGCACACGCGCGCCGCGCGGGTCACCGGCACGGCGACCGATCCCGATCTCGTCGAGCGACTCGGTCTGGCGCGGTCCCGCTACGAAGGGCCCACCGGCATCGTCGGCGTGCTCCACGACCAGTGCCATGCCACAGGGATCGACTCGGTGTCGCTGTGGGCGCCGGTCCCGCACTACCTGGCGGCGCCTCCGAACCCGCCGGCCAGCCTGGCGCTGCTCGACCGGGTCGCCGGGCTCCTCGAGCTGGACCTCGACCTGGCGCGCCTGCACCGGACCGCGGCGGCGTGGCGAGAGAAGGTGGACGAGGTCGCGGCAGCCGACGACGACGTGCGCGGCTACGTGCGGACACTCGAAGAGCGCTACGACGACGACGCGCTCTCCGGCGCGTCGGACACCTCGTGGGGCGCCAACCTCCCGACCGGTGACGAGCTGGCCACCGAAGTCGAGCGCTACCTCCGCGACCAACGCGACACCTAGCGCGGGCTTTTCGGCACGTTCCGGGTCGCTATGCGACCCGGAACGTGCCGAGAACCTCCGACTACTCGAGCAGGTCGCGCGCGACGGCTTCCCAGAGCTCTTCGGACATGCCGAGCGACTCGACGTCGACGCGCTCGTCGTTGCCGTGGAACATCGTGGCGTAGTCCTCGAACGACAAGCGGCGGCTGAACAACGCGAAGCCGTAGCCGACCGACCCGGCCCGACGGAAGTAGCGGTTGTCGGTGCCCCCCACCATCAGGAACGGGACGAGCGACGAGTTGTCGATCATCCGGCCCGTCACCCGGTCGAGGGTGTCCCACAGCGGGGTGTCGATGGGCGACTCCGTCGCGGGGTCGTCGTTCGATTCGATCTCCACGCGATCGGCGAGGTCGCCGAGGGCCTCTTCGAGCAAGGCGCGGGCGTCGGCACCGCTCTGCCCTGGCATCGTTCGGATGTCGACCTCGAGCTCCACGAGATCGGGGATCACGTTCGTCTTGGTACCGCCGTGCACGATGGTCGGAGCGAACGTGGTGTGCGTACATGCGTGCACGAGCCGTGACATGCCGAGCGGCAGCTCGGCGAGCGCGTCGCGCAGTCCCTCCGGATCGAGGAACGCGCGCTTGATCTCCTCGGGATACTCCATCCCATCCACGAACTGGCGCCAGACATCGTGGATCTGGCTCTGCGGTTGGAACTCGCTGATGCGCCGGACCACCTCGGCCGCGGTCACCACCGCGTTATCGGTTCGGAACGGCTGTGAGCCGTGGCCGGGTGTCCCCCGGATCCGAAGCTTCGACCAGAACGTGCCCTTCTCGGCGGTGAGCACCGGGAGACGCACACCGTCAGCTGTCGGCATCTGGTACCCACCCGACTCCGTGAGCACGTAGTCGGCGTAGACGGCGTCGCGCTCGTTCTCGACAAGCCAGCGCGCGCCCCACGTGCCGAGCGCCTCTTCGTCGGCGACGGCCAGGTAGATGAGCGTGCCCTTGGGTTTGAAGCCGCGGTCGGCGAGGCGGCGGAACGCGACCGCTTGCGACGCGGTGATGTTGAGCATGTCGACCGCGCCACGACCCCACACGAACCCGTCGACGACGTCGCCCGAGAACGGGTCGCGGCTCCACCCGTCGGGGTTGACCGGCACGACGTCGGTGTGGCCCATCAGCAGCAGGCTCGGCGCGGTCGGGTCCGAGCCCTCGATGCGTGCCACCAGGCTCGCCCGGCCCGGTTGCGGCTCGTAGCGCTCGACGTCGAGCCCGCCGCCGGTGAGGAACGACTCGAGCACGTCGACGCTGCGGACCTCCGCGCCCGACTCGACGTGTCCGTCGTTCACGCACGCATTGCGGATGAGGTGTTGGAGCAGGTCGGTCGTCTCGGCGACCGGATCGGCGATCGTCATCACGGGCACGGTACCGCCGAGTCCGGCCGGATGTAGGCGGCTTCGTACACTTGAGCCTTGTGGCAACTCCAGGCCTGCGGGTCTCGAACACGCCGAGACGCCTTGCTCAGGTGCTCCTCCCGGCGTTCGCGCTCATCGCGCTCGCCGTGACCGGCCCGCCGGCCGGCGCAGGAGAGGCCCGCGGCGTCGATGCGCTGGCCGACGTCGACGGGCCGCTCGTGGTGGCGGCGCAGCGGCTGAGCGCTCTGGAAACTCCTGCGACCGTCGGACCCGGCGCGCGCATGGTGTTCTTCGGCGACTCGCTCGGCGGTGACATCGCCAGCGGGCTCGTGCCCGAGGCGACCCGGCGGGGCGCCCAGGTCATCCAGGACACCCGGCCCGGCTGCTCGAACATCGACGGCGTTGGCACGTTCGACAGCGGGAAGGTCATCCCGTGGATGCCGGGCTGCCTCGACTACCTCCTCTCGACCTGGCGGTCCCGGGTGGCGGCGACACCCGCCGACGCCGTCGTGTGGCTGTCGAGCTTCGACGCCTCGAAGCGTCTGCTCGACGGCGTCATCGCCGATCCCGGAACCGTCGACGGCCGGGAGCGGATCGCGGCCGCGATCCGCGAGTCCGCCGACATCGTCGCTCCACCCGGGAGCGGTCGCCGCGTCGTCTTCCTCCTGCCGTCGGCGTTTCCTCCGAGTGCCGGCGGCGGCGGGCCAAGCGCCGAGTCGGTGATCGACGTGCAGCGCCACCGGGCGATCATGCATCTCGTCGTGCGAAGCGATCCCGCGCGGTTCTCGATGCTCATGCTCGACCGCTTCCTGTGCCCGGCCGGTCCACCCTGTCCGTTGGAGCCCGCCCCCGGGTTCGCGCCACGACCCCCCGATGGCGGCCACGTCAATCCCGAAGGCGGCGCGTGGCTGGCCCCGCAGATCCTCGACACGCTCGGCGTGTCTTGACACCTCGCCCGGGGGTGTCGGAGCGCGTGCGGTCGAGCAAGTGGATGGTCGGGCTCGCCCTCGCGCTGCTGACTGCGTTGCTCGCCGGCACGTGGTTGGCAAGCCGTTCCACGCGGTCGGGCGCGCGTCTCACGGGGGCGGCAACCTTGGTGGCGGCGGCACCCGCCGCCACCGAACTGAACATGCTCGAGGTCCCGGCGCCGCTCGGACCCGGCGCGCGCTTGGTGTTCATGGGCGACTCCGTCGGGGGCAACGTCGCCCGTGGCCTCGTGCCCGAGGCGGCGCGCCGCGGTGCGGTCGTCACCCAGCTCACGGTGCCGGGGTGCTCCAACATCGTCGGGCTCCCTGTCAACTCCACTGATCAGGTCCTCCCGTGGGCACCCGCATG
>Ga0268386_10004571_pt1 | contig 10205 bp, 8 predicted proteins | sample RVTome_15_FD_200260 | JGI IMG/M metagenome (GOLD analysis project Ga0268386, IMG submission 200260) | Soil microbial communities from uranium-contaminated site in the Upper Colorado River Basin, Wyoming, United States - RVT150D86... ... | reverse complement strand
CCGAGCCTGGCCGAATCGGCACCGTAGCCTTCGCCGAGCCAGTTGTGAACATTGCGAAAAGTCAGCACCAGATCTGCTGATCCCCGGGGCGCCACTTCGAGTTCGTAGGGGAAGTCGAGTGACGTCACCGAGACGGCGCCATACGGATCGGGATCCGTCCCGAGCCTGGTCATGAACGCCCCGAAATAGCGCCGCTGATAGGCGAACGGCGGATTGACACTGTACTGGGCGGCATACAGCTTGCCCTTGTCCTTCAGCGCCGGGGCGAGTATCTCCGTGTACCAGCCGCCTCCCGGCCAGATTTCGACCACCGTCATATCCGAACGGAAGCCGAAAAATGCCAGTGTTTCCTTCGGATGGCGATATTTGTCGCGCGCCTTGTTCGCTTCGCTGCGATGGTCGCCGGCGATCGCCGCGTCGAGCGCCTGGGCTGTCGCCGCGTCGAGTGTTGCTTCCGCGTTCGTCACCGCCGGATACATCGCCGCAGCGAGCAGGCAGCCCAAAAGGCGTAGTCGAACGGTGTGTCCTGTAACCATTGCTGTTTTCCTTTTGCACGAGGACTGCTGCGGAGTACTGCAGCATTCCTACGCGGGTGCATCCACGGCGCCGGCGACGCTATAATCGCCCGCCTGCTGCACCGCATTAAACCGAAGTTTCCCTTTTCAGGTCAATCTTCCTGCCGGTTCGGGAGGCTGCTCTTGAGTCGCCGCATAAAGCAAATGGCTGCAAGTCGAATAATGGTTCTCGTTTTCTTCGCGGCGACGGCGCACGCGGAGATTCCTGTAACAGTCCAGAACCTCGGCGACGTGCTGGTCGCCCGGGAGTATCGGGCGCCGGCTTCGGTCATCACCGCGAACCGTGCCGTCGTTACGTCGCAAATCACGGCGCTGATCGACGAAGTTGCCGCCGATGTCGGTCATGAGGTAGGGCAAGGCCAGCTCCTCGTCAGGCTCGACCAGGCAGACACGCGGCTCGCCCTTGCGGAAGCTGAGGCAGCACTGGCAGCGCTCGACGCCCAGCTCCTGGATGCCAGTCAACGGCTTCGCCGCGCCGAGAACCTGCTGGAGCGGGATTTCGTCTCGGAAGATGAACTGGACGCGCGGCGAACGGAAGTCGCCGTTATCGACGCCAACCGCCGCCGGCAGCTCGTCGCCATTCGCGATGCCAGGCTGGCACTGTCGCGCACCGAGGTCGTCGCGCCGTTCGATGCCGCCGTGGTCGAACGCCAGGGACAGGTCGGCAATCTGGCGACGCCCGGAAGCGCGCTCATGACACTGGTTCAAACGGCGGACCGCGAGGTCGACGCGGAAATCGACCCTCGTTTTGCGGTGCAACTCGAGACCGCGGCCGATCTGAGGTTTGTCAGCGAAGGCCGCGAATGGCCGCTGGAACTGACGAGGTTGTCGTCGGTGATCGAAACCGATACGCGAAAAGTCCGGGGAAGGTTCCGGTTTCCGGACGAGTCTGCGCCAATCGGGTCCGGAGGCGAAGTCGTATGGAATGAGCCCTCGGGGCTGATTCCGGTGTCGCTGATCGTGCAGCGCGGCAACGCACTCGGCATCTTTACGGTCAGCGACGGTCGGGCGCGCTTCGTGCCGATACCCTCGGCACAGGAAGGGCGTCCGGCCGCGGCCGACCTGCCGCTCGATACGCCGATAATAACGAGCGGCCACGTGCGCCTGCAGGACGGGGACGCCATTCAGATCACCCTGGAATGAAATTGCTTCGCACAATGTTGACCAACCATCCGCTGGTCAACATATTTTTTACGGTCGTCCTGGTGATGGGGACGGTGTCGTACCTGCAGCTGCCGCGCGAGCAGGATCCGGAAATCAACTTCAATTTCGTCAATATCAATACCGTACTCCCCGGCGCGACCGCCGCGGATGTCGAGGAGCTGGTTACAGGACCGCTCGAGGATGCGCTGCGCAACGTTCAGGACATTCGCTTTGTCAGCAGCTCCTCCAGAGAGAACGTTTCCGACATCCTGGTCCGGTTCAACGAGTTGTCCGAGCGGGAATTCGACAAGCGCGTGATCGATCTGCGCCGCGAGATCCAGAGCAAGACCAACGACGAATTGCCGGACGATGTCGAAGATCCCTACATCCTCGAAGTCACGACATCGAACGGATTTCCGACCGCGACCGTCATCGTCGCCGGCCAGGCGGACGACGAGCACTTGCGCCGGCAGGCGAAACTCATCCGGGACGAGCTGGAAAGGCTGATCGGCGTCGATCGTGTCCAGGCCTTCGGATTCAACCAGCCCGAACTGCAGGTTGAAGTCGAACCGCAGGCGCTTGCAGACATCGGCCTTACGGCGGCGGATGTCGCAGACCAGTTGCGCGAGTCCTATCGCGATGTGACCGCCGGGGAAATGGAGGTCGGCAGTGACGCCTGGCTGATTCGGGTCATGGGAAAAACGGTCGTTCCGGAAGACCTGGCGAAGTTTCTCGTCGCACCACGGGGACAGCCGCAGGCCAAGATCGCGCTCGACCGCATCGGGGAAATTCGCCGCGGCCGGCAGGAAGCGCAACAGATGGTGAGCTTCAACGGCCGCTCCGCAGTCTCGATGTCGATTACCAAGGTTGCATATACGAATACGCTGGATCTTGTCGACAGGATCAACGAATACGTCGACGAACAAAACCGGCAGCTGGCCGGTACCGGAATCGATCTTTATCTCGCGGATGACCAGACAACGCAGACGCGGGAAGCCTTATCCGTGATGCAACGCAACGCCCTCCTCGGCCTGTTCCTGGTGCTCGCGGTCTGCTGGGTTTTCCTCGGCATGCGCATCGCTTTCTTCGTCACGCTTGGCATCACATTCTCGATTGCCGGCACATTCTGGCTGTTGAACATGACCGGCAACACGCTGAACGTTCCGGTCTTGCTGGGCATCGTGATTGTGCTCGGTATGCTCGTAGACGATGCGGTCGTAATCGTGGAAGCAATGTACTACCGGCTGCAACGCGGTCAGGACGCGCTCGCTGCCGCCATCGATTCGCTTGCAGAGGTGGGCAAGCCGGTCACCGCCGCCGTATTCACGACCATCGCCGCGTTTGCCCCGCTCATGCTGTTGCCGGGAATCCTTGGCGATTTCATGCGGATCATTCCGCTGGTCGTTACGGTCGGCCTGCTGGTCAGCCTTCTCGAGGCATTCTGGATTCTGCCGTCGCACGTGATTGCCTCGACGAGCCGGGTGCAGCCGGCGGGCGAGCGTTTCCGTCACTGGCGCGGCCGATGGACGCACCTCGTGCGCATCAGGTACACGCGGGCGCTTGCGTACGCCTTCCGGCGGCCGAAACGGTTCTTCGTGGGCGGCATACTTGCGTTCGTGCTGTCGATCCTGGCGGTTGTTACCGAGCAGGTAAGGGTCGAGTTTTTTACGTTCGATCCATTCCGCCTCTTCTACGTTCACGTCGAGATGCCGCCCGACGCGCCGCTTGAAGAAACCCTGCAGCAAACCGAACGGGTGGAACGACACATTCGCGCGCTGATCGAGGAAGACGAAATCCGCGCCGTCACGGTGATGGCTGGCGTCAAGTTCACGGACGCCGAGGCGCTGTTCGGCGATCAATACGGGCAGATTCAGGTGTCGCTGATGCCGAAGACGCCCGACAACCGCGCCGTCGGCGACGTCGTCGACGCCATCCGCGACGTTGCAATGGCAACGCCGGGAAATGCGGAGATTTCCTTTTTCGAAGTTTCCGGCGGCCCGCCTGTAGCGAGGGATATCAGCATCAAGGTGCGCGGCGATGACTACGGGCAGCTGCGCTCGGCCGCCGATGAATTGAAGCGCATCGTAAGCAACATCGAAGGTTCCTCCAACGTCATCGACAACGACGTGCCGGGGCGCTACGAGATGACACTGAAACCGGATGACAGGGCAATACGCCAGGCTGGCCTCTCGCCCGGCGAAGTGTTGCGGCTGTTGCGCCTGCATCTCGATGGCGAGATCGTCGCCTTCACCCGGGATGCCGGGGAGAAAGTCGAATTGCGCGTTCGCGGGCCCCGCCGCTCCGTACAGGACGTCGGTGAGATCCTGGAGGACCCGGTAGCGCTGCCGGCGGGCGGGACGACCACGCTGCGGGCACTGACGAGTTCCGAGATCGGACGCGGCAGCGGCACGATCAGACACTACAACTTCCGCCGCTCAATCACGGTCGAAGCGGACCTCGACGACGAGTCAATGAACCAGATCGCCGCCAACAATCTGATCATGGCGGAGTGGGAAAAAGTTCGTAGCGAATACCCGAACATCGATCTCGATTCGTCCGGCGCTTTCGACGATATCCAGGAAAGTCTCGACTCGATGCTGATCCTGGGTCTCTTCGGCATAGGGTTGATTTACCTGATTCTCGCCACGCAGTTCCGCAGCTATTTTCAACCGCTGCTGATACTGGTGACGCTGCCGATGGCATTTACGGGAGTGATGCTGGGCCTCTGGGTGACCCGGAATCCGATGAGCCTTTACACGCTCTATGGCATCGTGGCGCTGGCTGGTATTGCGGTCAACGCTGCGATCGTACTGATAGACGCGGCGAATACCAGGATTCAAGGCGGCATGCGGCCGTTGCATGCCATCATCTACGCGGCCCGGCGCAGAGTGATTCCGATTCTTATGACGACCCTGACGACGATCGCCGGACTGTTCTCTCTGGCGACCGGGCTCGGCGGCAAGTCGCTGTTGTGGGGGCCGGTAGCGACGAGTATGGTATTCGGCCTGTTCGTCGCCACGTTGCTGACGCTTTTCCTTATGCCGATTCTGTTTCGTTCCTTCATGCGCCTGCGCGATCACAGAATCCGCAGCGCCCTGTTTCACATCGTGCAGCGCGTTGGGTTCACAGTCGACGGAAACAGGAACTGATGACAAGCGAATTCGCGAAAAACACCGTATCGCAAACCTGGAACAGGCCGCTGTCGCCGCCGCCGAAAAGTCCGGTCTCGGCCGATGTGGTTATTATCGGTGGCGGCATCGTCGGCGTCTCCACGGCGTGGTTCCTGGCCCGGCAGGGTGTCAGCGTGGCGCTGTGCGAAAAGGGTCACATCGCCGGCGAACAGTCCGGGCGCAACTGGGGCTGGGTACGTCAGCAGGGTCGGGACATTCGCGAACTGCCCATGATGATCGAAAGTATGAAAATCTGGCGAAGCCTGGAAAGCGAAACAGGCGAAGAGGTCGGCTTTACCCAGGGCGGCTGCCTGTTCGCGGCACGCAAGCAAAAGGAACTCGACGAGTTCGCGGAGTGGCTGAAGATTGCGGCGGAGCATGGGCTGGATACCCGAATTATTACCGGCCGTGAACTCGAACAGCAGGTCGGACCGGCAGCGTCGCAATGGGTGGGTGCGATGTTTACCGCCAGCGACGGACGCGCCGAACCACACAAAGCCGCGCCGGCGATCGCAAGGGCCGCCGCTGCGAAGGGCGCGTGGATACTGACGGCCTGTGCCGTACGCGGTCTCGATACCGAGGGCGGCCGCGTGTCGGCCGTCGTAACGGAGCACGGCACTATCCGGACGTCGGTCGTGTTATGCGCGGCCGGCGCCTGGTCGTCCCTGTTCTGCCGCTCGCTCGGAATCGCGGTGCCGCAGCTCAAGGTCCAGGGCAACGTCTTGCGAACCGCGCCTGCGAAGGCGACCGTCAATGGCAATGTGTTCGACTCGAAAGTCGGAATACGCCGCAGACAGGATGGCGGTTTCACGGTTGCACACGGTGCAATTCTGATGCATTCGATTACACCGTCCACGTTTCGCTATGCGTTCAAGTTCCTGCCCGCGTTGCGGCAGGAGCTCAAGGTGCTTCGTCTGTCCATCGGCAGGGAGTTCATGGACGAGTTTCGCACGCCCTCGCGCTGGGCATTGGACGCGGTCTCGCCGTTCGAAGAAAACCGCGTTCTGAATCCGCGTCCCCCGCCGTCCGTTATCTCGAAGATCAGGGCGAATCTCGCAGCGACGTTTCCGGAACTGGCAAACGTCGAGATCGCCGAGACATGGGCCGGCATGGTCGAGACGTCTCCGGATGTTGTTCCGATGATCTGCCCGATAGACCGTGTGCCAGGCTTCTACCTGGCGACGGGCTTCAGCGGGCACGGCTTCGGCCTGGGCCCCGGCGCGGGCAAGGCGATCGCCGGTATGCTGACCGGCACCGATTCCGGCATCGACCTGAGCCAGCTCAGGCTCGAGCGGTTTTTCGACGGCAGCCCGATACGCCCGCAATCGTCCGTCTGAAGCCGATGCAATTCCGGCACGATTCCGAACTCGCCCTGCTTGGAGATGCGCTGCGCACCCTGGAGGCCGGTTTCAGCGATCTGCCTGAAGCGGAGGCGTACTACGGACTGGACGGCGTCGCGGCGGTGCTCAAGGCAGCGGCACGCCGGATGCAGGACAACTATCCCTACCACCATCCGGGCTATGCCGGGCAGATGCTGAAGCCGCCCCACCCCGTTGCGCGCCTTGCTTACGCGCTATCGCTGTGGCTGAACCCGAACAACCATGCGCTGGACGGGGGCAGAGCCAGCTCAGCCATGGAAACGGAAAGCGTCGCGGCCATCGCCCGGATGTTCGGCATGCAGGAGTTTCTTGGCCACCTCTGCGGCGGCGGCACGATGGCAAATCTCGAAGCCCTGTGGGTGGCCAGCCGTCGTCGGCCGGGACGCATCGTGGCATCGTCGCAGGCCCATTACACGCACGGCCGCCTGAGCGAAGTCCTGAAACTCGATTTTACGGCCGTTCCGGTGCTGGCCTCGGGCAGCATGGACCTCCGTGCCCTGCGTGGCTTGCTGGAAAAAAAAGACGTAGGCACGGTAGTGGTCACGCTCGGGACCACCGGCGTTGGAGCCGTGGACCCCCTCGCCGACATCCTGGAATGGCGAGACGAATTCGGTTTCCGCGTACACGTGGATGCAGCCTACGGCGGTTACTTCCACATTGCAGCCGAACTTCACGATACAGCGCGGCGCCATTACGACTGCATCGCGCAAGCCGACTCGGTCGTCGTCGATCCGCACAAGCACGGCCTGCAGCCATACGGCTGCGGCTGTGTACTCTTCAGTGACCCGGAAGTCGGCCTGCTCTACAAGCACGATTCCCGATATACCTACTTCACCTCGCCGGAACTGCACCTGGGTGAGATAAGTCTCGAATGCTCACGACCCGGCGCGGCCGCGGTCGCGTTGTGGGCGACCCAGCAATTGTTGCCGATGGACGCGGGCGGTGTGTTCGCCGGCGGTCTCGACCGGTCGCTGCTGGCCGCGCGCAAGCTCCGGCACGCCATTTCAGAGAGCGCCGGTTATGTCGCTCTGATGCATCCCGAGCTGGATATCGTAATTTACGGTGTGCATGCCGGTGACGCGGCCACGGCAAGCGAGCGCGCACGAACGGTCTTCGAGCGTGCGGCCGCACGAGACCTGCACCTGGCCCTGATCGACCTTCCGACCGCCATGGTGAGGCAGTACTGGCCGCAACTCGAAGCGAATCGCGACACCGTGACCTGCCTGCGCTCCTGCCTCATGAAGCCCGAGCATCTGGACCAGATCGACGAGATCCGGGCCACACTCGACCTGCTTTCACCCGGGGGGACGTGATCCGCATCACATTTCGCCGGTTTTTGCGCTGCTACACTTGACAACATGGGGTTGAATGTGTGCGCCCGAAACCACATGGGACGTGAGATGGCCGAACACAGTACTCGAGAAACGGACATACACGACCTCTCGCTGAGCGTCATTCATGCGCTGGCGATGGTGGACGTCAAGGTGCTGTCATACATGCAGCTGCGGCGCCTCTTTGCGGCGCTGACGCACGCCCGCGATGACGTCGAGCAGGAAACTTTGCGTCGCACTGACGGCGGACTCTCCGGTGACACCGTAAATATCCGGCGTCCCGACCTGGCCGGCAGGAAGTAAAGGGTTCAGACAAACATGAAGCTGGCTTCGCAGTCGGCGATCAGGGTTTCTCCCCGCGTTGCTTCACCCTTGAGCATCACGAGGCGTTTGCGCTTCTTCTCGATTCAGCCTGTCAGTTGATTGTCTGCCCAATTCCCAGCGGCGGCCGATAGCGAATTTCGCAACGCACCGTGTGCGCTTCCTCAATCAGCGCGACTATTGCAGCTGCCTGTCGATGACGATGTCGACCGCCTCGGTGCCCGGATCCGACACAACGAGTTCGCCGTACCAGTCACCCGGCTGTGCCGCCGGGCCTCCCGCCATGGACACGCGCGCGACAATTTCCAGCCGCTCGAACCCGGACAACAGACGCCCCGGTATCATCGCGTCGGCATCGCTCAACGAAACAAGGGCCGGTAATTCAGAGACGGTTCGCCTTGTCGCGGCGATCGGCGGCGAAGGTTGCGCCGGATCGCGCGCAATAATAAAGACCGTGGCATCGGACGATACTGCGGATGCCGCACCGGGACCGAGCGAGACATTGACGGCAATGACCTTTTCAGTGGCCGCGCCATCACGCTGCGTCCCGGGTTGGTCCTCGCCGCGCCACTCGGCGACACGCAGCCGCAGGATGTCTTCGATCTCCGGCGGCGGCGACAATGCAAGAAGCGCTTCCCACCGTTTTGCGGCGAGCTCCCGGTCGCCGCGCTCGATTGCGACGATGCCGCCGTAGAACAATGCTTTCGGGTTCGTGGGTTCGGCCGCCAGCGCGGACTCGAATAGCTGGACCGTCCGGCTGGATCCTGCACTTCCCTGTTCGATCAGCAGCGCTTCGCCAAGTGCCGCCAGCGTCTGCGCGCTTGCCGGGTTTTCCATCGCCACGGCGCGTTCGAATGCTGCGATCGCTTTCGGGTAATTCTCGAGCTGCATGTAGGAGCGGCCGAGCATCTTCCAGCCTTCGACATCGTCGGGATTTTCCTGCAGGCGTCGATCGAGGGCCGCCACCATCTCGTCGACGCTGGCGATGGGCGGCGGCGGCACCGGTGTGCCGATACCGGAGTAAACGAGTGCCGACACGCCGAGCACGATGACGACCGACGCGATCAGCCCTGGCGACAGGCGTCTCTCCTTGCGATACATCGGCCACGTTACGACGAGCGCGGCTGCAAGCAGCATGAGACCGAACAGGAACCAGATCACGGGCGGTCCGTCACCTGGACTTGCCTGCCGTCGTCATCCGTTTCATCTTCCGCATCAGCGTCGAGAGGCATGGCCATTCGGCCCCGGACTACCCGCACTGCGACCACCGCCCCCGCGCCGAGCAGGAGCAGCGGTGCGAACCAGAGGAGCAGTGTTTTGCCGCTCAGGCGCGGACGGTACAACGCAAACTCGCCGTAACGCTGCACCAGAAAATCGTAGATCTCCGCATTGGATTTGCCTTCGCCCAGCAGGCGGCGGATCTCCCGGCGCAGGTCAGTGGCAAGGAAAGCGTTCGAATCCTTGAGGCTCTCGTTCTGGCACTGCAGGCAGCGCACCTCCGAGATGATTTCCTCGTAACGTGACTGCAGTTCGGGGTCGTCGAATGCCCTCCCCGCATCGATTGCAAGCGCGCATGGCGCGACCAGAACAAGAACGGCGACAGCGATGGTTCGCATTCAGTTTCCGCTAACCGCGTCGATCTTCGGCACGAAATCCCGCTGCCAGATTTCTTCGGTCAGCGGGCTGAGATGCTTGTGCAAAACGATGCCGTCAGGCCCGATCAGAAATGTTTCCGGCGCGCCGTATACGCCCCAGTCGATTCCCACCTTGCCATCGGCATCGTATGCCGATGCGACATAGGGATTACCCAGCTGCTGCAGCCAGAGGAGCGCGTCTTCGCGTGCATCGCGCCAGTTGAGGCCGTAGATCGGAATGTCTTCCCGCGCCGCGAGCGTCAGCAGGAAATCGTGTTCGTGACGACAGCCGATGCACCAGGTAGCCCAGACATTGACCAGTGCCACCTGCCCCGCGTAGTCGTTGTTGCTGACGGTAACTGTCGGATCCTCGAGACTCGGCAGCGAAAAAGCCGGCGCCGGCATGCCGAGAAACGGGGAAGGCAATTCCGAGGGGTCCCGCTGAAGTCCAATGATGAAAATCGGAATCAGAATGGCGAAGGCTGCGATGGGCACGAGGTAACGGAGCGTCATGCCGGCTTCTCCAGAGCAGCCTTCCTGCGCTCGCGAACCGTTACGTTGACCCTGTAGCGCCTGTCGCTGGCGGCAACAACGCCCCCCAGAGCCATGACGAACGCGCCGAGCCAGATGAATGTGATCATCGGTTTGTACT
>Ga0268386_10004570_pt1 | contig 10206 bp, 6 predicted proteins | sample RVTome_15_FD_200260 | JGI IMG/M metagenome (GOLD analysis project Ga0268386, IMG submission 200260) | Soil microbial communities from uranium-contaminated site in the Upper Colorado River Basin, Wyoming, United States - RVT150D86... ... | reverse complement strand
TTCTGCCATCTGCCCCGGCCGCCGCCGCGCAAGTGCGCGGCGAGGGCCGGATCCGGGGCACCGTCGTGGACGAAGCCGGCCAGCCGGTCGGCGACGTTGCAATCCGCGCGACCAAGAAGGGGGAAACCCAGGCGCTGGAGGCCAAGACCAGCGCCAAGGGGGAGTTCACCCTGATCCAGCTCGCCACCGGCGAGTGGACCGTCGAATTCTCGAAGCCGGGGTTCGAGACCCAGCGCGGGTCCGTGATCCTGGACGAGTCGGGCAACGTGCCACGGATGGACGTAAAGCTCGCGAAGACCAAGGCGGACCCGAACATCGAGCTTCAGGCTGAGTTGAAGCGGGCCGACAGCCTGCTGCGGGCGAGCCAGTTCGCCGAGGCGCGGACGATCTACGAAGATCTGCTGGCGAAGCATCCTTCGGTGTTCCAACTGCACCGGTTCATTGCCGCCGCGTATTCGGGCGAGAAGAACTTTCCGAAGGCTGTCGAGCACCTCGACGCCCTGCTCGAAAAAGAGCCGGCGAACGTGGACGTGCAGGTGCTCAAGGCGGAGTTCCTGATGATGGAACGCGACAGGCAGGTGGAGGGCGTGACGCTGCTCCAGAGCATCGACCTGACGCAGATCAAGGATCCGCTGCCGTTCATCAACGGCGGCATCATCCTGATCAACGAGGCCAAACCGGACGAGGCGGTCGCGTTCCTGACGAAGCTGGCCGAGCAGTTTCCGAAGCAGAACGAAATCTACTACTATCGGGGGCGCGCCTACCTGGCCGCCAAGAAACTGCCTGAAGCCAAGGCCGACGTTGAGAAGTTCGTGTCCGCCGCCCCGCCCGACGCCCCGCAGCTGGCGGAGGCGCGGAAGATTCTCGAGGGGCTGAAAGACGTCAAGTAAGACGAATCGATCTATGCCACGTGCTCTGCGCGCGCTGCTGCCGGCGTTCGTCGCCCTGGGTCTGGCGGCGTGCGGCGGCTCGAATGACGGCGGCGGGAACGGGTCCGACTCGCCCCCGCCGGGGACCGGCGCCCCGAATCCGTGCGCCACGGCCCCGGTCGAAACAGACGCCGGCCCCGGAATCCCCGACGCAGATCCCGGCATCCGCCGCCGCAAGACCGAAACGATCGACCGGAATCCTCGCTGGCGGGTCCTCGACGCGCTGTGGACTCACCGCCAGCACGCGGATCGCCGGGGTCCGCGATCCGCCCGGACGGCCGCCTCGGGCCCGAGTTCGATCGACATCGGCGACATCGCGGTCCTCCAGGACGAAGGCGATCTGATCGTCGCTCCGAATCAGCTCGATCTGCGCGGGCTCGGCCTGCGCTTCACGCGCAACCCGTCAGGAGGCTACGACATCGCCCGAGCCGACAGCGCCTTCCGCTCGACGCTCGGCACGCGACTCACCCTGACCGACGACGACAGCGCGCAGGTCAACGTGCCGTTTGCGTTCCCTTTCTACGGGCAGACGCAGTCCACCGCGTTCGTCAACTCCGACGGCAACATCACGTTCGAGGAGGAGGACCGCGCCAGCGACCCGCGCACCGTCGCCCGCCTGCTGACAGGCCCCCCCCGTGTGGCGCCGTTTCTCTCGGATCTCGACCCGACCACCGGCTCCGGCCGCGTGTTCGCTCATGCCGCGGCGGATCAATACACGGTCACGTGGTGCAACGTCAGGGGCTTCGATTCTCTTCGCACGGCGACGCTGCAGGTCACGCTGCTGCCCGACGGCGCCATCGAGATGAAGTTTGCCGAGATGACGCTGCTCGATGCGATCGTCGGCGTCTCGCCCGGGCACACGGGGGTGTTCACCCCGGCGGACCTCAGCGCTCCGCCCCCGATCGCCGGCGGGACTGGCGCGGTGGGCGAGCGGTTCGCGGAGCGCGCCGAACTCGACACGGTGGAGGTTGCGCGCAAGTTCTACACATCCCATTCCGACGAGTACGACCAGCTGATCATCTGGACCGACGCGCCGCTCATCCAGGACGCATTTGCCTTCGAGACGACGGTGGCCAACGAAATCCGCGGCATCGGACTCGATCTGTTCGACGCCTCGCGCGAGTTCGGCAGCGGCGGCGCGCTGCGCAGCTTTGCCGTCATGGATTTCGTCGGCAAGTACCCGGACAACCCGCGGCAGCGGTTCCTCGGCGAGAACAGCACCGTCAGCGTGCTCGGCCAGGAAGTCGGCCACCGCTGGCTCGCCTTTTTCGAGTTCGTCGACCACCACGGCAACCGCTCGGATCTCCTGCTCGGCCGGGGCGCGGCCCACTGGAGCTTCTTCTTCGATTCCGACGCGTCCGTGATGGAGGGAAACGACATCCAGGACCTCGGAGGCGGGTCGTTCAGGACCGTTGCGGCGGTCGAGCGATACAGCCTGCTCGATCAGTATGCAATGGGGCTCGTCGGCCCCAACGACGTGCCCCCGTTCTTCTACGTAGAGAGTCCGGTGAATGTCGTGCCGGCGCGCGACCCGGACGACGCGCCGCGCGTCGATGTGACGTTCAACGGCACGCGGCGCGAGGTGCTCATCCAGGACATCATCGCCTTCCACGGCCCGCGCGTCCCGTCAGCCGGACAGTCGGCGCGCATCCACCGCCAGGCGTTCGTGTTCGTCGTCGGCGCCGGGCGCTCGCCCGATCCTGCCCAGGTCGACAAGATCGACCGCATTCGCCGCGAGTGGGAGACGTTCTTCCGGCAGGCGACCGACGACCGCATGCGCGCGGAGACGTCGCTGCGGTAACACTACGTGAATGAAGAATGAACAATGAAGAATGAAGAATGCAGGGTGCATTCTTCATTGTGCATTGTTCATTCTTCAGTTTTATATGCCGTCCCTCTTGCCTGTCGTTCTCGCCGTCACCGTCGCGCAGGCGATCCCGGTCGAGCGCCCGCGCGCCACGCCGGCCTCGAGCCAGCGGGTGCCGCCGCCGGCGCCAGTCGACGTGCGCCGGCTGGAGGCCCTGGAGCCCTTGATCGAGCAGGCGATCGCCGAGAAGAAGCTGCCCGGCGCCGTGGTGCTCGTCGGCCACCGCAACCGCGTCGTGTACCAGAAGGCCTTCGGGAACCGCGCGCTCGTGCCGTCAGTGGAACCGATGACCGTGGACACGATCTTCGATCTGGCATCGCTCACGAAGGTCGTGGCCACGACGACCAGCATCGTGATGCTCATCGAGGAGGGCCGCGTCCGGTTGAGCGATCGCGTGTCGGCCTTCGTCCCCGGCTTCGAGCGCTACGGAAAGGGAGACATCACGATCCGCCACCTGCTGACACATGTGTCCGGGTTGAGGCCCGATGTGGATCTGGCAGACATGTGGACCGGGTACGACACGGCGATCCAGCTGGCGATCGAGGAGGTTCCGGTCGCGCGTCCGGGTGAGCGCTTCGTGTACAGCGACATCAACTACTTCCTCCTCGGCGACATCGTCCGGCGCGTGAGCGGCACACCGCTCGAGCGGTTCGCCCGAGAGCGCATCTTCAAACCGCTCGGGATGAAGGACACGATGTTCTTGCCGCCTTCGTCGCTGCAACCCCGCATCGCGCCGACCGAGGCGTGCACGCCCTACGGATGGCCCTGCCAAGGACCTGCCATGAAGATGCTGCGCGGCGTGGTGCACGATCCGACCGCGCGCCGCATGGGTGGCGTCGCCGGCCATGCCGGGCTGTTCGGCACCGCAGCCGATCTCGCGATCTTCGCCCGGGCGCTGCTCAACGGCGGCGCCTACAACGGCGTCAGGATGCTGTCGCCGCTGGCGGTCGAGAAGCTCACGAGCCCGGCGACGCCCGCACTCGAGCCCAACGTCCGAGGCTTCGGGTGGGACATCGACTCGTCGTTCTCGGCCAACCGCGGGGAGCTGCTGCCGATTGGCTCGTTCGGACATACGGGCTTTACCGGCACGTCGATGTGGATCGATCCCGCGACCGGCCTCTTCGTGATTTTCATGTCCAGCCGCCTGCACCCCGACGGCAAGGGGGACGTGACGCCGCTTCGGGCGCGCGTCGCGACGGTGGCCGCGTCGGCCCTCACGGCCGCGCCCCCGTCTGCTGAAGCCCTTCAGTGGACCGGGCACGACTTCGGCCCCGCGGGCACCCGCCCGCCCGCCACGCCGGTTCCGGTTCTGAGCGGCATCGACGTGCTCCGGGCCGACGGATTTACGGCCCTGCGCGGCAAGCGTGTGGGCCTCCTGACGAACCACACCGGCCGCGCGCGGGATGGTGCGACGACCATCGATCTGATCCACGCCGCACCCGACGTCCGTCTCGTGGCGCTCTTCAGCCCGGAACACGGCATTCGAGGCATCCTGGATGCCAAAATGCCCTCGAGCGTCGACGGTACGACAGGGCTGCCGATTCACTCGCTGTATGGAGAAACGCGCCGGCCGACACCGGAGATGCTCACCGGGATCGACACCATCGTCATCGATCTGCAGGACATCGGCGCCCGCTTCTACACCTACATGACGACGATGGCGTATGTGATGGAGGAGGCGTCGAAGCGCAACATCGCCGTGGTCGTGCTCGATCGCCCGAACCCCATCAACGGCTTTCAGATCGAGGGTCCGACGCTCGACGAGGCACAGGTGAGCTTTACGGGCTACATGCCGATGCCGATCAGGCACGGGATGACGCTCGGCGAGCTGGCGCGGCTCTTCAACGCCGAGCGGAAGATCGGGGCCGATGTGACCGTCGTGGCGATGCGCAACTGGGAGCGCGACGCCTGGTTCGACCAGAGCGGGCTTCCCTGGATCAACCCGTCCCCCAACATGCGCAACCTGATCCAGGCGACGCTCTATCCAGGCATCGGCGCCTTCGAGAGCACGAACCTGTCGGTCGGCCGTGGGACCGACACGCCGTTCGAGCAGATCGGCGCTCCCTGGATCGACGGCGTCGCGCTCGCCGAGGCGCTGAACGCGCGCCAGATTCCCGGCATCCGGTTCTATCCCGTGCGCTTCACCCCCTCCTCGAGCAAGTACTCCGGAGAGGAGTGCCAGGGGGTGTTCATGATCGTCACCGATCGCCTCGCGCTTCGGCCGGTCCGCGCGGGCGTGGAGATCGCGGCCATGCTGCACCGGATGTACGGCTCGCGCTTTCAGCTCGATCTCGCCGAGCGGCTGTTTGGGTCGAAAGAAGGCATCAGCCGCATTCGATCGGGCGACGATCCGGCGGCCATCGCCGCCTCGTGGAGCGTCGCGGAGAGCCGCTGGCGGCTGCTGCGGAACAAGCACCTACTGTATCGATGATCTCGTTCCGATAACTGGAGCGAAGCGCCGAGCTCGCCGAAGCTCGAGGCGTCTTTGGAGAGCGGTGGTGAAATCTCGCCGTCGCTCGTATGAGGCGACCGAGCGAAGGCGGACGCGCTCCGTGTTAAAATCACTGTGGCTCCCCGGCCACCCTACATCGCATGGTTCGAGTGCCGGGGTACGCCTGGCTGCTGGTTCTGGCTGCCGTCGTCGTAGTGGCGGTGGCTTCGGCCGCGCCGTCCGCGTCCGGGTATATGGGAGTCGCGCAGGTCGCTGGCGACTTCCGCGCCGGCATCGCTCCCGATCCCACCAGTCTCAGTCCCCACAAGCTCGCAGGCGCGGGGGCATTCGTCGTCACGGGCGTGCTGCTCCTGCTTTTCTTCTACAGGCGCCGCCTGTACATCCTGTTCTGCGTGTGCGGGTGGGTCCTGCTCGGGGCGTCGATGTTCGTCGCCGGGCGCGAGTACTCCGCGCAGCTCACGAGTTGGTTTGCGTTCGGCATCTCGCAGTTCCTGGGCATCATCAGTGCGCTGATGTTCGTGCTGAGCGCCGATGCGTATCCCTCGAAACCGAAGGTGGGCCGGCATTACCCGTACTTCCTGGCCCCCCTGTTCCTGTGGTTCGCGCTCGCCCCCCTGCCGCTCGGGCCCGACGCCGTGTTTGCGCCGGGCCACATCCTGATGGGAGGCGCCACGGCCTCTGCCGGGATCGCGTACCTCGTGCTGCTGCGCCAGACGCGAATGCTGGGCGCCGCCATCGTCGGCGCGTCGCTGCTGCTGATTGCCGTGTCGCACCTCTGGACGGTCCTCTGGATTCCCGCGGCCGACGACCCGCGGACGACGACGGCCCTGCTGTTCCGGATGGTGCCCTATCTAATTGCGGCGCTGGGGATGCAGCTGATGACGTTCGAGGACATGACGTTCGAGCTGCGCCGGACGAACCGCAGGCTCGAAACCGCGCAGGGCAAACTGCGGCGCATGGTCATCACCGATCCGCTGACCGGCTGCCGCAATCGCCGGTTCTTCGACGAGGTGATCGGCCGCGAGCTGCAGCGGCACCACCGCTACGGCATTCCGCTCTCGCTCGTCTTCGTGGACATCGACCGCTTCAAGGCGGTCAACGACCAGCTCGGCCACGAGATGGGCGATCAGGTCCTCCGCCAGGTCGCGTCGTTCCTCGTCAGCAACATCCGGGAGGCGGACTATGTGTTCCGGTGGGGCGGCGACGAGTTCCTCATCCTGCTATCGTGCTCGGAGGAGGAGGCGCAGCGCCGCGGAGCCAAGCTGCAGCGGGCGTTCACGGAAGCGCCCGAGAGCGCGCCGCTGCCGGAGGGCGTTGGCCTGAGCATCGGCTGCGTGGAGGTGCGCGACGCCCACACCAGCGTGGCGGAGCTGATCAAGATGGCCGATGAGCGTATGTACGAGAACAAACGCGGCCGGCTGCTGGCGTTGATGGATGCGTAAGTCGGCAGCGTCCGCGCCTCCACGCCCGGCGTCAGCGTCAGCCCCCTACAGCTGATACAGCATCAGATACACGATCACCCCTGTCACCGAGACATACAGCCAGATGGGCAGCGTCCAGCGGGCGATGCGGCGATGGCGATCGAATTCGGCGCGGAGGCCGCGGCTCAGGGTGATGAGCGCCATCGGCAGGATGGCGGCGGCGAGGACGATGTGCGTGAACAGGATGACGAAGTAGAACACTCTGACGGGTCCCTGTCCGGTGAAGGGTCGGGACCCCGCGTTCGCGTGGTACACCAGGTACGAGATCAGAAAGAGCGCCGAGGTCGCAAACGCGGCCAGCATCACACGGCGATGCTGTTCGATGCGGCCCCGGCGGATGAGGACGAAGCCAATCACCAGCAGGACCGCCGCGATCGCGTTCAGGGTCGCGTTGACGGCTGGCAGGTCCGCAATCGCCATCTCATGTCCGGTCGGCGATCATCAGGATCCAGATGAGCGGCAAGTACAGGATCGACGTGAAGAACAGGCGCCGCGCGTCGGGGGTGCCGCGCGTGGCGGCAAACCTGGCTGCCACGCCGAGGAACGCCAGCGTGAGGATCAGCGCGCCGGCGAAATAGAGGGTTCCCGCCATTCCCACCAGGGTCGGGGCAAGGCTGAGCGGCAGCAGCGCGGCGCTGTAGACGACCGCCTGCCGGGCCGTGCTCCTCCCGTCGGGCTCGATCACCGGCAGCATTGGAAAACCGGCGCGCGCGTACTCGTCGCGGTACATCCACGCGATCGCGAGGAAGTGCGGAAGCTGCCAGAGAAACACGATGCCGAACAGGACCCAGGCGCCCTGCGAGAGGTCGTCACGCGCGGCAGCCCAGCCGATGACCGGCGGCAGCGCGCCCGGAATGGCGCCTACGACGGTCGCAAACGAGGAGCGGCGCTTCAGCGGCGTGTATACCGCGGCGTAGATCACCAGCGTGCCAAAGGCGACGGCCGCGGCCAGGCCGTTGGCGCCCGCCCAGAGCAACAGCAGCCCGGCAACGGACAGCATCCCGCCAAACACCAGCGCCTGCATGGCGCGGAGCCGGCCGTCGGGCAGGGGCCGAAGCCTGGTTCGCCCCATGAGGGCGTCGGGCCGCCGCTCGAGCAGCTGATTGAATGCCGACGCGCCGCCCGCCACGAGCGCGGTGCCCACCACCGTGCTGATCAACCGGACGATGTCGGAGGTGGACCCGCCGCCCATCGCATATCCCGCCATCGCGGAGATCACGACCAGGAAGTTCAGCCGGGGCTTCGCGAGCGCGAGATAGTCGCTCGCGCGGCTGCGCGCGACGGGGACGACGACCGCCTCGGCGTTCGATCGCATGGCCTCCACCTTCAGTTCGCCCGCAGCTTGCGCAGCATCCGGTCCTCGATCCAATGCGCGTCCCACCACTCGACGGGGTTCACCATGCGCCCGTGGACGAGCATGGTGAAGTGCAGGTGATCGCCGCCGGCGAGGCCGGTCATGCCGCTCCGGCCGAGCGTCTGTTCCTTCTCCACCATGTCTCCAGCCTGGACATCGATCGACGAGAGGTGCGCATACAGCGACTGCACCCCCATGCCGTGATCGATGATGACGCAGTTTCCATAGATCCCGAGCTCGTCCGCGAACAGGACCTTGCCGCGGTTGGCCGCGAGGATCGGCGCGCCGGCGAGCGAGGCCAGATCGAAGCCCAGGTGCACCTGCCGGTCGACTTCCTGCCCCTTGTAGAAGTAGGTCCGCTGATCCGCGAACGCCGATTCCACGGCCGTATTCCTGAACGGATGGAACACCACGCCGCGCCAGAGCATCTCCGGCGCCGTCTGGGCTGCGAACGACGCGATCTGCTCGGCGTTCTTCTGTCGCAGCTCCCCGTTGATGGCCAGGAACTTCGCGAGCGTATCCCCTTCGGGCTTGACGTCGGCCGTGCTCTCGAGAATCGCCGGCACGACACGGTCCAGGAAGGGATCGTCGAGCTGGATCCGGCTTCGCTTGAACGGCTTCGGAAACGTGCGGCGATCGAAATCCGCGCGCGCGGTGTTGCCGGCGGGATCGCGCGCGTACAGGCGCATCGGCGTGTTCAGATCCTGATCGAACAGCAGCGCGAAGAACGCGACGCGGATCGCGGGATCGCTGATGCGGATCCCGTCAACCGTGACGCCGGCGGCCGGATACCCGGGATATTCGAGATCGCCGACCACCACACCGGACTCGACGTCCTCGGGCGAGACGCGATAGACGATCATCTCCGACCCGCCATGGTTGATGTAGTGGTGAGTGGACAGCACCGAGACGCGCGGACGCTCGAGCCGGACCTGCACGTCCCGCACCGCGGACGATTCCGCATCCCTGAGTCCGTACATCACCGGCCGCGCCGCCGTGACGACGATGCGCGCGGTCCCGGACTTGAGGGTTGGAACCGTCTCCTTGCTGATGGTGCCGGCCACGAACACGCGGTCGCCGTCCTGTCGGGTGGTCGCCTCGCCGGGCTCCGCGAGGCTGAACAGCGGGACCTCGGCTCCGTTCTGCTCGAAGACGACACGCAGATCGGACAGCTGCGTGGCCGTGACGCCGACGGATACCTCGAGGGGGGTGGACACGCCGACGAACTGTTCCGGCTTGCCAATCTCGATCGCGGGCCCTTCCATCCGCCCCGCGACGACCCAGGCGCCGCCGAGGGCTAGCGCCGCAATCAGAATCAGACCGACGAGATAGCGCATTCCCCGATCATAACCGGGGATGCGTCGCCGTGGACGCGCCGATCATCGTGGCCCCTCGCCGCAGCCGTCGGCCGGCCGCCGCTCTGTGCCATCCATGAAGCGCTGCTGCTGCGAGAAATACCGTTTCACGGCACCGCTCCGCCCAAGTTCGGCGAGAGTGGTCTTCACCATGGCAGCGAGCTTTTGCTGCAGCGCGTCTTCGTCTTCCTTGTTCACTGCCACCATCACGAAGTTGACGGATCCCATTTCGTCCAGCGATTGAACCCCCCACGTGACCCGCCGCGGCGGATTGCAGGGGTTTCTCGGGTTTGCCGCCGAATTGTCGTACGTGATGGCCACGTCGACTCGGGTGTCTTTCGGCAGCAGCACGGGTTCCTCGTAGTCGTACCTGTCCTGCCAGTTGAAATCCCAATCTTGAATCCACAACATCGGCTTCGTGGAGCCATCGGGCAGCGTTGCCGTTACCTTGAATTCCTTGCCGAGATAGTGTGCGTGGGCCGTGACCGACAGCGCGCGCATGTCCACCGGAGTGGTAAAGCTTCCATTGATCGTGTAGGCCTTTTCGCCTGCTGGAATGTCAATGTTGGCCAGCAGACCGAACAATCCGGGAATGCCTGGCGTGAAGAGGCGCCTCTCGGCCGGGGTATCGGCAAAATACAGTCCCACGAGCGATCGTTCGACCTCCGGCCTGCCCGTCGGGTGGAAATGGAGCTGGAGGATCAGATCGGACCCCTTGGCCATGGGGCGCGAGAAGCCTCCCGGGAAGAACCGCGGTGTGGTCCCGAC
>Ga0268386_10004569_pt1 | contig 10208 bp, 10 predicted proteins | sample RVTome_15_FD_200260 | JGI IMG/M metagenome (GOLD analysis project Ga0268386, IMG submission 200260) | Soil microbial communities from uranium-contaminated site in the Upper Colorado River Basin, Wyoming, United States - RVT150D86... ... | reverse complement strand
ACGATCAGAGAGTTGAGGACGAAACATCCCATGGCCGCTACTATCCTTGAAAAAATACATAACATGGATCTCAAAGAAACTACAATGGCAATGTTTGCCATTGATTCAATGGAGAAATTACTAAAGTTTAGAGCATCACTGATTCTGGTGTCGTAATCATTCCTTTCAGTCATTTTTAGAAATCCACAGGTTATCTCACTATAAGAGAGTCGTAATGCGAGAAACATGAAAATATAAAAGTCAAACATATCACAATAACAACAAAACGCTTAGGTAGATATCATAGTCTCTATAGTAATAACAATAATAATTCTAGCAACAGAATAATTATAACTCAGGAAGATGGTATTTGTCACTCGCAATAAAGTGTATCTGTATTTAACTCATTTGGCAAATTCGGGTCAAACTGCTTTTACAGTCAATGAAAATATAGTTGTGATCATGATCTAAAATTGAGCTATAGTTCTAAAGCTGATGAACTTATGGGACAATTCTTATAATTGAATTCTAATATACTCGATTTAATGGCAAAAATGCAAAAGAAGAATCTAAATACATCACCTGATGAAACAAGAACATTTGAGAAAGGCAAGATTGAACTTGCAAACTTCGGTGATATTACAATCGGCCGAGGAATATTAGAACCGAACGAATCGAATATGTCATCGTGATTGCTATAACAAAAAAGGGGCATGAACCACGCCTTCAGGTATACCAAGTTATATCTGTAGGGTATCCTTTAAGTCATAAGGCCCATTATCATACGCATTTGTCATTTGACTCGATATTTGGGTTCAAGGTATTACCCTGATAACTCACCTTTCTTTCCGTCAGAAAATATCTGCGTTCGTACTTAAGGATCACAAACCATTTTATTCGTAGGTTATCCGCATAATAAAATAATATTGGCGTCTAGATGCAGAATATCGCAAGCGATATCATTCGTGAAAGTTTGATATACGCTAATTAGTAACGCTGGAATATATTAGACGTATATTATTCGAGATGCTGATCTTTTAGCGCCTCTAACCCTTGTTTCTTTATCCTCCACAGTCTGAAGTCTGCACCGCTAGGTCTGGGTCGTACTTCCTCTGCGAGGCGCCGAGACTCTAATTCGTTTAAGTAGATTTGAACCTCAGATTTTGGAAGCCCGCTTTGTGATATTATATTACTTTCGGATACATCTGAATCAGTGTCATTGTGGGCTAGATCCGCAAGAATATCTAGAACGTTTCTCAGTCCCGGACTCATTGACATAACAGTTATGATCATTCATTGGTTATAAGAAATCTGGCGAATTTTATATGATACTCTGAGTTTTTGGTTAATGTTCTTCCAGTTAATGTGAGACTGGCGATTAATCGAACTGAGAATGGTTAAATGCATCGTGATTGTGATCAGTATTAGTTTATGACAAGTCAAAAGGGGTATGAGTGGAGGCTTGAAGGAGATTATTTTGATGGATGCAATTGCAAGAGTATCTGTCCATGTATTTTTGCTCTAGATCCAACTGAAGGGGATTGCAAAGGATTGGCGGCTTGGCATATAGAGAAGGGCCATTTTACTCCAGGAAATCATGAGAACGGGGACAGAAACAGCATTGCCGCTAATAACCCAATAAATCTTTCTAATCTCAATGTCGTTGTTTCAGTGCATGCTCCAGGACATATGCTTACTGGACCAAAGTGGAAGATAGCCATATATCTAGATGAGAAAGCAGATGATGATCAAAAAAACGCATTGACTAAGATTTTTACAGGTCAGGTTGGAGGTGATTTCTTTGCTGAAATATTACCGCTTATAGGAGAAGTATTAGGAATAAGATCGGTACCTATCGAGTTTAGCATTGAAGGTAAGAAGAAACGTAGAATAACTATACCTTCTTTTGCCAAGATGGAAATAGAAGGATTGACCGGTAGTGATCCAACCGTAGAATCAAAAGTTATCAATCCGGCATTTTCTAATACGCCCGGCGATGATCCAATCATTGCGCGCTCTACTACACACACTTACAAGGATCATGGTTTGGAATGGGATAATAGTGGAAGAAATGGATTTTACTCAAGATTTACTTATTTCCCATAAATTGCCAGTAGTAGGTCTAAGCCCTCCGTCTTCTATTCTATACTGATAATTGTTTTCTGGGCACAGTTGGCTGTTTATTGGTGCACAACTAAGCCGCTAACCACTATCGTAGCCAAAAGGAAAACCACTATACTCTTATTGTAGAACATAATCGACATTTATATCTCCTGATGGATATTTATTAAGCTAGAGCATAATGTTTTACTACAACTTAAGGCCAGAACTGAAGAGGATATTTATTAAGCTAGAGCATAATGTTTTACTACAACTTAAGGCCAGAACTGAAGAGGCTTGGCATAATGAAAAAAGTTGTGGAACGATTTTATATATCGGAGTAGATACGTCAGTGTAGGTATGGCAATAGAATATTGTTGCGGCAAAAGATTCACCTTTCTAGAAACTACGCGCTAAAAACTGCTGTTATCAAGGATTACACTTTGGAGGCTCATAGTTGCATACTGCCAGTCTGAAAGAATCGAGTGTCAATGATCATATTTTCATAATCGAAGATTGGTGTTTCTAATCCATTCTTCTTCGGAAGCCAATGATGTGGTTGAAACAACACTTGCCCATTTTATTCGTGCCAGAACAACAATGACAATCGAAATGCATCTAGCGTCGTCAATCGTAGCCTCTTTATCTAATACCCCTTCTCCATTAGTTCTTTGCAGTGTGCCAACATCGCCTTATGTTCCTTAGAAAAAGGAACGGTTCCGTCGACGAGATGACCAACTAACCCACTGAACGAAGCAGGCAAGTTATTATGCTCGATTGAGTGGCTGGAGGGATTCCTGCTTCGACAAAAACCTCGCCGAGATCTTGTACTAAAAAGACTCTTTGGTCGTTCGAGAATCCTTTCCATTGCTCACACAGTTCCTCTATTGTAGTTACCGTACCTGAACCCGAGAATGGGGGGGCGGGGAAGGTAGTTCTGGAAAGTGCGGTCTCGAACGCCATTTGCTCATCATCAGTAAGTCAGATCATGAAAACGGTCCAGGTTTTAATCTTGATCATTATCGCGGTATTCATAATTGTAATGTTCGCGACGTTCTCGTTCTTCTTTCACCTTTTCTTTATAATCCCTACTTCCATAACGCCTGGGCTGGACGGACAAGAGGTATTCTTATATTCCATTATTCCGAGGACATAAAAAGATTAGAACGGTGTCCTTCATCTCTCATGCCTATTAGCCTTCCTTTTTTCCTGAATCCTTTCTGTGTCCTCGACCTGAGCTTGAGTTAAAAATGGACTCCATAAATACTGTATCCATTGTTGGTTCAACTTCTGGAAATGATTAATGTATTGTATGGAACATTCGCACTTTCATTAGCTTTTAACAGTTTTCTCGATATATTGCTCATTAATTCTGATAAGGTTCTGTGATGCCTGAACAATAACTCATTAAATGCTTTAAATCTCTCGCCATAGCTATAGAAGAATACATTGATCTGTTCGCAATTTCTTAGAAATTGATTATACATATCAAGCCATGATGAATGCACCCATGAACACCTACAAAGACAGTCCTATCGACTTACATAAACTTATACTTCGATAAATTAGTACATTGAGGAATGAACTTTAAATAGAACCAAATGTGGTTGTGTAATATGCGAAGGAATACCGGTAGCTCGACCTGGCTTATAATTATTGGAGTCGTGGGTTTGGTAGTAGCCTTTACAGTAGGAATCCTGATATGGCGTGGGATCTTGAGATGGTGAGTTAGTGGACTACCTCACCTTTACTATGACAATGCAAGCGTATCAAATATACTAATTTTTATAATTGATGGAAAATGGAATTATGAGCCCGTTTCCTAACTTTAGTCTTATTGATTTTTTTTAACTCTTTTCAAAATGGATTTTGACCAAAACTCTTGGAACATGGATAGCAAACCTTAATGGTCACATCTGATCTTTATTTGACATGTCCAATACACAATACAGCACGATAGCTCGAAGTTTTGTTGAAGAAATATTTAATGCGTGGGGAGCAAAGCAAAATTGCCATTAGATGGACCCTACAAGCTACACATGAAAGGGACTTTGCTGACTTTCCTGCAACTCACAAGAAGTTTGAGGCTCAAGGAGTCGAAATCTTACATTTTGAAGGAGACAAAATTAAGGAGGCATGGACTGTATGCGACATGTCGGTACTGTTCCGATGATTAGAGTAATAGAAGCGGCAAAAGTTCTATTTGTATGGGATTGATAGCCAAGAATAGAACCGGCGGAAATTTTAGATGATGATTGAGATCCATGTATAAAGATTTAGTTTATGTAATTCTCAAAACGTTCACAACCGGCTTTGCTATTTGTTTTTATGCATACAGCAAGACCCAGATTGGGTATTATGATGAGGAGGAAGTATCGAAATCAAAATAGCCTAGTTTTTGATTTTCAAGCTGGCTCTAAAAAATCTTATTAAATACTGTAATTCCGTAGCTTCGTGAATGCCACAAAGCCATAATTAAAAAATTAACCCTACGTCTAGCGGTAAATTACAGATTACAATTTTGATAATAAGTCCGCCTTGAGTTTCTGAAATTCTTCTTCCGTTAATAATCCTTGTTTCTTTAGATCAGCATATTTTTTCAGCTTTTCAGTAAGGTCTTATTGCTGTGGTTGGGGTTGTTGTTTTTGTTGTTCTAGTTGTCGCTGTAGTGCATCGATTTGATTTTGTGCTTGTTGTTGTTGAGCATCATATGCTTGTGCTTGTTGGTCCATCTCATATCCAGCCCGCCTTCTTGCCATACCTGCTCCCAAAGCTGCTGAAGCCCATCTACCTCTCATGATCTTCCAAATGTTACAGGAAGTAAATATAGTTTCTTAAAGAAATCGACGATTCACTGTAATTATGAAATTGCGGTATAACAATAACAATATGACTTAACTTCGACCCTTAAATATTTGCTCCGAAATAGTCTGGTTGAGAAATCATGATTAACGAAAAGAAATACTTCAATGAATTGCAAAAGATCATTGGAGACACAAAATCTGTCGACGGAATTAACGAACGTAGGAACGAGGTGTTAAAGGCTGGATCAGTTATGAACAGAATACGCCAGTGAGCTTCAGGCAGAGACGGGAATCCGCTATAAAAAAGATAAAGAACAATATGTTATATGGCAGTTCCCACCCCATCGCCTGTTGGCTCTGAATTTGATCCTTAGTTGTTGGATGGGGTGGCAGAGTGTTCCGGAGAATCTACATTTGGTCTCAGAGTGGAGATGGATTGAGACCGCTTACGATAAGGGTCGTAACTCTTATGTCGAATATGCAAAAGACCAAGATGCCTATTTTAGAATTACGCCGCCAGTATGTTAAAGCTATCAAGACATAAGCATAGTTAAGACCTAACCTGCTATGCCATAACTCTTATACCATTACCTAACCTTATAATTTCATAATGAACAAGCAGCATACTACATGGGTAATCATAATATTTGTTGTTGGGACAACAACATCTACAGTAGCACTCTTTTTGGCTCAACTAACCCCTCAATTAACCTATGGGACCATTGCGGTACAAGGACCAGAGAGCAGAGTCACATTAGCTATATCTGGTGATAATGTCTATATTGCATGGATTACTAACAAGACAGGCAACGATCAAGTAATGTTTAGATCATCCAATGATGCCGGCGTGACATTTAATGACAAAATAATTCTAAGTAATACCACCAATGCAAAATTACAAGATATACAAGTTGCTGCAGGTGCTGATAATGTAGTTGTAATTTGGCGGCAGCAGATAAACGCAACAAGCGATGAACCTGTTGTTAGAATTAGTGGAGATAACGGTCATACTTTTGAGTCAGTGACTAATCTTGCTTCTAATGGAACCATAAATGTGATCACTTGAGCTTGTGGCTCACTGGACGACTTCACACCCAACATCGATCGTTATGCAGTAACTCTTCACTCCTATGATTTTGCGTGAACTGAACACGACCTACTGTCGATGGCGGCGCAAGCTGCCACGACGATCTATTCGTCCTATTTTGTGATCGGAGAAATCTCTTAGTGGATATTTATGGGAGCGAGTCTAGTTAAGTAGGTTCTGGAAGATAGAAGGTAGAATTTTATGTTATGTGATGCTCATGAGTTAAAATTGTATCGCCACTATTTTTAGTACCTATCTCGTATACGTTGGAAACCTCCTTAACAATTATCACGCCACGAGGCTCATTCTGCGAACCCATGTTGTTCACAAGGTCATCAATAATTTCTTCTGCTAAAGTATCAGGTACGACTGTGACGACCCGAATCCTACCTTCATATTCTGGAGTGACTGTTCTGACACTCCATCCATCTCTCTCACGTATTTCTCTGCGTTTCATACGGCCTGCGCCCTGAACTTCATCGAAGGACATACCGCTGACATTGAAGTTACGAAGAATGTCGGTCACTTTAGAAAGATCCTCCTTGATAATATAGATATTTAATTCTTTCACAACTCCCAATCGCGGATCTTGTAGATAAGTTTTTCTTGACCTTCACTCCTATGATTTTGAGTGAACTGAACACGAACTCTGGTTACTACCTTATGCGCTTGGGGATAGCAAGTCAACAACTTTCAGTAATTCTCTTAAGTTGTAAGTTTTGTAGTCTCTTGAAAATATTGTTTATGATAATTGCGACATTTTCTGTATTGCTGTTATTTTATGGTACAGTACTAACGGCTCACGCTCAATCAGACTTACAGACAACCAAACATAGAGATATGGTTATTGATTTGGGTAATGGTTGAAAGACGAATGCCAGGCTAAATCTTCCGGCTACTGGCGACGGTCTCTTCCCAGGTGTTCTCGGTGTACCTGGCTCTGGAACCGTGGATATGAATGAAACCGCAGGCTACGTTCACATAGATAACGAAACAGGCTCAATTATCAAGCAATAACTTAAGGCTTTCTACTGCGAACGCTTCAATTCGAATTTACCTTAAAACATAGAATAAATGACTATCAATTGGATGGCTTACCTAAAATGCATGGACAAACAAATCCTGTCACTGTTGTGATATTTTCTACACAGCGCACCTAAAATGCAGAAAAGAGATTAAAATGATGGTCCAAAAAATTGGTTTCTTAAGCAAAGATACTTCGCTTTTGAAACCGTTAGAAATCTTAATTGTGTGACTTCTTCCATAGTAGCGCAAATAAATTCGACCACAAGACTGCCGTCAATAAATAAAAAGGGCTTGCTATTTTTTCTCGGTCCAGCCGAAGCCGTCAAAAGCATTTTTTAATACTACTCCCAGTCCTATCCCAGCCAAAACGCCAGTTCCAACTTTGAGCAAATTAGCAAAGAACCTGTCTACTCGTTCCTTATTAACCGATTCTCTGTAGTATGGCATATAAGAATCTATTTGGTAAATAAGATTTTTTAGATTGTTACTAGTGAAGTGAATAATTGGCTTATTGTCAAATGATGTCAGATATTTTGGTAGCCCTTCTAATTGGACAGTGACCTCTCTGATTATTAGGAGTGGTTTATTAATGCCATAAGCTATACCTGACTCTCCGTGGAGCCATTCCAAAGTGCGCCAAGTTCTGGTGATTTGATCATAATTTCTTGGCGTGGCTATGGCAATGATTCCATCAGCATTCGTTATTTCTTCCCTTAGTCTTCTGGCGGTATCATTTCGGGTTGCGAGTACCTCAATTCCTATTGTTCGAGTTTCTATATTCCATTGCTGAATTCTTTGAGCAATGAAGTCGCCAAGTGGCCTATCTTCATTTCTAGCACTTCTTGATACGAAGATCCTGTAACGGTTACTATTGATTTGCCTTTGAGGTAATACATATATGAAAGGGGTGTCTTTCGTGCTAAAATTTCCAAGCCTGCACCATTGTTCTCCATCAAAATAGTGCATTCGATGCCTAAGAGTGAAGAGTTTTTTGCCCGAGATATTACTAGGAATTGGGAATGAATATTTAATCAGCTCGGTATCATTCGGAGGAATTACTACTTCTGAATCAGTTGTTGGGATGGTACCAAAATCAAAATCTAGGAGCCAATTCGATGCTTTAAGGTATGCTCGAATTGTTACAAACACGAATATCGATAGTGCAGTATTCTCCAGGGATGTAAAAGATCTTATCACAAGCTCCAGTTATCTCCCACGTAAGTTGATTCATCTTCTAATAGAATAGATGCTCGACCTTTTAGCACCGTTGCCAGTCAAAAGGTATTGTGTAAGATTGAAGGAGACTATTTTGAAGGATGTAACTGTGATACCGTATGCCCATGTATATTTCTAGGAGATCCGGATGAGGGTGATTGCCAACTTACATGTGCATGGCACATTCAAAAAGGAGACTATGAGAATATAAGTCTAGATAACCTTACTGTAGCGACGTTTAATTCACCTGGTAACATGGCGACGGGACCAAAATGGAAGGCAGCACTGTACATAGATGATAAAGCATCATCAGAGCAGATTGACGCACTTACAAAGATACATTCTGGACAAGCAGGTGGTTTTTTCGCTGTAGCCGCAAATTTCATTGGACGTTCACATTGATGGTCCTAAACCGCAGGTTAATTGCATTCTGTACTTGGACATGGTTGACTAGAACATTATACTGAAAGATCTGTCACTTCGACAGATCTTAGGGAAGAAAGTTGCAGAGATAATAATCATCTATATCAGGCTCTGCTTAGACGTTCTTTTTACAGCCTTTGCTCAGTTACATTGCCGTCGCATGATGCTAGAGTTACAGCCTCACGTATTAACTGCCTCTTACCTGCTTCAGCAGAGATTGATTCTTCATTTTGTGTATCCTCTAACGTCGCGTTTCTAGGATATATTAATCACACCATTCATCAGCAATTGATAAGTACCAGCTTAGCTTATCTTGTCTAAACGGCCAAAAACTTGCTATGAGAAGCACCGAAAAAACAGAGGTATATCGTAATCCCTATGGCGCAATCAACACCGTTATTAAATTTATAGATAAGGCTACTGAGAGAATTGACGGGTTTGTTGACCACACCCGCCCTTTATTGATCAATAATATTGAGACACTAAGGATGACCTTTAATGATGCAAGAAGGCGAGGTGTAAAAATAAGATTTGTTACAGAAATAACGGATGACAATATTACTCACTGCAAAGAGCTAATGAAGTCCAGTGTAAATGAGCTTCGTCATCTCGATGGCATTAAAGGCAATTTCTATGTTAGTGAAAAGGAATATGTGTCACCTGCAACTATACACGAAGAAGGTAAACCAGCTTCTCATGTAGTATACAGCAACGTCAAAGAGGTTGTTGAACAAGGTCAGTATCTTTTTGAGACTCTATGGAGCAAGACTCTTCCAGCAGACCAAAGAATAAGGGAGATTGAAAAAGGGGTAATACGTTATGAAACAATTGTAATAGACAACCCAGAAGAGATCATTAAGGAGATCTCTAATCTCACAGCTAATTCAACGGAGTTAGCTACTTGTCTGACTTCAGGTGGTATACATTATAGTCATAAGTACTTCTTTGATGTGAAGAAAAAGCTGTTAGATAAGCAAAAAAGGGGAGAACATAAGGGTATCAGGTACATTACCTACATAGATGATCAGAATCTGAACCTTGTAAAACAATATCTAGATTATGGTATGGAAGTTAAACATGTTCAGAACCTACCGCCAATGAGTTTTGGGGTTTCAGACAAGAAAATAGCAGTAACCATAGAGGAGATGGAAGAGGATAAATTGGTTCAGAGTCTTCTATTAAGTAACGATCCACACTACCTAAAGCATTTTGCTTCTGTTTTCCATGAATTATGGGAAAACGGTATTGATGGGGTAGTAAGAATAAAAGAGATTGAAGAAGGAATTGAAACGGCTAAAATAGAGATTATCAGAAATCCTAAAGAAGCACTGAAACTTTCTCGCGATCTGATTAAAGCAGCAAAACATGAGGTATTAAGGATATACCCATCTTTCAACGGATTTCAGCGCCAAATACGAATCGGCGCGCTGCACTTATTCAGAGAAGTATTGGAACGTAGTATAAGCGTAAGGATACTTGTTCCTGCTGATAAACAACAAATTGACGAGATAATGAATGGGCTAGAATTGGCATTGCCGAAGCTTGAGATAAGAGGCTTGGATAAGAGTTTACAA
>Ga0268386_10004568_pt1 | contig 10210 bp, 10 predicted proteins | sample RVTome_15_FD_200260 | JGI IMG/M metagenome (GOLD analysis project Ga0268386, IMG submission 200260) | Soil microbial communities from uranium-contaminated site in the Upper Colorado River Basin, Wyoming, United States - RVT150D86... ... | reverse complement strand
ACTCTTGTCAAGAAACAACCTTTCGGGACGTGAGCGCCTGCGTATGATGGGGCGCCTCAACCACGGCTTTCGAGGCGAATTTCCATGGCGATCCGCTACATCGACGCCGCCCCGCGACGAGTCCAGTTTTTCGAGCCCCTGGCCGCAGACGACCTCGAAGGCCGACTCGGCGCGGTCGAGGTGACGCACATCGCAGAGCTCTTCAACACGCCGCTCACCGGCGCGTACAACTGGGACTACCGCGTCGCCGACGATCGCATCAACAAGCTCTACGAGCTCGGCAAGCAGCTCAACTGGAACTCCTCGCTCGACGTGCACTGGGACCGGACGCCCGACTGGCATCAGGCGCCGCCGCTGTCGGCCGAGAAGCGGGAGGAGATCCTCGCCGGGTCGCCGTGGATCGGCTATGCACCGTGGGACGCGATGAGCACCGAGAAAAAGCTCGAGTTCGTCCGCCACGACAACGCCTGGACGCTGTCGCAGTTCCTGCACGGTGAGCAGGGCGCGCTGCTGGTCGCCTCGCAGCTGGTCTCGTGTGCCCCGAGCTTCAATGCGAAGCTCTACGCTGCCTCGCAGACGTTCGACGAAGCGCGCCACGTGGAAGTGTTCAACCGGTACCTGCAGACCAAGACCGGCTTCAGTTACCCGGTGAACCGCGGCTTGAAGGACCTGCTCGACAAGGTGCTCACGGATCCGCGATGGGATCTCAAGTTCATCGGCATGCAGATCGTGCTCGAGGGGCTCGCGCTCGCGGCTTTCCATACGGCCAGGTCGCAGACCGACGACCCCGTACTCGCAGAGCTCTTGTATCTCGTGATCCGCGACGAAGCCCGCCACGTGACGTTCGGGGTGAACTACCTCGAGGAATTCGTCGCAACGTTGTCGCAGCAGGAACGCGAGGATCGGGCACAGTTCGCGTACGAGGCCTGCATTGTGAGCCGCGATCGGCTGATCCCCACCGACGTGTTTCGCTACTTCGGCTGGGACGTGGACGAAACGCGCAAGGCGCTGGTCGAGCGCGGGCTCAACAACGATTTTCTCAACATGCTGTATCAGCGGATCATTCCGAATCTGAAACGTATCGGGCTGCTGACCGATCGCATCCGCCCGAAGTTCGAAGAGATGGGGGTGCTCGACTTCGAGAATCTCGCGACCGACGGCGACATCGACTGGCGCGAGCTCGAAAAACCGCTGGAGCTGTCGGCGACCGCCGCCTGACTCGACCACAACCGCGCGGAATCCCTTCGCTCCAGCCCCGTATAATCCCGGGCAATGGACCTGACCCTTGCCCGGTTCGTGACCGCGCTGCGCAAAGCCGACGTGCGTGTGTCTCCGGCCGAAACCATCGACGCATTCGAAGTGGTGCAGCGCATCGGGCTCGCGGATCCGGCGCTGTTGCGCAACGCGCTCCGCCTCGTGCTCGCGAAGACCGTGGCGGACAAGGATCGTTTCGACGTCTGCTTCGGGCGGTTCTTCGAGCAACTGGCGTTCAACACGCCGGCGAAGCGGAGCTTTTTCCGGAATCTCGACCGCGAGTCCGCACTGCGTGATCTCGAACCCCGTGTGAGCGCCCCGCTGCACGAGGTGCTGGCGCACGTGTTCCGGGACGAATCCGGCCTTCTCGCGTTCCGCGTCGAGGAGATTGCGCGCGAAGCGCACATCGAGGAGATGCGCGCGTTGCGCGACCGGAGCGCGTATGCCGAACGGATTGCACACGCTCTCGGCACCGACGAGCTCGATGCGCTGCTCGCCCGCGGTGATGGCGGTTTGCCCGGCGCGACGAACCAGGCACTCCGCTACGTGCGGCACTATCTCAACGAAGAAGTACACGCGTACATCGACACGCAGTATCGCTTGCGTGTGGATGCGTCCGGCCGCAAGGCGATTCTCGATGCGGCGTTTCAGAGCAGTCTTGCGTCGTTGCCGCCCGAGTATCACGCCGACGTGCGCCGCCACGTCGCCCGCATCGCCGAGCGCCTCGCCAGGGAGCACCGCCGGCGCCGTCGGACGGCACGCCGCGGCGTGCTCGATCTCAAACGCACGCTGCGCGCCAACATCGCCTACGACGAGACGCTGTTCCGGCTGCACTGGCGCCGCCAACGCCGCGAAAAAGCCGCGGTGTTCGCACTGTGCGACGTGAGCGGATCGGTGAGCCGCGTGGCTCGGTTTCTACTGTTCCTGCTGTACAACCTCACAGAGGTGCTCCCCAACATCCGCTCGTTCGCGTTTTCTAGCCGCCTCGGCGAGGTGACGTCGCTCTTCGAAGAAAAACCACTGGAAGTCGCCGTCGAAGCCGCATTGTTCGACTGGGGAAAAGGCAACACCGACTATGCGCGCGCGCTATCCGATTTCAGGGAGCTCGCACTCGGCGACGTGAACCACCGGTCGACCGTCATCATCCTGGGCGATGCGCGCAACAACCACTACGATCCGAAGCCCGAACGCCTGAAGGAGATCGCCGATCGTGCAAAGCAAGTGCTGTGGCTCAACCCCGAGCCCCTCGATCAATGGGGGGAGGGCGACTCGCAGATGGCGCGCTACGCGCCGCACTGCTTCCGCGTGAGCCGGCTGAGCTCGCTTCAGGATCTGCAACGTTTTGCGGACGAGCTCGTCGCCGCGCAACGGTGATTCGGCCGTTGCTTCGGTGTACGAGGCTGCCTGTAGGAGCCTTCAGCGTCTCGAAGCCGGCGACGCCAGGGGTCGGAACACGAACACGCGTCGCGCCGATGGCGGTGAGCCGTGTTTGATAAAGAGCCTTCAGCGTCTCGAAGCCGGCGACGCCCGGGGTCGGAACACGAACACGCGTCGCTATGGATGATGCGCCGGCCTCGCTCGAGGCAACGCCACATTCCTCCAGGCATATGGAACAAGGAGCTCTCGCAATGCTGCAAGCCAAGACGTTTCGTCGCGTCGTGTCCGTTTCTCTGGTCGCAGGCGGGTTGGCCTTCGCCGGAACTTCTCATGCGGCCGACGACGTATCCGTAACGTATCGTTCTTACGAGCTCACCACCCCCGAAGGTGTTCAGGTGCTGTATCACCGTCTCGAGCAGCGTGCCGAAAACCATTGCCTTGCCAACGGGCGCATCGCGGCCGAGCGCGCCTGCGTGCGCGACCTGGTGAACGATCTGGTCACGAAGCTCGACAACCCGCAGCTCACCAGCCTGCATCGCAGCGCGAGCCCATTGATCGCGAGGCGTTGACCGACGACGCGGGCTAGTCCCCGGTGGTTGGCGCCGCGCGTCAGTTCACGCCCACCACCCAGGACAGCGTCGGGCCGATTTCCCGATGTAACGTGAGATCCGCAATCGGATCGAGCGGTGTCGGTTCCCGGTTGACGATCACGAGCGGATAACCGAGCTGCTTCGCGAGCTCGGGAAATCCCGCGGCCGGATACACCACCAGAGACGAACCGACCACGACGAAGAGGTCGCACGCGACGGTTGCGGCTTGTGCGCGGCGCATCGCCGCCTCGGGCATCGCCTGACCGAAGGAGATGGTCGCGGTCTTGATGATGCCGCCACAACGCCGGCAGGGACCGATGCGCCGCGTGGTCAGGAATTCCTGCTCGAGGTCGGAGAGCTCATAGCGCAACGTGCAGTCGAGGCATGTCGCGTAGCGTGCGTTGCCGTGCAGCTCGATCACCTTGTCGTCCGGAATGCCCGACTGCTGATGCAGGTTGTCCACGTTCTGCGTGATGACCGCAGACCCCTTGCCTTCCCGCACGAGTTTCGCGACGGCCTCGTGGCCTTTGTTCGGCTTGGCGCGCTCGATCGTACGATCACCGGAGAAGCGTCTGCGCCACGACTCCTGCCGCACGTCGTCCGAGGCGACGAAGTCGCGGAACTCGATCGGCTTCATCTTCGTCCAGAGACCGGTGCCGGGGCTGCGGAAGTCGGGAATGCCGGATTCGGTGCTGATGCCCGCCCCGGTGAACACGACCACACGATGCGCCGCGACGATCAGCTGCTGGAAGCGGTCGAGCTGGTCGTGACCGTCCGTCACCGCGCCGGCTCAGTTATGGAACTGGGCCAGGGCCGCGAGCACGGCCTCCGGCTGCTCGTACTGCACCATGTGGCCGGCCTCGTCCACCCGCACCAGCTCCGCACCCGGGATTTCTCGGGCAAAACGTTCTCCGTACACGGGCGGAATGAGCTTGTCGCCGAGACCCCACACGATCTGTGTGCGTGCCCGGATGCGATACAACCGATCTGCAAGACCGCGATCCGGAATCGGAAACAGCAGCTTGCCTGCAGTCCCGAGCCGGCGTGCGTTGCCGACGAGGAACTGCGTCAGAAACTCGGGATCGTTGAAATCCCCACCGGTGGAGAGCAAACCGGCGTGTTTGACGGGATCGTGCAGCAGGAGGCCCGGCAGCTCGAACGGCAGCAGCGCAAACAGATCGACGATGGGGTGCTCGTCGATCCAGAGCCCGGCGGGGCAGAGGAGCGCAAGGCGTTTGACGGTGGCGGGCGACACGGCCGCCATTTCCGCCGCGATCATGCCGCCCATCGAGTGCCCTACGACGACCGGATCCTCGAGGCCGAGCCGTTCCCACACGTCGAATGCGAAAAGCGTGAAGTCGAGCATGTCCCGCAGGTGATCTCCGCCGTCCGACTGCTCGTAGCCGGGCAACAGCGGCGCGTACACCCGAAAACGTTTCGAAAGCTGCGCCAGAAACGGATCGTTGGGGAGCAGGCCGCCCGCACCGTGCAGGAACAGCAGCTCCGGTCCTTCGCCGCCCTCGTACACCTGCACGCGGGAGCGGGCTACGTCGATGAGTCGTGACTGCATGGCTCAGGCCTCGATCGCGGCGGCGGCCGCCCGCGGCGCCTGGCGCGCGATCGGGTGGATCCAGAACCGGTCGTCGTCCGCGAACTCGGGCCACAGGTTCCTCAGCTTCGGCATCACCTCTTCGGCGAAGAGGCGCGAGGAGCGCATACATTTCTCCTTCGGCATGTTGCCCACGTGCAGCAGGCAGAAGATGTTGCCGACGCGCAGACCCGTGATCAGCTCCTTCATCTGCTCGACGACTCGATCCGGGCTGCCGGCGATCACGTAACCGTCGTGCACGATCTGCTCCCAGCTCATGCTGGTCACGCTGCCGACGGCCTGCTGGGTCATCTGCGAAGTGACGTTCGCCTGCAGGGTTCTGATCGTGCGATACCCCGGGGCATCCGCGAAGCCGGGATACACGTGCAGACAGCGGTTGTAGAAATAGTCTACGTGCGCGCGGTAGTCGCGCTCGGCCTCCTCGTCGGATTCCGCCACCACGATGGTCTGTGCGAATCCGGCACGGTAGGGCGACAGATCTTTGCCGCGGGCGCCGACTCGCGCCCAATACCCGTCCATCAGCTGCTTTGCGCGTTTGTACCCGGAAAAGCTGAGGTAGCAGTACACATAGTCGTAGTCGAGACAGAAGTCGTAGGTCTCGAGCGAGCCGCCGCCCGGGATGAAGATCGGCGGGGGATTCTGGATGGGCTTGGGCCAGCAGTTCACGTAGCGTAACTTCGTGTAGCGCCCGTTGAACGCAAAGGGTGCGTCTTCGCGCCACGCACGCATGATGAGTTCGTGCGCTTCGCGGTATTTTTCACGCGTGAGCGCAGGAATCTGCCCGTAGGCGTAGTTGGTGTCCATCGAGGTGCCCACCGGAAACCCGGCGGCGAGCCGTCCGCCGGAGATCACGTCCAACATCGCGAACTCTTCGGCCACGCGCAGCGGCGGGTTGTAAAGCGCAATCGAGTCACCCAGCACGACGATGGCCGCGCGTGACGTGCGGCGCGCGAGCGTCGCCGCCATTATGTTGGGAGACGGCATCATGCCGTAGCCGTTGGCATGGTGCTCGTTCACGCCGATGCCGTCGAAGCCGAGGGCTTCCGCGTACTCGAGCTCGTCGAGATACACGTTGTAGATCTCGTGACCCCGCAGCGGATCGTAGAGCGTGTTCGGGATGTCGACCCACACCGAGCGGTACTTCTCCCGGAAGTCGTCCGGCAAGTGCGGCCACGGCATGAGATTGAACCAGGTGAACTTCATGAACGAGACTCCAAAAAAGCCGACAAAACACGCGAAATTGCCATAGCAGAGCGGCTTTCGACGGAGGTGTCAACCGATTATGCTCGGCATTCCACGTTACGGCGAACGTCATGCACCGTCTCGAATTCTTCTTCGACTGCTCGAGCCCCTGGACCTATCTCGCGTTCGAAAGCGCCGAGCAGAGGCTCACGCCGCGAGACGACGTCACCATCGAATGGAAACCGATTCTGGTCGGCGGCGTGTTCAACTCGGTGAATCCGAGCGTGTACGCGAACCGCGCAAAACCTGTTCCGGCGAAGGCGCGATACTACGGGAAGGATCTGCGCGACTGGGCGCGTTACGTCGGCATCGAAATCGGTTCGCCTCCGGTCTTTCCGGTGAACAGCGTAAAAGCGATGCGCGGCGCTTTCGTTGCGCTCGAGCAGAATCGTCTGGTGCCGTACGCGCGGCGTGTGTTCCAGCGCTACTGGAGCGAGCTCGCGGACATTTCGCAGGATACGATCCTGCGCGGCATCGTGGAGGACGCAGGCCTCGACGCAGAGACGTTCTTCGAGCGCATCGCGTCGCCGCCCTACAAGGAGAAGCTCAAAGCCAACACCGACGAGCTGATCCGCCGCGGCGGGTTCGGCTCGCCGACGCTGTTTCTCGATGGCGCCGATATGTATTTCGGCAACGACCGCCTCATGCTGATCGAGGCCCGCCTCGACCGAAACGATTGACCTACCGATACACGTCCTTTCTGTCACCGATGCGAATCAGCGTGTCCCGACACCGGGCGTCGACCGCTTCGAGACGCCGAAGGCTCGGGAGACGAAGCCCGCACTGTAGCCGAACGCACCGGTCGAACCCAGGCAGCGCCGTGCCTTCTTCGTCGCAAAAAATGTGTGTTACACCGCGCCGTCGCGCATTCGTGCACGCAGCGCCTGGAAGGCCTCGGGTTGGTCCGGCGCGCGCAGCCGTTCGACGATGAGCCGTGCGCATTCGTACGGACTCGAGGACGACGTGTCCACCTCCATGTCGTACAGCGCGCACCGATGCACGGCGTGAAAATGCGACGTCGCCGTTCCCGGGAAGCGCCCGGGGCGCAGCGCCTCGCGTGCGTTGACCACGTCGAGCGAGCATCGCACGCCGACGAACAGGACCCGGAACTCGGCGAGCACGTCCACGTAGTCGAACAGGAACTCGGGTTCGAACATCAGATCGTCGATGATCACGTTGTTGCCTTCGCGAACGAACGCGGCGATCGCGCGGCGCATCCCGCGAAGCACCTGCTTGCCGAGATCGCCGAACCTGACCTCGGTGACCGCGCCGTCCGGTGCGGGTACCGGCACCACGTTCAGGCCGCGCGCGCCCGGCGTGCCTTCCGGGGAATTGAGACCGCGGAACCGGCCAGCCATCCCGTCCCTGAACTGATCGAGCGCGATGTGATGCCATGGCTCATCCAGCAATTGCTGCAGCGTCACCGCGAGCGTTGTCTTGCCCGCGCTGGACGAGCCGTTCAGAAGCACAATTCTGCCGTTGGCCATCGGTGTGGATTCCTAGAAGCGCGCAATGGTATCTCAATTCCCGGCCCGCGCCGGCCCCCGCGCCGGCTCGTTGGCGCGCCTCACCACGGCAGGTCCGAGCCGCAGGTCTCCCGGAAGCGCGTACGGAACTCCGTGAAGTCGTGAGCCTGCGCGCCGTGGGTCTCGAGATTGATCGTCGCCGAGAGCGCACCGCAACGCAGCGCCGTGGTCATGTCCGCGCCGCGAGCGTGCGCGTGCACGAACCCCGCGCGGAACGCATCGCCGCATCCGGTGGGGTCGACCACGCGGCGCGCTGGCACGGCGGGCACCGACACCGGGTCGCCGGCACGCGGTCGCCACTCGGCACCTCGGGCGCCATGGGTGATGACCACCCAGTCGAGACCGCGGGAGAGCTCGTCCGCGCGCGCACCGAGACGTTGCTGAATCGTCTGCCACTCGTACTGGTTCACGATGAGCTGCTGCACCGCCTCGATCAGGACCTGCGTTTCGTCGGCGGTGAAATCCGTGAGGTTCTGCCCCGGGTCTGCCAGGAAAGGCGTGCCGAGGGCGCGGAGCGTCGCCGCGGCGGCGAGAAACTTCGGGGCGACGTCGGGCGCGAGCACCGCATAGTCCGGACGGTGGACGGAGACGAACCGCTCGAGGCGCTCCCTCTCGTCGGGCTGATCGCTCGGGCCCGAGTAGAACCCGGTGAGCTGGTTCCCCTCGAGGTCGGTGAAGATGAACGCGTGGGCGGAATATGCCTCGCGCTCGAGCACCCGGATGCCGGATGCATCGATGCCGAGGCGTCGCAGGTGGGTATCGTACCCCTCGCGGTAGTCGCGGCCCACGACCACGAACGGGAACGCCTCGTCTCCCAACAGCTTCAGGCTGTAGCAGATGTTCATCGCGCAGCCGCCGAACGTGCGCGAGAGGTCGCCGATCTGCATCGAGAAATTGAGATGCGTCCCCGTGGGCAGCGACGAAAAGTGTCCCGGGTACCGGCTCAACCAATCGATGGCGAGCGTACCGCAGACGAGTATGCGGCTCACGGCGTTCCTCTCTAATGCGTGCGCGCTGTTCGCGCGCACCGTACAACAATTACACTGGCCCGACGTCGGGTGGGGCGAAAATTTCCGTTGCAGGCCGTCTTAGGCATCGTGGTGCTCCTCGGTTTCGCGTGGCTCATCAGCGAAAACCGGCGCCAGTTCGAGTGGCGCACCGTGACGGTCGGCCTCGTGCTGCAGTTTCTCATCGCCGGAGCATTGTTGACGTTCGAGCCCGTGCGGGACGTTCTGCTGCTCGCGAACGTGCTCGTGCACGGCATCGAGCGCGCCACCACCGCGGGAACCAGCTTCGTATTCGGGTTTCTCGGCGGCGGCGAGACACCGTTCGAGGTCACGCGTGAGGACGCGATTTACCTCTTCGCGTTTCGTGTGCTGCCGCAGATTCTGGTGTTCAGCGTGCTGGTCGCGCTGGGCTGGTACTGGCGCATCCTGCCGGTGCTGATTCATGGCTTCTCGTGGGCGCTGCGCCGCACGCTCGGCGTCGGCGGCGCCGTGGGTGTTGCCGCCGCATCCAGCGTGTTCCTCGGCATGGTGGAAGCGCCGCTGGTGATCCGTGCGTACCTCGCGCGCCTTTCGCGTTCCGAGTTTTTCGTGGTGATGACTTGCGGCATGTCGACGGTTGCGGGTTCGATCATGGTGCTGTATGCGAACATCCTCGGACGCGTGATAGGCGGTGCGCTCGGACACATCCTCATCGCATCGGTGGTCAATGTGCTGGGCGCCGTGATCGTCGCGCGCATCATGGTGCCCGCCGATCGGACCACGGAAGGCGGGGACGTCGCAGACGCGCTCGCTTACGACAGCATCATGGATGCGATCACGCGCGGCACCACCGACGGCCTCAGGCTGGTGGTCAACGTCGGCGCGATGCTCATCGTGCTGGTCAGCCTCATCGCGCTCGTGAACGCGCTGTTGAGCCCGCTCGTGCTCGGCGATGCGGCGGTGACCCTCGAACGGATGATGGGTTGGCTCTTCGCGCCGGTGGCATGGCTCATCGGCGTGCCGTGGGACGAAGCGCTGACGGCGGGCTCGGTGCTCGGCACCAAGCTCGTGCTGAACGAGCTGGTGGCGTACATCCAGCTCGCCGCCATTCCGACGGATGCGTTGTCTGCGGACGCGCGGTTGATCCTGACCTACGCGTTGTGCGGTTTCGCGAACTTCGGCAGCCTCGGAATCATGCTCGGCGGGCTCGGCGCTCTCGTGCCGGAACGTCGACGTGAGCTCTTGGAGCTCGCCCCCAAGACCTTGATTTCCGGCACATTGGTCACCTGTGTGACCGGCGCGATCGCGGGCCTCGTTTACGCGCCGGCCGCCTGAGCACCGTTCGTAACGAAGGCGCGCACCGCCGTCGCGGTGTGCTCGATGTCGGCATCGGTGACGTCGAGGTGCACGACCCAGCGCGAGCCCCGGATCGTCACGCCGCGTGGCTCGAGAAACCGCCGCAACGCATCGAGCTCCGGCGCAGGCCGGTCGACGAACACCATGTTGGTGGCATGGCGTACCGCGTTCCAACCCAGCGCACGCAGCGCATCCGCGAGCGCGCGCGCACGCCGATGGTCGTCGGCGAGCCGCTCCACGTGGTGGGTCAGGGCATGACTGCCGGCTGCA
>Ga0268386_10004567_pt1 | contig 10210 bp, 7 predicted proteins | sample RVTome_15_FD_200260 | JGI IMG/M metagenome (GOLD analysis project Ga0268386, IMG submission 200260) | Soil microbial communities from uranium-contaminated site in the Upper Colorado River Basin, Wyoming, United States - RVT150D86... ... | reverse complement strand
AAGGTCGCCTCACCGTTACCCGTATCAATGCTATCGGAGAGTTCGATGCTGGTGTCTTCCAGGAGAGCAATCATGGTAACCAACTTGAAGGTGGACCCCGGTTCGAAAAGTCCGCCTGCGGCGAAATTGAATTTTTCATAGAACCCGCCCGAACCGTTGTCCGAGAGATTCGAGATGGCCTTGATCTCGCCTGTCCTGACCTCCATCACCACAACAAGACCGTCATCGGCATCGTGCTGATCCATCGCGTTGTACAGCGCGGTTTCGGCTACATCCTGAAGGTTTATATCCAGCGTGGTAACCAGGTCAAGTCCGTCGATGGCTTTTACATTGTTTGCATCGAAAACCGGCTTCCATACGCCGCCCGCTATTTTTTGGTAATAGGCATACCCATCCTGACCCGCCAGTTCTTCATTAAAGCTGTATTCCAGTCCTGCCCCCTTATCGTTTTCATTTATAAATCCGATGGTGCGCCGGCTCAATTTCGCAAAGGGGTTATAGCGGACATCTACTTTTTCAAAAAGGACTCCTCCCCTGAGCCTCCCTTCCCGGAAAATGGGCCACCCTGTCATCCGTTTTTTGTCCTGATAATCAATTCTTTGTTTGTTGACGACGATGTATTGTTTTCCGGAAGCCCGGGCATCCAGCAGCATGCGTTTATAACCCGCTTTGGATTTGTCTCCGAAAAAGCGCGAAAGATGGTGGGCGAGCGAGTCAACCCCTTTTCTGAATATCCTTTCCGCGGGTATGGTGGCATCAAAGGCAACGCGGTAAAACGGAAGCGATGTAGCCAGCAGGCTGCCGTTGTCGGAATAAATATTTCCCCGCGTAGCTTTTACCTGTCTATAGTCAAAAGAAATACGCTCGCCCATCTGCGCCCATTTCTCTCCCTCCACAAACTGGATGTGACCAATTTTCGCAATTATGGCTATTGCAAACAGTACCGCAAAAAGGAATGAGACGCGGACGCGAAGCAATATGGAGGTCTTAATATTCACCTTTTCTAACGATGATTTTGTACGGCGGATTCAGGCTCTCTTTCAATCCCATTGCCTTTACCTTTCTGGCCAGTTCTGACTGTTTGCTTGCGAACATCAGGTCTGATTTCATGGTGGTATAGTCTGCCCTGAGGTCTTCAACCTGTACGCGTACCTGATTGATCCGGCGGACCGTCTTTTCCGAGTAGTGCGTGTTGCTGATATAAAACAGACCCAATACCATCACAAACGCGATCTTTGGCAGGTGCTGTACGGGAAATCCCTCTTCAAAATAGTTTTCCAGCCGCATTCTTTTCTCAATGCCCGAAAGAATACCGTTGCCCTTTTTCTTCTTCTTGAATCCGATACGGAACTTGTTGTTTCCCATTACCTATTTTATCTCAAAATGCTTTCCTCCTGACTCCTTATTCAATAACAATAACGCGTTAAGTCACTTTTCATCATGTAGCCGCTCTCCTATTCTCATTCTCGCGCTGCGCGCCCGGTTGTTTCGTTCAATCTCTTCCCGTGATGGCTCAAGGGGCTTCCGGTTCACCGCTGCGAAGGGTCGTATCGGATTTCCATAAAAATCCTTTTCCATTTCCCCGAATACTTTTCCTTTATTGATGTAGTTCTTCACCATTCGGTCTTCCAGGGAATGGTAGGATATCACAACCAGTCTGCCTCCCGGTTCAATCAAATCGCCGCATTGGTGCAAAAAGTCTTCAAGCGCTTTCATTTCCTCATTCACTTCAATACGCAATGCCTGAAACACCTGGGCGAAATACCGGTTCTCCTTTCCGCGGGGAGCCAGTTCCCGCAGTACGGACCTGAGATCTTCGGTCTGTGCAAACCTGTTCTTCACGCGGGCCTGAACAAGCGCCCGCGCAACGGTCCTGGCATTCCTTACCTCACCATACATGCCCAGGATTCTGTGAAGGTCCTGTTCACTGTATTCATTCAGCACGGTGGCCGCCGTAGTCGATATGTTCTTGTTCATGCGCATATCGAGCGGACCGTCAAACCGGGTGGAAAATCCCCTTTCCGGTGAGTCAATCTGGTGCGATGAAATGCCGAGGTCGGCCAGCACGCCTCTTACCCCTGTTACTCCATTCAACTTCAGATACCGCTTCATGTACCTGAAGTTGGCCTGACAAAATGTGAAAGAACGACTCGTAATCCTTTCTGCCTGCGCGGCCGCCTCCTCATCCTGATCGAACGCGATCAGCCTTCCCCCCTTCAATTGCTCAAGGATACCCATGCTGTGTCCGCCGCCGCCAAAGGTTGCGTCCACATATACTCCTCCCGGATCTATGTTTAACGCAGCAATGCTTTCCGACAGCATAACCGGACTATGGTAACGATTGGGTTCTTGTTTCCCCCCGCCGGAACTCATTGATCGTTCAGCAGTCTCTGGTGCGATATGCTTTCGCAAGCCCATATTCCGTGACGCCGTGACCTGTGCCCCTTCATTGTGCTACCCAATTATTCCAGCTACTTCAGTTTTGTTCTCAACCGGCCTACAACTTGACATCTGCGTGCTTCTCAGCCAGGTTCGACAACTCCTCCGGATCGACGATCTTATACTTCTCGTAGATCGCCGGATTCCAGATTTCGATTTTCGTGCCCGTGCCCACCATGATCACATCCTTCTCAAGCTGGGCATAAGCAATCATGTTCTTCGCGATCAAAAAGCGACCATTTCCGTCCATGTCGACCGTGGCTGTTCCGGCAAAGAAATTTCGCTGCAGCTTCCGGTTTTCCGGGTTGAACTCACTTAGCCCGGAAATCTTTGAGTAAACCCTTTTGAATTCCACCATAGGATAGAGTATGAGGCATTGCTCAAATCCGCGCCGGATCACAAGCTCTGAACTCCCCTCAGGGAGCTGCGCCTTGATCTTCGCGGGCAGTACCAACCTGCCCTTAGAGTCTAGTTTTGCCTCGTATTCGTAGGTGAAAAAGGTCATCTGACGTAGTGGTTGTCATCTTTCTCTAAACAAACTTAAGTAAATTTGCTCCACTTTCAACCACTTTGACCCACTTTTTTGCAGGAATGAGCATAAACAAGCCCTTTTCTTCCACGGAATGCGGATTCGGAGCGCCCAAATGCGAAAAATTTCCCCCGAAAGCCGGCATTTCCGGGGGGTCTTGCATCACATCAAGCCTCAAAACAGCCTTACTAATTCGTTTGCGGAGCGGCGGAAACGACTGTCCTTAATAATATAGTGTCACTTCCCTCCTCCGCCGGGAGGCCTTCCCCAACATCGATTTCCAAATCAATTGTTGCATTTTTGTGTTTCCCTGGTGTCTAAAGCATTTATATGAGAATCGTTGCAGGAATAGTATTGATTATAGTCGTCTTGCTGGGCTGTGAAAAGGGGGCTCCCGAATTGAAGGAAGGGGTTTGGAGGGGGGTACTCAACCTCCAGGACCAGGAGCTGGCCTTCAATTTTGCGGTCAGAATGGATTCCTCGGGCTCGTACGACGTGTTCATTAAGAATGCCGGCGAGAATATTCTGCTGGATGAGGTCGATTTTGATGGCGATTCTATCGTTATGACCCTCCATATATTTGATTCTGAGCTAAAGGCCGCCATTTCGGGCGATAGTCTTAATGGGTTCTATATTAAGAAGTATGAGAAAAACTACCGGATACCCTTCCGGGCGGCGCATGACCAGGACTTCCGCTTCATGACCCAGCAGGAAGACCCTCATGCCGATTTCAGCGGAAAATACCGCGTAGAATTCACCAACGGTAAGAAAGTCACCCAGGCAATCGGCGTGTTTGAACATCAGGCAGGTAACATCGTAACGGGTACGTTCATGACACCCACCGGCGATTACCGCTTTCTTGAAGGCAATGTCTCAGGCAACCAAATGATACTCAGTACTTTCGACGGCAATCACGCTTATCTTTTCACCGCAACCAAGTCCAGCGATTCCACGCTTACCGGGCACTACTGGTCCGGGAAGACCTTGCACAAGACGTGGACGGCAATCCTCGATGAAAATGCTGCACTCCCAGATCCTGAAGAACTTACGGTGCTCAAGGATGGAATCAAGAATATTGACGTCAGCTTCCCCGACCTGAACGGGAACATGGTCAATCCGACTGACGAAAAATACCGGAACAAGGTCGTCATCCTTCAGCTTTTTGGCACCTGGTGCCCTAACTGCCTGGACGAAACCAGGTTCCTGTCGGAATGGTATTCACGAAACAAGCACCGTGATGTAGCCATTATCGGGTTAGCCTACGAAACCAGCGAGGATTTTGATTATGCGCGCGGAAGGGTGAAGAAAATGATTGACAAACTGGGTGTGGAGTACGACTTCGTCATAGCAGGATCGAAGGACACGGAAAAGGCATCCGCAACACTGCCCATGCTTAACGGCGTGCTGGCGTTCCCTACCACGATTTTCATCGGCAGGGACGGCCTGGTCCGAAAGATCCACAGCGGCTTCACCGGACCAGGAACAGGAATTTATTATGAACAGTATGTTCACGACTTTAATGAGTATGTAAATGAACTTTTGAACGATGACATCGCTTCGGTAAAGAAATAGCGCCGGAACACTCAGCATACTAAAAATGAAAAGCCAGGTAGAAGTCCACAGCGGTACTATTGCAGTCTCCAGTCGGCCAGATAGGGTAGCGCAAGGCGTGCGTGTAGTTGTCGGACTATCCGGAGGCGTGGACTCCAGCGTTGCGGCATACTTGCTGAAAGAGCAAGGTTACGATGTGGTCGGCGTCTTTATGAAGAACTGGCATGACGATTCAGTAACAATCAGCAAGGAATGCCCCTGGCTTGACGACAGCAACGATGCGATGATCGTGGCACAACACCTCGGCATTCCTTTTCAGGCCGTTGATCTCAGTGTTCCGTATAAGGAACGCATCGTGGACTATATGTTCGCTGAATACCAGCGCGGCCGGACACCCAATCCCGATGTGCTCTGCAACCGTGAAATCAAGTTTGATATCTTTATGGCGACTGCATTGAAACTCGGTGCCCAGTATGTCGCCACAGGGCACTATGCCCGCAAGTCTGCAACGGTTGTCGATGGGAAGACCGTCTTCCGTTTACTGGCTGGCAAGGACAACAACAAAGATCAAAGTTATTTTCTTTGCCAGTTGACGCAGGAACAATTATCACGGTCACTTTTCCCCCTGGGGGAATTGAGCAAACCGGAGGTACGCGCCCTGGCCGCAAAGATCGGGCTCGTTACAGCAAGTAAGAAGGATTCTCAGGGTTTATGTTTTGTGGGCAAGGTTCACTTGCCGGAATTTTTGCAACAAAGGCTTGAATCTCAAAAGGGTAGCGTAATCGAAGTGCCGGCGCAGAGTGAACTATTCAGCGTTGGGTACGACGACAACGACCTTGATCAGATCTCACGTCCCTACCGGTTTAGTCCGTCTTCAGGAAAAGTTGTTGGTGAGCACAATGGCGCTCATTGTTATACCATAGGACAACGGCGGGGATTGAACATCGGTGGCTATCCCGAACCTTTGTTCATCATCGGAACGGATACGAAGGAAAATATTGTATATGCCGGAATGGGAGAAGATCACCCCGGGCTGTTTCGGAAAGGCCTACTTGTTCCTTCTTCCGATGTTCACTGGGTTCGTCCGGACTGCGCCCTGCAACCCGGTGAATCTGCAAGATTCCTGTCGCGTATCCGGTACCGTCAGCCGCTGGAAGGTTGCATGCTGTACAGGAAGGAAAACGGTCTCTATGCTATTTTCGACCGACCGCAGCGAGGGATCACACCGGGTCAGTTTGTTGCCTGGTACAATGGCGAAGAACTTCTTGGTTCCGGTGTGATCTCTTAAACCATAAGGCAGGAAGGTATCACTCCTTCACCGACTGGTTCACAATTCTTTCGTAGCCGTCAAACAACTCATTCCATTTCGGTGTCTCCCGGGCGTTGGTCATGAGCAAGGCCACGATGTTACGGGATGGGTCGACCCAAAAAATTGTTTGCCAAAAACCACCCCACGAATACCGGCCCATTTTCCTGCCAAATGAACCGTCGGCCGTGTAAACGGAGAAGCCATAGCCGAATTGCTCACCGTCACTCAGGTGCAGGGTGTCGAGGTGATTCGATGTCATCGAGGCTACGGTTTCTTCTTTCAGTATCCGGGTATTATCCCGGATTCCACCCATCATCAATGCGTTGGCGAATTTAAAGTAATCCATTGCCGTTGAATTGAGACCTGCACCACCGGCAAAATACATTTTCGCACCGCTTACCGCATAATCGTCGTGATAAACTTCCGGGTTGGCGTCAGCGGTATACCATACATCCACGAGTCTGTCGTACTTTTCGGCGGGCAGATAAAAATAAGTATCAACCATTTCCAGTGGGGAGAGGATATGTTCTTCAATGTATGCATCTAACGGCTGGCCGGAAACGACCTCGACCACACGTCCCAGCACATCAACACTGGTACCATAGGTAAATTGCACGCCGGGATCATGCATCAACGGAAGTCGGGCAAAAATCCGGACGTTATCGGCCAGCAATACCGAGTCTTTCGTCCAACCTTCTATGACGCCGAATTTGGAATAGATGATACCCGACTTTGAGCCCGGGTAGCTGTAGGTGAGCCCGGAAGTATGAGTCAAAAGGTCATGAATGGTCACTGCACGAGAGGCAGGCCGCGTGGTATAGCTGGAGTCTGCTTCATTGAAGGAGTCCACAACCAAAGAATTGGCAAATTCGGGAATGTATTTTGAAACAGGATCGCTTGTATCAAGCTTGCCCTGCTCAAAAAGCTGCATGATGGCCGTTGTGGTGATGGGCTTGGTCATGGATGCAATCCTGAAGATATCGTCTTTTCTCAGGGAATCCTGTTTTACCCGATCGCTGAAGCCCACTGCTTCGTACCAGGCGATCTTGCCGTCCCTGGCCACCAGGGCGACGCCGCCCGCTATGTATTGACTGTCAATAGCCCATTGGATGTGATCTCGGATCAGGTCGAGGCTGTCGGCGATAAGTCCTACCTCCCCGGGACTGACGATCTCGGGTCCGGTCAGGGCGTTTTCTGTTTTGCTCAATTGACAGCAAAGCAGTGTACCTGCGATGAAAAAGAAGGTTAGTCGGGAGAACATTGGATTGGGTTTAAACGGAAGTTAGGAAATAATCCGAACGGCTGGTATTTGCGGGCGAATAAATGATCACGTTCAGCCTCCCCATTTTCAATGGTGGAGGAGGGCATTTTGATACGCAGAAAGCGCGAAGGTTTGTAGCGGCAAACCTTCAGAAAGGGTATCCGATCGCAATATTAAAGACGAGATTTTTACTGCGCCAATCCTGGTTGGAAAAGTCGACCTCCCTGATCACCCATCGCTCATCAGCCTGGAGCCAGGGCTTCCGTAAGGGAAAACCCAGATCAAAACGCAAAATGAAGAAACTGAAATCCATGCGCAATCCAAACCCTGTACCCACCGCCAGTTCTTTAATAAAAGTGCTCTTGTCAAATTTAGCTCCCGGGCGTTGCGGGTCGTCGTCCCACAACCAGATATTTCCGGCATCAATGAATACCGCCCCTTTGAGGAATCTGTAGATATCAAACCTGTACTCGAGATTGCCCTCCAGTTTGATATCGCCACGCTGGTCGATGAATTGTACATCTTCCGTATCGGAAAGGCCATCGTAGGTACCCGGCCCGACCGACCGCGCCGGAAATGCGCGGATGCTGTTGCTTCCCCCGGTCGCAAACTGCTTGATGTATGGCAGCAGGACCGAGTTCCCATACGCGTATCCGCTGCCAATGGCGATGCGGGCTACCAGCCTGTTCTTGCTGTCCATCTGCCAGTAATACCGGAAGTCAACATCGCCCAGCACAAACTGAGAGAACGGTTGACCGAAAACCACCCGGGTAGAATCCTCCGAAGAGCCGGAGCCCTTTGTAATCCAATTCACCAAATTGCCGGCAAGGCTAAAGTTTCCATTAAAGAAAAAGTTGGAGCGCCGGTCTTTAGTCGCACTGTAGTTTGTTCCACCGGGATCCTGCAATTGCGTATTTAGCGTAAAGGAGTACCGCATTCCCGGAATAAACTGATCCTGGAATGAGTTATTCAGGTACGGATTCCCCTCAAGCAATTCCTTGAATTCATCAGATTCCTGGCTCACATTGACGTAGTTGATGTCCATGGGATAGAATTCATGGTTTTTGGTTGTAGTCTCTCGCCAGGTATAGCCGGATCCGGCATTGAAGGAATTAAGCTGAAAGTAATTTATCCGACGCTGAAATGTCGAGCCGAGCCTGAATTTGGTATGGGGTATAAATTTGGTGGAATAATACTCGATGCGAACGGGTAACAGCATACGTGGAACTGACAAACTGGCTTCCGCCGACAACTCAACAGCATTCAGCGGCTCAGGTTGCTGCCTGCTCAACTGGACTTCATACGAAGCATTGAACTTGAGCTGAAACTGCTCTGCGCCCCTGAGGAAATTGCGATTCGTAAAAGTGGCGCCAATACCCGGCCCGACAAAATTGTTTGACTTGCTTACCCCCTGAACTTCCAGGCGAAGGGATTTCTTCGGTAACGGTGTCATAAAAATATTCGCATTCAGATTTGAAGAGTCCGCTTCGTGATACCGGATATTAACAAACTTGAATGTCCCGAGATTCATCAGGTGACTGATCGTATAATTATGCCCTGTGCGGGAGTAAAATGATCCACTGTCTATGTTGATCATGCTCGCAAGGATCTCAGGACGGAAATTCCCATGTTTGCTGACATAGCGATACCCGTCAACCCTTACCGTATCCACCCTGTCGCGCATTGTCGTGTCGGATTCATCCTGCCAAACAGAATAATCGTTTACAACATTGATGTTGCGAAATGTATACCTTCGTTTGGCTTTCTCCGGTGTGTCCGGGGCATAGGTGAGCTTCAGATCGATCTCCCTGCCCCCCACCGCAGTATCCGCTTCAAAGAGAAGGTGACGGTTGTCAAAATAATAATAACCAAGGTCTTCCGCGTACATCTCGATCCTGGATTGTTCGTTACGGAGTTTTTCGAGGCTGTAGCGTTCCTTTTCTTTCACAAAGGTATCCTTCATCAGATCCTCGGGGTTTCGGAAGATCGAATCGCGGGGGACATCGATACGGCGGATTGTAAACGGCGGGTACAGTTCAATGTCATAAATAACCTCGCTCTTCTTACTTTTCTTTTCCACGGACGACTGTACCTGCGACTCAAAGAATCCCGCATTAAACAAGTTGCCCTGCAAAATGTCGGCCGTTATTTCAGGCTTCGTATCGGTTATCAATACAGGTTCACGTCCGAATTTTTTTCTGATCCAGCTTGCCAGTCCTTTTTTATTGGCATCAGTTCCCGTTACATAGTAAATCCAGACGCCCGGCCTTGACCCGAGAATCGTGGAGTTGGGTTTTGGGGTGATCAATTCTTCCAGTTCGGATTTGATCGCTCTTTTACCGCTGACGTTCCCGTTGGTATGAAAGTTTATCGTGGCGCCGCCGTAGAAGCTTTCCCCTTCTTTCAGGAATTTGTTGGCAGTACACGATGCCAGTATGGCAGCAATAATCAGAAACGAAAGATTGCTGACAAGTCTTTCCTGGAAGGCCTTCAGTCTATTCGTGATTCCGATCATTAGATTTGAAAAGTTCTTTCAGGGAATCGTAGTCTTTGATGTAAATCAGTCCGACGCCGGCTTCTTTCAATTCACCATCGATCATGTCGTAATCGCTGTTATAAAATCCGTTGATCCTGAATCGGCCATCCTCGGTCAGCTTGTACTCCAGGGCGAGGTCGCCGATGTAATCGCTGAAGCTGCCTTGCTGACCCTGGCTGCCTTCAAGGTCTACATTTCCCGATAGTTTGACCACGAGCCTGTCATTGAGAAGCCGCTTGGAAACGCCCAGCTGCAACTGAGTTCTGTCCGAGGGTCTGCCATTATCGTATTGCTCGTAAGACTGCAGATCAAAAGTGAGTTCTACCCCTTTTATGTTTTGCGCCATACGGTTGAGCTGATCCGTCAGCATGCGATTAACACTTGTTCGCGCGGCTGCCTCAAGGGTACCGCCACTTTGCGTTTCAAAGGGGTTGTCAGCGACGAATCGTCGCAGGATCAACAGGGCGAATACCTGTTTGTTGAGATCGGATTCACGGGTGTTGATGTCCTGGATCTTTGCGTAGACGCCTCCTGCCATGGCGCCCCGCTGCTGTTCGGGCATGTCCAGGGAGAATGATATCTCCG
>Ga0268386_10004566_pt1 | contig 10210 bp, 5 predicted proteins | sample RVTome_15_FD_200260 | JGI IMG/M metagenome (GOLD analysis project Ga0268386, IMG submission 200260) | Soil microbial communities from uranium-contaminated site in the Upper Colorado River Basin, Wyoming, United States - RVT150D86... ... | reverse complement strand
CATCCGGCGTGTAGGTGAACTCACCCGCAAACGCGTCAGTGATCACCACCTCAACCAACGACGGACCATCCACAACCTCAAACGTCAGATCCCCACCCGAACTGGACACCACCTCGAACACACCATCAACCGGAACACCCTCCGTCGTGGCCACCGAAGAATCACCCACCACCGGCTCACCGGAAGGGACTCCTGGGTCGAGGAAGGCGTGTCGTGCCTCCGAAGCGCTCGAGGCCAGCACGAGAACGCGATCTGTCCAATTGCTCTTGGTGCTCGTGGCATTGTTGAAGCTTCCATCGAGCACCTCGTACCGGTCGCCGAAGTCGATGTTCCCTGTGGACGAGGACTTGGCGACGATGTCGTCCAGTTGCTCGCTTTCCGTGTAGACCACACGTACCGTCTGATCTTGTTCGTTGAGCAGAACGATGGGCCGGGTCCCTATTTGGTCTACCTCGTGCAGCGGATCCCACGTCCCGTTCGGGTGGCGAACCAGAAGGCCGATGACCGGATGATTCGAGCTGTTGTATGAGGTCTTGATCGCCGCGTAGAGAGTGCCATCGGATGCGAGGGCGACGTTGAGATGATCATCCGACATGCCGCTTCCGACCGACAGGGCCGAAGAACCAGCCGGCACTTCGTCTGTGGTCCACGTTCCGGGTACCGTGCCGTCCGCATGGGTTCGGAAGCCGAAACGTTTGGTGGTCTGGTTCGACCACAGCACACCGATCTTTCCGCCCGATAGGGCGGTCACCATCGCGATGTCGTCGTCAGTGATGTTACTGGCAAGTGTCACAGGGCCAGCGAAAGCGTTGTAGGGCGCGTCGCTGTAGTGCACGCGCACACTCGTAGGGGCATCGGCCGCGAGCCACATCCGCCCTGTGGTGTCGATGTCGATGGTCGCTGTCTCACTACCCGGCAGAGACACCGGCGTCGCGACCGGGCGGTCGCCCCAGAGCGTGTAGGTCTGCTCTGACGGTACGTACTCGATGGATACCAGCGTGCTCGAGGAGCCATGGAGCAAAATATGGGTAACGTCGCCGTCCTGCTTGGCGTCGCCTCGCACACTGGTCGAATCGGACAGGTGGAGGACGTTCGTCCAGGCGCCGTCGTCACCGAGCTTCCACAGCCACGCGCCTTCTGGCGACACATCCGTCGATGCCAGAACCGCCCACCAGATGCCGTCGTGTTCCCAGGTCTTCGACTGCGGCTTCTCGCCAGTATTGACCGAGATCGGGATGCTCGTGTACTGGTTCGCAGAGAAACCGGAAGACTCTGTTACCTCGTTCCATGCGAGAGTCGCGAGGCCGGATTCGCCGCTCTTGGCGCTCACCTGGATCTGGTAGGTCTCGCCCTCTGTCGCGTCGATGGTTGTCGAGGACGTCGTGACGTCGCCGTCATTGTCGTTGGCGGCGATCTCGGTCAGATCGTCCTGCGCGTCCCCTGAGTACACGCGCAGGACGGTGTCGAACTCGCTGCCATGGGTTGCGAACGCGAAGATTCCGTCCGCCGGCGCGGTCCATGCCCACCACAGCGATGGAGCCACCGCCGAAGGCCGTTCAGGTCCACCGGCGGATGGAGGAACGTTCGCCGCGACAGCCTGGCCCGACGAGCCTTCGATCGGCTGGGCATCCGTGGCGTCGGCGCCGGGGATACGATCATCAACAGCTCTCCCGCCGCTGGGGAGAACACTACCCAGGCTCGACGAGCCCCACCAGATTGTCGACGCGACCAGCGCCCCGAGCGCGAAACCTGTCACCCAGCGCCACACTCGACGCTGGCGCACCGGACGGTCCGACATAGTCCCCCCAACCTCGGACCAAGGCCCCCACAGCTTTGCCGAACCAGGCCGCATTGATATCACGAACAGCGTCTCCTCCGCCAGCGAACCGCCCAGGTTCCACCGGCGAGCCCGGGAGCCGGCGTGGGTAGCCGTCCTGCCCGCGCATTCGCAGCGCCATCTCCAGGGTTTCCAGCGGCAGGACGGTCGGCCATCGACGCCGCCGTGCGCTGGCTGCCCGCGTCGCGCCGCAGCAGGTGCCACACGGTGCTTCCTGGGCGGCGCAGTGAAGAGGGCGTACACAAGATCCATGAAACTGCTGCCCGATCGGATGATGCGATGCATACTGGTCGGCCACTCCGTGGTACTCGCGAGTGTTGGGAGACACCGGACCTTGAAACTGACGCAGCAATCGCGCGCAATCACGCGCCGGCTCGGCGTGGGGCAGCTACGAGTCCGCGCCAGAGCGTTGTCATGGTGGGTCGCTGTGCCCGCCCGCCGCGTCAAGGACCTCGACATCGGCGGAAGGCTTCCGTCCCGTGCGATCGCGCTGACATTCGACGACGGCCCAGACCCAGAGGTGACCCCGAAGCTGCTCGAGCTCCTGGATGCGCATTCCGCCCGCGCTACCTTCTTCATGTGCGGCCTTGCAGCCAAACGCCATCCCGGCCTGGTCCGGAGCGTCGTTGCTTCTGGACACTCAATCGGCGGCCACAGCTGGGACCACCGGCCCGTCCATAGCCTTTCCGAGTCGGAGTGGCGGCGACAGATCGACGACACCCACATGTTGCTCGAGGACTTGTCGGGCGGAGAGGTGCGATGGTTCCGACCACCCCGAGGCCACACGGACAGATATACCCGGGAGAAGCTGCGGCGACGTGGCGTGGCGACCGTGTACTGGTCGTCGTCGGGACATGACTGGAGGTTGCGCGATCCGGAGCTGATCGCCGGAGCAGTACTCGACGACCTGGATCCGGGCGCCATCGTGCTGCTTCACGACGCGATCGGAGACTTCCTGTTGTCCGGCCGCGGGCCCGTCAACCAGGAGCCAACCGTGCGGGCCACGGACCTGATCCTGCACGCCGCCAAAGCCCAGGGACTCGAACCGGTCGGGCTCAGCGCATTACCGTCGGTGACGTTGCCCTCGGTTGGCCGGCCACGTCTCGCCAGGACCTGGCGGCCGTTGCTGCCACAAGAGTGAGGACACGGCGGCCCCTGCCAGGATCATGATCACGTGTCGATGTCGAGGACAGCATCCCGCCCGTGGCCGACTCCGCGCCTGCCGCCGAACTGGCTCGCGGCGACACGCTGTGTGGGAGACTTGCAGAGTCGTCAGAGTTCACGGCAACGAGATCGGCGATCCACGTTGACAACACCCCGTAGGCGCGCGACCGACGGCAAGGCCTGTTCGGTCATCATCGCCGCTCACAATGCCGCCGATGTACTCAGCGTCCAACTCGATGCGCTCGCCCGCCAGGAGGGCGACATCGCACTCGAGGTCATCGTGGTCGCGAACCAGTGCTCGGACGGGACCGTCGCGCTCGTCGAGCGCTATCAGCGGGCCGGGGACTATCGCCATGATCTCCGCGTCATCCGTGCCGACGAGCGGGCGGCGGCGACATATGCCCGCAACCAGGGAGTCGAGATCGCGTCCTATCCCATGCTTCTGGTGTGTGACGCTGACGACATCGTCTGGCCGACCTGGTCACATGAGCTCTACCTGTCGCTTCTCGACGCTGACCTGGTCGGCGGAGCCACGGTTCGTTGGAACCCGCATGACCATCCGGACCCCGCGAGTATTCAGCACCTCGAAATCAGCTTTGCCGGTGAAGTCCGTTATGACTTCCTGCCGGCGGTCGTTGGGGCGAACCACGCCTTCCGTCGCTCTATCTGGGACAAGATCGGCGGATACGACGAGTCCTTCGTCAACGCCACAGATGTCGACTTTGCCTGGCGGGCTCAGCTAGCTGGTGCACGGTTCGCAAGCAACGAGAAGGCGCTGGTCTACTACCGGGACCGGCCTACGGTTCATGGAGAATACGTGCGGCACCGGGCGTACGGGCGTGCCGATGCTCAGCTCTTCCGAAAATTTCGGAAGTACGGAATGCCAAAGCCACGTCGACTTCGTCGGCGCCCATCGGTTCGATACGTGCACCAACTCGTGACCGCGTACCGCCTGCTGACGCCGGACGGCCGCCGGACCTGGATCGGACACCTCGGTAAGAACGTTGGACGCCTGCAGGGAAGCTTGAAGCACCACGTCCTCTACCTCTGAGCGCGGTTCGGCAGCCATATTTCAGCGAACACGGCGACAGGCGGTGCTGGCTCGTCGGCGCCATCTTCCACCGTTTGGCATCACCGAGCCAGCGTCCGAAACAGCTGGCTCTGTTGGAGCAGATTCTCATAGATACCTACGGCGGCAACGCGTCCCGCCTCCACCACGACGATTCGGTCCGCGTTCCGCACCGTCGATATCCGATGTGCCACGGCGATCAGCGTCCTTCCTTCCTTCAGCTCACCTATCGCCGCGACAAGAGCGGCCTCGGTAGCCATATCCAGGGCTGAGGTCCCCTCATCCAGGATCAGTACGGCCGGTTCACGGTAGAAGGCTCGAGCGATGGCGACCCGCTGGCGCTGGCCACCAGAAAGGCGGATGCCTCGTTCTCCGACCATCGTCTCCAGACCATGTGGAAGCTCTGCCACGACGGACTCGAGCTGGGCACGTCGCACAGCCCGATTCAACCGGCTTTCATCTATCTCTTCGTCGCGACGTCCCAGAGCTATGTTGTTGCGAATCGTGTCGTCGATCAGGAAGACGGCCTGGGAAACGACACCAAGCTGCTGCTGCCACCAAGGCGTCACCTTCGTCAAGTCCATGCCATCGACCAGGATCTCACCTTCTGTAGGCGTCAGGAGGCCGGCGAGAAGGTCGACCATCGTGCTCTTGCCACCACCGGTCGGGCCGCAGATGCCTATGAACTCACCCCGCCTGATCGACAGGTCGATGTCGACAAGGGCAGGAGTGGCCTCCCGGGAATATGCGAATCGCACTCTTCGCAGCTCGATCCTGTTCGTCAACTGAGGCGCTGCCGGTACTACCGTCGACTGCATGCGGCCGAGCTCGAGAGCTACGTCGACACGCTCTCGGTCCGCGGTCAGGTCGTCGAGCACCGCGGCGCCGAATTTCAGGTCGTTGAGACAATTCAAGATATCGCGGAGAGTCGGTTGAATTCGCAGGCCCACATAGGCGAACACGCCGAGGGTCGAGAGTAGGCCTTCAACCGAGTCGCCGGAGACCACTGCTGTAACGAACAGTAGAACGATGACCAGCATTAGCGTAGTTTCTATCAGCGCACGAGGAACCTGCGCCATCGCGCCGAAGATATAGCTGGCACGCGCGAGCTTAAGCCGTTCCCTGGCGAATACGCGGGTGAAGAACGATTCCCGTCCGAGAATCTTGATGTCTCGGACCCCTCCGAGTGCCTGTTGAACAGACTTGAGACTGCCTACCTTGGCTTCCTGCGCCCGGCGACCGAGCTTCTTCAGGCGAGGATGGATGATACGCATGAGCAACCAGATCAGCGGGAGAAGCACGACAACGGCGATCAGGGTTGCAGTAGGCGAGGACCACAGCAGCACACCAGCGAGACCGAGGAGCAGCAGGAGTTGGGACACGACCTTGACAAGCGGCAATACGATCTGAATTACGAGGGACGACACCGAGTCGAACGTGTTTCGTACCAGCTCTGCCGAATTATGTCGTGTATGAAACAGATACGGCATCGCGAGGTATCCACGCACCAGGTGCGCCGACAATCTGGCGGCCGCATTATGGACCATCCGCATCTGAACGTAACTCTGACCGATGAGGACGAAACCGCGGACCAAGAAGAACAATGCGATAACCGCGGCAGTCACCAACAGCATTGTTTCGCGATCAACATCGGGCATGACCTGGCGGAGGTCGCCTATCAGTGGGATGCCAACCTGGTCGCCGGTGGCGACGAGTTGCAGCAGAACGAAGATCAGCACTGCGCCGAGTACTTCGAGCCCAGCCACAACCAGAGCCATGACCACCAAGAACAGCCATCGCCACCGACGCTCGGGGCCGAGAAGCCTCAGGGTTCGGCGGAGTGTAGTCACCAGTTCATACATATGCCCACACCAACCTGTGAGTCTGCGTGGTGGATTGGCCTCGGCTTCTCGAACCTCGTGAGCCACGAAGCGCAGGTTGCATGATTCCTACGGTCTCTGCGATCACGTGGCGGAACAGTACGCATAATCGTGCGGCGGCTCGACGCCGTCGGTCGCGCACGCCGCTGGTCACGCTGGCCACCATACGGACTCCAATTGCCTCAGTTGCGCCCGTGCGATGGCGCTGCCAGTGCCCGCGATCGCGCCCACGAACCGTACATCGTGCGCCCGCGCGCGCGCAGACCGTGCCCGTCGGCCCATACCTCGGATGCCACGCGAGCAGGTCCACGGACGACCGCACGGGTGATCCAACGAGCGAGCAGTCGGGCTCGGTAGCGAGCCCGGAGGACTCGCTGCTGTCGTGGCGTCCCGTAACACAACGCTACGACGGGCAGACCGGTCCACCGCAACCATGTCTCGTCGTAGGACAGCGGCCCCACCGGGAGGTCCATGGTGGCGTCCCGCGGGGCGCCATGCCACGAAAGACTGCGGTGGAACGGTGGCGGCTCGCCCGGGTACTCGTACAAGAACTCGAGATCTATCAAGTTCATGTCGTCGCCCGCCATGAGGAAGTTGCCAGGCTTCGCGTCGATCAGGGCGAAGCCAGCCTCATGGAGAGTGTGGAGGATCTGGACCATCCCACCGAGGATCCTCAGCGGTACGAGCCTCGGGGAACTCTCGTCATATCTCAGTTGATCACGGAGATACGGACATACGATCCAGTTTGGCCCACTTGCCAGGAGTGGAAGCAAACCGGTGTGCCCGGCAAACGCGTGACGGGCCTTCTTCTCGCGTTCGAGATGACGGAGGTACCCGTGACCGAACGTCTTACGGACCGCCAGCGTCCCATCGAACTCGACGAGTTCGACCTTGGCGCGACGACCGCGTCTGAGCACGTCCACAACGGGCACCGGAGTGCGGTACTCGGCGCGCCGCGACTCGACCATCTCCTTGAGCCGCGGCAATTCATCCGGCATTGCAGCCCTGACGTATTCCCACGCCTCCTCCTCATTGTCCGAGGAGTGCACGGGGTTGCAGCGTTGCTCCTGTGAAACGCGTTCGTTCACCAGGTCACGAAGCATCTCCTTGGCTGCGAGGACATCGAGATTGGTCAGATGGGGATAGTCCGCACGCGATTTGGAGTTCGGTGCCCGGGGACCGTAGTGAAGCCCGACGAGCACGCTGGCGGGCGGACCACCGCTGGTCGGATATGGACCTCGGCCCCAGTTCCCGCCCCGAAGCTGTGTCTGACAACGCCACGCGGCCGGCGGATCGAGCTCGCGATGTCCGATTACCTCGAAACCGAGGTGGTGGAGCACGCGTCGCACATCGCGTATGGCAAGAACGTCCAGGGCCCTCCGTCGTAGGACGAAGACGGCAGGCTCAGGTTCATCACGGTCGGAACGACGCTCCGGAAAGAAGCGCCGCTGAACCCATCTGTTCGTCGTCGACAACCGTCTGAGGGTGTCCATCGGTGGACGCCAACCAGCGTTCTCCAGGTACTCGTCGAGCCCCTCCAGATCTTGCGGAATCTTGATGCCGAGCTCATCCGCGAGACCGGCCAAGATTGCTCCGTACTCATGCTCGGACTCGACGTCGCTGGTGTCGTCGATCAATCTGGTCGGCAGCCCGGACGTTTCGCCCTTGTGGTAGACGACGTGATGCGCGAGTGCGTTGAGATGGTCGTCGGGTGCGGGAACCCATGCACCCGACCAATGCGGAGTTGCACGCGTGAGGATGCGATGCGCCAGTTGTGGCGGGTAGCACGCCACGCCTTCCCGATCTGAACCGGGCAGGCCAGTCACGCTGTAGAGGTCGATAGGTAGTGTTCCCGGTTCTTCGGCGATCACGGCACGGACCTTGTCGACATGTTCGTCTGCGACGAGCAGATCGACATCTTCGCCCGGTTCGAGATCGGGCAGGCTGTCGAACCAGCGCAACACGACGGCGCGCACACCGACGTCATCGAGCCTACCGAACAACCCGGTGTATCCGATCAAGGGTGAGAGGTGGACCCGTGTCCGTGCTCGGCCGCTGCGACCGCGCATCTCGAGGATCCGATGACGACGTCCCGCGAACATGACCGGGCCGAGCGGACGGAGGGTGCCCAGGAGGCGCTGGAAACCGGCAACGAGCCGGGCTTCTCCCGACCAGACCGGCACGATGACGATGCGAACTCCCCGCAGCTCCCGCGCAAGCCACAGGTGGCGGACGGCGCGTCCGCGCAGGATGAGAACGTCGGCGTCGACTGCGCGCAGGTCTGGCGTAGCCGAGAGTGGATAGAACCGGTCGGCCAGCTCTCCGGCATCCCTCTTCACGGCGTCCAGTGCGTCGTCTTCCACGAGGGCGAGATACCTGCGACTGCCGTGCCGGGCAAGATGATGGGCCACTGATGCATCACGAGGACCCACCTCGATGATCCGGTCCTCCGTGCGGATGTGGGCGGCAAGATCCTGCGTTTTCGCTCCGCTCATAGCTGCACTACCGCCACCGTGCGGCGACACTCTCACCCCTGAGCGGCAAGATCATTCTCACTGCTGAGCCCATAGACGGCGTCCACGGAGCCTCCCCCCATTGGATGCAATGACAAGCAATGTACATGGCGGTCGCGCCGGGCGGAATCGTGTCCTGCGCATCGACGGCCAACGCCCTACATGTGATCAGCGCTCGGATTGGCTCGACCACTGTGCAGGGTCGATGGTCCGTCCCATCTGTGATCTGTAGGCATCGAAGGAGGCACGCCCACTCATCACCAGGTGCGCCCAGGCAAGTCCGGGGCTGTGGGGAACGTTCAACACCGCCTTCGCCAGAACGCGCCGTGTGACGACCCGAGCGGCCGGCACGTGCTGGCCCCTGCTGCGGAGAATCCAGACCAAGTTCCGGGTGCTGTAGTAATCCCGCCAACTCAGCTGGGCAAGTTTCCGGCTTGGTCGTCGGTCGATGCCGATGAGACCCTTCGCCCGGCGCTCTCTCAAGCAGGTTTCACCGTTCATGTAGAGCCGATGCCCTGCGGCAGTGAGTCGCAGGCCGTACTCCAAGTCGTCGAACGCAAAGAACAACTTCGGGTCCGGAAGCCCTACTTCTCTCATGACGGCCACCCGATAACATGGCAACTGTCCTCCGCCGATATAATCAACCGGCACTGGGCCGCTCAACTCCCGGTCGGCGATTCGCACAGCAAGTCCTGTGCGCGAGTCGAAGCGAGCGCCCACGAGACCAACGCCGGCCATGTCCGGGTCTCGGCGAACCATCTCCTCGGCAAATGCCGTGGTCTCCGAGAACATGTCGACACTCCGCGGCGGATCGTCGTCATCGAGAAACATGACCCAGTCCCCCTGGTCGGCCGCACGCAAGACCTGGCTTGCACCGAACGAGAGTCCACCAGCAGGGCCAAGATTCTCTGGCGCGGAGTAGTAATTCACCCCGCCGGCGACGCCGGACACATCCGCCACGATCTCGTGCACCAGTGGGTCGGCGTCGTTGTCGACCACCGTCAGACTGTCAAGCTGCTTGGTCTGCTCGGCCAGGCGCTGAAGTGTGACGGCGAGTTCTGCGGGGCGCCGGTACGTCACCAGCACACCGTGCACTACCCCCGCTCGACCAGGCATGTCTCCTACTTTGCTCGTGCCGCCGCTCGCTCGACCCGAGCGGACGATAGAGCACCGACAGTTGCCAGCACTCGGGTATCGGAACCGCTCAAACGCCATACCGCTCGGGTGCGCTCCCGCTCCCAGCAGGTCAGCAGAGTTCGAGCCTCTGGGCTGCAACGTGAATCAATGCTCGCTGGCGTGGAAGTCCGACGCGAACAGCCGTGCAGCGCGGGTGCGGTTGAACGCAGTCGGTGACGATCTGGTCATGACCGCCCATCGCGCTGTCCGGCGAGCACCGATGCGGCCGCGTGGGGGAGGGTCGACCCGCCGTTCGCCAGCGGGAAACCCGTGTTGACCCCGCCTTCACCCGTGATATCCCGCGGCCGTAGCACATTCAGCACGGTCAGCCACAGCACCTTCAGATCGATCAGCAGGGACCGGTTGGCGAGGTACCAGAGGTCGAGTTCGATCCGTTCCGGCCAGCTGATCGAATTACGACCGTTCACCTGCGCCCACCCGGTGATTCCGGGCCGGCTGGCCAGCCGGCCGCGCTGCCGTTCGTCGTAATGCACGACCTGCTCGGGCAGTGTCGGGCGCGGGCCGATCAGACTCATATCCCCGCGCAGGACATTGACCAGCTGCGGCAGCT
>Ga0268386_10004565_pt1 | contig 10210 bp, 12 predicted proteins | sample RVTome_15_FD_200260 | JGI IMG/M metagenome (GOLD analysis project Ga0268386, IMG submission 200260) | Soil microbial communities from uranium-contaminated site in the Upper Colorado River Basin, Wyoming, United States - RVT150D86... ... | reverse complement strand
GAGTAGTCCGGCCGGCGGCGGGGGCGGGCCCCGAGGACGACGATCAGGACGACGGGGCGACCCCGTAGCGGATCTGGGTGTTGACGATGCCCAGCTCCACCCGGCGGTTCTTGGCGCGCGCGGCATCCGTGGTCCCGGCCACGAGGGGGAGCGCCTTCCCGTGGCCCTCCACCGACAGGATCTCCGCGGACAGTCCCGCCTTCACGAGGTAGTCCCGCACGGCCTGGGCCCGGCGCTCCGAGAGCTTCCGGTTGTAGGCGTCGGACCCGACGTCGTCGGTGTGCCCGTTCACCGAGACCGTGTAGTCCTGCGAGGTCAGGAGGATCCCGGCGATGCGGCTCAGCAGCTCCCGGTCCTCCACCCTCAGCTCGGCCTTGTCGAACTCGAACTTCAGGTGGTCGCCCCCGAGGCTCATGATCAGGCCGAGGGCGGTGCGGCGCGTCTCCGCGATCTGCCCGAGGGCCGTCTCCAGGCGGTTGACCTCGGTCTCGGCCTTCCTGCGGATCGCCTCCGCCTCGGCCTTGGCGCGAGCCGCCGTCTCGACGGCCCGGCCGGCCTCCTCGCGGGCCGCGCCGGCCTCCTGGCGGGCGACGTCGGCCTCCTTGCGCGCGTCCTCGGACTGCACCTCCGCCAGCTGCCGCCCCTCCGCCGCCGCCCGGGCCCCGTTCTCGGCGGCGACCGCGCGCTCCATCGCCTGCCGGGCGAGGGCGGTCGCCTCGTCCGCCTGGCCGGAGAGGCGGGCGACCTGCTCCTCGAGGGCGGCCGTCCGCTGGAGAAGCCGCTGGGCCACGAGTCCCCCGCCGGCGACGATGACGAGGAGCAGCACGACGAGGACGGCGAGCACGATTCCGCGGCCGCGCGCGGGCGCCCGCGGCTCGTCGGATTCGAGGGAAAGACTCGTCAAGCGGTCTTGCGGCACGTGCGCCTCCCAGGAACCAGCCTACGACAGGTTCCTGCCGTTTTCACGTCGCGGCGGCCCGTCGCCGGCGCCATCGTCCGTCCCGAGGGAGGGGTGGAAGAGGTCGTGGCCACCCCCCGTGCGGCGGGGCCCGACCCCTCCCGTCGAGACCTCCTTCGACCGGGCCCCCTCAGAAGACGAGTCTCACGCCCCCGTTGACCACCCGGCCGTCGAGGGGCATCCAGGCGTCCACCGTCCAGCGGCCGTCGGGCAGGCGCTCCGGACGGACCAGGGGGGCCTCGCGGGTCTGCCGGACGTCGAACAGGTTCTCGAGGTTCAGGAAGAGGCGGACCGGGCCGAAGCGGCGCTCGCCGAGGATCCCGAAGAGGGCGTAAGGCCGGCCGGTCTCCCGGTACGGGTCGTCCTCCAGGTCCTGCCGGCCCGTGTAGTACAGCTCGAGGCCGAGCCGCCCGTGATCCTCGTCCTCCCAGATCACGTTGAGCGACCCCTCGGCCCGGGGGATAAGGGGCACGCCCCGCCGGGCTCCCGTGTCGAGGTCCAGCTCCGTGGAGCGGGTCCACGCCGAGGTCAGCATGACGAGGAAAGGACCGCTCCGGTAGCGGGCGACGAGCTCCGCCCCCCAGGTCCGCGTGGGCTCCGGGGCGTTGACCAGCTCCACCGAGCGGTCGTCCACCGTCCGGAGGCCGGCGGGGCGCCGCACGAGCGAGCCGAAGAGGGTGGCGGTGACGTCGACCCCGCCTCCGGAATAGCCGGCGTCGATCGAACCTCCCCGCGCCGACTCGGCCCGGATGCCGGAAAGGGGTCGCAGGGGGGTGAGGCCGGTCTCGTCCGTCTCCTCGGTGAAGGGCGTGGGGGCGAAGGCGCCCGTCCCCGCGGAGAGCCGCAGCCGCCAGCCGCCTCCGGGCCGGAAGAGCAGAGAGAGACGGGGGGAGACGAGGGTGCCGTACTCCGAGTGGAAGTCCGCTCGGACGCTCGCGGCCGCGGACAGCCGGTCCCCGAGGGCCGCCTCGTCCTGGACGAAGACGGCCGGGGCCGAGAAGACGTAGTCGAACCGGGGCAGGTCGCGGTGCCGGTGGCGGTCCTGCTGGAACGCGCCGCCGGCCACGAAAACGTGCCGTCCCCAGGCCGCTCGGAGCGAGGCCTCCCCGAACCAGGTGAGCCGCCGGCTCCGCTCGCGCTCGGCGCCGAACCGGCGGTCCTGGGAGCGCCCGGAGAAGGAGCCGCGCCCGGTGAGGACCACCCGGTCCGCGGTCACCCAGCGGCCGACCAGGCCGGCGTCCCCCCGGCGCGTGGCGAGCGACTCCGGGAAGGGCTCGCCGTCGGGTGCGACCGCCCCCGGCAGGGTGCCCCCGGCCCGGTCCTCGACCATTCCCCCGGCGGTGGCGAAGAGCCTCGTCCCGCGCCCGTCGTCGAACACCACCCGAGGCCGCAGGACGCCGCGGTCGAAGCCGGCGACGTCGGTCCAGCCGTCGCCGTCGCGGTCGCGGCGGGGCTGCCGGTGGTAGCCGCCGAGCGTGCTCCAGGACCAGCGGCCCGCCCGGGCCAGCCAGCCCGTGGCGTCGATCCCGGCCAGGGTGGTGGCATTCAGGAGAAGCTCCTCCTCCGGAGCCCGGGGCCGGCGCGAGACGAGGTCCACCACGCCCCCGAGCGCGGCCGGGCCGTAGAGCGCCGAAGCGGCCCCCTTGATCACCTCCACCTGCCCGAGGTCGAGGGGCGGCACCTGCAGCAGGTTGAAGGAGTCGCCCTGGGCGCCGTAGAGGGGAAGCCCGTCGGCGAGGAGCTGGGTATAGTGGCCGCGCAGGCCCTGGATGCGCACGTTGGCCGCCCCGAGGGAGGGGGCGGTCGTCTGGACCCGGAGGCCGGTCGTCTCCGCGAGGAGCATGGCCACGCTTCCCGGGGTCATGAGGGCCTTCTCTTCGATCTCCTCCCGGTCGATGACCTCGACTCGGAGAGGCTGGTCGGAGAGGCGGGTGTCGCTCCGGGTCGCGGTTACGAATACCTCTTCCTCGAGGCGCTCCAAGTCGACCTCCATGCGGGCGGTGACCCCGGCCTCGACCGCGGCGGTGCGCAGCGCGGGCAGGCAGCCCTCGGCCTCGACCACGACCTCGTGCTCCCCCGGGGCGAGGTCGAGGCGCGCCTGCCCTTCCGCGCCGGTCCGGACGGAGACGCCGGCGACGCGCACCACCGCGTCGGCCAACGGCCGGCCCTCGGCCCGGACCTCGACCAGGAGGGTCCCGGCGGACGGCTCGGATGGGGCGGGCGGGGCGCCCGCGAGAAGGAGGGCTACGAGGCCGGCCGCGACCGGGGTCGCGGGCACCCTACAGCGTCTTGCAGGCGTTGAGGTCGCCGCCCTGGAGGCCGCGGCGCAGCCACTGCACGCGCTGCTCCGAGGAGCCGTGCGTCCAGGACTCCGGCTGCACGTACCCCTGCCCGAGGCCCTGCAGCCGGTCGTCGCCGATGGCGGCGGCGGCGTTCAGGCCCTCCTCGACGTCCCCCGGCTCGAGGAGCTTCGTCTGCTGGTGGGCGTGGAACGCCCACACCCCGGCCAGGCAGTCGGCCTGGAGCTCGAGGCGGACCGAGAGCTGGTTGGCTTCCGCCTCGGACCGGGCCCGCTGCTGGGCCGCCGTCACCTGGTCGGAGATGCCGAGGACGTTCTGCACGTGGTGGCCCACCTCGTGGGCGATCACGTACGCCTGGGCGAAGTCTCCGGGCGCCCCCAGCCGGCGGGACATCTCGTCGAAGAAGGACAGGTCCAGGTAGACCTGCTGGTCGGCCGGGCAGTAGAAGGGCCCCACCGCCGCCGAGGAGTAGCCGCAGGCCGACTGGGCGGCCTCGCTGAACAGCACGAGGCGCGGCTGGGGGTAGCGCTGGCCCGACTGGGCGAAGATGGCCCCCCACACGTCTTCGGTGGAGCCGAGCACCCGCCGGGCGAACTGTCCGAGCTGGTCGGCCTGCCCCGGGCCGGGGCCGCCCGGGGCGGGCAGGGTCTGCTCAACCCCGGACTGGGTGGACTGGAGGAGCTGGAGGAGCTGGCTGGGGTCCTTGCCGAGGAGGAGGGCGACCACGATGACGAGGAGGAGGCCGCCGCAGCCGACCCCCCCGCCCCGGATCATCCGCCGGCCCCGGCGATCCTCGACGTTCGCGCTCTCCCGCTGGCCTTCGAGACGCATGGCGTGCTCCCGGCGCAAGGGGGCGCCGCGGGCGGCGCCCGCCGGAGTGTACCCCAGGAAACCGGGAATCGAGCCGCCCGCCCCGCGTTATCCTAGGTGGAGGGGTATCGGTATGAAACGAGCCGTCACCGCCACGGTTTCCGCCGTCCTGCTGGCGGCCGGGACCGCGGCCGTGCCCGCGACCGCCGCGGACGCCCGGGCCCGGGCCACCTTCGCCGGGGGCTGCTTCTGGTGCATGGAGGCGCCCTTCGACAAGCTGCCCGGGGTCATCGCCACGACCTCCGGCTACACGGGGGGACGGGTCAAGAACCCGACGTACGAGCAGGTCTCGGCGGGCCGGACGGGGCACGCGGAGGTGGTCCAGGTCCTCTACGACCCCGCGAAGATCGGCTACGCCCAGCTCCTCGAGGTCTTCTGGCACAACATCGACCCGCTGGCCCGGGACGCCCAGTTCTGCGACCGGGGGAGCCAGTACCGCAGCGCGATCTACTACCACGACGAGGAGCAGAAGCGGCTGGCCGAGGAGTCGAAGCGCGCCCTCGAGGCGTCGGGACGCTTCAAGCAGCCGATCGTGACCGAGATCGCCCCCGCCGGGGAGTTCTACCCGGCGGAGGCCTACCACCAGGACTTCTACCGGACGAACCCCGCGCGCTACCGGCAGTACCGTTTCGGCTGCGGCCGCGACCGGCGGCTCAAGGAGCTGTGGGGCGAGGCCGCGGGACAAGGAGGCGGGAAATGAAGCTCCTCTCCCTCGCCCTGGCCCTCGCCCTCCTCGGGGCAACCGACGGAAAGACGGAGAGCGCGAAGACGAAGGGGTGGCCCGTGGACTTCAAGAAGCCGTCCGACGAGGAGCTGCGCAAGAACCTCACCCGGACGCAGTACGAGGTGACCCAGCGGGAGGGGACCGAGCCCCCGTTCCGCAACGAGCTGTGGGACAACCACCGGGCGGGCATCTACGTGGACGTGGTCTCCGGCGAGCCGCTGTTCAGCTCCCTCGACAAGTTCGACTCGCGGACGGGCTGGCCGAGCTTCACTCGCCCCCTCGAGAAGGACAACGTCAAGAAGCGGACCGACTTCAAGCTCATGCTGCCCCGCACCGAGGTGCGCTCGGCCCACGCCGACTCCCACCTCGGCCACGTCTTCGACGACGGGCCCGCCCCGACCGGGCTGCGCTACTGCATCAACTCCGCCTCCCTCCGCTTCGTCCCCGTCGAGAAGCTCGCCGAGGAGGGCTACGAGCAGTACCTCCCCCTCTTCGAGAAGGCGGCCGCCCGCAAACCCTGACCCTCCCCCCGCCCGGAACGGGGTAGACTGCCCGGCGGAGGGCGGCGGGCTCGGGGTGTCGGGAGCCGGCCGAGCAACCCCATGAGCGAGTCCAGGCTCCTGATCGTCAACGCCGACGACCTCGGCCGCACCCCGGGGATCAACCGGGGGGTGGTGGAGGCCCATCGCCGCGGCATCGTCACCAGCGCCACCCTCATGGTGGCCTACCCGCCGGCCGGGGAGGCGGGGGCGATCGCCCGGGAGAACCCGGGGCTGGGCCTCGGCCTCCACGTGCAGCTCTCGGGCGGCCGCCCGCTCCTCCCCCCGGAGCGGCTGCGCAGCCTGGTCGACGCCGAGGGCCGCCTGCCGAGCAAGCCGGAGAAGTTCCGCGACCCGGACCCCGCGGAGGTCCTCGCCGAGGCGCGCGCCCAGCTCGCCCGCTTCCGGGAGATCGTGGGCCACCCCCCCACCCACTTCGACAGCCACCACCACTCCCACCGGACGCCTGCGGTGTTCGAGGCCGTGCGGACCCTCGCCCGGGAGACGGAGAAGCCCGTGCGCAACCCCGGCCCCGGCCTGGCCGACCGGCTCCGCCGGGAAGGCGTGAAGACCACCGACGGCTTCCTCGAGGACTTCTTCGGGGATGGCGCGACCCTCGACGGGCTCCTCGCGATCTTCCGGAGGCTTCCCCCGGGCTCGACCGAGCTGATGTGCCATCCCGCGGTGGTGGACGAGGAGCTGCGCGCGACCAGCGGCTACGCCGAGCCGCGCACCCGCGAGCTGGAGGTCCTGACCCGGGACGAGGCGCGGCGGGCCCTCCGCGACGCGGGGATCGAGCTCGTCAGCTTCGCCGCGCTGTAGCCGGCCATGCACGTCCTGGGCATCGACGCTGGCGGCACCAAGACGGTCTGCTACCTGGCCGACGGGGAGGGACGGATCCTCGGCGAGGGCCGGGCCGGGGGGGCGAACCTCCAGGCCGAGGGCGAGCTGGGGGTGGAGAAGGTCCTGGACGTGGTGATGGACGAGGCGATGGGCGAGCGGGTCCCCCGGGTGGACGCGATCTGCCTGGGCATGGCCGGGGTCGACCGGGAGGAGGACGGCGAGGTCGTCCGCGGGATCATGCGCCGGATCGTGCGCAAGACCCCCACGATCGTGGTGAACGACGCGCTGGTCGCGCTCGTGGCCGGGGCGGGGGACGCCCCGGGGATCGTGATCATCTGCGGGACGGGCTCGATCGCCTTCGGCCGGAGCGCCCGGGGGATGGCCGCCCGCTCGGGGGGCTGGGGCTACCTGCTCGGCGACGAGGGGAGCGGCTACTGGATCGGCAGCCGCGCCCTCCAGGCGGTGGCCCGCGCCGCCGACGGACGGGGACCCGCCACTACCCTCACCGCCAAGGTCCTCGCCCACTTCGAGGTGTCGCGCCCGGCCGACCTCGTCCACGAGGTCTACGACCGCCCGGTGAAGCACCACGCCCTCGCCCGGGTGGCCCAGGCGGTGGCCGAGGCCCGCGACGAGGGGGACGACCTGGCCACCCAGATCCTCGAGCAGGCCGCCCACGAGCTGATGGCGGCGGCCCGCTCGGTGGCCGACCGCCTCGCGATGCGCGAGGAGGCCTTCGACTTCGTCCTCGCCGGGGGGGTGCTCGGGGGCGTTCCCTGGCTCGCCGAGGAGCTGCGGCGCCGCCTGCCCGCGATCGCTCCCCGGGCCCGCGTCGTGCGCCTGGAGGGCGAGCCCGCGGTGGGGGCGGTCCGCCTCGCCCTCGCGGAGGCCCGGGGCGGGGCGAACCTCCCCCGCTACGCGGGCTGAGCGGCGTCTCCCGATCGGGGTCGACTGCCCGCGGCAGTCGCACCGCCTGACTGTTTCCGCTTCGGAAGACCCTGGCGGTCGCCACCCTGTCAGATGCATGCGCGGATACACGCGTGTCGTCAAGGCGGCGAGAGGCGCCGGGCGCGCCAACCAAGCGTTCCTCAGGCCGCGGTCGCGACCATCTGGTAGCGCCGGGCGAGGAGCTCCTCCCCCCGGGCCCGGGCGCAGGCCTCGGCGGCGGCCGCGGTCTCGAAGAGCCCCAGGGTGCGGTAGACGGTCGTGGAGCCCCGGTTCTCCTCGGTCACCAGGAAGCCCTCGGGCTGCCGGAACACCTGCAGACGGACCCCGCTCGCCTGGGTGGGGTGGACGAACTCCTCCTGCCGGAGCCTCATGGCCTCAGTTGACGGTCCGCACCTTCTTGGTAGTCCATGAGGACGAACTGGCCCAGGCTGTAGGGGGTGGTGAAGTACGCCTTGCCCCGGCACATCTCGGTGACCTTCTTCACGAAGGCCACGAGGTCGCGGTCGCGGGCGAGCATGTAGGTGTTGACCATGATCCCCTGGCGGCGGCAGTTCGCGACCTCCTTGAGCGTGAGGGCGACCACCCGGGCGTCGAGGCCGAAGGGGTTCCGGTAGATCCTCCCGTCGCTCTCGGTGAGGGCGGAGGGCTTGCCGTCGGTGATCATCACCACCTGCTTCATGTCCTTGCGGTGGCGGCCGAGGATCCGCTGGGCGAGCCGCAGGCCCTCCCGGGTGTTCGTGTGGCAGGGCCCCACCCGCACCCGGGCGAGCTGGGAGAGCGGCACCTCCTCGGCGGAGTCGTGGAAGAGCACGAGGTGGAGGCTGTCTCCCGGGTACTGGCTGGGATGAGGTGGGAGAGGGCGAGGGCCACCTTCTTGGCCGGGGTGAAGCGGTCCTCCCCGTGCTGTGGGCGTGATGGGCCTGGGCCTCGCCGCGGGCGCCAGCGTCCTCGTCACCTTTGTGGCCGTCGCCGTATCCATATCCGTGGCTGATTGGCTCGGCAAGTCGCGGGGCGCAATGGCCCCCCTGCGGTTCGCGGCCGGCTCCCTCGTTGAGCTTCCTGCGGCAATCGGCGGAGGTGGCCTTCGCAGTGGGAGGCCCCCCAAGCGCTAGCGTTCCGCCGTCGCACCGGGGAGACGCTGGACCTTTCAGACCGCCTCGCGCTCTCCGTCACGACACAGCGGCTCCCGGACGGCGCCGTCTGACCGCGACTCCGTTTCGGTGCTGAGAAGACGTCCTCTGGAAGCTCGGGGGTAAACAAAGTCGAGTTGCCCTGAGCGGAGAGTCCCACCCCTGCTGACTCCATGAACGACCTCACATCATTCCACATCATTCGCCTGGGGGGTCCGCACTCCGACAAGCAGGTCGCAGCGTCTACGGCCCTTCCGCTCGAGGGCTTCCTCTCGAAAGACGCTTGCATCGGTCGGCATCCGCGTGGCACCTTCCAGGCTGCATGGGCCGCGACGACCGCCTTCGAATCCCCGAGTCACTCCGGCATGACGTCGAGGAGATCTTCAAGCTCACCGATCCGTTCTGCGCCGAGTATCTCGACGCGGAGTACGGCGAGCTCGTCCGCAAGCTCGTCGCCAAGCTGGCCCGCAGGCGCCCTTCGCAGCTCGCGCGCGGCGACCTTAGCATCTGGGCTGCGGCGGGGATCTACGCCGTGGGCAGCCTGAACTTCCTCTTCGACCGGACGCAGCGCCCCCACATGACCGGAGACCAACTGAGCGCGCTGACCGGCGTGCCGAAGAGCACTCTCGCCAACAAGGCGAAGCTGATCCGCGATGTCCTGCGGATCCGGCAGATGGAGCCGGAGTTCTGCCGGCGCGCGCTGCTCGCATCGAACCCGATGGCCTGGATGATCTCGGTCGACGGGCTTATCGTGGACGCGCGTACGATGCCGCCCGAGGTCCAGGCGGAGGCACGGCGGCGCGGCCTCATCCGCGATCTCCCGGATCCCGTGGCCAAGGACGGTGGGGAGACAGCCGGCGGCGGTGAGCGGCGATGACGACGAGCGATCGCGACTTGGAGTCCGAGTGGCAGCGCAAGGGCGCGACCCTCAGCGACAAGACCGTGCAGAAGGAGTTCGGGCTGACGCACGCCGAGGTCGTCCAGGCAATCCGGGCTGGCAAGCTCCACTACCGCGAGGCCTCAATGCACGGCAACCCGTGGTTGCGGCTCCTCCGGCGCGAGGTGGAAGCGCTGGTCAAGAAGAAGCACGGCGCCGACTTCCTGAAGGTCCAGCGGGCCAAGGCCGAGCTGGCAGGCGTCAACCGCAAGCTGAAGCAGATGAAGAGACAGGTCGCCGTCCTGGAAAGGCGGAAGGCAGAGCTCTTGGCCGATCTCGGGCAATGACTGGATGAGCCACGTGGTCGAGGAGGAGCGGGAAGGATGAGAGGGTACTTTGCACAGGTCCGCCGCGCTGGCTTCGATGTCGGCCTATCCAGCAGGAAGCTCACTCGGGCGATGGTCGACGTGCTCCGGCAGTTGCCGCCCGAGGCGGCGCCCTCGAAGGAGGTTGTCGTGGAGCACCTCGGCCTCCTCGGCCAGATGTCCAAGACCCGCGACATCAACGCCGCCTGGAGCAGTGCCAGGCGCCAGGCCGTGCGAGAGCACCCCGACAGGTTCTGTCTCGACGGCAAGGTCCTGCGCCCGACATCGGCCATGGAGGATCGACCTCGAGAGAAGCTCTCGGCCGCCGGCCATCGCAAGCTCGCCACTCTGGCTGCGAAGGAAGGGCTGACGCCGGATGAGCTTCTCCGTCGCCTGATCTCCTCCTGGCGGCGCTCAAGAGCATGACGCCCAATCCGGACGCAGACGGCCACCTCCGGAACGGCGTGCCATGAGCTCGCTGAGCTTCCGCTGGCTTGCATGCGAGTACAGCCGGCTCGCCACCGACCCGCACTTCATGGCCACGTAGTCGTCACCGGGTTCCTGCAGCACCATCCCGGCCGCCGCCGCGCGTGATCGAGGATCACGCCGGCCAGCGCGAAGATCTGCTCGACCGGCGAGGAGCTGGCCGGTCTCGTCCG
>Ga0268386_10004564_pt1 | contig 10210 bp, 6 predicted proteins | sample RVTome_15_FD_200260 | JGI IMG/M metagenome (GOLD analysis project Ga0268386, IMG submission 200260) | Soil microbial communities from uranium-contaminated site in the Upper Colorado River Basin, Wyoming, United States - RVT150D86... ... | reverse complement strand
CACGGGCGATGAGGGATGAGAGATGAAGGATGAGAGATGAGCGATCCGCCGTTTCATCCCTCATCCTTCATCCCTCATCCTTCATCGTTCGAATTCCCGGTAGACTATTTTCCCGCTGCTGCCTAAGCCGCAAGCGGCAAGATCCGGACGGGCCGTCCGGACCTACTGGCCATCCTTCTCCAGCGGCCGCTCGATGACGGGTTGCTCCGAGGCGGCCACGCCGACCAGGGGGAGCAGGTCGTCCGGCTCGTCCTCGGGGTTGAGGTACACCTCGTCGAGCGAGGTGGCGTCGTCCGATTGCCGCAGCAGGAAGTACGAGACCGTCGCCAGCGTCCAGAACAGGCTGGCGGCGAAACCGTGGACCACCAGTGACGCCGCGTTCAGCCAGAACCGCGCGAACGAGGCGGCGCTGTCCGGTACATCCTCGGAGACCGCTCCGCCCTTCGAAAGCGGAGAATCGGCGGTCAATGCGCCGGCATCGGTCAGACTCATCCCGGCCGCGATGCCCCACACCGTCAGGTGCACCACGAGCCACGCCAGGGCGGCCACCGCCGCCGTCAGCACGATCCCATACGCGGCGGCGGCGACGATCAACGTCGCCCATTGACGGGTGCGGCTGAAGACGTAGCTGAACGACCGGCTGAATCCGTCGAAAGCGTCGCTGTCTTCGGTGCTGACGGCCGGAGCCATCAACGGCCAGCCGCCGAGCACGCCCACCAGAATCAGCGCGGCGACGAACCCCACGGCCAGCGCCAGAAACCAGAAGATGCCGACGAGATACGGCCCGGCAGACGGAATCGCCCCGATCAGCCCGCCGAGCATCAGCAGCAGCCACAGAAACGCAATCCCCGCGACGGGCAACAGCGGCGCGGTGAAGTAGGAAAGAAACCGCCGGCCGGCGAACAGCGAGACCGTCTTCAGGCCGAGTGTGCGGTCCACGGCGAAGCTGACCGCCGCCAGCCGCGTGATCGCCGCCCCAAACAACGCCCACACGGCCAGCGCCCACAGCAGCCGTGTCCAGTGGTAGGCCGCCGGCGCCCATTCCTGTTCGAGCCGCAGCAGGCCCACGGCGGGTTCGGCGACGCTGCGGTAGGGGGCCGCGAAGAGGTTCACGAGACCGATGCCCGCCGCGCGTTCGTCCGCGGGGAACAGCGGACGTTCCCAGGCCCAATCGCGGGGACCGTTGGCGGGGGCGAAGGGGAGCCGGTCAATGGCCGCCTGGCCCAGCCCGAGCACGAGCACGCCAAGTGTGGCCAGAAGCAGTTGGGGGAATTGAGTCGCGATCCGAAACCCCTCCCCCAGGTGCAAGAGGGGATACCGCTCGCGCGCGTCGTGCGCCGGGCCGTCGGAATGCGGGTCTGCCATTGCGTCGTTTCAATCGCTGCCGCGGGTACTCCGTGCCGTCTGCCGCCGCTCCGCGACGACCTCAGACCGCACGATGATAGGGCCGCCGCTGTCGAAACGCAAAGATTCCCCGCGTTCCGTAGGACGGGTTTTCAACCCGTCCGTGTTGGGGCGCGCCCCTTGGTGGGTGTGTGTATCGCGGAAACAAGTGCGACCCCCATCGTGGAACCGGCGGCGCCTTTCCAGTTTCCACTTGCCTTTCTGAAATACACACCCTTGATTGTGTCGTGCGAGAATTCCTTGACGGACGGGTTGAAAACCCGCCCTACGGAAAAGCGATCACGCCTTGCGGACGACGATCCGGTTGCCGGCGACCGAGACGACCTCCACCGGCGTTTCGGCGGGAATGAACGGGCCGTCGCTGACCACGTCCAGCATCTTCCCGCCGACGACCGCCTTGCCCGCCGGACGCAGCGGCGAGAGCGATTCCCCTTGTTGGCCGATCAGGGCGGCGTTCTCGGAGACATATTCGGGCCGCAGCCGCGGGCCGAGATCGGCGTGCGTTTCGGCGTGCCCCATCGGGCTGAGGACCATGCGGTTCAAACCGGGAATGCGAGGCAGCAGCCGGCCCAGCGCCATCGCGACGGCGACCACCAGCACCACGGTCAGCGCCAGTTTGCCCAGCGTGTGGGCCATCAGGGTGAAGTCCTTGTTGGTCTCCAGGTTGCCGAACGTCTGGCTGGCGAGCACCAGCGACGAGACGATGAGAATGCCCCCCGTGACGCCGAACACGCCGAACCCGGGAATCAGGAAAATCTCGATCGCAATGCAGGCCAGCCCCATCACGAACAGAATCACTTCCAGCCAGCCGGCCGTCCCTCCCAGGAAGCGGCTCCAGAAGAACAGCGCGAAGCACAGCGCCGAGATGATGCCCAGGATTCCGGTCATCGTATTCAGTTCGAGGTAGATGCAGACGATGGCGATCAGAAACAGCAGCACCGTCACCCAGTCGGCGTTGAGCCAGAACACCAGCGCGTCGACCCACGTCCGCTCCAGCGCGACGAGCTTCAGGTCGGGGGGCAGGCCGAGGTTCGCCTTGAGCGTCCGCATCTGCTCATCTTCGGTCTTGCCTTCGATGACGCCGTCGGCCAGTTGCAGCTCGACCGCCCGTTTGCCGGTCAGCGTCAGCAGCTTGTCCTTCTCCGATTCGGGGACGACGGGGCCCTTGTCCCACTTGTCCTTCTGCGCCCGCCATTCCGCCTCGCTCATGTACCACACGCGGCCGGGGTCCTTCTTGTGGGTCACGCGATACACGACCAGGTCTTTGTTGGCCATCGCTTCCAGCAGCGCCGCGGGGCGTTTCTTCTTGTCGGCCAGGTCGCGCAGCGCCGCCTGCAGCGGCCCGAGGATTTTCTGTGGAGCATGCTCGAACTGCTGGTTTTCCTTGACTTCGATGGGACCGGCGTCGCCGATCAACGCTCCCGGACGAAGATAAACCTCATCGCAAGCCATCGAGATGATCGCCGCCCCGCTCAACGCCTGCCGGGGAATGTAGGCCACCGTGCGGACCTGCTCGGGGTTCAGGTCGGTGATGCGGTTCGCCAGCCGCAGCGTCGACGACAACAGACCGCCGGGGGACGTGATCTCGAAGATGATCATCGTCTTCCCCATCTGCTCGCAGCGGTCGATCTGGCGGATCAGAAACGACTCCAGCAGCGGGGTGATCGGCTCCTTGATGCGAATCAGCGCCACGTCTTTCTTGCGATTGGCGGCGGCCGCCGATTTGCTCAGCGCACGGGCCGGAACGCCGTACACCGCCGCCACTTCGTCCAGCGTCTTCGCGGTGCGCGGAATCAGAATGTCGTCGGCGTTGGCCTTGCTGCCGCTGAAGAGGCCCGTCTCGCCGGCGTCTTTGATTGTCACCGGGGCGTCGGGGATTTCGCGGTTGGCGGCCCGCAGCTTCCGCAGCTCTTCGTCGGTGACGATGTGCACCTCGGGCGTCCGCACGCCGTTTTTTGTGTTGATGACGGTCACCTTCTTGACGGCCGTCTGCGGGTCCATCATCCCCGCGGCCAGCGCCCAGTGCATCCGCGGATTGCGCCGCGACTTCAGCAGCCGCTGCACGAACGACTGCACTTCGTCGTCGGCCTTTTTGCCGTTCCCGATGTCCCCCAGCCGCGCGTCGGGATGCATCAGGATGTCGTGACAGGCGAGTGCCAGCAACGCGTTGTTGCCGGTGACTTCCTGATTGTCGGGAATCCACGCGACCGTCCGCACGCGGGCGTAATCGGGGGACGTCAACTGCCGGATGATCCCCCACGCCTGCCCGAACGTGCTCGGACCCTTGTGAATCTCGAATACCAGAATCGAATCGACGCCCGAGTCGACCGCCTTTGCCTGGCAGTCTTTGAGAACCGCCTTCAGGTCCCGCTCGAACATCGGGGTGGCCGCCCCCTGCAGGACGATCCGCTGGCCGTAGGGCTGCTGCTTCTTGTCGTCCGCGGCGCCGGCCGCCGGAGCGAATCCGCCGCCGACCGCGAGACACGCCAGCAACAGCCCGATCGCGGCTGCGTAAAACGGCCGATGGGGTCGTCGATCGTCCATATCTGACACCAGAATACGGGTTGCAAAGTAGGTCCGGACGGCCCGTCCGGACCTTGCCGCTTGCGGCTTAGCCGCCACGTTGGGCTAAGCCGCAAGCGTCGTCGCCGAAGCACTGTATTGTAGAACGTCGGCCCCCCGTTGGGGGATCAAAAATCGTTCCCTCGACGCGGATCGGAAAGCCGGATTATACCGGCCGCCGAAAACCACCGTCAAATTGCGCATCACGGGCTGATCCGTGGCGGACGCTGCCAGCGTCCGCGCGGATGCCGGCAGCATCCGCCACGGAATTCAGCCGCCGCGCCGCGCCTTCGACGCCTCCTTCGGATTGCCCACCGTCAGATACTTCCGAATCCGCGCCAGCGTCTTCGGGCCGATGCCTTTGACCCGCCGCAGGTCATCGACGCTGCGGAATGGCCCGTGGGCCTCGCGGTCGGCGACGATTCGTTCGGCCAGGGTTTCGCCGATGCCGTCGAGCTGCACCCATTCCACCCAGGTCGCCGTGTTGATGTCGATGCGATAGTCGAGCGACGCGGCATCGAGCCGCTCGAATTCCACCGGCCGCATTCCCCAACCGCTCAGCCGCGCCCAGTGCCAGATCATCAGCGACAGCGCCACCGCGGCGAGCAACGCGAGAACGAGATGGTCGGCACGGGTCAGCCCGAAAAACGACCGGGCCGGGGGAAGAGACTGCGTTGTCGCCGGCTTTGGAGCAGTGACGTCGTGCGGCGGAGCGTGTCCGTTCCCGTTGGTCGACTGCGGCCGGCGGTCCTCTTGACGCTCGCGGCGCGGTTCGACACCCGGCTCGGTTTCCACGCGCACAACGGTGGACGATTCGACCATCGCTCGGGCCGCTCGCGAACCGCGGTCAAGGAAGACGGAAGGAACTCAACGTCTTCGGCCAGCGTATCCAAATCGCGCCGCGGGAGCAAACCGGCGAGCCGGCTCGCCACGCGATCGTTCTACGGTTTCGCGGCGGTGCGCTCTTTCGGGAGATACAGCGTGAGGATGAACTTCGTCCCCGCGAGCGTCTTCCCGTCGTACAGCGGGTACTGGTACTGCACGCAGAAGGTCAGATCGTCCTTCGCGGCGACCGTCCCCTTGCGGAACTCGACCTGGAAGCCGAGCTTCTCCAACTCTTGTTTCGCGTCCTTGTAATGTTTGTTGCGCAGATTGGGAACGCTGCGGAACTCCGTGACCTTGTGCTGCCGCGGGTCGACGTAACGGGCCAGAACGACTTTCTGCCCCGGCTGAAACCGCGTGTAAGCCGCCGGGAACTGCGACTCGACGAGGCCGACTTCTTCCTTTTTGCTCGCCAGCCGGCCGTTGATGAACTCGACCTTCAACCCCAGCTTCGTGAGGCGATCCTGCGCGTTCTGCACGGTATGGCCGGCGACGCTGGGAAGCATGTCTTTGGGCAGGCCGCGCTTGGGGGCGGCGCCGCTCTGCGCCGTTCGGCCGGCCGGGTATTCGACCTTGTAGTCGCGGAGGTCGATGTTCCACCATTCGCGGCCGAAGATGTTCGGGAGGATCGTCTTCTTGTTGATGGTCATGTTCTTGAAGACGTAAACGGTTTCCCGGTTGCCGCCGGGATCGATCATCTGCACTGCTGACGGAAGAAAGTGATTCGTCTTGTCGAGTTCGACCTGGGCTTCGCGGTAATTCGCGGCGTCCGACTTCCAGCGGGGAAACACCTTCAGGCGAACTTGCGTTTTCGTATTCCACAATCGCCCCTCGCGGTCTTTCACGATCTCGAGGCGGTATCGGGCGAGAGCCTTCTGCGGTGGCATCCCAAGCAGGAACGGGAGCGGCCCATCCATGATGTTGCGGCCCTGGGCCTTGTCGGGAATGGGGTAGACGAACGCCTTCTTATTGGCGGGATCGATCTGGTAGATCTTCTTCCCGTTCGACAGCCACTTTTCTTCCCGATCGGCCTGCAGCGTGAACGGTTTGCCGCGTTTGTCCGTGCGTTCCGATTTCGCGCCGGCCGCGATCTTGGCGGGCTGGATGTCAATCCGGCCTTTGTCCGGGGCCTGATAGTAAAACCGCCCGACTGCCCGCTTTTCGATGTTGAATGTGAAGTCGTAGGTGTACTTCCAGTGATAGCCTTCCAGCCGTTCGATCTTTCTGGTGTTGCTGAACCATTCGTTGAGGACTTGCATGAGTTCGGCGGACACTTTGGGTTCCGCCGCCGGCGCTTTCCCCGCTCCGCCGACGCGAACCCGGCCCGGACTGGCTTTCCCTTGGGCAAACAGCAGGCCGGGCGGGAAAAGCGCGACGGGCAGACAGACCAGGAAAACGGCACAGCGCGAGAGCATCCTGCTCATGGGAGGCGAGATCCTTCTCGGGGCGGGAACGGCGGATCGATGGGTCAACTGGCGGCAGGTCCGATTCCGAAAGTCCTTGGAATCATTGAAGATACAAAGACACCGGCCGCGCGGGACGGGATTCTACCATTTTGATGCAGGCAGGACTAGGCGAATTGGACGCCGCTTGCGGCTCAGCCTGACGCGACGGCAAAGCCGCAAGCGGCCACCTGAGCTATCCGGTTACATCGGTCGAATCGATTGCGCGGTTTGAGGGAAATCAGCGATTCCCCGATGCCGGTTGCTTCGCCGCGCCACTTTCCGCCAGAAATCGCAGCTCGACGACGCGGATGTGCCCCTTCCGCTCGACCGTCAGTTTCGTGCCGTTTTTTGCCTCCGCCAGCCGGTCCCGGAATTCGTTGCTCGATCGGAGACGTTTGCCGTTGATCGCATAAATCCGGTCCCGCAATCGCAGGTCGGCCGCGTCGCCGGGGGAGCCGGGCAGCACTCGCCGCAGAACCATCACGCCCGGCTCGGCGGCGTCGTCACTCCACGAGATGCCGACCCGCCGCGCCTGGCCGTTGAGTCGGACGGTCAGCGAAAGCGGCGTTTCGCGGCCGGGCCGCATCACGGTGACGGGCACGGGATTGACCGCCGACATCACAAGCTGCCGGAAATGTGTCGAACTCCGGACCCGCGCTTTCGCGAAATGCTTGATGACGTCGCCCGTCCGTAACCCGGCGGCTGCCGCGGGGGAGCCGGCCGTTACGCTGGCGACTTGAATCGCGTCTTTCGCCGGCTTACCCGACGTTCCCTTCGGCGAATCCCACGAAAGGCCGAGCCGGGGTTGGGGGTCGGCCATCGGGGCGTACCAGGTTCTGCGTTGCGTCTCTCCTTCCAGAAAACACCGCCGGCGAAACGTCGGCAGCGCATCGGCGTTGGCCGCCGCGTGCGCCAGCCGGAACGTCAGCCGCGACATGGCCTGCATGCCGGTGACGTTCAGCTTGTTCGCGTCGTCGCTGGGCCTGTGGTAGTCGCCGTGCTTGCCCGTGTGCAGCATGACGGCGGGGACCCGTGCGTGGATGAACGGGTAATGGTCGCTCTCTTCCGGAATGGCCCATTGGAAATCGAATCGCAGCCCCGGTTCGAGGTTGTGCTCGCTGACGAACCGCCGGAACCCCGACCCCGAGCGAATGCCGTGCACCTCGATGTGCCTCTTCCGCAGGCGACCGACCATGTCCATGTTGAGCATCAGCCCGGTCTGTTTCAGCGGAATCGTGGGCTGCCGCACCCAGTGTTTCGAGCCGAGCAGCCCTTTTTCCTCGGCGTCCCAGAACACGAACAGCAGCGACCGCTTCGGGCGTTCGTCCATGCCGGCGAAGGCGGCGACGATCTGCAGCAGCGCCGCCGTGCCGCTGGCGTTGTCGTCGGCCCCGTTGTGGATGTAGCCGATAGGCCCATTGCTGTTTTCCTGCGTGCCGTAGCCCACGTGGTCGTAATGGGCGGACACCAGGACGTATTCGTTCTTCAGCTTCGCGTCGGCGCCCGGCAGGACGGCGAGGATGTTGCTGTAGCCGTTGCCGAACGCCTGATAGAACGACTTCCGGTCGCCGGCTGGCCGCAGGGTCTTGTGCTTCTGCAACTGCGTGACAATGTACGCCCCGGCCGCCTTCCCGCCCCGCGAGCCGGCTTCGCGGCCCTCGAAGAAATCGGCGGCGAGCACGCCGGCGTGGTTCTTGAGGCCCTTCGCGGTGATGGACTTCAGCGCCGCCGACAACGCCTTGGTGTCGGCCGCCAGCACTCCGCGACCCGACAAGCAGGCGAACACAACGGCCGCCAGCAGCAGCGGCCGACACCGGAATCGCAGCATTTTCGACTCTCCCGATTCCATGTGCAGAGTTGGCGAATTCGCGAGGCAGAGTGGAAGATAGCCGATGGCACGAAGACGGCGGAAGAGGAATTCGCCGCTGGAGTTCACGCTTCAGCTTGTGCCGTTGCGCAGAAAATGGCCTCAGTTCACCCAGCGCGGCGTAGCCGCAACGAAACCTTGAAACACGCCATTTTTCACCCCCCAATTTATAACCCGCCTCTTGCTGATCCTGGTCAAGGTCGGGTTATAAATTGGAGGGTGAAAAATCTCCTCTCTTTCCAGAGTGATCCAGGAGGGAGCGCAACGAGTACTGAGGGGGGGCCTTTTCGCCGAAACTCTCTGAGATTCTTCTGACATCGATTCCCGTGTCAGCCCGTTTGAGACCGCTCGCATTCAGCGAGATTTGCGCACGGTGCGAAAACTTTGATCGTTTGCAATACAACGGGCAGCCTGAAGGCTGAACTCCAACGATGGCTTGCGAAGCGCGGGGAACTCGACCAGCACCTTCAGCGCCCCGTCGCGGCGTTCGCAGAACAACTCGTAGGCGGCCTGGATGTCCGCCAGCGGGAAGCGATGCGTCAGAATCGGCCGCACGTCGATCCGCCCTTCGCCGATCCACTGCATCGCCAGCGGGAATTCGCGGCGGAAATCGGGGTTCACGCTGGTGTGCACCGTCGCGTTCTTGAAGAACAGGTCCCGCCAGCGCACCCCGTCGATCGTTTCAGGGGGCACGCCAAACGCGAGGATGCGGCCGTTTTCCGCGACGAGGTCGAAGCACAGGTTCAACGCAATGTCCTGATGCCCGACCGCTTCAATGACGATTTCCGGCAGTTCGCCGTGCAGGATGTCGCGGACGGCTTCCACGGGGTCGCAATTCGCGTTGCAGACGGTGTGCGTGGCCCCCATTTTCGGGCTGACCTTGAGGCGGTCTTCCAGCAGGTCGATGGCGATGATCCGCCGCGCGCCTTTGTTCCGCAGCGCGGCGCAGAACAACTGCCCCATCGGCCCGGCCCCGACGACGGCCACGTTGGCGTCCAGCAGGTTCGGCAGCTTTTTCAGCGCGAACAGGGCCGTGCCCAAAGGCTGGGCCATCAGCGCCTGCTCTTCCGGCACGCGGGTGTCGACGGCGATCGCCCGCTCTTCCGAGGTCGCGAACCGCTCGAAGAACCCTTCCTGATTGATCGGCACCGCCAGCACTCGTTCCCCCGGCTTCCAACGCTTGCCGTTGGTGGCGACGACCGTCCCGATCATCTCATGCAGCGAATGCCCGACCTTCACGGGCCATTCGCCGTTCATCGTGAAGAACGGCAGGTCCGACCCGCAGAGGCACGTGATCTCCGGCTGAAAGATGATCTCGCCGGGACGGTCGGCGAAAAGCTGCGGCTCGGGGAGTTCGATGAGGTCGATTCGGCGGGGGGTGGTGATGGAGGCGGCGAGCATGGAGGGTGGCGGACAGAGGGTTGAAATGGGAACGAATTGACGACAGATTGGATACGAATTCAAGCGGAGTTGCAATCGGTGGTGTGCCCGTGGCGGACGCTGCCAGCGTCCGCTGGGGACGTGTCGACGTCGATCCAGAACATCAAATCCACCGATCAATCCGCGGACGCTGGCAGCGTCCGCCACGGGCAAGGGACTCGATTTCGCGAAAGGACCAGTCGATGCCGATCGACGAGGAATTGACCCGGGGCGATCTTCCGCACTGGTACGTGCCGGGGCACGCGCATTTCGTCACCTACCGGCTCGGCAACTCGATTCCGCCTTCTCGACTCCGATTATGGCGAGAACGCCGAGATGCAGTGCTGGAGGGACGATCGGCGGACTTTGAAACGCGCGTATCGGCACACAAGAAGTTCTTCGCAGCGTATGACAGCTTTCTCGACAGGCATCCCAACGAGCGCTGGCTGGCAGAACCGGCGATCGCCGAGGTGATACGCGAAAACCTTTATCATCACCACGGTTCGCTTTATGAACTGATCGCCTGGTGTGTGATGCCGAACCACGTTCACGTTGTGCTGCAGCCGTTTCACACCGTGGCGGACGCTGCCAGCGTCCGCGAGTTGGCAGCCGAGGACCCGAAGTCGAGTTG
>Ga0268386_10004563_pt1 | contig 10212 bp, 11 predicted proteins | sample RVTome_15_FD_200260 | JGI IMG/M metagenome (GOLD analysis project Ga0268386, IMG submission 200260) | Soil microbial communities from uranium-contaminated site in the Upper Colorado River Basin, Wyoming, United States - RVT150D86... ... | reverse complement strand
CGTGTAAATCCGCGTCGAGACGCAGGGCTCTCCGGATCTGCCGCCCCGCCCCAACCTCGTCGCCGAGGCGATGAAGCGCGTAGCCGAGCGACGCAGCGGCGTCCGCATTGTCCGGCCGGCTCGCGGCGGCCTTCGCGAAGACATCCCGACACTCGCCGTACATCGCCGCGCGATAGAGCGCGCGTCCCATCGTCAGCATGAGCTCGATGTCGTCGTCGTAGCCCATCGACGCGACCTGCCGGAAGAGCCGGACCGCCTCCTGCTTCTCCCCGAACCGGAGCAGGGCCTCACCAAGGCCCACGAGCGCATCCTCGTGGCCGGGGTCGAGCGCGACCGCCCGCTCGAACGTGTGGCGCGCCCATGCATACTCCTCCCGCGCGAGCCGGGCGTAGCCCAGACCCACGTAGAGCTCGACCGCGTTCGGATACAGCGCGAGGCCCTCTTTGAGCATCTCGAGGGCCCCGTCGTAGTCACCGTCGTTGTAGAGCTTGTGTGCCTGCTCGTCGTATTCCTCTGAACTGAGGAACCCTTCGGGCATGTAGGGAGCTCCTCGCCGACCGCCTCGGGGTCAGCAGGTCGCTGAAAGGGAGGGGAGCGGATGCGTGTGCCAGCTTTTCAGGATGGCTCTCACAAGCTAATCAGGGGTCGGGGGCCGTACCACCCTGAAAAGGGACGTCTTTGCCGGTCTACCGGAACGCCCGATCAGGCCTTGGCGTAGGCCACGCCACAGTTCGTGCAGACGAAGTCCCGCCCGGCACGGGCCAGGCGCGTGCCCGGTCCGTGACGGGGACAGTCCGGGTCGTCACCCGCGTCGAGGGCCTCCTTGACCTTCTTGCGCTCGGTCCGGGTCGCCTTCGGGATCGCGACCTCGTACCGCATAGAGGTCGCGCTGCATTCGAAGATCGCCATCGCTCCGTCGTCGGTGGGTCGCACGCCGAGCAGCATGAGAAACCCGCCGTTCGGCGACTCGATCTGCTGCCCGGCGTAATAGTGCTTCAAGAGCCGCTTCTCGTTGTCCACGCGCAGAGCGTCGACCACAACACCCCCCTCTTTGGTTCGCATGAGATCGCCCCCACGCCGTGGCTACCGCTGTGGTTCGAACAAGTACGCCGAGTCCTCGAGTCGCGTGTTGCCGCCCACGCTTACGGCGAAGCGGGTCCCCGCGTAGATCGCCGCACCGCCGTAGTCACCGTTCTTGTTGACCGCGTAGTAGTTGACGTTGAAAAAGGGCCGGCCGTCGTCGCCGAGGAGCCGGCTCTCGACGGTCACGTGGACGATCCGGCGGAGCGCCTCCAGGCAGGCATCGGTCGGCGGCATGCCGTTGCGCATGAGCTCGACGATCGTGTGGCTCCCGCACGTCTTCATGACGGCCTCGCCCCGGCCGGTCGAGCCGGCCGCCCCCACATCGTTGTCGCAGTACTGGCCGGCCCCGATGATCGGCGAATCGCCGACCCTGCCCGGGATCTTGTAGGCCAGCCCCGACGTGGTCGTGACCGACGAGAGATCGCCGTTGCGGTCGACCACGTCACAGTTGATGGTCCCCTGGGGCCGGTATCCGTCGTGCGAGTCGAGCAGCCCGTCGCCAAAGTCGTCGGCTCCGCGGAAGCGACCGATCGGCTCACCCGACTCCTCGGGCGTGAGGTAATCGTCGGAATCGGAGAGGCGAGCGCGCCATTCGATCCAGCGCCGTCGGGTCTCCTCGGTCAGCATGTCCTCGATCGGATGGCCCATCGACACCGCGAAGTCCTGCGCCCCCTGTCCCACCAGGAGGTGATGGTCCGTGTAGCGCATGACGTCGAGGGCCACCAACGAGGGGCGCTTGATCCCCTCGAGCGCGGCAACCGCTCCGGCGCCGCGCGTTGGACCGTGCATGAGCGACGAGTCGAGTTGGACGATGCCGTGCTCGTTCGGCAGCCCGCCGTACCCGACCGAAGTGTCGGCCGGGTCCTCCTCCACGAGGTTCACCCCTCGCACGATGGCGTCGATGGTCGACGCTCCTCCGGCGAGCTCCTCGATGGCGAGCGCGACGGCCTCGATGCCGTTCGCCGAGGCCACGCACGTGGGGGTGACCCGCTTTCGGGCCACGTAGGGTGCGGCCCGCAGGGGCCGCGCGAGCGTGCCGAGTGCCGCACCAGCCCCTACCCCGGCCGATGCCCGGATGAAGTCGCGCCTCGTGGTCATTCGGCCCCCCGCCGACAAACCGCCAAAAAAAAGTGGCGCAAGTATATGGGAGGCCCTGGACTTCCGCTACCCGAGCGCTCGTGGCCCGCCACGGGCTACGGAAGCCTTCTTCCTACGAAGAAGCGGAGCGGAGGCGCCGACGTGGGCCCCGCTCCGCCTGGTTACCGCGATGTGTCCGTGCGCTGCCGTCAGGCGACGGACGCATCCTCCATCTTCGACGCGTTCTCCGCGCCGTGCGCGATGGCCGGCTTGCAAAACCGGATGCCGATCTCGTGCAGGTCGCGGAGGTCGCCGTCCGTGAGGTCGGGATACCGCTCGGCTATGTATTCGATCGTCTCGTCCATCCAGTGGCGCTGATCTTCTGCCTCCGCGTGCAGGACACCGCAGCGGTGGACGTGACTGAAGAGCTCGTCACGGGCTCGGTCGAGGAGCTTTTCCTTGGACAAGGTGCCGGACAAAACCACCCTCCATTTGTCGGTTCGTCGAGCGCGCCTTCAGCGCGCCGGGTCATGGTCTTAGCTTCAGCCGTATAACGTAACGGCGATTCGCCGCCGGACAAACTGGTAAACCCGGCCGTCGCGGGCGCGCAACTCGCGCTGGAGCGGACGGCCGGTCCGCCACGGAACACGACTCGACCAGGAGAGGATCTTGAGAGGCGAATCCGCCCCCGACGCCGTGGAGCTCGAGGTCTTTCGACACCTCTTCACGGCGCTGGCCGAGGAGATGGGCGCCGCGCTCAAGCGCGCGTCGTTCTCCCCGAACATCAAGGAACGGCGCGACTATTCCTGCGCGCTCTTCAACGCCGAGGGCGCGGCCGTCGCGCTGGGCGATCACATGCCCGTCCACCTCGGCGCGATGCCCATGAGCGTCGAGTGCGCGCTCGCGGAGCTCGGCGAGCTGGGGCCGGGCGACGTCGTCTGCGTCAACGACCCCTTCAGGGGCGGGACGCACCTGCCCGACATCACCCTCATCTCTTCGGTGCGCGACGGCGACGGGAGGCGCCTCGGTTACGTCGCGTCGAGGGCGCATCACAGCGACGTCGGCGGATCCACACCGGGCTCGATGCCGCTGGCGCGCGAGATCTTCGAGGAGGGGATCCGCATTCCGCCCGTACGCCTCTACAGGGACGGCGAGCGAAACGAGGACCTCTGGAGGATGATCCTTGCCAACGTGCGCACGCCCGAGGAGCGGGCCGGCGACCTCGATGCACAGCTCGCGGCCCTGCACACCGGGGCCGGGCGTCTGCTCGAGATCGCCGCGCGCCGGGGGACCGCGAAGACGCTCGCGGCGATGGACTCGCTCATCGCGTACGCCGATCGCCTCGTCACCGCCGGTCTATCGATGATCCCCGACGGGCGTTACGAGGGCGTCGACGCGATCGAGGACGACGGCTTCGGATCGGGGCCCGTGCCCATCCGCGCCACGCTGACGCTCGTGGGGTCGGCCCTGACGATCGACTTCGAGGGCACGTCGCCACAGGTGCCCGGCGGCGTGAACGCCGTAGCCGCGATCACCGCGTCGGCCACGAGATACGTGGTCCGCTGCGTGGTGGAGGCCCTTCTCGGCGAGCCGCTTCCCGCCGGAGGAGGATCGATGAGCTCGGTCGAGCTCGTGCTACCCTCTGGCAGTGTGGTCGACGCGAAGCCACCGGCCTCGGTCGCGGCGGGCAACGTCGAGACGAGCCAGCGCATCACGGACGTGTTGATCCGCGCCTTCGCGGTGGCCCTGCCGGACCTGATGCCGGCGCTCTCGCAGGGGACCATGAACAACATGACCGTCGGCGGCGTCGACCCCGGGACCGGCGAGCCGTTCGCCTATTACGAGACCGTCGGCGGCGGGATGGGGGCGGGTCCCGGGGCGGACGGGCTCAGCGGCGTGCACGTCCACATGTCCAACTCGCTCAACACCCCTGTCGAGGCGCTCGAGCACGCCTACCCGTTCCGCGTCGTGCGGTACGAGATTCGGCGCGGCTCCGGAGGAACGGGCCTTCATCGCGGAGGTGACGGCCTGCGACGCGATCTGCAGATCCTCGCGCCTGCGCGGGTCGCGCTCCTGTCCGAGCGCAGGACCGTCGGGCCGGCCGGCGCCCGCGGCGGCGCCGACGGTGCCAGGGGTGAGAACGTCCTCGTCCGCGCGGGGGTAGAGGAGCCCCTTCCCGGCAAGGCGACGTTCGACGTCCTACCGGGCGACATCGTCAGCATCCGGTCGCCCGGCGGTGGTGGGTGGGGCGAGCCGCGCTAGGGAACCTCCCCCGGAACCCGGTGCGCCGCCGGCCCTGGCGCCTCGGAACTCGAGCCCCCCGACAACCCGACCGACACCGAAATGATTCTACGCTTCTCCGCCGTCTGCGACGATGCTCGTCCGACTCCCGACGGTAAGGTCGATTTGCACGGCGTCTACCACGACCTGTCCGCACCGGCTTTTCCGGCCCAGCAGGAACGACTCGTCGTGGTGCTCGTCATCGAGTGGGCGCGCGACGACCACGGGCGGTACCTCTTCAAGGCCGACCTCGAGGACGACGACGGCAACGTCTCGGTCACGGTGGAAGGCGAGACGGAGGTCCACAGGGCTACGCCCGGTCAGCCCCCGGCGCGCAGCCAGCTCATCATGCCGCTCGAGGGCGTCATCTTTCCCCGCGCCGGCCAATACACCTTCCGGGTGACGGTGAAGGGGCAAGTCCTCGATGGGCCCGGGGTCTACCTGATGGAGGTCCCCGACGGCGGGTCGCACGCATGACGCGCGCGCGGGCGTGACCCGAGCCTCCCCGATGCCGGTTGGCTATGCTCGTCGCGAGCGCGACCAGGCGGAGGGCCTGGCGCTCGCGGCCGCGGCGGACTGGCTCGAGGATGCGCTCGACACGGCCGGCACGCTGGAGGCCTGGGCCCGGGTCGCTGGCCTCGTCCCGGACGACTTCTCGGATTCCGTTTCCGACCCCGACCCCGACCCCGACTCCGACTCCGACTCCGCCGACTCGGACCCGGCCGCCGATGCGGCCACGCACTCGCGAACAACCCGCGGCCGCGGCGAGCTCCATGTCGTCCGAGCCGCGGTCGTCGGACCCGACCGGCGCGAGCGATGGGCCGTGCGGCACTATCGCCGGGGCGGCGCCGTCGCGTCGTATCTGGGCGACCGCTACCTGGCGGTCGGAGCCACCCGGCCGGAGGTGGAGATCCGGGCGAGCGTCGAGGCACGCGCCCACGGGGTTCGTACGCCCGCGGTCGTGGCCGGTGCCTGGTACCGTGCGGGACCCTTCTATCGGGCGGATCTCGTGACCGAGCTGGTCCCCGGCGCGACGACCCTCGCCGACGCGCTGTTCTCGGCGCCGCGCGGCGCGGCCGCCGAGCGATCCCTCGCCGCTGCCGGACGCCTGGCCCGGGAGCTGGGCGAGGCGGGCATCGGACACGCCGACCTCAACGCGAGGAACGTCCTCGAGGGCACCGACTCGCCCGCGGCAGGCCCATGGGTCATCGACCTCGATCGGGCGACCGTCCAGGGCCGCACGGGGATCGAGGCCGCGCGGCCGATGCTGGCCCGGCTCGAGCGCTCTCTCCGCAAATTCGGCGCGACATCGGGGCGCCCGCTCTCCGGCGCGGAATGGGCGGCTCTGCGAGCCGGGTTCGAGGAGGGGGCGTGACGGAGCGAGCGAACGGAGGCCCGACGCCGGCGGCACCGAGGGTGGAACCCGCCGTCTCCGGTTGGACCGGACCGCCACCCGCCGAGATCTGCCTCGTCATGCTCTCGGCGATCGGCGACGCCGTGCACGTGCTGCCCGTCGCCAACGCGCTCAAGCGCGCGTGGCCCGAGTCGCGCATCACCTGGATCATCCAACCGGTGCCTCACACGCTCGTGAAGGGCCATGCGGCGATCGACGACTTCATCGTCTTTCATCGACGGCGTGGGTTACAGGCGCTCGCGGCCTACCGGGAGCTCATGGACCGACTACGCGATCGCCGGTTCGACCTGCTGATCGGCCTTCAGGTGTACTTCAAGGCCGGCCTCATCACCGGGCTCGCGCCGGCCCGGATCAAGCTCGGCTTCGATCGGGCGCGCGCCCGCGACGGGCAGTGGCTCTTCACCAACCGGCGCATCCCGCCCCACCCTCCCCAGCACGTCCAGGATCAGTACCTCGAGTTCCTTACCTATCTCGGTGTCGACCCCGAGCCGGTGGTGTGGGACCTCCGCTTCACGGAGGAGGAACGGGTGTCCCAGCGGGAGTTCTTCGACTCGCTCGGCGCTCCCGCGTGCGCCTTCGTCGTGGGAACGAGCAAGCCCGAAAAGAACTGGACGCCCGAAGGGTACGCGGCCGTGATGACGGAGGTCGAGCGCACGCACGGCCTGCGCCCCGTCATCGTGGGCGGCCCCTCCGCGATCGAGCGCGGCCTGGCCGATCGGATCCTGGCGACCACCGGCGCGCGGGTCGCCGACGCGCTCGGCGACGATCTGCGTCGCCTCGCCTGGCTGCTGGACGGGAGCGCGCTGGTCGTGTCACCCGACACCGGCCCGCTCCACATGGCACGGGCGCTCGGCACGCCGTGCGTCAGCCTCTTCGGGTACACCAACCCGAAGCGCTACGCACCCTACCGCGCCTTCGAGGATCTCGTGGTCGACGGATACGCCGAGTATCCGGGTGAGGACTATCCGAGCACTCATGAATACCGGGACGGGATGAGACGGATCACCGTGGACCGGGTGTTGCAGAAGGTGGCCCGTGCGATGACGCGCCATGTGGGTCCCGCTCCGGGAGGGACTGGTGGACGTACGGTCGCCCGCGCGGACGAGTCGGACGAGGGGCGCTCATGATCGACGCCTGGCGCTCATGATCGACGAGGGGCACTCATGATCGACGCGTGGCAACAGATCACCGCGGTCGGGCCCGCGGCCCTGAGGGAGGCGGCGCTGGAGCTGCATTGGGCCGCCCAGCTCGTCGCGGCGGCCGGCCAGACCTTCGTCGAGGAACGCGCCGACGACAGTCACCGTTCCATGCAGTGGCACCCCGGGAAGCGTGCGCTCGTCGGGGTGCCCTTCGCCGGCGTCTACCCATTCCGGGTCGGCGTGCGGCCCGAAGACCTGACCGCGGTGCTGCTCGACGCCAGCGACGGCACGCTCGGCGCGCTGCCCCTGGGGGGTGTCACGCTGGACGCCGCCCACGAGTGGCTGGCGCTCGGCCTGGCGACCTATCTCGGGAGCGCGCCCCCCGAGATCCGCAGGCCCGAATACGACATGCCCGCTCACATCGTCGGCGAGGGTGGCCGCTTCGCGCAGGGCCGAGACGCGGAGCGCCGCGCGGTCGCGAGGCTCTACGGGACCGCGTCGTCGCTCCTCGAGGACCTCGCATCGAGCAGGAACGACGCGTCCACCCCCATCTGCTGGCCACATCACTTCGACATCGCGACCCTGATCACGGTCGACTCGGAACACGAGGGCGACGCGACTCGGACGATCGGCGTCGGCATGGCGCCGATGGGAGGCGGTTTCGAGAGCTGGTACTGGTACGTCACGCCGTGGCCGTATCCCGACGCGGCGGCGCTCCCGCCGCTCCCGGGTCCGGGCGCATGGCATACCGAGGGATGGACCGGCGCTGTGCTTTCCTCGGAGATGGTCACCTCGACGCGGGAGGCGTTTCGCGATCCGATGGTGCGCAAGTTCCTCGACGTCGCGGTCGAGTCGGCGAGGGCGGTCCTCGGCCCCTAGGAGGCCGTCACGCCGCCCAGAGCGCCTTCGCCAACAGGAAGCCGAACGCGGCGACCGCGCCCAAGGCGGCCTCGTACTCGCGATTACGGCGGTAACGCGCCCACTGAAACCCGTCCGTTCCTTCCTCGCCCGGGCGATAGGGCGTGGCGCGGGGCAGGAAGGCGGGGACGTTGGCCGCGTACTCCCGGTAGTGGTCGCCGAACACGTCGGTGAGGAGTCGCTTCTCGTGGGCCATCGTACGGGAGTACACGGCACCGTAGAAGAGCAGGAAGGCCGCCGGCCAGATCCAGTGCCCGCCCGCCACCGCGACGCCCACACCGATGAGGAAGCTTCCCACGTAGAGCGGGTTCCGGGTGAACGCGTACGGTCCGGACGTCGTCAGCTCGCGGTCCTTGTGGATCGTTCCGGCCGACCATCCCCGGATCCACAGGCCCGGCGCGGCGAGCGCCACCCCGAGGGCCACAGCCGCAACCGTGGGTCGGGAGAGGATCAGGAACGGCACGACGAGGAGCCACACCGCCCGCAGGCGGAGCTTGCGCAGGTTCACGGTCGGGACCCGTCCGGCGGGTGCGGAAGCCTGCCCAACCACCAGACGGCAGTCGTTCTCACGGCGGCGGCGGGATCGCCCGGCGGAACCCGTCGTTCGGACCGACGCGCGTGCGCGGTCAGTGGCCCGACCCGCCCTCCTGGATCCTCACCTGACGGGCCTCGAGCGCCCGCGCCCGTGACTCCGGATTCAGGGGGAAGCCCTCCTGGATCGTTTGCAGCGAGAGCGTGAGCGATCCCGGGAACTTGGGGATGTTGGACTTCATGTATACCAGCAGCCGGCGCTCGTCGTCGGTGAAATGGAGCTCGGCGTTGCCGCCCTCGCTGAACAGACCGCTGGTGTTGATGATGGGGCGGACGACGATCGTGTTGTGCATCTCCCCGTCGACCTCACGCCGGTCCTTGCGCAGGACCTCGATCACCACCGGATTGCCGTCATCCTTGAAGTATCGAGAGATGGTGTAGGACTTGCCGACCTCGAGTGACATCGCCCGGATGAAGTAGATGAAGGCGATCTCGTCCATCGGCAGCGCCGAGCCGAGCGGCCCCGACTCCTCGACGTCCTGCCGCTCCCAGGTCATGCGTTCCGGGTAGAACTCGTAATGGCGACGGGCCTCGTACCCCACCTGGTCGACGTCGCGGATGTAGCGCCAGCTCTGGAAGGTCGAGACGTCCATCCACGACAGGTATTCGTCGTCGACGCGCAGCGGGCCGATGCCGCCGCTAATCCCCATCGTGACCCGATAGCTCGGGTTGTCCCGGATGTCCTCGGTGCCGAGCACGGACATGTAGCCGTAGCCGGCGTTCATGATCCCGACCTTGACCTTGTAGACGAGGTGCTCGCCGGGACCGAACGGCGCGGGTGACGCGAGGGGGTCGACGGGCACCATCTCGGCCGTCCAGGTCGAGGAGTCGATCTCGGGATCCTGCGCCAGGGCGGGCGTGGAGACCGCTACGAGGAGCGTCAGGCCGGCCGCGGCCGCGCGTGCGCCCTTCCGGCCACCCCTCACGCGGCCTCCGGGCCGCGCGGAGTCCATAGCGGGCCGGGTAGCCGTGCCAGCGAGAGGACCGTGCGGAGCGGACGGAAGCGTGAGGGTCGCACCTGCAGATCGTAGCGGAGGGAGAGCGGTGCCTCGCCGATCTTGCGCGCATGCGGCGCCAGGCGGGCAAGCAACTCGACGTTGGCGGCCCACCCGTCGGAACGGATCAACGGCTCCTCCACCGGACGGTCCCGCAGCACCTTCTTCAGGACGATCACCCGATAGGCACGGAGGCCGGCGAACGGATCCGACACCGGGGCCCCGTTGGTGATTCGCCGCAGAAACGTCCGCGTCGCCCAGCGCGCCACGCGCATTCCGGTGTCCCGCGGACGGCTCTCCTCCGCCGGGGCCCCCGCCACGATGTCGGCGCCACCCTCGATGACCTTCACCAGCGAGACGATGTCCGCGGGCGACTCCGTGAAGTCCCCCTGGATGACGACCGCGCAATCCCGCTTGGCGTACGGCGCCTCGTCGACGACCCAGCGCAGGAGCTTCTCGACCGACCGCCCGTATCCGATGCGCTCGTCCGAGCGCAGGATCGTGAGCGGCAGCGAGCGGCGATACCGCTGGAGCACCTCGGGCGTGTCGTCGTCGGAGGCGTCGTCGTGCACCACGAGGCGATAGTCACGGCCGAACGCCCCCAGTACGTTCCGCGTCTTCCACAGAAGAACGCCGATCGTGGTCGCCTCGTTGTGCGTGGGTACGCAGACGTAGATCACGGTTGCTCCTCGCGGAGGCAAGTCGAGGTCGGCCC
>Ga0268386_10004562_pt1 | contig 10213 bp, 5 predicted proteins | sample RVTome_15_FD_200260 | JGI IMG/M metagenome (GOLD analysis project Ga0268386, IMG submission 200260) | Soil microbial communities from uranium-contaminated site in the Upper Colorado River Basin, Wyoming, United States - RVT150D86... ... | reverse complement strand
CGCCGCCTCGAACGACACGCGTCCGGGAAGGGCGACAAGGGTGTCGAGCTGGGCCACCGCGCCGGTCGTGTCCCCCGCCTCCAGCAGGCGCTCGGCCAGCTCCCTGCGCGTCCATGCTGCCCGCGGATCGAGCCGGACCGCCTCGCGCGCCGAGTCCACGCCCTCGTCGAACCGGCCGGCCCTGCTCAGGAGATCGGCCCGGGACGCGCGCGTCGGCACATCGTCGGGCGTGAGCTCGACCGCACGCTCGGCCTGGGCAAGTGCCGCCTCCGTCTGGCCGGCATGCATCAGGAACCACGCGAGGTTCTCGTTGGCCCATATGGACCCCGTATCCCGCTGGAGAGCCTGACGCATGACCTCGAGCGCTTCTTCTGTACGACCCGTGTAGTGGAGGCCGTAGGCCAGTCCGGTGAGCGCCGGCTCGAAGTCGGGGTGCAGTTCGACGGTCCGTGACGCCTGGGCCATCGCCTCGCTCACCCTTCCGGCGTAGCCCAGAGCCATTGCCAGTGAATTGCCGATGTCGGGCGCGAGTGGATCCAGGTCGTGAGCGCGGCGGAGGTGGTCCACGGCGCGGTCCTCGTAGCCGAGATCGAGATACAGGCTTCCGAGCGCAGAGTGCGCGGCCGAGTGGCTCGGATTCAGTCCCAGGGCCCGCTCCAGGCCCTCGCGCGCCGCTATCAGGTTTCCTCGCCTCCAGTCGACCATCGCGCGCGCCGCAAGGGCGTCCGCCAGGCGCGGATCGAGCCGGAGTGCCCGATCGGCCGCGGCGGCGGCGGCCGGCAGCGTCCGCGCCTCGGGCGCGTAGCCGTAGTCGCTCAAGCGCAGGTGCGCGTGGGCGAGGGCCGCGTGTGCCGGGGCGAAGTTCGGGTCCCGCTCCGCCGCCCGCTCCAGCAGCTCGATTGCCTGCTCGACGTCGTCACGGGAGCCCCGCGCCCACAGGTGCCGGCCGCGCGTGTAGAGCTTGAACGCCTCGACGTCCTCGGTCGGCCGCTCCGCGATCTGCGCCTCGACCTCGGGCGACAGGGTCGCCTGAAGCGCTCCCGCGATCCGGCGTGTGAGGTCGTCGCGGATGGCGAACAGGTTGTCCAGCGTCATCGTCTCGTCGTACGTGTTCGCCCACAGGTGCCGATCGGTTTCCGCGTCGATGAGCTGCACGTTGACCCGGATCCGGTCCCCCACCCGGTCGACGGAACCTTCGACGATGAAGCTCACGCCGAGGCGCTCGGCGATCTCTCTGAGGTTGCGGCTCGCATCGCGGAACTCCTCGACCGATGTGCGGGACGTGACCCGCAGCTCTGGAATCCGCGAGAGCTGCGTCAGCAGGTCCTCGTGCATCCCGTCGGCGAAGATCACCACCTCGTCCCCGCTCGCGCCGTCGCCGGCCACCCGCGTCGCGAGCGGAAGCACCGCGATCGACCGACCCCCCGCGCCGCTCGCCTCGGCCGACACCTTGGGCCCGCCTCCGCCCGTCAGCATCCACACGGCGGCCACGACGCCCCAGAGCGCGGACGCGCCCACGCCGCCGAGCACGGCGTTCCTCCAGGTGAACAGCGAGCGGGCCGTCTCCGCGACTTCGGACTCGCCGGGCTCCGGACGCCGGCCCGGTCCGTGGAAGTACGCGGTGAGCGTCACGATCGGCAGCCCGACGATCAGCAGCACGAGGGCGAGGGTGAAGCCCCAGGCCGGCAGACCGACGTTGTCGGCCAGGACGTCGACGACCTGGAGCACGAGCCACGAGCCGGCGGCATACAGGCCCAGCGCCTGCCAGACGGTTTTCTTGAAGATTTCCACTCGGCCTCTCGTCCCGCTCGCTGGTCGACGACGCGTGCGGCCCCGGCGGGGCCGCCCCGGGTCGTCGCCACAGTATAGCGAACGCTACCTGTCGAAGCAGTGGCGGTGCGGCTTCAGTGTTTGGACACAACGCCGGTGGGACGTTGCTACCGTATCTCGAAACCCTAGACAAGAAAAACAGTGAAAATGTTCTCTTAGCTCGCGGAGCACTGTGCAAAGGGCGCCTTCCGAGAAGGCGTGTGTGTTCGAGCGCTGGAACGATCGCGCGGCCCGGCGGCCCTGGACCTGGCGCCGGATCCACTCCATCGAGATCTGAATCCGGGCTTGCCGAGGGTCGTCTCAGTCCCGAGATTTGCTCCATGAATCGCCACCTTGCGGCAACCCTGCTGGCCACGCTGGTCGCAGTCAGTACCTGCTCCGATGCCACCGAGCCCGACCTCCCGTTGGAGCCCTGGCCGCCTTCTCCGGGCACCGACGAGATCGCCTCGCTGCAGCTGTCGAGTATCGGTCTCCTTCAGGTCCACGAGTGGCGGCTCCTGAACGTCACGGCGTTCGACGCCAGCGGCCGGCAGGTGGAGATGCCCTGGCTTCCGGTCTTCTCTTCGAGCGACACGATGGTGGCGACCATCTCGCCGGAAGGCGTCGTCCGCGCGGTCGGGGTCGGTTCCTCGACGATCAGGGCGAAGCTCGGCGACGCGACGGCGGAGGCAGGCGTCTCGGGGTGGGCGAGAATGGGGGTCGAAACAGTACCGGCATTCGGCTGGAGCAAATGGAGCGGACGGGCTCCCTCGGCCGGCCTGGTCCACCTGGCCATCGGGGACACCCTGCAGCTGACGGCGACGTTCATCGATGTAGACGGAGTTCCCCTCGGCCCGGCATCCTCCGTCGAGTGGATATCCAGCCAGCCGGACCTCGTCTCGGTCGACGCGAGCGGGCGCGTCACCACGGAGGCGCCCGGGCCCGTGACCATCACGGCTTCGACGGCCGAGACCGAAGCCTCGATGCTCGTCGACGTGCTCGACATCGTCGCGGGGCTTCCGGTCACCGTGCGATTCGCGCACACGGCACAGGGGATCGCATCGGTGCGGTTCACGCCGAGTGAGGGCGATCCGGTCGTCCTGGCGTTCGGAGAATCGCTGGAACGAACCGTCACCTCGGGCATCTACATCGTCACGACGTCCGGGCTGGCCAACACCCCCGGGTTGTTCAACTCCCGCTTCGATTACGCCGCCGTGATCGCGCCGGACGATCGACTCTCTCTCTACGCAATTGGTAGCCCCCAGCAGAGCTTTCTCACCCCGGCCTGGGCGCCCACCGAACCGATTCCTGCCGGGACGGGCCTCGTCCGGCTCATCCAGGGATGGGACGAGATCGGGATCTACTACCTGCGCCCGACGGGCGCGGACGTAGAGGGCCTGCCGGAGCTCTGCTACTTCGATCCCGGAGACGCGAGCGACTATTTCCCGCGCGAGTCGGGGGATTTCGACCTCATCGTGGAGCAGAAGTTCGGGAACCCCGGCGAGTACAGCAACGCCGAATTCGCGCGCGGGGGCGCGACGGCGCCCGACGGAGGCGCGGTCACGTACGTGGTCACCGGAGCGGCACCGGGCTCGATCGGACTGATGGCGTTCACCGACCGGTAGACCCGTGCTTCCCGTCGCCCGGCCCCCGGCGTTCGTTGCGCTGGCCCTGCTCCTGGCGGCCTGCGACGCCGTCCCCCCCGACGGACGCGCGCTGAGCGGCGACGCCGCGGCATGCGCGCCCGCCCTGCCGGTCGTCCCGCACGCCTATTCGGACGGCGACGCGCCCATCCCCTACCACTTCCTCGCTTCCACCGCCGGCTCGGTACAGTTCCGCGACAATACGCCGGCGGACAACCGGATCACGAACGCCGGCGCCACGCTCGGGCGCGTCCTGTTCTACGATACACGACTGTCGGCCAACGGCCGGCTCTCCTGTGCATCGTGCCATCGGCAGGAGTTCGGCTTCACCGACACGCTCCGGTTCAGCCCGGGCCTTCACGGCGAGCCGGGCCGGCGGCGGACCATGGCGCTCGGCAACGCGCGGTTCAACCCGGCGGGCCGGTTCTTCTGGGACGAACGCGCCCCGACTCTCGAAGCGGCGGTGCTGGAGCCTTTGCGTCACCGGGGCGAGATGGGGATGGAGCTTGAGGCGCTGGAGGAGAGGCTCGCCGGGACGCCGTTCTACCCGGGGCTGTTCGCGGCCGCCTTCGGCTCCCCCGCCGTGACGCGTGACCGCACGGCCACGGCCCTCGCGCAGTTCATCCGCTCGCTCGTTTCGGCGCGGTCCCGGTTCGACGCCGTGTTCACGGGCGGAGGTGCGCCCGATCTCTCGGTGCTCACCGAACGCGAGCGCGAGGGATGGCGGCTGTTCAACAGCGTCGGCTGCGTGAATTGCCACCGGTCGATCGCTCAGTTCGCGGACCAGTCGAACAACACGGGGCTGGACCGGGTGGCGGCGGACACCGGCGCCGGAGGCGGGCGGTTCAAGCCTCCGTCACTCCGCAACGTTGCCGTGCGCGGGCCGTACATGCACGACGGGCGCTTCGCGACGCTCGCGGACGTAATCGAATTCTACGACAGCGGGGTGCGGACCGGGCCCGACCTCGATCCGCGGCTGCGCGGTCCCGACGGAGGCGTCCGGCGCCTCGGCCTGACTCCTCGAGACGCCGGGGCGCTCATCGCCTTTCTCGAGTCACTCACCGACACGGCGTTCCTCGCCGACTCGCGGTTCTCCAGCCCCTTCCCTCCGGGTTGTTGAACAGAGGCGCACCCGTCTGCCTCACGGCGCGGCCTCCACGATCCAGATGTCGGCAGCGTCGGGATCGAGGGGATCCACGCGGACGAACGCCAGCAGGTTGCCGTCGGGTGAGACCGCGGGCTCGAAGCCCTGCTCGGTGTCGGGCACGACGGCCGCCCCGCTTCCGTCGATGCCCACGGACCAGATCTCCCGCCCCGATTCGTAGTAGATCCGCTCGCCGTCGGGCGCCCAGGCAGGGCGCGTTCCCGCCGGGAGAAGCCGCAGGTCGCTCCCGTCCGGCCGGATCAGCGCCAACGTGCGCGTTCCCGGCATCCAGCTTCTGCGCCGTTCGATGCAGATGAGCGGGCCGGTATCTACGGTGGACGGGAACCGGTGCTCGCAGGTCTCCTCCGTCAATTCTCCGCGCGTCGCCCGCTCGAAGGCGATCCACTCACCCGTCGGGCTCCAGGCCGGGTTCGTCCCGTCGGCCGAGTTCGGAATCTCGTCGACGTCTCCGGTCGTCGGGTTCCAGATGTTGAGGGCGAGGCCGTCGCTGAACACGAGCCGCTGACCGCCGGGCGCCCAGGAGATGCGGTCGGGAACCCGTCCCGTCGCCCGGAACTGGACCTGGAAGGGATGCTGGTCGACGCGCCACACGCCCGAAAGCCCGCTCGGGTTTTCCGACGTGTCGAAGCGCCGCCCGGCGAACTCGACCACGATCGTGGGATCATCATTGACGGCCCCTTCCGACGCGGGATCCCTCACCCGGATGAACCCCTCTACGAGCCGCGGCGGGACGTGAAGCAGCGTATCCGTGTCGCACTCGGAGACTCCACCGCACAGGCTCGTACCGGCGAGCGGCAGCAGCGTGAAGGCGGCGACGCGCCCCTCGGAGGAAGACACGAGGTAGCTGAGAACGACGGAACCGCCCTGCTGAAGGACTGGAAGCACCGGTTCCGCGATCCCGCCCTCGACGGGGATCCTGCGCGCGACGCCACGCGTGCGGAGGGTGTCCGTGATGACCACGGTATCCGCCGCGAAGGGTCCGGCGAATTTCACGAAGAGCTGTGAGGAGAGCAGGCGCCGCTGCTCGATGTAAACGATCGCGTCACCGGACGGCGTCCAGCTGGGCCCCACCTCGCGCCCCGGATCGTACGTTAGTCGGTACGGCGGCGGACCGAACGGCGCGAGGCCGGGGGGCTCCAACAGCTCGGGGGCGTCACGGCAGGCGATCGGGAGGGCGAGAACGAGCACCAGGCCCGTGCGGAGGACGGGTCGGAGCTGCCAATGGAATCCGAACAGGGAGCCGCCGTGACGCCCAAAGTGCGAAGAAGCTCCCCCCATATGGCCGCTCCCTCCGAAGAACCGGGTCCTGACGAGGACGGGCGAGGCCCGCGGATGGGAAGCATGCTAATAAGGGAGCCGCCGTGTGTCATCAGGCGCACCGAGCGGCAGATCCGCCGACGCGGCGGCGAAGCCGACCAATATGTCTGGGGTGCGGGCGACGGCATCCGAGAGAGTCCCCACGGGCGGGCCACGCTCAGGCGGCCCGCCCGGTGGGAGGGGTCAGGTGCATCGAAGGCGCGTCGTCAACTGCCCCTAGAACCCGATGAACGCCGCCCACTCCTCGGCCAGCGGACGCGTCGGGAACCAGCTCGCGGTGCTGGGGTCCCCGGCGAAGATCCTCGACGGCGCGATCCGGCCGGTCGCGGGATCGCCGAGCCACCCGACCTGTGGCGGGCGCTCACGAAGCGAGCCCCCGGCGGCCCGGAAGGGGAGGATCGCCCGCATCCAATCGACGGTGAGCTCGCGCTGCGCCGGCGAGAGCGAGTGGTGGGGGACGCCGGGCTCGAGGGCAATGGCCCAGGGTGCGCCGGCGGCCCGGTGCGTCTCGAAGGTCGACGACAGCATCGTGTTGTCGACGAAGGCGTCGAGCTCGGCGAGGACCATGTACGCGGGTACGTCGAGTGCCTGGCCGGTCAGCGGTCCCGCCGATGCAGGGACCTTCAGGAACAGGGCCGCGACGCGCTCCGGGTTCCGCTGCGTGAATCCGGTTGCCTCGGGGGCGCCGCCCGACGCGCCGTACAGGAGGAACGGGGCGTCCAGGAGATCGGGGCGGCCGGTCAGGGCCGCCGCCTGCGCGACCGCGTCGAGCAGGAGCTGGTCGCTCGCCGGCTCGTTCGGGTATGCCGTGGGTCCGAACCGCCCCGAGCCGAGGATCGCGAGACTGCGCCCGGCCGCGAGATCGCGGAACATGGCGCCCAGCTCCTGAAACGACGCCTCGACGGCCGGCAGCGGCGCGCCGAAGGGCGTTCCGGCGGCGAACCCCCGCGTGTCGGGTCCGCCGAGGGCCACGAGGATCCCGCGGATGTGATGGACGTTCGCGGGGATGTAGAGCGCGAAATCGCCGAACTGGATGTCCGTGGCCTGGTGCGCCGCCAAGGCCGGCCCGTCGGCGGGAGCGGGAGTTCCGGCATCGAGCGGCGCGTTCGGTCCGATCGGATTCTCGGCGTCTGCGCCGCAGCCCGTCAGCATCGCGGCCGACGCAAGCAGGGCCACGAGGCACGCGGTCGCGCCGGTGAGAGAAGGGGATAGTCGTAGCATGGGCCACCTCCGTTTTCGTGTATTTGACGACGGTTCCGTCGGAGCGGAGGCGCCCGCCCGCTGGCGGGCTGGACCCCTGCCGTACGCCCCGATCCGTTCGTAGACGCGCATCGAGCTCGACAACCGTGCCAACGGTCTTGGCGGGACGCGGCTGTTGGACCTGGTGAAGCGGACGGGATAGCCCCGCACAGAGACTTCGTTCGCCGCCACCTGGCGCTCGCAGTTGCTTGCTCGGTCCGCCCCGTCGACCCATTCTGCATTGGACTATCCGCGTCAAAGTCCGCCGTCCCCTCGGCCATCAACGCGAGAGGTACGCCATGCGCAGATCGCTCCCGCGCGCAGGACTGGTCGTGGCCGTCGGCCTGTCGGTCGCCGGCTGTGGCGCCGATGCGAGTTCCGGCGCCGGCTACGCCTTCTCCCTCACCGACAGCGCCGGGGTGGAGCTGGCCGTCACCACCTTCTCGGAACCCGTTCTCCAGACCGGCTGGGCGATCGACGCATCGACCGAGGTCGTGTACGGTGAAGCGGGAGACGACGAGGTCCAGTTCGTCGGGGTCCGCGCGGCCCTTCAGCTTCCGGACGGGCGGGTGGTCGCGCTCGACCCACGGGTGCAATCCCTGTTCGTCTTCGCTCCGACGGGCGAGGTGCTGGCACGGGCGGGCCGCGACGGAGACGGACCGGGCGAGTTCAGGCGACCGGGCGGCGTGGTGCACCTCGGTGGCGACACGATCCTGGTCTACGACGCCAGCCACAGGCGGTTCAGCCTGTTCGACACGGACGGGAACCTTCTCGCCGACCGGCGGCTCGAGCCGCCGGCCGGTGGTGAGGACGCGCCGAGACTGACGCTCTACGCGGCGGTGGACGCGGTCGGCGACACGGTCACGCTGCGGGGGGAGGGCTACTCCTTCCGCTCGACCTCCTCCGGGGACTACGTGTGGGAGAATCCGACCCTGCGCTACTCGACCGACGGGAGCCTGATGGGCATGGTGGCGGAGCCGACGAAGATGTGGTTCTACGGCACGAGGGATGGGCCGCGGCCCCGGCTGTTCGGCGGTGCGCAGGACGTCGTGAGCATGAACGGCCTGGTGTACGTCGGAGACCGGGAGCGCTACGAGGTCCGCGTGTACGATCCGCCGCGAGGGCTGGTTCGCATCCACCGCCTGGAGCGCCCGCGGCGGCCGGTGACCGACGAGACGGTCGATCTATACAGGACCGATCTCGCCGAGAACATCGAGGATCCCGAGGAGCTCGAACGGATGCTCGGGTTCATCGAGAAGTCGCCGGTTGCCGACTCCATGCCCTGGATCCAGAACGTGATGGCCGACGCGCTGGGCAACGTCTGGGTCATGGAGTACGGGCTCCCCGGCCAGGATTCCGCCGCCGTCGGCGTGTTCTCCGCGGCTGGCGAGTGGGTCGGGGCCGTACCCCTGCCGCCGAACTTTCGCCCGCTGGAGATCGGCGAGGACTACGTGCTCGGCGTGCTCACCGACGAGCTCGACGTGCCGCACCTCGTCCGGTTCGGGCTCGAGCGCAGCGCCCCCTCACCTCACGGGTAGAGACTCAGGCGCTCCGTGCGGTGGAATGTGATGATGAAGCGCGGCTGTGGGGGCGTGATCGTCGCCTCGAATACGACCGCCCGGCTCGCGCGGTCGAGTTCGACCACCTTGCCGTAGTGCGTGCCGCCGGCCTCGACGGCACCCGGTGAGAAGAAGACGCGGTCCTCCTCGGGCCGGTAGTCCACATCCGAGACGATGCGGGAGTAGGTCTCCACGCCCCGCTCCTTGCCGTAGGACCAGGCCTGCTGGACGGTCGCCTCGTCCTCGTCGATCGCGAACTCGACGGCGCGGCTGTAGGGACCGGTACCGACGTAGTTCCGGTTGTCCCCGTTGTCGAACAGCATGATGTTGCCGCCCGGCATGATCAGGGGCGCGTGCTGGTACCAGTTCCACTCGAAGTCCGGGTGGTTCAGGTTGCCCGACAGTACGTCCGGGTCCGTGATCGGCAGCCCGGCCGCATCGAGCGGCTGAAGCAGGCGGCTCGACAGGTCCGTCCCGTCGCCGGCCGTCCCCCACTCCAGGTGCGGCGCGAGGATCCATACGACCTCGTTGTCACGCGTGAGCTTGATCAGACCCTGGTGCCGGGCCGAAACGATGATCGTGTCGTCGCTCTCGTCGTAGACCACGGCGTTCAGATGTGCCCAGTCGTTCACACGATCGGACCACGTCCGCCGGAACGGGTCGAGCGACTCCCTCAGGTCCCAGACGTTCACGATCGCGCCGCTCCCCCGGTCGATCTCGATGACGTGATCTTCCACGGTCGTGCTCGCGAGGTTGTGGACCGTAACGAGGAAGTTGCCGTCCGGCTTCTCGAGAACCTGGTGATGGAACCCGTAGCCCGGCATGTCCCAGGTGTTCAGGATCTCCCCGGTCATGTCGACTTCGTAGATCCGGTTGGTCGGCTGGTTGCCGAAATAGAGATTGCCGTTCGCCAGCCGCTCCACGCCGTCGTCGAAGTCCAGCTGGCCCAGCTCCGGATGACCCTCGTAGTCGAGAACCCAGCGCACGTCGCCGTATCGGTCGAAGATGAACGCGCGGGTCGGAAACGGTTCGCCGGCGTGCCCGAAGTAGCTGACCAGCGTCATCCCCTCGACCGTCTGTGGACTGGCCTCGTCGATCACGATCTCGGGCAGGTACGGCGGAGCCGGCGGCGTCTGGATCGTGTACGTGCGGATCTCGAGCTCCGTCCCCTGGGAGTCGAACAGGGCAAGCTCGACGATGTTCGAATGATCGGCGTACAGCCCGAGCACCGGGATGTCGTGGACGTCGGCGGCCTGCGTGAAGCCCTGAATGACGTCGGAGTCGGCGCCATGGCGTCCGACGACCCGGAACTCGAGTGAGACGGGTACGGAGGTTTCGAGGTCGATACGGGCGGTGAGGGGCGCGTACCCTGACGGGTCTGGCGTCACTTCCTCGCTCAGCACGATCTCGCCTGGTGGCTCGGGATCCGGTCCGGGATCGGTGGGTTGGTCGTCCGCGCAGCCGCCCAGGGCGACGAGCGT
>Ga0268386_10004561_pt1 | contig 10215 bp, 10 predicted proteins | sample RVTome_15_FD_200260 | JGI IMG/M metagenome (GOLD analysis project Ga0268386, IMG submission 200260) | Soil microbial communities from uranium-contaminated site in the Upper Colorado River Basin, Wyoming, United States - RVT150D86... ... | reverse complement strand
GGAGGGACCTGGCGGCGCGGATGCTCCTCGTCCGCGGCGATCGTCTTCGGGCTTGCGTGCGCTGGCACTCGCTTTTGTCCGAGCGTGGGTGCGGCCGCATCGAATGGGAGACGTCCCGCTGTGTTCGACTGCGCGTGGGCCTTCGCGGGGCGACTCGTGCGGCATGCGGGTCTGGCGCTCGCGAGGGGGCGGCCATAGAGTCGCGTCCGGGCATGATCGGCCGGCTTCACGAGCGAGAGCGCGACCTGGGCGTGATCTTGCGTGCGCTCGACGAGGTGGCCGCGGGCGCGGGACGCACGGTCGTTGTGGAGGGACCGGCGGGGATCGGGAAGACCAGCCTTCTGCAATCCGCTCGTGATGCGGCCCGCCCGCGCAACTTCGCCGTTGCGAGGGCGCGCGGGTCCGAGTTGGAGCGCGCCTACGGATGGGGCGTGGTGCGGCAGCTGCTGGAGCCGCGGCTGCGCGGCATGTCCGGCGAGGCGCGCGGCCGTGCCCTGGCCGGGGCCGCCGCGCTGGCGGCGCCGATCGTGTTGCCCGACGGCGCCGCGCCGCCCGGCGACGCCGATCCGTCCTTCGGTGTGCTCCACGGTCTGTACTGGCTCGTGGCGGCGCTGGCGGCGGAGCGGCCGCAGCTGCTCATCGTCGACGATCTGCACTGGGCCGACGGCGCCTCGGTCCGGTTCATGGAGTTCCTCGCCAACCGCATCGACACTGTGCCGGCGTTGTTGCTGGTCGCTCAGCGGCCGGGCGCCGCGCCGGCCGGCGATCCCCTGCGCGGCGCGCCGCTCGCGACGTCGATCGAACTCTCGCCGCTGTCCTCGGAGGCGACCGCGGCCGTGGTCGCCGAGCACAATGACGCGCCGGTCTCGGCATCCTTCGCCCAAGCTTGCCACGGGGCCACAGGAGGCAATCCGCTGCTGATCCACCGGCTGGCGGAGGGACTGCGCGACCGCAGCATCGCCGGCACAGGTGACGCCGACGCGGAGGCGGTGACGCGCCTGGGGCCGTACGCGGTGGCTGGCGCGGTGAGCGCGGCGCTGGCGCGCTTGGGCGCGGGTCCCGTCCGGCTCGCGCACGCGGTCGCGGTGCTCGAGCGGGCGCCACTCGTGACCGCCGCACGGCTGGCTCGCATCGGCTCGGAGCAGGCCGCGGCGTTCGCCGAGCAGCTGGTGCGCGCCGGGATCCTGCGCGACGTCCGGCCGCTCGAGTTCGCGCACGCGCTGGTGCGCGACGCGGTGCTGAGCGGCCTGACGGCGGGCGAGCGCGCGCGGCTGCACGCGGAAGCGGCGCGCATCCTCGGCGACGCGGGAGCCGCGCCGGAGGCGATCGCCGTGCATCTGTTGCACGCCGAGCCGCGGGGGGACGAGGCGGTCGCCGGGGTGCTTGCCGAGGCCGGTCGACGCGCGCTCGCGTCGGGAGCGCTGAGCGAGGCCGCCGCGTTGCTGGAGCGGGCCGTCGCCGAGCCGCCTCCCGCCGGCGCGCGCTCGGCGCTGGTGCTGGATCTGGCACGTGCGGAGCACGGGCTCGGCCGACTGGATTCACTCGACCGCGTGCTCGCGGCCTACGAGGCGGGCCTGGATGAGGTGGATCGCGCGCATGCGGCGCTCGGTCTGATGTGGGCGACCGGCCCTGGGGGCCGCGACCCGCACAGGGTGGTCGCCGTGGTCGGGGAGGCGCTCCGGGGCGTTGCCGGGCGCCACCGCGAGCTCGAGCTCAGGCTCGAGGCAGCGCGCTTGATGGCGTCGTTCCTGGTGACGGGGCTGCTCGCGCAGGCGCTCGGCGAGGCCGAGCGGTTCGCGGATCTGCCCGGCCGTACGGCCGGGGAGTGCGAGCTGCTGCTGCACGTGGCGGTCCACCGGTTCCTGCTCGGTCGTCCCGCGGCGGAGGTCGCGGAGCCGGTCGAGCGGGCGGTGGCCGATGCGAAGCTGGTCGCGGCGATCGGCCCCGACTCCGCGTGGTCGCCGCTCGCGATCGGGCAGCTGTTCAAGACCGACCGGCTCGACGCAGCGCGCCGCACGGTGGCGATCGCGCTCGCCGAGGCGCGGCGGCGCGGGTCGGCGCCCGGGTTCGCCGGGGCTTCGGCGTGGCGCGGATGGATCGCGCTGCGGGCAGGTGCGGCCGCCGAGGCCGAGGCCGACGCTCGTACGGCCTATGATGCTCACTCCGGCATGACCTGGCAGCACCTGTTCTCCTCGTGCTGCCTCATCGACGTGCTGGTCGAGCGCGGCGAGCTCGCTGAAGCGCAGGCGATCCTCGCCGCGGCCGGCGGCGAGGACCCGACCGCCTCTGATCGCGGCGGCGAACTGCTCCTCTCCACCCGCTCGAACCTGCGCGCCGCACAAGGGGACCTGGGCGGCGCGCTCGCCGATCAGCTCGAGGCACGCCGGCTCCAAGGCGACGCGCTGGGGCCCGATCCGGACTTCGACGGTTGGCTTCGCATTGCACGACTGCACCATGCAACCGGGGACGAGCACACCGCCGCACGCGAGGCGCAGTCCGCGCTCACCTGGGCGCGCACCTGGGGCACACCGGGCTACATCGGGCAGGCGCTCACCGTCTCGGGGCTGATCCTCGGCGGCGAGGAGGGCCTCGCACGGCTGCACGAGGCGGTCGAGCACCTCGAGCGCTCGCCCGCGCGCCGGGAGCTCGCCCGGTCCCTGGTCGAGCTGGGCACCGCGCTCCGGCGACGCGGCGAGCGCAGGGCTGCGCGCGAGCCGCTGCGCCGTGCGCTCGACCTGGCGTCTGCGGGCGGGCTGGTCGCGACCGCCGAGCGGGCGCGCGACGAGCTGCGGGTGACCGGAGCCAAGGTCCACCGCCCCGAATCGTCGGGCCTTGAGTCGCTGACGCCGAGCGAGCGGCGGATCGTGCAGCTCGCGACCGACGGAGCCAGCAATCCGGAGATCGCGCAGGCGCTGTTCGTGACCGTCAAGACCGTCGAGATGCATCTCGGCAACGCCTACCGCAAGCTCGGGATCCACTCGCGACAGCAGCTCGCGACGCTGCTCCCGCCCGAAAAACTCCAGGGAGCAAGTACCGGGACCACCCCGTAGCGGTCCACACCGCCCTCGGGCGAGCATCCGGTCGACAGCCAACCGACCGAAGGAAGTGCCCATGTTCGCTCGCCTCTCCATCTACGAGAACGTCGACCTCGACCAGGCCGACCAGGTCACGCAGTTCATGGAGACGCTGCAGACCGATCCGTTCGGAGACCTGCCCGGCTACCGCGGCTCGATGACGCTGGTCGACCGCGACAACGCCCGGCTCGTCGGCATCGGCTTCTACGCAAGCGCCGGCCAGGCCCAGGAGGCCGACACGCTGCTGACGACGACGTGGTACGAGTCCGTCGCCGACCGGGTGCCCGACGCGATCCGCCCGGCGCTCGAGATGCGACCGGACACCGTCGGGCTCTACGAGATCGTCCAGCGCGACTGAGGGTCGGCCATGTGCCCCTGGTGCTACCTGACGCCGGCCTGCCCGTGCCGCCGCGGCGGCGGGCCAGCCGGCTTCGTGCTGCTCGGGCCGGTGCTCGTCGCCGTGGCGAGGCGCTTGCGCCGCCGCCGTCCCATCCCACGAACCAACGAAGGAGGAGAATGATGAAGGCATCCGGCAGACTTCTCGCGCTCCCGCTCGCGGTGGCGGCCCTTGTCGCGGCCCCGGCGGCTCAGGCGACGACGTTCGAGCGGATCCGGCTCGACGCGGTTCCGTACGCGTTCGAGGACGTGCAATGCGGGATCGAGGTTCAGGTGCAGGGGACGGCCAGCGGGCTCATCAACCTGCGGACCGGCAAGGGCGACAAGGCCACGGCATACTTCGAGCACGACGTGATCGCCTACCGCGAGACCTGGACGGCGGCGAACGGCCGGTTCGTGACGGTGACCGGCAAGTCGAGCTTCAACGACGTCAAGGCGGTCCCGCTCGGCGACAACCTGTTCCGGTTCACCCTGGTTGAGGCCGGCCAGCCGTTCCGGGTCTTCGACGCGCAGGGCACCCTGCTGATCCGCGACCGCGGCGGCGTCCGGTTCACCATCGTGATTGACACGCTCGGCGACGCCGCCCCCGGCGGGATCGTGGTCGAGCAGCTCGACACAAGCGTGCGCGGCCCGCATCCGGGCTTCGACGACGCGACGCTGTGCCCGGTGCTCGTCCCGCTGCTCGAGGGCGCCTGAAGCTGCGCAGAGCGAGCGTGGCGGTGCAGGCCCTCGCGTCCGCCCTCGCGTCCGCCCGCTTCGAGGTCGGACGCGAGGACGACCGGACGTGACCGTCACGTCCTGCTGCTAACCGGCGCATGAGGCCGCGCGTGCAGGTCGCGGCTCTGAGACCACCCACACAAAAGGAGTGCCAGAGATGCAACGAGGGCTGCTGTGCGGCGTCGCCACGATGGCGGCGGCGTTGGCCATGTTCACAGGCGGGGCCGCTGCGTCGGGCCCGGCGCCACCCGGCAAGGAGCTGATCGATCTCGACTGCGAGGCGCTCGGCCCGGTCACCGTCTCGGTGTCGCGCGGCGACAGCAACGGCGTCGGCCAGATCGTCGGCGAGAAGGGCCACGGGATCCCGGTGGCGTTCACCACCACCGTTACAGACGTGACGACCGATACCGTCCTGGCCAGTAGTTCGTCGGCGGTCGGCGGCGGGCACGCCCACCGAAACCAGGCGACCACTAGCTGCTCCGGAGTGCTGTTCGCGGGCCCCGCGTCAGTCCTCTTCGGCGGAGGCCCGCTACCCCCCGGTGTCGCCGCGACCGACACAATTGAAGTCAGCATCGTCGTCGATGTGATCCTCAAGCCCTAGCGCGATTAGCTCGACGTCGTAAATCGGAGCCGCCGCCCAACAGCGGCGGCTCCGCCTTTCGGGGGCTCGTTATGGGTCGCGAGCCGACCGCTCCCAGGCCGGGAAGACCGGGAGGCGAAGCACAGCTGCAGCTAGCCGCCCTTGCCGTTTCCGCGGATTGGCGGCGCAGACGACGTGGCGCCGTTCGCTGTCGGAGTGCACGAGCAAGGGCAAGCGCAGGCGGACACGGCTGCTCCTCCACGAAACCGGCACTCTCCGGCGGGCGACTCGACCCGCGTCCCACTGCTCCCTCGGACGACCAACGGAAGCGCCACTTGGCCACACGCGTTGCGTCCGGTGCATAGGCACGACGTCGGCGCGTGCGAGCTTCCGATCGGAGGGAGCTCGAGCACCGTCGCTGCCGCAATGAGGCAAGAGGAGCGGTGCCGACGCGACGCCATTAGCGCTCGCGTCCAGGCCGAAAGGAGAAGCGCGGTGTGTGCGGGACCGGTTCCGGTGGTAGGGCGGTGCGGCGGGGCGGGAGAGGGTGCGCGGCGGCCGCCTGGGACAGCGGCCGCCGCGCGTGTGTCGGCTAGCGGTGGTTGCTGCCGGTGTCGTCCGTGTAGGGCTCGCGGCTGCCGGACTTGGCGAGTCCGCGGCTGATCATGTAGCCGACGGTGAGGATGCCGACGATCAGCCACGTCTCCTGGGCGGCGAGGCGGTCGTCGTGGCCGTCGCCGGCCTTGGTGAGCAGGCCGGCGAGCAGGACGCCGACGGTCGCGGCCACGTAGGCGTAAAACTCGGTCGTCTTGGTGGCGGACTTCGTCTCGGTGGTCAGGCGACGCTCGGCGGGACGGGTGGTCGCCGCGATGCGGTCGTCGTTTGTCATTGTGGCCATGGTGTGCTCCTTGGAGTCAGGGTTGGGGTAGGTGGTGGGCGGCACGGGCTAGTCGCCCATGTGCTGGTCGGCGGCCTGGATGACGCCGGCACGGTTCTTGCGCTCACGCTCGTAGGTGCGGACGGCGGTGGCGGTGTCGTCCGTGTCGCGCAGCGTGGTGGTGATGGCGTCGACGCTCTGCTCGTCGTCTGGGACCTTGCGGGCCTGGTCGGCGATGCTCACTCTTGCTCCTTCTTGCAGGGGGTGGGGAGGCCCAGCGGAGGCTGGGCCGTTGTGAGGCAGGTAGGTGTGTGTGGGCGGCGGGGCGCCACCCACGCCGCTAGGCGGTGGCGAGCTCGCGCTCGGCGGCCTTCAGGACGCCGGCGCGGTTCTTGTGGGCACGCTCGTAAGTGCGGACCTGCTGGACGCGCTCGTCGTCGCCCTCGGACAGGACGGCCTGCACCTCGGCGGCGGTCAGCTCGTCATAGCCGGGCCACGGCTCGTTGCCGCGCAGCGTGTCGATGCGGCTCAGGATGGTGCTGCGGGCTTGGTTCTTGCGCTCGTAGGCGTCGACCTTGGCCAGGTCGATCTGCGAGAGCTCGGCCAGCCGGCGGATGATCTCGTCCGCGGTGAGCGTGTCGTAGCGGGCGATCGCCAGATCGCCTTCGGACGCGCCGGCGCCCTTGACCGTGCCCTCAGCGCGCGCGACGCCCGGGACCTTGCGGGCCTGGCGGGCGGTGCGCTTCGCGCGCGTGCCGGTCGCGCGTGCCGTCTCGTCGGCGGCCCTGCCGGCGTCGCGCACGGCGTCGGCCGCGCCCGTCTTGGTCACGTCGTACGAGGGATTGCCCTTGACCTCGGCGCGCACGACGGCGTCGGTGAGCTTGGGGATCTCGCGCAGGACGCGATCGAGCATCTTCTCCTCGTCGGCGCGGATCGACGCGGCCAGCCTGGCCGTCTCGTCATCCCCGACCGCCTGAGCGAGGCGCTCAATCGCGGTGTAGGTCGCGATCTCCAGCGCCTCGGACGCGTACGCGTCCTTCGCGTTCTTGAGGACCTTCTCCTCGCCACCGGAGCCGCGCAGCAGGTCAAACGGCGTCTTGCCCAGTGCCAGCGCCTGGCCGACGACGCTCTCCACGACGCCGACCGCGGCGGTCAGCGGATTGCCGCCCTGGCCCAGCTCGCGACGGCGCTCGCCGACGCGCTCGGAGTGCTCGCGCGTCTGGCGCAGGTGCTGTTCGAGCGCCGTGCGGTAGGCGCCGCGCGGCGTCATGGCGATCTGCGACTGGAGCACGCGCACCAGTGACTGTTCGGTGGCCTGGGCCTCGCCCAAGTACTGCAAGACCTTCTTGCGAGAAGCGTTCATTGGCGTCCCTTATCGAGCTAGAGGTCCTCCGGGACAGCAAGACCGGAAGACGGAGTAGAGGACGCAGAGGTGGGGCCCAGCGCCAAGCTGTCTCTTACAGGCTTGCCATCGCGCTCGACGATCAAACGCTGCTCGCCCGCTGTGTGCGCTCGCTCACACCACATTCCGCGGCCCGCCGCAAGTCGCTGAGGCGGAACGTCAGCAGGCAGACGTCGTCGTCGGAGGAGCCGACGATCCGGAGGCCGAATCGTCGAGCACCCCGACCCAGGGAGCGGATCGGCTTCTCGACGAAAGCGACAACGCGTCGGCGGCGGCGCTGCCTATGGCCGTCGGCGCCACCGGAGCGCTCTCGAAGGTCGAGACCACCGTTCTGCTCGACATGGACGAGGCCCAGGACGCGATGCGGAAGGCCGCCGCAGCAACGTACCGGCCGCCAATTTCATAGAGCACTGCGTCGCCCAGATCGGCGAAGCGGCGAGCGAGCGAAGCAGACGTAGCGTACGCAGTCGCGCTGCTGCTACAGGCCGGGCGGAATCGGTTCGTCGAGCTGCCTCGGTGCGGGCCTTGCGCTCAGCCGAGCACAGCCCGCGCGCTGTCGAGGTCGTCGGTTGCGATGACGAGCTTGACGCCGCCGAAGGTCGTGTAGGCGAGATCGATGTTGACGTTGGCCTCCGAGAGCTCTCGCGCAAGCTCCCCCAGGCTGCCGGGGCGGTCGACCACGTCGACTACCAGTACCTCTCGTTCGTCCGCGAGGCCCATGCCCGCGCGCCGCAGGCCGTCGGTCGCCCTCACGACCGCGTCGTCGTCGACCAGCACGTGGATGATGCCGCGGCCCTCGCCCGTGAAGGCGGCCAGACCCCGGATGTTCACGCCGGCTTCACCGATGATCTCACCGAGCCGGGCCAGCTCCCCCGGCCGATCTTGAAGGACGACTGTCAGATCGGTGGGCATCGCGGTGCCGATCTTCCCAGACAGCGTGGTCGAGGGCCTCAGCGGATGCCGGAGGGCCCGCGGGAAGCGGGCCCTCCGGGTGCCGGTCCTACTTCGTGTACGGACGCGCCGAGCTGTTGCGCGCGCCCTTGGGCGCACGCTTGCCCTTCGCGTACGTCTTCGGCTTGCCGCCCCAGTGGTCGCGGCGGGACTTCACCTTGATGACCCGCTCCTGCAGCTGCGGGTTGAGGTGGTTGAAGCCGACCACGTTGACCTTGCCGATCTCGGCCTCGAACCGCTGGAAGCCGTACGCGGCCTCCGGATACCGCGGCTCCTGCGAGGTGCCGTAGTTGCGGCTCAGGCCGTCGTTCGAGTACACCGGGATGCTGCGCGCCTTGCCCGAGCGGCGCGGATAGGTGTACGCCGACCAGGTGTTCGTGCCCTCGAGGTCGGCGAACGCGATCTCCCTCGGCGCGGTCGGGTTGCTGAAGTCGATCACCGACGAGCCGCCGCGGTAGAACGCGTTGACGAGCAGATAGCGGTCCCTCGCCGGCACCGGGATGCCGAGGTGCGACGAGCAGTACTTGCCGCTGGTCGGGCTGACGTCGTCGTTGGTCGGGCGCGGGTTGCGGTACTCGGACAGCAGCTTCCCGCTGCGCGTATCGAAGAAGAACATGTTGCCCGTCTCGAACTCGCGCGGGCCGCCCTCGAGGCCGCCGGTCTTCGTCGTCACGGTCGGGCAGCCGTCGCCGAACGACTCGTCGATGAAGTTGGCGATCTTGCCGTCCCAGCTGAAGGTGGCCGAGTGCCAGAAGTCCACGTTCGTCTGGTCGTACGACCACAGCGGGTCCTCGGTGTCGGGCAGCCCGGTGCGGCGGTCGATCCGCCAGACCTGGGCCTGCTCGCCGCACGCCGCGCCCACGATGCCCTTGTCCGGGAAGGAGCTGAGGTCGTGGCAGCCGAGGAAGTCGTCGAGCGGCGCCGAGATGCCGTGGTCGCTGACGGGCCGGTACGTGCCGTCGGCGTCACCGGGGTACACGATCGGCAGCTCCTCGACCTCGCGGGCCGCGGTCGGGTCGCGGAACGGGACCTCGACGACCTGGACGACGCCGTGGTTGACCTTGCGGCCCTGCTCGGCGCCGAGCGGGCCGCACGTCGGGCCCTCGCCGAGCGGGTAGCTCGAGTTCAGCACGTACATCGACCTGCCGCCCCGGGCGGGGAGCAGCGTGTTGGTGTGCGACCCGCAGTCCTGGTAGACCGTCGCGATCTGCTGCGGCATGCGCGGGTTCGAGACGTCGAAGATCCGCAGGCCCTCCCATGCGTCCTCCGGATAGAGGCCCGTGTCCGGGTCCTTGCCGACCGGCGCGGCGCCGCACTGCGGGCCGGCCAGGACGCTGTCGACCGACAGCACGAGCGTGTCCGCTCTCCCGTTCCGGTCGCGGTCGAACACCGACGGATCGCCCTGCGGGCCGTAGCAGCGCATGTCGGAGACGAGCTTCGGCTTCGGCTTCGACACGTCGAAGATGCGGAAGCCGCCGTAGTCGCCGACGTACGCCAGGTCACCCCAGAACGCGATGTCGGAGCTGGTGACGTGCGTGTTGGCCGCGTTGAACGGGTTCGCCGCCGTCTGGAAGTTGGCGAAGAACGTGAAGTTCCAGCCCCAGGGGCTGGTCAGCTCCTCCGGGTCGTGTGCGAGCGCCGTGCCGCCGGACATGGCGAGCGCGACCGCACAGACAGCCGTGAGGCCCTTCCACCGTCTGATCATTGTTCCCCTCCCGCGGGACTCGTGCGGGCACGGCGTACCCGGCCGTGCCGACGGAATTGCCGGAAGCGTACCCGAAACGGTCGTCGCGGAGACACTCCCGAGGAATCTCCGATGGGCGGCCGCGCAGCGTGCCGCTTATCGTCCCGGGTCTGCCCGTCTTCACCCCCTCCCACCGCGGCGGCGCCGGGCCGCCGCTCGTCCTCCTGCACGGCTTCGCCGACACCTGGCGGTCGTGGGAGCTCGTCCTGCCGGCGCTCGAGCGCCGGCACGACGTGCTGGCCCTGACGCTGGCCGGGCACGCGGGCGGCCCACCGCTCGACGGGCCGGTCACGGACGCCGCCCTGGCCGACGCCGTCGAGCGCGCGATGGACGATGCCGGAGTCGGGCTGGCCCACGTCGCGGGCAACTCGCTCGGCGGCTACGTCGCGCTCCAGCTCGCCGCGCGCGGCCGCGCGCTGACGGTGGTGGCACTCGCGCCGGTCGGCGGCTGGGCCGAGGAGGACGAGTCGCCCG
>Ga0268386_10004560_pt1 | contig 10215 bp, 9 predicted proteins | sample RVTome_15_FD_200260 | JGI IMG/M metagenome (GOLD analysis project Ga0268386, IMG submission 200260) | Soil microbial communities from uranium-contaminated site in the Upper Colorado River Basin, Wyoming, United States - RVT150D86... ... | reverse complement strand
AGCCGATCCCGAAGTCGCGGCCGCGACCGACCAATCTTATATCGAAGGTGCAACGAGGTCTACGAGATCCTTCCCAGCTAGCAGCGGATGTGCCGAAGACTCAGAGCTGGCATCCGCGAACAAGATGGGTGCGGCGTCCTGCACTTGATACAGGATCGTTTGCGCAAATTTGATAGTGGGCGACCCGGCGAAAGGATATCGTTGCCGTTCAGTGGAAATCTCCGCGCTCAACGCTGAGAACTACACATATCGGTGACACACCTGAATTGAGGGTTCGGCATGAAGTATGTGAGGTGGCGCCCTGATAGTCGACTGTCAGGTCAGTCACATTGTCTTGACCATTCAGGAGTCGATCCCGTGAGAAACACAATACTATCCTTGCTTGCGTTTGCGACGCTTGCTCCGCTCACTTCATCCTCAGCGCAGCAATCAGCGGCGGAGCCTGATCCGGTTACTGCCGCGCTTGAGATTGGTCGAAGTATCCTCGACGCGGAGCGCCAGGCTGTTATCGCGGAGGCCTTGCCGTTGACTCGCGAGGAGGGCGAGAAGTTCTGGCCCTTGTACCGGGAGTACCATACGGAAGCCGACAAGATAATGGGCCGAAGACTGGAACTGATCCGGGCGTTCACTGAGAATTTCGAAAACGTTACTGACGCTTTTGCGGAAGATCTGATCAAGGGTGTGTTGAAGAATGACGAGGCGGAAACACAGCTAAAACAAAAGTATTTTCGCCGCTTTCAAAAGGTATTGCCGTCCACGAAGCTGCTGCTCTACTATCAGCTTGAGAACAAGATCGATACCCACGTCCGCGCGCGCTTTGTTGAGCAGATCCCGTTGCTTTCCGAGCTCGATCGCTAAGTGACGAGCCCGAGCAGTTGATACCTCAATGTGGACCGGTGTTGCGCCTACGCGCGTCCGTTCGGCCCTGACTGAGCGTCGCCGAGGGCGATTCGCCGAAACTGCGCTTGTAGTCCAGGGCGAACTGGCCCATGTGGGCGAATCCGCAACGTCGTGCGATCGTGGCGACGGTGGTGGACGATGGGTCCGCGCGCTGTAGCAAATGGTAGGCTTTGCTGAGGCGCTGCTGCTTGACGAAGGCCATCGGCGTGGTTCCGTACGAGCGCATGAAGAGGTATCCGAGTGTCCGGGCGCTGACGCCTGCAACCGCAGCAAGGTCGCAAAGGCGAATCCGTTCATCCAGGTGGCGGGAAACGTACCCGACAGCCGCGTCTAAGCCGCGATGCCGTCTGCTTGCCTCGCGTGATGTCATCATATTGATCCTGGCGCGCACGCCGTTCGCAGGTCGGTCAAGTCGTGCAACTAAACCATTGTCCGGATGTTGCAAGGTGATAATCTTGGCCCGGCGGGGATAGCCTCGCTATCGACAATCCGCACCGCTAATGCCCGACACGCGGGACGAGGTTCAGCCGGCCCGTGCCTATGAAGGACTGGCCGGAATGCCAGTGCGCGTATTCGCTCAGGTACGCAAGCTTGCGCCTGGCGAGGCATTTCGAACGGCGGCTGCCAGGGTTGTGCTCGGGCTCTCGCCGAAGACTTTTTTGTATTGGACTAGCCCCGCGGCCCTGGTCACGGCAAGCGAATCGGACTCAGGGCGCGAACGCGGCCGCGGCCAGCTCGATGGGCTGGCGAAATGGAACCTGTCCTGCGCAGAATTGATAGCGCCTTACCGCGAGCAGGAGGATTCTCCTCACATCGCCGGGCCCGCTCTTCAACCAGCCTCAAGGACGTATCGTGGCAACAAAAAGTTCTTCACCGCGAGTTGCGCTGCTGTCGTTAGTCACCGTGATTCTTGCCGCCTGCTCCTCGGGACCACAAATCACGAGGCTTCAGCCGCTTTCGGAATCGGCTGACGCCCCGTACCGGAATATTCTGGTCGTTTCATTGTTCGAATCATTTGATGCTCGAAGGTATCTGGACCAGGAGATCGTCAACCAGCTGTCAGCCCGCGGTGTCAAGGCGGTGGCCATGACCTCTTTGACGAAAAGCACTACGCCGGTGAATCGTGACACGGTGGTGAAGCTGGTTGAACGTATCAATGCCGATTCGGTCCTGGTCACGCAACTGACCAGTCTGGAAACCAGCACCAAAGCCAAGGATGCGAACCCGCAGGCAACCTACAACTTCCGGCCCACCTATTACTACAACGTCTACAGCGTTGAACTGACGGAATACACCGAGCCGGACTACCTGGAATTCGAGCACACCCTGGCATTGGCGACAGACCTGTTCTCCGCTGAGAGCCAGCAAAAAGTGTGGGCGATTGCCTCTGAATCCAAGATCAAAGAAAGTCTCGAGCATTACAGGGACTATTCAAAAATCGTCGACGAGGCTGAAGCGATTGTTCACACCATGGCGCAGGACAAGTTAATCGCAAGGTGATTGAATCCACCCAATCATTGGATTGCCATCCCCATGGTCAGGATCAGGGCAACTTTTTCGGTTCACAGGCGCCGTCGGCGATTGCTGTTTGTCAATGGTTGTGCCGGGTGGAAATCGCATTTAGCATGGCCGTCCCAAAAGTTTTCACAATGGCGCGAAGCAGCGATGGCGTATCAACTGGCCTTTGAAAGGCATCCCCAATATATCCATGTGACCGTCACCGGTACCAACAGTCGTGATGCGGTGATGCGCTACCTCGAGGACGTTCAGCGTGAGTGTGTGAGCCAGGACTGCTATCGGGTGCTGATCGAGGAGCGACTCGAAGGCGCCCGTCTGCCGACTATGGACGTATTTGCCATCGCCTCCCAAGGCGCGATGAACGCGCTGGGTATATTCCACGCTATCGCTTATGTCGATGAAAAAATGGGCGACATGGCGGATTTTGCTGAAACGGTTGCAGTAAACCGGGGCATGCCGGTACGGGCGTTCTCCAATGTCGAGAATGCGAAAAAATGGCTATATGCGCTACAGGAGGGCGCCCGGGAGCAGGACATTTTTCTGCATCAGGTCGGCAGGGAAGGCTGAGCTGCAGCGACGGCAGGACAGCATGACTATTGGGTCCGCTTCCAGACCTCCAGCTCCTCCTGGCTGTCTTCCTCCACGATAATCTGCCCGACCTTGCAGGGCGGCCTGCGACTCACGTCCTCACACTCGGGCAGACCGGCCAGCCGTTGCTGATGCGCCGTCTCTGTCTGTCCGGATTCGCCGGACTCGCTTTGGCGTGCAGATTGATCCCCAGCGTTCAGCGTGCCCCAGCCTTCGGTATCCGAAAGCTGTTCACTGGCCTCGTCCAGCGAAGCATAGACTTGCTCCTGCACCGCCGTCGGCAGGCAGCTTGACCGTTGTGCGTTCACGATGACGTTGTCGGAACCTGCGCTGTAGTCGACGAGCTGTTGCAATACCGTCTCACATTCCTCCCGGTCCACGAATTGATACTGCACCTGCTGCTCCTGGCATACGGTCTTGCCCGGGGGGGCGACGCATTCGGCAAGGGTCAGCACGAAAACCTGTATCCAGCCTGTGTCCATTCCAGTTCTCCTGTGAAAGCCTGACGAGGCGCATTGACCTCAAGCAGCCCGAGCAGGTTCGCAGCCGACATGAGTCGAAGCGATGCAGCGATTCAGCCGGGCAGCAACACAACGTCGGGTGGACGCATTCGGGTCGAGCGACTGTAGGGGACGAAAGGATTCCGTCAGGGTAGGCAAATTCTAACATGTGCCGGCGCAATAGGCAGCCACTGGACATAACGCGTTAGAATGCGGTCGCGGGCGAGCGGACATGAATGATTAACGGCATCGCCTGCGAGAAACGTCGCTTCCCAACCAATCCCGATGGCCACAGGATGTTCTCCATTTTTTTCCGGCTGCTTCTGGCAACGATCGTCTTCGCGGTTGCTGCTCGCGCAGACGCGCAGTTGGAGGATGTCAGCACGATCCACTGGGCTTACTCCACCTATTTCGGCACCGGCTGGTATCAAATAGGCGAGGACAGGGACGCGTTCGCGATACGTTTTGCGCTGCGCAAGCCGTTGCGCAAAGCCTCGCTAAATGAGGACGGCTCGCGGACCATCGGTATGGAACTGCGGTTCCCGATTACCCTCGGACTCGATCATTTCCCGCTCGATGATATCGAAGGCTCGTTGGACCCGGACAATCTCGCCAACATCAGCGTCACGCCAAGCATCTACTTCGACCTTCCGATGAACGAACGCTGGATGTTGCGCCCGTTCGTCGCGGCGGGTTGGGGCACCGTACTGAACGGCGACGAATCGGCGTGGACCTACTGGACCGGCTTGCGCAGCCGCTTTCGGTTCAAGACCGGGAACGTAGAAAGCGCGCTGATCAATTCCATTGGCTTCGTCGGTTACACGCCGAGCACCGGTCCCTCGACGAACTTCTGGCCGATCACGACAGTGGTGGAGATGGCTGCGCCGCTCGGCAACCTGCGCCTTGACGGCCGGCAACTGGTGCTGCACTGGCATGCAGGCTATACGTTCTTCCGGGACGACCTGGACATCGTTCGTCGGGATCTGACGACGGAGCAGATCAGTGACCAGTGGGAGCTGGGGCTTGCGGTCAGCAAGGTGGATGAGCGTATCAGGGTGTGGCGATTCAGTTTCGATCGGGTTGGGCTTGCGTATCGCTTCAGCTCGGACGGGGAGTTGAAGGGGCTGGGGCTGCAGTTTCGGTCGTTGTTCGATCAGTAGCGGGATGGTCGCCCGCGGGGCGGGCTCCTACAGCGTGCGATTCCGTACTGAACAAAGCGGGTAGCGGCCCGCCTTGCGGGCGACCACCCCTACAAAGTGAAGCTGTCCGCATCGAGATGAAACGGGAACTTTTCGCGGAACTTCGAAAGCCCGTCCATATCGAGCTCCGCAGAAAAGATACCCGTAGCCTCTCCTGCCGATGCAAGGTAATTCCCGAGATAATCGATTATCGCGCTGCCTCCGATATAGCGAACGTCATTGCCGTCTGTTCCGGCACGGTTCACCCCGGCAACGAACGCGAGGTTCTCGATCGCACGGGCCCTGATCAGCGTTTCCCACGCCTGGTGGCGCCGGTCCGGCCAGTTTGCGACGTAGATGAGAAGATCGTAGTTGTTTCGGTTGCGGCTCCAGACCGGGAAACGCAGGTCGTAACAGACCATCGGGCGAATGCGCCAGTCCTTCAACCTGAACGTGTTCTGCATGACGCCTGGCGCGTAATGCTCGTGTTCTCCGGCCAGGCGGAACAGGTGGCGCTTGTCGTAAGACTGCACGCTGCCATCGGCGTGCGCCAGCACGAACCGATTGAAGTACCGGCCACTTTCCTCGATGATCAGGCTGCCGCAGATAGCCACGCCGATCGCCTGCGCCGTCTCACGCATCCATGCTACGGACCGCCCGTCCATGCGCTCCGCATGCTCCTCCGCGTCCATGGTAAAGCCGGTGGAGAACATCTCCGGCAACACGAACAAATCCGTCGGCGAGTCGTACCGTCCGAGAAGTTCGGAGAAATTCGCAAGGTTCCGCCCGGGATCGTGCCAGTGCAGTTCCGACTGCACGATCGATACATTCAGAGCTGACATAGTTTCTTCGCGGCTTCCTCGAGAGTGGCGTCGTCCTTCGCAAAGCAGAAGCGCAGTTTCCGGCCGGCCGGCGGTTCCTTGCAAAAGACCGACACCGGGATCGACGCGACGCCAATCTCGTGTGTCAGCCGTTTCGCGTAATCCACGTCCGGCTCGTCGGTGATCGCCGAATAGTCGAGAATCTGAAAGAACGTCCCCTGCGCTGGATGAAAACGGAACTGCGAATCCTTCACCAGGGAACAGAACCGGTCGCGCTTTTCTTCGTAGAAGGCCGGAAGTTCCTCGTAATGCTGTGGAGTTTTCGCCATGTAATCCGCAAATGCGTGCTGCATCGGCGTCGAGACGGCGAATGTCGTGAACTGGTGAACCTTGCGGAATTCGACGGTCAGCGGTGTCGGCGCAAGACAATAGCCGACCTTCCAGCCGGTCACATGATAGGTCTTGGCGAATGATGAGATCACGAACGCCCGTTGCCACAGTTCCTCGTGCCGAAGCAGGCTCTGGTGCGCGACTCCGTCGAAGATGATGTGCTCATACACCTCGTCCGACAGCAGAAGTACCTGCGTATTGCGGACCAGCTCCGCCAGAGTGTCCAGATCGTTGCCGGTCAGTACGACGCCGGTCGGGTTCTGCGGAAAGTTGAGAATGATCAGGCGGGTGCGGTCAGTGATGGAATCGCGGAGTCGCTGCCAGTCGATGCGAAACTCGTTTTCCTGTTCAAGCAGCGGCACGTGTACCGCGCGACCGCCGGCAAGAATGACGGCGGGCTCGTAAGAGTCGTACGCCGGATCGAACACGATCACCTCGTCACCGGTCCGCACAATCGCCTGGACCGTGCTGAACAGCCCTTCGGTGGCGCCGGTGCAGACGGTGACTTCCGTGTTTTCATCGACCGTTCGGCCGTAAAGCCGCGATACCTTCGAGGCTATTTCGCGCCGCAGCCCCGGCACCCCCGGCATGGGAGCGTACTGGTTGACGCCTGCCCTCATATAATGATCGACGAGGCGTATCAGTTCGGTGTCCGGATTGAAGCTCGGAAAGCCCTGCGACAGGTTGATCGCGCCACAGTCGGCAGCGAGCTGGCTCATGACGGTGAAGATGGTCGTGCCGACGTCAGGCAGCTTGCTCCGGAGCGCTTGCGAATTCGGCATGGTGCGCGGCGTCATGCGAGGAGGGGAGGTGACCATTCCACCGGCAACGGCCCCTGGTCGTGAATGATTTCGCGATGCCCGCTCCAGGTGTTGATGATCGCTTCCGGCGTGCCGATGCCGGCGGCGCGCGGGTCGCCGCAGGGACCGAACCAGTGATTCTGCGGCGCGCCGGTGGTCCGCGCGCGCATGCCGCAGTACGTGGTCCCATTGATCGTTGCGGCAAGCACCCGGTTCTGGAACGCGACGTCGGCACTGACGACCGCGGCCGTGAGATGCTGTGACATCCGTTCCAGCACCTCGAGCACACGCCGCAAATCGACGTCCATGTATTCGACCACCACCTGGAACGGGCCGAACAGCTCCGTGGTCACGAGCTCGAAATGCTCTCCGCAAAGCGCGTCTAGCGGAACGCGCACGGCGGTGGGCAGCATCGCTCCGTAGCGCTCCGGAATGGAGTGGTTCTCGAGCGGCCGGCCGCCGAACAGCAGTTGTGCGCCCGCTATCGCTTTCACGGCATTGACGTGAGCCAGCATGCGTTCGGTGGTCCAGCTCAGCACCGGCCCGAGCGTCAGGTCGTCGAGCTTGCGTTGCGCCGCCAGCTTCTCGAGCCGCGGCAGCAGCTCGTCCGCCCAGTTGCGGTGTACGAAAAGGATGCTCTGCGCCGAGCATTTCTGGCCGGTCGCGTTGTACGCGTCCTGGTCGCACTGCCACGCCACGTACTCCAGCCACTTCGGATCGTAATCGGGACCGATGACCTTCCAGTCGAACCCTGCGTCCTCCAGCTTGACGGCGCCGTTGAACTGGTCGGCAATCCGCTCCGCAACCTCGCTGGACCCGGTAAACTGGACCATCTTCAGATCTCCTTTTGCCGCAGACAGCAGCTTGCCCATCTCACTGCCGCGGCAATGGATCAGGTCGACGTCTCCCGCCGGGAGCCCTGCCTCAATCAGCAACCGCAGGAACTGTTCGAACACTGCGCTGACCTTGGAGTCGACCTTGACAAGCGGCTTGTTGCCCATGAACAGCGCGCCCATGACCTGCAGCGCGGGGATCTCCAGCGGGAAATTGAACGGCGCAATGATCGCGACCGGCCCGAACGGCCAGCGATATCCGCGCGACTCCTGCCCGGGATGATCGCCGGGATTGGAGAAACCCCGGGCGAGAAACCGCGCACCGTCACCAGCAAAATTCTCGAGGAAGACACGGGTAACCGTTACTTCGCCCTGGCATTGCTGCCAGCTTTTCGGCATCACCCGCTGGATCAGCTTGGTGAAATAATCCTGCACGTTCTTTTCCGCAAGCAGCGCCGCCGCGCGGGCGCAGACCTGTCCGAGCATTACGTAACGGCCGGGATTCTTCAGCGGGTTGTGCAATCCGCTTTTCGGGCAGCGACGCAGGCTCTCGATAAAGCCATCGTGGTCGCGCGTGTCGGGCACCTGCAGGAATGCATCACCGTTCAGCGGATCGACGACGTCCTCGCGCGCGCCACCGACTTCATGCCACTTACCGGCGAGCAGGTTACGCACCGTTCCGGGCTTCTTCGCACTCATGCCCGCAAACGGGTCGAGCGTCGCGAATCGAGGCAGCTCGCTCATCAATACTCCAGTGTGGCGCGGCAGGAAAGTTATTCCAGCGGCTCGTCAGAACAGACGCGAAGAATACCAAGCTCGTATGGCCTTTTCTCCGGTGACCCCACCGCCGTGCTGCAAGTCCTTGTTTCCTTACATACGGCAGGACGCGCATTGAGTCTTGGGCGTGCTGAGGGGATAATCGCGCCCGGTCCGCGTCGGCTTCCCCGCGACGGTCAACCGTGAACCCCGTCAGGCCCGGAAGGGAGCAGCGGCAGCGGTGAAACCGGGTGCCGGGGAGGTGCTGGCGCGGGCCATCTCCCTCTCCGCATTATTCATGAACGTTTTGCGTGGTCGCAGCCGAGACTCCTCTGGTACGTTGTGCCGTTCATGAATAATGCTGCGTTGGTATGGCTTCCGGCCTCGGTTTCTGCTTGGCCGGGGTTCCGTTACACTGTCCCTTCTTTTTTGTTGCCGCTGTTCCTATGAGTTATCTCGTCCTCGCCCGAAAATGGCGACCGAAAAATTTTCGCGAAACGGCAGGACAGGAACATGTCCTGAAGGCGCTGACGAACGCGCTGGAGACGGAGCGGCTGCATCACGCGTATCTTTTTACCGGCACCCGCGGTGTCGGCAAGACAACGATTGCGCGCATCCTTGCGAAGGCGCTGAATTGCGAAGAGAACGGGATTACCGCGGATCCTTGCGGGCGGTGCAGCGCCTGCCGCGAGATCGACGAGGGACGCTTTGTCGACCTCATCGAGGTCGATGCCGCCTCGAAGACCAAGGTCGACGATACTCGCGAGTTACTGGATAACGTGCAGTACGCGCCCGCGCGCGGGCGCTTCAAGATCTACCTGATCGACGAAGTCCACATGCTGTCGCGTCACTCGTTCAATGCACTGTTGAAAACGCTCGAAGAGCCGCCGCCCCACGTCAAGTTCCTGCTGGCCACGACCGATCCGCAGAAACTCCCGGCAACGGTGCTCTCGCGATGTCTGCAGTTCAACCTGAAGCGCCTCACACCGCGGCTGATCAAGGACCGCCTGCAGCATATTTGCGAAGCGGAGGGCATCAGCGCGGACGCAGCTTCGCTGGCGATGATCGCTCGCGCCGCGGATGGCAGCCTGAGGGATGCTTTGAGCCTGCTGGATCAGGCGATCGCCTACTGCGGGGGCAACCTTTTGCAGGATTCCGTCGCGACGATGCTCGGGACGATCGACCGGGAGCACGTGATCACTCTTCTCGGGCTTCTCGCAGACAGTGATGCGCCGGGCCTGATCGGCGCCATTGCCACCATCGACGAACAGTTCCCGGATTACGGACGGCTGCTCGATGATCTTGCGCGCCTGTTACAGCGAGTTGCCGTTTACCAGGCCGTGGGCGCGACAGACACTGACGACGACCTGGCGGAAAGCGAGATCGCCGGGTTCGCTGAGCGCATATCCGCCGAGGACGTGCAGCTTTTCTATCAGACCGCCCTGATTGGCCGGCGCGACCTCGATCTGGCGCCCGATCCGAAAAGCGGCGTGGAGATGACGCTGCTGCGGATGCTTGCCTTCCAGCCGCAGCGAAGCAGCGAATCGGCGGAACCCGATCGCGGCGTGACCGCACCGGCGCGGCACCCGCGGCCCCCCGCGACGGCGCCAGGGGCGCTCAAAGTGGTCGAGCCGCCGAAGCGGGACGGCGGGTTCTCCGACCTGCAACGGCCGGCCGACTGGGGGCAGGTCATCCAGACGCTGGACCTGGTCGGGGCTAGCAAGTTACTGGCCGCCAATTGCGCATGGCTGCGGCGGGACGACGATACCGTGTATCTTGGCCTGGACCGTCGCTCCGAATCCCTGCTGACCCGGCAGCGCCAGCAGGCCATTGCGGAGGCGTTATCGGCGAAGTTCGGGCGGCCACTGAAAGTGGACGTTTCCCTCGCAGCATCCGCAGGCGAAACGCCGATCCAGGAGCAGGCGAGGCGG
>Ga0268386_10004559_pt1 | contig 10215 bp, 14 predicted proteins | sample RVTome_15_FD_200260 | JGI IMG/M metagenome (GOLD analysis project Ga0268386, IMG submission 200260) | Soil microbial communities from uranium-contaminated site in the Upper Colorado River Basin, Wyoming, United States - RVT150D86... ... | reverse complement strand
CGTTCTCGGGCGTCGCGCGGTCAAGGGGGCGCAAGTCACGTCGCTGCGGCCATCTGCCGCGGGCATGCCCTTTGGCCTAGGCCCGCGCCCGACGCCGACGGCGAACGACTCGGCGTGGCCCCGGATCCGACGGTGAGTTGGCCCGCGCCCGCCGCGATCGCGTAACGGTCGAAGAGGAACCGGAGGCGGTCGACGTCGGTGGAGAACTTGTGCCGGGAGCTGAACGCCAGGTCGACCGCACGGTCGAGCCCGCGGTGGGCGGCGACGAGGTCGGCAGGTGTAGCAATCGGGTCGTACAGGTCGGCGAGGGAGGCGTCTGGGTGCGCAGCGCGGGCGGCGAGGACCTCATCGGCGGCCAGCTCGATATGGGCTCGGTGCCGGCTGTCGAGCCCGACGAATGGGAACGTGTTGTAGACGAGCCTGTTGTTGAAGCGGTAGTCGCTCTTGATGCGGCCACCGACAGTTGCCTGCCAGGCTGTAAACCACGCGGAGTGGAGGATGCCGAAGAGGGCAAGGTCAGCATCCTCTACGAACGCGCCGCTGTTGTGGACGATCGCCTTCGCGCTCGCCCGGCAGATCATGAGGAAAGATGCTCCGCCAGAGCGAGCGGATCCGCTCGGCCAATACTGCATTCTCTACCGCGGGGTGGGCGGCCGGGCTGCAGTTGGCAGGCGCGGAGCACTCGACACCGTGGGTGGCCACACGCTCGCCGACGCCTATGCGCTACTCCAACCGGGTGGCTGCCGGTCCCTCGCTCCGGTCGACACGACCGCAGTGCTGCCCAGAACTCCGTCGCATGCGGTGGCAGGCCCGGTTTAGCCGGCTGCTCTCGTGATCTCAGCACCCTTGTTCATTGCGTCGGCCAAGGGTATGAGGCCGCGACTGGAAGCGAACCCGCAGTCGAGCGCCTGGGTCTGCTCTCGGTCCGCGGCTGTCCCTGCGAATGGGATGCCGATGCGGGCGGCTGTGGCGAAACACTGCGCTCCCTTGTCGTATTCTTCGCATGCCTGCTCGACGAGTGCGTGGACCGGCTGCAGACGGGCGCTGGGTGCACCGATTCGCGCTAGCTCGCGACTGCAGTCGCGAAGTTGGTCGCCCAACGAGGCCATTACAGATGGCGTGATGTCGGTCGGGCTATCCGCGATAATCTTCTCCATCTTCGTACTCAGCTTCTCGACCGCGTCGAGCCAGACAAGCTCGCTGAGCTCGATCGTGACCTGTGGTGCGGGGGGGATGAGGAAGTCGGCGCCGTATTCGGTGAAGTCCAGCCGGCCCGCGTCCGGTCCCTTGTCGTCGGCGCGAAGCGGGTAAGCATCGCCGGTGTTTGCGACGTAGAGCTTCGATCCGTCCTGCCTGCTGACCACGACAACCTTCTGACCGTCGAATTCGGTCTGCTTGACCTTGGGATCGAGGGGGCTGTCGTTCTTGGCCAGTTGGGCGGCGAAGGAGTCGAGGGAGTATCCCTCTAACGGCGCCGCCTCCTGCGCGGTGAGTTTGAGCGACCGGCCGGCGCCGAGTTGTGCCGCCGCCGGGGGTACGCCCAGCACCTCCAACGCTTGCTGATCACCCTGGACGTAGGCATTGGGGCCGACCGTCGTGATCTCCAAGCGTGCGCCCTCAATGGTGATCGTGCCGCGGCTCAAGCCGTCCTGAATCCGCAGGTCGACCTGCACCGGCCTGCCCTCGCGGACGCCGGTCCCCGTCACGTGGACGCTACTCGCGGCCTCGATCGCAGCGGTCGCGGCCTGCTGCACCTGGGCCGCGGACTTCTCCTCCAGGCCGTTGGTCGGCTTCTCCTCCAGGCCGTTGGTCGGGGTGCCGCCGCAGCCGGCCACGAAGAGGGCAACGAACGCGGCCGCGGCGGCGAGGCGGCCAGTGATGCCCGGCATAAGGACCTCCTGACGTGGGTGAGATGCGGTGAGGGTCGCACGCCATGCACCCTGGTGAACGGCCTGTGGCTGGTCTGGACGCTGTGTCGTTTCCAATGTCCTCGTTTTCGCCCAGGCCCGCTATAGGTACTGGCAGCGGTCCGGCGGCTGCACCCTGTCGCCGGTCCGCCACGGCGACGACGGATCCGCCCGCACCTCCTCGACCATCAACCGGTCGTATTCGGCGCCGTTCAGCTCAAGCGCCCGCGATAGGTCCACCGCGATCGCGATGCTCGGCACCCGCTGCTGCCCAGCCTCGAGGTGGTTGATCGTCGCCCTGGAGCATCCCGCACGTCCGCCAGCTGACGCTGCGACCAGCCCCGAGGCGGGTGCCGGGCGCGAGGAATCATCCTGGCGGGGCCAGCCTGCCGATCCCGATCGCTGGGCGGACCACGAGGGCGTCGCCATCAGTCCTCGTAGTGTGGCGGTTCGACGATCGAGGGATGCTTGCAGTTCTTAACCTGCTGCTGGTTGTCCGGCGGCGCCCACTGCCTGGTTCCCGTTCCCCCGGCCCATGGCTCCAGGTTCTCAAGGATCCTTGGGTCGGTACCCTCGTCGCCGTAGACCCGGGTCGGGTCCAGCCGCCATTCCTGGCCCTGCTCCCGCTGCCACTTGGCCCACAGCCGATCGACGTTGGAGTGCAGGATGAACACGAACGGATCCTCGAACGACTTATGCAGGGCATGGATGCTGCTGCCTACGCCGAAATAGCCGTGGGCGGTGTTGTGGGCGTCCTCGATCGCCTCCCGCACCTCTTGCCACTGTTGGGCCTGGGGTAGGCCGTTGCCGGCCGCCAGGAGGGTGGCGTCAGCGTCCAGCACCGGTGCTCCCGGGTCGAGATTGCGGCGGATTTCTCGCGGCGGGTCGGCCGGATTCCCGGTCTGATTCCGGCTGCCTGGGAAGTTGCCACCGTTGTCGAATCCATCCAGCGGCGGTCCGGCCCGGCCGCTGGCGCTTCCCATGAACCCGTCTGCGCCGGTGCTGAACAGGTTGACCGTCCCGCCCCGGCCCTCACAACCTACGAACCGCGGACCCTCGGCGCGTCACCGAACCACCCTCAGCGACGAAGAGCCACATTAGTGCGTTGAGCCCGCGAGCGTCATGTCTGTCGCCCCGGTTAGTTTGCTTCTATGCGCGAGGCGGAGGAGGCGCATGCGTTGGCGGCGTCATGGCTGGCGGATGCCATGCCAGCGCGGTGGGTGCACGTGCGGGGTGTGGCGGAACGGGCTGCGTGGGCTTCGAGCCTGCTAGACGTGGCTGCCGACGATCTGGCTTCAGCGGCGTGGTTGCATGACATCGGGTACGCACCGGACCTGGTCGCGAGCGGGTTCCATCCGCTCGACGGCGCCCGGTTTCTGCGCAGCCAGGGGTTTGATGACCGCGTGGTGGGCCTGGTCGCGCACCACTCGTACGCAGCCGTCGAGGCAGATCTTCGTGGCCTCGGAGCGGTGCTCCGTGAGGAGTTCCCTCGGGAGGAGTCGCTGACCGCCGACGCCTTGTGTTACTGCGACATGACGACCGGCCCGGACGGTGATCGAGTCGACGTCCTCGACCGGCTGGCCGAGATTCGGGCTCGGTACGGTCCGGGCGACGTGGTGACGCAGTTCGTCGATCGCGCTGAGCCCGAGATCGTTGCGACGGTGCGTCGGGTGGAGGGTTTGCTCCGCGCGGCTCAGCCGAGGTAGGGCTCGTCGAGATCTTTGAGATGGTGCTCGATGCGTTGGCGCATGGAGGGGTGCATGCGAAGGTCGGGCACCTTCTCGGCTGCGACCCAGTCGACTTCGGATGACTCGTTGCTGGGTGTCGGTGTGCCGCCGGTTGGTCGTGCGGTGAGGACGATGGAGCACTCCTGGCGGACTTCGCCGTCGCTGGTGTACTCGATGACGTGGCGTGGGTTGGTGTAGATGCCGACGAGGCCGGTGATCTCGATCTCTACGCCGGTCTCTTCCTTTGTCTCACGGATGGCGGCGTCTGTCAGGGATTCGCCGAGGTCGATCGCGCCGCCGGGGAGTGCCCAGTTGTCGTTGTCGGTGCGGCAGATCATCAGGATGTGGCCGTCGTCGTTGGTGACGACGACGTTGACTGAGGGCACCATGCTGGTCGCCGCTGGGGCGTTGGGGTCGTCGACGTAGTCGATGCGTGCCACATGCCTAGGCTGCCTCATTTGCCGCCCAGGCCGAAACGGCGTTGGTCCAGATCCGGTTGAAGGCCTCGGTGTAGGTGTCGAACAGGTCGCCGCCACTGAGCCGCCGTAGATGCAGGACCGGGGCATGGGAGGCGGGGAAGCTGTAGACGTGAGCGTTGACTAACAGCTCGTTGTCGAAGCGGTACAGCGAGTTGTACAGCGTGGTGCCGTGCAGCCGCACGTCGATGCCGTCCTGGCCCGCAAGCGGGCGGTAGTGGCTCAGGACGTTGCGGATCTTGGCGGCCATCGCGTCGCCGATGCCCTCGTCTTCGCCGCGTTGGGCGACCGGCTGGCTGTTCGGATCTCCGAGCAGGATGCGGATCCTCGCTCCCGCAGTCGCTTTGTCGCGCAGCATGGTGAGCAGCCGTGGTTGCTGCTCGGGCAGGAACAGTCCGGAGTAGACGAGCACGTCGACGGTGTCTCGTGCTGAGGTGAACAGGCGCCGCCACAGGTCGGCTGGCACGTCGGCGCGGTGTGGGTAGACGTGGACGATCTCTGACTCGGCGATGCGTCCGCGTCGGTCTCGGGGGATGGCGTCGGGCCACAGGTAGGCCTCGCTCTCCCGCACGAGCGCGGCGACGCGGTGTCGATGGCGCGGATAGGGCATCCGGCCGAGGGTGATCCAGCGTTCGACGGTCTTCGGGTCCACACCGAGGTCGTCTGCGACGTCGCCGGGTGTCAGCCCAGTGGTGTTGAGCGCGTCTCGGAGCCGGTCGTTCGCCATGCCGCCCTCCCACTTCTAGGGACGTCTTCACGATAGCAGAGACGTCCCTAGAAGTTCTCGCGTGCGGTGATGTCGTCCCCGCCATGAGCCGACCGTGATCACTGAGGAATCAGCGATCCGGACCGGAATGACCGGGCCGGACCAACGCAGGGAGGCAGCGATGACCGTTCGGACCCCGATCCCGGTGAGCTTCGAGGACGTGTTCCCGCACGGGGCGTTCGCCCTGGACGTCAGTGCGATCGATGACTTCGATCTGCCGGCGGACTCTCCGGATCGGCAGCAGCGGGACAAGCACACCGGTCTGCGGTTGTGGGCGGTGCGGGTGATGGACCCGGACCCGGACGCCCGCAAGGGCCAGGCCGAGGTGACGGTGAAGATCGCCGCGGAGGTGCAGCCGGTGCCACCGGAAACTCTGCCTGGTCTGCCGTTCCGGCCGGTGGAGTTCGACGGCCTGTCGATCACCCCGTATCTGGACGAGCGCCGGAACCGGCCGCGGGTGGCGTACTCGCTGCGAGCCACCGCGATGCGCCCTCTCAAGGCCGGGTCGAGGCCGCAGGCGGCCAAGGACGCCGCCTGATCCAGACGTGCGGGAGTGGAACCGGCAAGCGTGCCTCCTGCTCCCGCGCCCAACCTCCCGCGTGCATGTGAGGTGTGTGATGCGACACGGTTCAGGTGGCTGGTCCACCGACCCGAACGCCGTGGAGCGGTGGCGTCCGCGGCAGGTCAACGGCACCCGCTACGGCAGCGTCGACCGCCGGGCCGCTGGCGGGGAGGATCCGTGGCTGTCCATGATCGGCGCGCTGACCGCGGCGGTGCTACTCACTGCGTGGTGGCTGATCCGCCACCCCGTGTTCACCGCCCTGGTCGCCTCGACGGTGTGGCTTTACGCCGAGTACGGCCCGGCCGCGGTGGCCGCCCATCACCTGATCCTGTCCGCGCTGCTGGCGGGCTGGTTCTTCATCCACCGGTCCAGCTTCCACAAGCTTGTCACCAACCACCTTCGGACCCGGTGGCGGGCGTGGTGGATCTACCGGCGCCGCTGGCAGCCGGCGATGGTGCTCTCCGGGCTGGCCGCGGTGTTCGAGCGGGCGGAATACATCCCGAAGATCCGCCGCATCCACTGCGACACCCACGCCGACCACCTGCAGGTGGTGATGCTGTCCGGGCAGGCCGTCGAGGACTACGAACGCAGCGCGGACGCACTCGCGCACACCTTCGGGGCGCTGTGGTGCCGCGTCCGAGTCGACCGGCCGGGCCGGATCTGGTTGGACTTCGCCCACCACGACCCGCTCACCACGATCGTCCCCGCCCTGCCTGTCCCTGAGACTCCAGACCTGGCCGCGCTACCGCTGGGCAGCCGGGAAGACGGCAGCGTGTGGACGCTCACTCTCACCGGAACCCACGTCCTGGTCGCCGGCGCCACCAACGCCGGCAAGGGGTCGGTGGTGTGGTCGCTGCTCCGCGCTCTAGGCCCGCTGATCCGGGACGGGTCGGTGCAGGCGTGGGTGATCGACCCCAAGGGCGGCATGGAGATGGCACCCGGCTGGCCGCTGTACACCAGGTTCGCCTGCCAGGACTACGCCGCGATGGCCGACCTACTCGAAGACGCCGAAACCCTCCTACGCGAGCGGGCGAACCGGCTGCGTGGCATCACCCGCCAGCACATCCCAACCCCGGCCGACCCGCTCGTGCTCGTCGTGATCGACGAGATCGCCGCCCTCACCGCCTACCTACCCGACCGCGACTTACGCCGGCGGATCGCCGGCTCGCTTGGTGTGTTGCTGTCACAGGGCCGCGCGGTGGGCGTGCACGTGGTTGCTGCGGTGCAGGACCCGCGCAAGGACACCCTGCCGATGCGCGACCTGTTCCCCACCCGCATCGCCCTACGGCTGGTCGAAGCCGACCAGGTCGACCTCGTCCTGGGCCACGGAGCACGCGACCGCGGCGCGGTCTGCGACCGCATCCCAGTCACCCAACCCGGCGCCGGCTACGTCCTCCTCGACGGGCTACGTGAACCGGTCCGGATCCGAGCCGCGCAAGCCACCGACACCGACATCCACGACCTAACCCGCCGGTATCCAGCGCCTGCCAGCGTGGAGCGGACGTCGGATGCCGAGATCGCCGCCGCCATCCAGGACTGGACGACATGACCACCGGCCGCCGCCTGGCTACCTACAGTCGACAGGTCACCGACCTCCTGCACGAAGCCCGCGCGTTGGCCGCGGTTCCCATCGCGCAGCGTGACACCAACGACTACCGAGCCCGCCTCGCCAGCTTCGAGGCTCGCAAGGCGAGGCTGCTGGCCGGCCCGGGCGAGCCGGATCGCGGCCGCTGAGCCATGACCACCGCGACCGTCCCGGTGCCGATCGAGCACCTCGCCGCCAGGGCCGGCATGCACGACGCCGAAACCCGCGCCCGCGGCTGCTCCCGACCGATCCGACTCGTCGGCTCCACCACCCGCGTCAACAAGGCAACCGGTGAAGTGCTGGGCTCCTACCGCTCAGGTGACGAGCTGGACGGGCACACCTACGTCAGGTGTCAGAACCGGCGAGCCTCGGTGTGTCCGTCGTGCTCGCGGGAGTACAAGGGCGACGCCTGGCACCTGCTCACCTGCGGCCTGGCCGGAGGGAAGTCGGTGCCCGAGTCGGTCGCCTCGCATCCGGCGACGTTCGCCACCCTGACCGCGCCGTCGTTCGGACCGGTCCACGGTCGCGGACGCAAAGGCCCATGTCGAGCCCGCCGTGATCGCCCGGTCTGCCCGCACGGCCGGCCGCTGTCCTGCCTTGACCGCCACGGCGACCAGGATCGGCGGCTCGGTCAGCCGCTGTGCTGGCAGTGCTACGACTACGCCGGGCACGTGCTGTGGCAGTGGCATGCCCCCGAGCTCTGGCGGCGGTTCACCATCACCCTCGCCCGGACCCTCGCCGCCCGGTGCGGCCTGTCGCCTGCCCAGTTCCGGCGCCGGGCGCGGGTGGCGTACACGAAGGTGGTCGAGTTCCAGGCCCGCGGCATCATCCACGTCCACGCACCCATCCGCCTCGACGGACCCCACGGCCCCGACAGCCCGCCGCTCGTCGACGTCGACGTCGACCAGCTCGGCCAAGCGGTTCTCGAGGCCGCCCAACACGTTCAGCTCACCGTCCCGACCGGCGACGGCAACGGCGTCGGGCTCCGCTGGGGCGCGCAGGTCGACGTCCGGCCGATCAGCCACGGTGGCGGCCGAGACGCGTCCGCCGGGCCGGCGCACCCGCATCAAGTCGCCGCCTACCTGGCGAAGTATCTGACCAAGACCACCGAAGAGTTCGGCCTACCTGCCCGCGTCAGCCACCCCTGGGCGGCCCGTCAGGCCGGGGCCAGCCCACACGCGCAACGGATCATCGACACCGCCTACACTCTCGCCCTCCGCGGCGAAGCCTACGGCCGACTCCGGGACCGGCTCGCGACGCTCGGCTACCGCGGACACCCGATCACCAAGTCCCGCCACTACTCCACCACCTTCGGCGCGCTGCGCCGGGCACGCGCCGCCTGGCGACGCCGCCCACCCCGCCTCGACCCCGATGCCGAGATCCGAGAGCTGCTCGACGACATCCACGACGCCGCAGACGCGGGAGTACTCGTCGTCAAGGACTGGCGCTATGCCGGTCGCGGCTACCTCGACCTGCCCACCGCAGCAGCTGCCGTGACGTCAGCCGTCCTCACCCGCACACGTCGTGGCACTGCCGGTCTTCTCGGTCCGCGTTCGGAGGGAGGTTCTGATGGACAAGCTGCTGCTGACGGTGGCTGAGGCCGCTGACGCGCTGAACCTGAGCCGTGGAAAGGTCTACGAGCTGCTCTACAAGGGCTTGATCGCCTCGGCGAAGATCGGCGGTTGCCGCAGGATCCCGGCCGCCGCGCTACACGCCTACGTTGACTCGCTGACCGATCCGGGGCGTGTGGCATGACCGCGCGAACACGTCGCGGCCACGGCGAGGGCGCGATCTACAAGCGATCGAGCGACGGCAAGTGGGTCGGTGTGCTGGATCTCGGCTGGGTGGACGGTCGCCGACGTCGCTTGCCGGTGTACGGAGACACGAGGCGTGAGGCCCACGAGAAGTTGATGAAGCTGCGGCGTGAGCAGGAGCGCGGCCGAGATCTCCTGGCGCCGCCTCGTCTGGTCTCCGAGTGGTTGTTCGAGTGGCTATCTGAGGTCAAGTCACGCGACGGTACCCGGCACTCGACCCTCGACCGCTATCGAGGGGTCGTCCGACGTCACCTCGTGCCGGCGTTGGGTCAGAAGCGACTCGACAAGCTGGCACCACGGGAGGTGCAGTCCTTCCTCGGTCAGCTGTCCGATCGAATGGCACCTGGCTCCGTGGTGAAGATCCACAGTGTCTTGCGCTCAGCCCTGTCCGACGCCCAACGACTCGATCTCGTGTCGCGCAACGTCGCCAAGGCGGCGAAGCCACCGTCGTTGCAGGCACCCAAGCGGCGGACTCTGACCGTTGCCGACGCACAACGCCTGCTCGTTGCCGCCAGCGGTGACCGGCTCGAAGCCTTGTTCGTCATCGCGCTGACCATGGGACTTCGCCGCGGCGAGCTACTCGGGCTCCAGTGGTCCGATCTCGATCACGCCGATCACGTGCTGAGTATCGAGCGCGCCGTCCAACGTGCAGCGGGTCAGCTGAGGTTCGTTGAGCCGAAGACGCCGCGCTCTCGTCGCGTCCTCCCCGTGCCGCAGGTCGCCATGGCCGCCTTCACCGCTCACCGCGCGAGACAGGCTCGCGAACGCTTGGCCGCTGGCGATGGCTGGCGCGACAGAGATCTGATCTTCGCCTCATCGATCGGCACGCCGATGGAACCGCGGAACGTCAACAGACGATTCAACGAGCTGCGCGCGAAGGCCGGCCTCGACTGGCTTCGGTTGCATGATCTTCGCCATGCATGCGCCACCTACTTGCTCGCGAACGGCGTCGAACCTCGGACCGTGATGGAGATCCTCGGACACTCGACCATCCGCCTGACGATCGACCTCTACGGCCACGTTCTGCCTGACCGGCTGCGTGCTGCGGCGTCCGCGATGGATCGCGCGATGGAGCCCCAATGAGCCCGGTGTGGCTACATCTTTGGCTACAGAGGTCGCCCGTAGGGCTGCGTCTCGTGGGCGCGAGTCGCGTCGCCGCAGGTCAGGTGTGGTGGAGACGAAGGGACTTGAACCCTCAACCCCCGCCTTGCAAAGGCGGTGCTCTGCCAGTTGAGCTACGTCCCCGAGGGTAGCTACCAGGGTACCCGGCCGGAACGGGATGCCCTGACGACAGCGGGCGGGATCTCCGCGCCCGCTGTGGACGGAACGGTGGATGGGGCGGTGGACAACCCGGCAACGCTGGGGGAAACGGGGGGTG
>Ga0268386_10004558_pt1 | contig 10217 bp, 6 predicted proteins | sample RVTome_15_FD_200260 | JGI IMG/M metagenome (GOLD analysis project Ga0268386, IMG submission 200260) | Soil microbial communities from uranium-contaminated site in the Upper Colorado River Basin, Wyoming, United States - RVT150D86... ... | reverse complement strand
CCGGCCCGTCGGCGGGCCGCGTGCCGAGGAACGCGAAGGCGCCGGTCACCCGCTGCAGGACGTAGGAGAAGTCCTCGCTGCCCATGATCGGCGTGGCCATGGGCTGCACGCGCTCGGGGCCCAGCAGGTCGGTGGCCACGCGCGTCACGCGCTCGGCGAAGGCGTCGTCGTTCACGGTGACCGGGTAGCCGCGGATGAAGTTCACCTCGACCGTGGCGCCGTGGGCGGCGGCGACGCCGTCGGCCACGCGCTTGACGCCTTCCAGCATGCTGTTACGCGTCCGCTCCGAGACGGTCCGGATCGTGCCCAGCAGGCTCGCGGTCTCCGGGATGATGTTGCGGGTGGTGCCGGCCTCGATCTTCGCCACGGTGAGGACGGCGGGGTCGAACGCGTTGACCCGGCGGGTCGTGAGCGTCTGGAACGCCTGCACGATCTCGCAGGCGATCGGGATCGGATCGAGGCAGTCGTGCGGGGCGGAGGCATGTCCGCCCTCGCCGCGCACGGTGATCTGGAAGGTGTCGCCGGAGGCCAGCATGGCGCCACCCCGGGTGGCGATGACGCCGGCCGGGTGGCGCGCGCCCACGTGGATACCGAAGGCGGCGTCGGGCCTGTGCGGGCCGTCGAGCAGGCCTTCCTCGATCATCACCCGGGCCCCGTGATAGCCCTCCTCGCCGGGCTGGAACATGAACAGGACGCGACCGGCCAGCGAGGCCCGCCGGGCCGCCAGCATGCGCGCGGCGCTCAGCAGCATCGCCACGTGGGTGTCGTGCCCGCAGGCGTGCATGGCGCCGGCGACCTCCGAGGCGAACGGCAACCCCGTGTCCTCTTGCAGCGGGAGGGCATCCATGTCCGCCCGCAGCAGCATCGTGGGGCCGGGTCTCGCACCCTCGAGCGTGGCCACAACCGAGGTCGTCTTCGTGCCCGTGCGGACAGGGAGCCCGAGCGGCGCCAGCGCCTCCAGCACCACGTGCTGTGTGCGCGGCAGCGTCAGGCCGATCTCGGGATGGCGGTGGATGCGGCGGCGCAGCTCGATCGTCTCGTCGAGCAGGCTCCGGGCCTCGTCGAGAAGGGAGATCTGGGTGGTCGCCATGACCGGGAGGGTACCACGGTGCGACTGGGGTAGAATCCGGCCATGCGACTCGGATACTTCGCCATGCCCTTGCATCCGCCCGGCGCGGACATCGCGCAGACGCTCGACGACGACCTGGGGCAGCTCGCCCTGCTCGATCGCCTCGGCTACGAGGAGGCGTGGATCGGCGAGCATTTCACGGCGCAGTGGGAGAACATCCCGTGCCCCGATCTCTTCATCGCGCGCGCCCTCGGGGTGACGAAGCGGATGAAGCTGGCGACCGGAGTGTCGTGTCTGCCCAATCACGATCCGTTGATGCTGGCCCAGCGTATCGCCCAGCTCGACCAGATGGCACGCGGTCGCTTCTACTGGGGCGTGGGCTCAGGGGGGTTCCCGGGCGACTTCGAGCTGTTCGAGGTGGACGGCAAGAGCGGCCAGCAGCGCGGCATCACGCGGGAGATCCTCGACACCGTCATCCAGCTCTGGGACGATCCCAAGCCCGGCGTCTACGAGTCCCGGACGCGGCGCTGGCGCTTTCGCATTCCCGAGCCCCAGGACGACATCGGCCTGCGACTGCACCTGAAGCCCTACCAGCGGCCGCATCCGCCGATCGGAGTGGCCGGCGTGTCGTCCGGCTCGGAGACGCTCGGGCTGGCCGGCGAGCGCGGCTACATCCCCATGAGCATCAATTTCGTTCCGCCCCGGATCTTGAAGACGCACTGGGAGGCGGTCGCGGCCGGCGCGGCGCGGGTCGGGCGCACGGCCGATCGCGCGACCTGGCGGATCGCCCGCGACGTCTACGTGGCCGACACCGACGCCCAGGCGCGACGCGAGGCGCTGAATGGACCGCTGGCGCGGGATTATCGCGACTACTTCCTGCGACTTCTCCCGAAGCTGCGCGGCTTCGAGATGCTCAAGCACGACCCGGCGATGCCGGACTCGGAGGTGACGCTCGAGTACCTGATGGAGAACATCTGGATCGTCGGCAGCCCCGAGACGGTGGCCGGCAAGGTGGCCGCGCTCGGCGAGGCGGTCGGCGGGTTCGGCACGCTGCTGGTGATCGCCCACGAGTGGCACCCGCGGGACGCCTGGGAGCGCTCGATGACGCTGCTCGTGGAAGAGGTGCTGCCCCGACTGGAGGCTTGCCGATGAACATCTTCAAGGCCATGACCGTGAAGGACCCCGAGCAGGTGAGCCGCGCCATCCCGGTCATCGACGTGGCGCCGGCGTTCGCCGGTGAGCCGGGGGGCTTGGAGGCCGTCGCCGCACAGGTGCGCGACGCCAGCGAGCGCGTCGGCTTCTTCTATGTGGCCGGCCACGGAGTGCCCCAGGCGCTGATCGACGCCGCCTTTGCCGCCTCGCGCGAGTTCCACGCCATGCCGCTCGAGGACAAGCTGGCCCTCAAGCTGAATCAGAACAACATCGGCTATCTGCCCGTCAACGAAAGCATCCAGCGCGCCTCGACCGTGCACAAGGCGACGCGGCCCAACTTCAACGAGAGCTTCTTCATCAGCCACGACCGCGGCCCCGATCACCCCGACGTCGTCGCCGGAACCCCCCTCAGAGGCGCCAACCGGTGGCCGGCCGGCCACGAGGCGATGCGCGCCGCGATGGTCCGCTACTTCAAGTCGATGGAGGCCCTCGGCGAGCGCACGCTGCCCCTGCTGGCCCGAGCGCTCGACATGCCGGTCGAGCACTTCGCGCCGTTCTTCGCCGGCGAGGCTCACATCAACCTGCGCTTCCTGCACTACCCGCCCCAGGAGATCGACGACCCCGAGCAGTTCGGTCAGGGCCCCCACACGGACAACTCGTTCATCACGTTCCTGGCCCGGGAGGACACGCCGGGCCTGGCCGTCCGCCTGCCCAGCGGGGAGTGGCTGGCGCCCCCGCTGATCGAGGGCACGTTTCTGGTCAACCTCGGCAATGTCATGAAACGCTGGTCGAACGACCGCTTTCTCTCGACGCCGCACGGCGTCGTCAACGACTCCGGCCGCGACCGCTACTCCATCGCCTTTTTCTATAGCCCCAACATCCGCGCGACGATCGAGTGCCTGCCGAGCTGCACGGGCGCCGACCACCCGCCGCGCCACGCGCCTGCCGTCTACGGCGATCTCGTCCGAGCCTTCTACAGCGCCAACTATTTCCACCAGAAGGACCACGCTGCCACCGCGTCATAGCGGCCAGGGCGTGCTCGGTGTCGGCGGGTACTGTGCCGCGGCCGTGACCGCCGCGGAGGCCCGGGCCAGTCCGCTGGCGATGCCTACAGCAGCGCGGGCCGCCCGATCGCGTCCGCGATGACGCGGACGAGCGTGCTCGGGCTCACCGGCTTGGTGACGTGGGCCGTGAAGCCGGCGGCGAGCGCACGGTCGCGATTGTCCTCGCCCGCGTAGGCGGTGAGGGCGAGGGCGGGAATGCGCCCGCCGTGCTCGCGCTCCATCTCCCGGATGCGCGTGATGAGATCGTAGCCGTCGGCGTCCGGCATCCCGATGTCGCTGACGAGCACATCCACGAACGTGGTGGACAGCACGTCGAGCGCGGCGTCGACGGACTCGGCGACGAACACCTCCGCCCCACAGTCCAGGAGCACCGATTGCACGAAGCGGCGCGAGTCCTCGTGGTCGTCGACGACGAGGGCCCGGATTCGGTCCAGCCGCGGCAGGCTGGCATCCTCGCGCGGGCGCCGGACCTCGGGTCCGGCCGCCATCGCCGCGACCGTGCGCGCGTCTTCGGCCAGGAGCGGCAGGGAGACCGCGAAGGTCGCCCCGTGTCCGCGGCCGGCGCTGGCGGCCTCCACCCGGCCGCCGTGCAGGGCGACGAGCCGGCGCACGATCGCCAGGCCGAGACCCAGGCCGCCGTGACGTCGCGTGCTGCTGCTGTCGGCCTGGCGGAAGCTCTCGAAGACGTGCGGGAGCATTGCCGGCTCGATGCCCTGGCCGGTGTCGCTCACCGTCACGCGGGCCAGGCCCTCGTGGCGATCGAGCCGCATGTCGATGTGCCCGGCCTCGGGCGTGAACTTGACGGCGTTGCCCAGCAGGTTGACGACGACCTGCTGCAGGCGCACGGGGTCGCCGGCCACCCAGGCCGCCTCGGGATCGATCGTGCAGGTGACCGTGTGCCGGCGGCCCTCCGTCTCCCGCCGCACCGAGTCCAGCGCGTGCTCGATGACGACGCGCAGGTCGACCGGGCGCTTGTCGATCTGCAGCTTGCCGGCCACGATGCGCGAGACGTCGAGCAGGTCGTTGATGAGCTGGGCCTGCACGCGCGTGTTGCGCTCGATGCTGTCCAGCGCGCCGGTGGCCTCCTCGCCGCTCAGCCGGCCCGAGCGCAGCATCGAGACCCAGCCGAGCATGGCGGTGAGCGGCGTGCGCAGCTCGTGCGAGAGCGTGGCCAGGAACTGGTCCTTGGCCCGGTTGGCGCCCTCGGCCTCGGCGTAGAGCCGGGCGTTGTCGACGGCGATGGCCGCGCGGTGACCGAGGTCGCGGGCCAGGGCCAGGTCGGCCGGGCCGTAGCGGCGGTCGGAGCGGGTCGCGAGGAACGATAGCGTCCCCACCGTGCGCCCGCGGGCGACGAGCGGCACCACCATCACGGACTTCGGCGCGAGCTGCTGCACGAGCTGCAGTCCCTCGAGCCAGGCCGGGCCGATCTCCGGCACCAGCAGCGGCTCGCCGGCCCGCATCTGTTCCAGGAACGGCAACAGGGCAGGCAGCTCCAGCGCAGGCGCCAGCCGCTCCACCGCCTCGGCCACGCGGGTGCCGTCGGCGTCGGCGCCGGCGGCGTGCAGGCGACGGCCGGCGATGGGCTCGGTGAGGTGGACGAGGCACCAGTCGGCGAAGGCCGGCACCGCCAGGCGCACCAGGCTATCCAGCGTGGCGGTGCGGTCGAGGGAGGAGGACAGCAGCTCGCTGGCCTCGGCCAGGAATCGGGCTCGCTGGGCGGCCACCTCGGCGTCCGCGCGCGCCGCCTGCTCGGCGGCCAGCAGCCGGTCGCGCTCCTCGGCCAGACGCTTGCGCTCGGTGACGTCGATCATCAGACCGCGCAGCTGGCCGACGGCTCCGTCGTCGCTCGGCACGGGCTGCACGACGTTGCTGATCCAGACGAGCCGGCCGTCGACGGTGGTCATGCGGTACTCGAGCCGGCACTCGCGGCCGGCCGCAGCCTGCTCGCGTAGCTCGGCCACGACGGCGTCGCGATCGTCGGGATGGATCAGGCGCGTCCAGCCCCCCCCCTCCCCCAGCCACTGGCGGAGCGGGTAGCCCAGCAGGCTCTCGGCGCGATGGTTGACGAAGGTGATCTCGAGTGTGGCCGGGTCGGCCTCCCACACGATCGCGTCGAGCCCGTCGACGAGCCCCGCGAAGCGCGCGTGGGCCTCCTGGGCACGGCGGTACTGCAGGCTGTGGTCCACGGCGGTCGCCGCGCGGCCGGCGAGCTCCTGGGCGGTCGCGAGGTCGTCCGCCGTGTAGGGCTCGCCTCCGGCGCCGCGCACCAGTGTCAGCGCGCCCACGACGTGACCGCGGCTGACGAGCGGCACGAGCATCACGGAGCGCAAGCCGAGCCCGTCGACCAGCCGCTCCTCCTCCTCGTCACGGACCAGTCGCCGCCGCTCCTCGTCGTCCACCACGGCTACCAGCTCGGCGTGCCCGCTGGCGAGCGCTTCGCTCAGCGCCTCGGGCAGGTCGGCCTCGGTCATGCGCCGCTGCTGGTACGAGCGCGCCAGGAGCTCGCGGGCCGGGTCGGCGTGGACGACGGCCAGTCGCCGCAGCGCGCCGTCGTCGCCGACGACGTCGATCACGCACCAGTCCGCCAGCGATCCGGCCGCCAGGCGGGCGAGCCCGGCCAGGGTCGTCGTGTAGTCGGCCGACAGGGTCAGCATCCGGCTCGCCTCGGCCAGCAGCCACGACTGCTGCGCGGCCAGCTCGGCCTCGCTTCGCGCCGCCTGCTCGCGGCGGAGCAGCTCGGCGCGCTCGCTCTCGCGCTGCCTGTGCTCGGTCACGTCGCGCAGGACGAGCGTGCAGACCGCACCGGTGGGGCTCTCGATGCGCGAGAGCCCGGCCTCCAGCGCGAACTCGGTCCCGTCACGACGGAAGCCGACCGGGCTGTCGCCGATGCCGACGGCGATCGCTCGCAGGCGGCCGCGGGCACCCTGCAGATGGGCGTCGATCTGGCGCAGGAAGCGCTGCGAGAAGAAGCGGTCGGCGGCGCCGCCGACGGCCTCGGCGGCCGGGCAGCCGAACAGCGTCTCGGCGGCGTTGTTGAAAAGGATCACGCGGCGATGCTCGTCGACGCACATGATCGCCGCCGGTGCGGCGTGCAGCATGCCGGCCAGCCGGACCTCGGCCGTCCGCAGCCGGCTCTCGATGTCGCGCCGGGCCGTGCCCGCGGCTGCCACCGCGAGGGCCAGCTCGTCCAGCTCGCGGATGGGGAAGGGCCCGAGCACGGGCGCGTCGCCGTGCCCGATCGCGCGGGCGGCGCCGGTGAGGGCGGAGGCGACGTCGGCGATGCGACGGGCGACGACGACTGTAAGGATGAGCGCCAGGACGAGCAGCGCTCCGGCGGCGATGACCCAGCTGGTTCCCGGCGAGTCCGCCTGGAGAACGAGGCTGGTGGTGAGCGCGCCGAGTGGCAGGGTGGCGGCGACGAGGAGCAGCAGGTGCGCCCGGAGGGAAATCGCCGTGACAGTCCGGGCGGGCCGCATGGCGGCCTGCCGAGCAAAATTTGCACCAATCGCTGCCGTCATCGAAGTCTGCTGAAGGATGGACGAATGAGGTGTTACGGGGCGTCGTGTGTGATCGCCGTGTGACAGATGCTGACGTCAACGAACACCGGATGGACCGTCAGACCACTGGCGTGCAGGCGCCGCCGCCTCAGCCGCGCGGGATTCGCGCAATCCCGGGCAGGCGTCCGAGGAAGTTGCCGCTGACGCCGCCGTCGACGACGAGGTCGTGGCCATTGACGTAGCGCGCATCGGGGCCGAGCAGGAAGGCGATCACGTCGGCCATGTCCTCCGGGGTGGCCACGCGCCCCAGCGGCACCAGGGCGTCGCGCTCGGCGGCCAGGGCGGCGTCGGCGTAGACGGCTGCCGTCATGCCGGTGCGGACCATGCCGGGCGAGACGGCGTTGACGCGGATGCCGTCTCGGCCGAACTCCTGGGCCAGCACCTGGACCAGCATGATGACCGCGGCCTTGCTGGGGCCGTAGGCGCCGAGGTTCGCGTGCGGGTTGCTGCCGGACATGGACGCGGTGGCCACGATGGCGCCGCCCGAGGCCTCGAGCGCGGGATGCGCAGCCTTGGCCAGCAGCCAGGTGGCGCGGGTGTTCACCGCGAAGAGAAAATCCCAGTCGTCGACGGAGTACCGCACGAGGGGGCCGGGGCGGTTCACCCCGGCGTTGCTCACCAGACCGTCGAGGCCCCCGAACCGCTCGACGGCCGCGTCGACGACCTGGGCCGGGGCGTTGGCCGTCGCCATGTCACCGTGCAGCGGCAGCGCCTCGGCGCCGAGCGAGCGCAGCTCCTCGACCAGGCTGTCCAGCCCGGGCGAGGGTCCGACGTCCACCGCCGCGACCTTGGCCCCCTTGCCCACCGCTCGCGCATCACGGGCCAGCCGCAGACACGTCGCCCGCCCGATCCCGCTCGCCGCGCCCGTCACCAGGACTCGCATGGTTGCCTCCAGCGGCGCAGTGTACCGTACACGGGAAAGCCGCCGCCGGGCGTGGCGGTGCCGAGGACGACGCTCATGATCGCTTGGCGGCGCTGGCGATGGCGGCGATCCGGTCGGCGAAGTTCACCTGGCTGTCGTCCTGGGGCTGGTAGCCGATCTTCCGCTTCGCGCTGGCCAGGCTCCAGAACCGGTGCGTGTTGCCGCTGATGCCGTAGACGATCAGGAAGGGGATGCCGTTGTCGTCGGTGATGTCCGGCGTCTCCACCATGCGGATCGCCTGCTGGACCTGGTCGCGTGCGGAGAGATAGGCGCCCAGCGCCCGGTGCATGGTCGGGATGTCGCCCGGCTTCACGTGGTCGATGTCGTCGTCGCGCGGGCCGCCGATCCGCCACTGCACGACCTCCAGCGTGCGCCCGTCGACCTTGCCGGTGGCGAACACGAAGCCGAGCAGCTCGTAGGACGCCTTCGACCAGCCGTACCAGTTGTCCGAGCGCGGCGGCATCTCCGGCGTGACCATGTCCACGCGGCCGTCCCACACCAGCCGCTCGTAGTAGTCGGAGGCGTGGTTGGAGCTGCAGACGACGACGCGGCGCACGCCTTCCTCCAGCGCGGTGCGGTAGACGTTGTAGGCGAGCGCCACGTTGGCGTGCTCGGCCTGAAACTTGGCGTCGCTGTTGTCCTGCCAGGTATCGGCCGTCATGCCCGGCGCCCGCACGAAGCCGCAGTGGATGACGGCGTCGGCGCCGCGGAAGTGCTCGCGGTAGGCATTGCGATCGGGCTGGGTGAGGTCGGACACCACGAGCCGCGGCACCGGCGTGCCGTCGCGGGTCGTGGCGCGGATGTCGATGGGCACCACGTCCCAGCGCTCGTCGAGCGCCTTGAACATGCGCTGGGCGACGTAGCCGGCGGCCCCGGTGAGCACGACGCGACGCTTGGCCATCACTTCGCCTCCACGATCCGATGGTGTTGGGTGCCGAGCCCGGTGATGCCCAGCTCGACGACGTCGCCGGGCTGCAGGTAGCGCGGTGGCTTGAAGCCGTGGCCCACGCCGGCCGGGGTTCCGGTGGAGATGAGGTCGCCGACCCGCAGCGACATGAAGCGGCTGACGTAGGCCACGAGGGCAGCGACCGTGAAGATCATCTTGGCGGTGTTGCCGTGCTGGCGGCGCTCCCCGTTCACCGTCGTCCACAGCTCGAGGGTCTGGGGATCGCCGATCTCGTCGTCGGTGACCAACCAGGGACCGACCGGCCCGAAGGTGTCCGCGCTCTTGCCCTTGGTGGTGGTGCCGCCGTGCTCCATCTGGAAGGCGCGCTCGGAGACGTCGTTGACGATGCAGTAGCCGACGACGTGACGCAGCGCCCGGTCCTCCCCGACGTGGCGGGCGTCGCGGCCGATGACCGCGGCCAGCTCGACCTCGTAGTCGAGCTTCAGGCCGCCACGCGGCCGCGCGGTGGGATCGTCGGGGCCGCACACGGCGCTGGGCGCCTTGATGAAGACGGTCGGCTCCTTGGGCAGCGCCATGCCGACCTCCTCGGCGTGATCGGTGTAGTTGAGCCCGATGCAGACCATCTTGCCGATGCCCGCCAGCGGACAGCCCAGCCGCGGCTTGCCCCGCACCACCGGCAACCGGGACGTCTTCACACCGCGCAGACGCTGGAGCGCGGCCGGGGCCAGCACCGCCGGGGTGACGTCCTCGACGACGCGGGAGAGGTCGCGCAGGACACCGTCGGGATCGATGAGACCGGGCTTCTCCTGACCGGGACGGCCGTAGCGGACGAGCTTCATCGGGCGGCTCCTTCTGGCGGCGGTGGCGGCCTCGGCGCGAGCGCGCTGCTACTCGCCGCGGAAGACGGGCTTGCGCTTCTCCAGCATCGCCCGGCGCCCCTCGCTGGCATCCGCGCTCTGGCGCGCCTGCAGGGCGGCGGCATCGAGATCGTCGTGGGCGACGGCGGGGCGGGCGGCGACCGCGCGCAGGATCACCTGCTTCATGCCGGCCAGCGACAGCGGGGCGTTGTCGGCGATGCTCCGGGCCAGCGCGTAGGTGACCGGCTCGACCTCGGCGGCCGGGACCACCCGGTGCACCATGCCGATCTCGAAGGCCCGGCGGCCGTCGACGGGTCGGCCGGTGAACAGCAGCTGGCGCGTGTGGGCGGGGCCGATGATCTCCACCAGCTTCTGGCCGAGCGGGAAGGGGACGATCATCCCGATCCGCGCCAGCGGCATGCCGATGCGGGCCGACTCGGCCATCACCCGGAGGTCGCAGTGCAGGGCCAGCTCGCACCCGCCGGCGATCGCATCGCCCTGGAGCAGGGCGATGGTCGGGTGGCGCGAGCGCTCGACCCGCTGGAGCACGGCGACCACGTCACCCTCGGGATCGCGGGCGCCGCCACGCGACTCCATCTCCTTGAGGTCCATGCCCGCGCAGAACGCCGGGCCGGCCCCGCGCACGACGACGACGCGGACGTCGCGCCGCGTGTCGAGGTCGTCGAATG
>Ga0268386_10004557_pt1 | contig 10217 bp, 8 predicted proteins | sample RVTome_15_FD_200260 | JGI IMG/M metagenome (GOLD analysis project Ga0268386, IMG submission 200260) | Soil microbial communities from uranium-contaminated site in the Upper Colorado River Basin, Wyoming, United States - RVT150D86... ... | reverse complement strand
GTGACGTGGTGGCCCCGTCGAGCCAGCTCGAACACCAGGTGGCGCCCGATGTAGCGGTTGCCGCCCAGGACGAGGACTCTCACCCGACGATCATGGCCTTCTGCTGCATGCCCGGCCAACCTCTGGGGGAGCGGCTGGCGGTACGCTCGCCGCCGTGCTCGATCACGTCTCGATCCAGTGCCAGGACGTGGGCGCCAGCGCCGCCTTCTACGACGCCGCGCTCGCTCCACTCGGCGCCGGCCGGGCCCTGGAGTTCGGCCAGGTCATCGGATACGGCGTAGCCGGCCGGCCTTCGTTCTGGTTGGGACCGCTGAACGGTGGCATCCCGAACCGCGAGATCCACGTCGCCTTCCAGGCGTCGGACCGGGCTGCCGTCCGAGCGTTCTTCGAGGCCGCGGTGACGGCGGGCGCCGAGGTCCTCCACGACCCTCGCGTGTGGCCGGAGTACCACCCTGACTACTACGGCGCCTTCGTGCGCGATCCGGACGGCAACAACGTCGAGGCCGTCTGCCACACACCCGAATAGCCACACCCGAACAGGGGTGTGTGCGCTCCGGCGCGGCGGCCTCGAACAGTGCCCAGTTGGCCAGGACCCTCACCCCCATCCCGCGTGCTCTGCCTGGAACCCATGAGCATTGCGGTCGGGGGCGAAGGTGTCAGCCATGGTCCTGACCCCCCTCGGGGGGCGGGGAGGCTCAGCCCCAGCGCTGGGGATCGTCGGGATCGACGCCCAGGCAGAGCTTGCCGATGAGCTCGTGGGCCAGCATCGTGTTGCCGGGGTGGAACCGTCCCATGCGGACGTCACGGAAGATCTGCTCCAGGCGGTTCCGCTTGAACGACGCCGACCCTCCCGAGAGGTCCATGGCCATGTCGACCACCCGGAAGGCCTCGTTGATCACGCGGTAGCGGGTGGCCACGATGCGCACCGGCCAGTCGGCGTGCGCCACGCCGGTTGCCCAGTCGGTGCAGGTGCGCTCCAGGTAGGCCTCGCTGGCGTCCAAGGCGATCCGCATCTCGGCCACGTTGTGCTGGACCTCGGGGTGGTACGCCATGGAGCGGGTCAGGGCCACCGACGTGCGCTTGGGCATCCGTTCGACGGTGAGGTCGAAGGCCCGCTTGGCCGCCCCGTAGTACACCGAGGCGAACCCCATGAGGGCCCAGGCGAAGATGGCCACGTGGAACAGGCCGGCACCGCCTACACCGGGCGGGCACACGACGGCGATCTGGTCGTCGGGGACGAACACGTTGTCGAGCACTGTGTCCTGGCTCTGCGTGGCACGCATGCCGATCGTGTCCCAGGTGTCCACGATCTCCAGGCCCTCGGCCCTTTTGCCCACGAAGCCGTGGACGATCCTCGGTGCCTGCGGATCGGAGGTGTCCATGGCGTGGAAGCCGCCGTAGTCCCACACCGGGGACAGGCTGCCGAAGATCTTGTGCCCGTCGATCCTCCAACCGCCATCGACCTTGCGGGCGCTGGAGCTCGACAGCAGCACCGGGATGTCGTTGCCAGCCTCACCGTGCAGCGCTGCGAAGACAGCGCCGTCGGCCGCTTTGTCGAGGATGAAGCGGCAGGAGTCGTCACCGGCCTTGGCCAGGTCGGCGGCGACACCCGTCCAGTAGACGTGCATGTTCACGGCGAGCGCGGTGGCGGGTGCCACGTACGCCAGGCGCCGTTGCAGCCTGCTCCACTCGTCGAGGCCGATCCCGCCGCCGCCGAGCTCTGTGGGTAGGGCCACGTTCAGGAAGCCGGAACTGCGCAGCTCCTCGAAGTCCTCCGTGAAGAACGAGTTGTCGCGGTCGTAGCCGGGAGCCCGTTCGTCGAAACGGGCCAGCATCTCGTCGGTCAGGACTTCCGTCGCGGTCGTTGTGGTCACTGTTGCTCCTCTCAGGTTCGCGTCGACGACGACGGGAACTGCTCGGCCATGGGGCCGAACTCGGTCACGGGGACGACGACGTCGGCAGGTAGCCCCAGGCGAGCCGCAGCTTCACGGAGCGCATCGGGGTTCGGTGCTTCGTAGAGGCAGTAGGTCTTGCGCTGATCGGCCGCGAGGAACGACAGGATCCACTTCACGCCGACCTCGTCGTTGATGGCCCGGATCTCCTCATCGTCGAGGGCGTCGAGATCGAGCTGCTCGGCGAAGTTGCGTTCGATGACATACAGCGGCACGCTTCTCTCCTCCCGACGATCCGGTCGCCGGGGGATTGGCCCGGCGACCGGTCGCGTCGTCGTCGAGTCGACTCTACGAAGCACTCTGCGTGGCGTCATGACCGGGACTGACCGTTGTCGAAACCGCCCTCGGGCACCGGACGCCCGCCCGTATAGTCAGGTCTGACTACTCCAGGAGTCGGTTTGGTGAGCGAGCACGGCACAGCGACTGCCACGATCCTGTTCAGTGACATGGTGGATTCAGCGGCGCACCGGTCACGGCTGGGCGAGCTGGCCGCCGATCATCTCTTCCGGGCTCACGAGCAGCTCTTGGCAGACACCGTGACCGCTCACCGCGGTCGGGTGGTCAAGACCGCCGGCGATGGGGTCATGGCCGCGTTCGACGCCGCCTCCGATGCCATCGCTGCCGCGGCGGCGCTCCAGCAGCGGGTCACGGCTTCGACCCCGGACCTTCGCATCCGCATCGGTGTGGCGGCCGGGGACGTCAGCTGGGAGGACGGCGACTGTTTCGGGCTGCCGGTCGTGACCGCCGCCCGCCTGGAGTCGGCGGCCGAAGCCGGCCAGATCCTGGCCACCGCAGTCGTCCGTTTGATGGCCAGCGACCGCGCCGGCGACCGCTACGTGCCACTCGGTGCCGTCGAGCTGAAGGGGCTGCCTGCCCCTGTCGACATCTACGAGGTGAGCTGGGAGCTCCCGAGCGTGCACACGGCGAGCCCCCAGTGGCGCCTGCCTGCTGCCCTCGCCGCCCAGCCCGGCATCGACTTCGTGGGACGCTCCCACGAGCTGGCAAGCCTCGACGCGGCGTGGGGGATGGTGAGCGAGGGCGGCCGGGCGGTGGTGCTGATCGGGGGCGAGGCCGGTGCGGGCAAGACGCGCCTGGCCTCGGAGTTCGCCCGGCGGCGCCACCAGGAGGGCGTGGCCGTGATGTTCGGTGGCTGCAACAGCGAGCTGGCCCTGCCCTACCAGCCGTGGGTGTCGGCGCTGGGGCACCTCTTGGGGGACGCGCCGCAGCGCCTGCTCGACGACCTGGCCGACCAGTTGTCCCATCTCAAGGTGCTGCTGCCCCAGCTCGACCGCACGGTGGTCGGGCTCGGCCGTCCGGCGGCCACCGACCCCGATACTGAGCGATACCAGCTGTTCGAGGCCGTCAGCGCCACTCTCGGCCGTGTCGTGCGCGAGGTCCCGATCGTGCTCCTGCTCGACGACCTGCATTGGGCGGGCCCCCAGACCGTGTCGCTGCTCCACTACCTGGCCCGCTCAGAACCGGTGGACGGCATGCTGATCGTCGGCACCTTCCGTGACACCGGCGACGAGATCACCGAACCCCTGGCCGCGACCCTGGCCGACCTGCGGCGGGTGGAAGGCGTCGCCCGCATCAAGCTGGAGGGGCTCGACGAGGCCGATGTGCGCGAGCTCCTGGTGGAGGCGGGGGCCGGATCGCACCGCTCCGACCTCGGCTCCCTGGCGGCCACGATCACCGCGCGCACCGGTGGCAACGCCTTCTACGTGGCCGAGCTGCTGCGCCAGCTCGACAGCACGGTCGGTGGAGGTACCGGTGTGGCGGGCGAGGCTTCCGGCATCGCCGCTGCTGTGCCCGACAGCGTCCGCGAGGTCGTCGCCGCCCGGCTGGCCCAGCTGTCCCCGGCCGGACGGAGCCTGGCGGAGCTGGCCGCCGTCGCCGGCGGCTGGGTGCCGTTGCCCGTGCTGCTGGCCTCCACAGAGCTGGACGAGCTGGCCGTGGCCGGCGCGCTGACCGAGCTGGTGAGTGCAGGCCTGCTCGTCGAGTCCCGCGACGCCGTACCCGCCTACCGGGTCGCCCACGACCTGTTGCGAGACGCGGTGGCCGAAGGAATGCCAGCCATCGGGCGCTCGCGGGCCCACCTGGCCATCGCCGCCGCCATCGAGCGCATCCACGAGGCCGATCGCCGCCCGGCCCTGGCCGATCTGGTCCGGCACTACGCGGCGGCGGCCTCGCTGGGTGGTCGTGACAAGGCGATGTACTACGGGCGCCGGGCGGCAGCCCAGGCCCGTCGCACCGCCGCATACGACGAAGCCGCGTCGCTGTTGGGGACCGCGCTGTCGGTCGCACCCGAGAGCTCCACGGAGCGCTCGCAGCTCCTGGTGGACCTGGCCGACATACAGGCCCGATCCGGCCACCACCTCGATTCCCTGGCAGTGAGCCTGGAGGCCCACCAGATCGCCGCCGACGCCGGGGACGTGCAGCTGCGGGCGCAGGCGGTGCTGGCCTACGAGCTGGCCGCCCATCTGGGCAACGTGCCGAACACGAGGGCGGACTCGCTGGTGGCTGCCGCTCTGGAGCTGGTCGACGACCGCGACCCAGCGCTGCGTACGAAGCTGTGGGCCACTCTCGGTCGCGCCCAGGCGCTGGCCGGACACGACGCCGCTGCCGAGACCATCGAGCACGCGCTGGCCGCCGCCCGCCGCCTCGGCGACCCCGAGACCGTGGGCCTGGCCCTTGAGGCCGCCACCATCATCGAGGTGGACCTCGAGAAGGTCCTGACCATCAGCGCCGAGCTGGAGGAGCTCACGCTCACCGCCGACAACGCCTGGCGAGCGATGTGGGCCACAGGGAACGCCATGCGCGCCTCGATGGGTCTGGGCCGGCTGGACGAGGCCCGCGACATCCTCGTCCGCCACCGCGCTCGGGCGTCGACCTACAGGTTCCAGCTGTTCGACTTCATGGCCACCGTCTGCGAAGGCATGCTCGCTGTGGCCGACGGCCGCTTCGACGAGGCCGAAGCGGCGGCCGAGGCGGCCGAGGCCATGGGGACCGAGGGTGACAACATCAGCGGCAGTGGCGTGTACGGCCTGCAGATGTTCGTGGTCCGTCGCGAGCAGGGCCGTCTCGACGAGATGAGACCCGTGTTGCGGGCCATGAGCCAACTGGCAGCTTCTGCCGGCGTGTGGGGGCCCGGCCTGGCCGTCACCTACGCCGAGCTGGGCATGGCAGGCCAGGCCAGGGCGGTGTTCGACCGCCTGGCCGGCGACGGGTTCGCGTCCGTCCCCCGTGACGCCATGTGGCCGGCCTCGCTGGCCTTCCTGGCCGACACCTGCCTGGTGCTGGGGGAGGCCCCCAGGGCGCTTCCCCTCTACGAGGCGCTCGAGGCCTACAGCGGCCTCAACCTGGTCGCCGGCTTCACCACCTGCCTCGGCCCGGCCGACCGCCTGCGTGGTGGGCTGGCGGTGCTGCTGGGCCGGGAGGTGGAGGCCGACGCCCACTTCGAGGCGGCACTGGAACTGGCCGGCCGCAGCGGTTCGCCGGTGTGGACGGCCCACGTGGAGCACGACTGGGCCCGGGTGCTGGCCCGGCGCGGCGATCAGGCCAGGGCGGTCCCGCTGGCCGAGGACGCCCGCCGCATCGCCCTCGAGTACGGGATCGGGCCGATACGGGACGGCCCTCCGCTCGAGCCCGGTGGCCGGAGCGAGCAGCGGGGCCCAGACGGGTTGTCCCAGCGCGAGCTGGAGGTGCTGGCGCTCGTGGCCAGCGGGTGCTCCAACCGCGAGATCGGGAAGCGGCTCTTCATCAGCCCCAACACCGCCGCCAACCACGTCCGCTCGATCCTGCAGAAGACAGGCTGCGCGAACCGCACCGAGGCCGCCACCCACGCCGTCCGCCTCGGCGTGGTCACGGCCGACTCCGACGACCGAAGCTGAGGCCCCTCAGCGCGGGCGCGCCGCGGCCGCTAGCTTTGTCGCATCCGATAGGCCTCGCAGCGGGCGAGGTCAGGCCATGACAGCGAAGACGGGGGGTTGGTCATGACGGCAGCGATCAGCGAGGCAGCATTTCCCTCTCCCGACGAGATCGAGGGCTTCTGGGCGTTCGACAAGATGCACGCGCCGCGGCCGGTCACCCCCCTGGCTTCGGATCTCATCGTGATGACGTTGGCCGATGGCTTCACCGAGGCCCAGGCCGAGTTCGACGCCGGCGTGGCCGTGACCAACATCATGGTCAACTACTACTACTACGCCTCGTTCCACCCCCTCTCCGACGCGGCCGAGCTGGCCGACCGCAAGTCCCGCTACGAGCAGACGCTGGCCGAGAAGGTCCCTCATGTGGGGCGCCAGTGGACCGAGGAGTGGCAGCCCGAGATCGAGCGGCAGAACCTGGCCGAGCAGGCCGTGGACTACACGGTGATGTCCGACGACGAGCTGCTGGCCAAGCTCGAGGAGCTGGAGAGCCGCATGCGCGACCAGTGGCGTGTCCACGGTCGCATCAACTTCGTGCTCATCGCGTCGTCGCAGTACTGCGACTACTACGACGAGCTCATGCAGCCGAGCGATCCGACCGAGTCCTACCAGAGCCTGCAGGGGTGGGAGACGAAGTCGCTGGCCGCCAGCCGGGGGCTGTGGCAGCTGAGCCGGACGGTGGTCGCCAGCCCCGGCCTCAGGGAGGTGTTCGACACCACAGAGCCTTCCGAGCGGGTGGCTGCGCTGGAGGGCAGCGAGGAGGGCAGGGCCTTCCTCGCCGATCTTCGCTCCTACCTCGATCAGTACGGCTGGCGCAGCGATGCCGTGTACGACATCGCCGATGTGACCTGGCGGGAGGATCCCTCGATCCCGTTGGCGGCGCTCAGCAGCTACCTCAACCTCGACGACAGCGCCAGCCCCGACGTGCTGCAGGAGAAGGCGGTCAGGACCCGCGACGCCCTTCTGGCCAAGGCCAGGGCCGAGCTGGCCGACGATCCCGACGAGCTGGCCCACTTCGAGGAGCTTTACGAGGCGGCCCACTACTCGAACCCGCTGACCGAGGACCACGCCTTCTGGATCGATCAGATGATGATCGCCATCGTGCGGCGCTTCACCCAGGAGCTGGGTCGGCGCCTGGCCGAGCGGGGCCAGCTGGCCGACGCCGAGGACGTCTACATGCTCCACAAGGACGAGCTCCAAGAGGCGCTCCGTGACGGTGTGGATCGCACCGAGCTGGCCACCCAGCGGCGCGAGGAGATGGCGGCGTGGGCCAAGGTGACACCGCCGCCGACTCTGGGGACGCCGCCTCCGCCCGAGGCCGACCCGTTCATGGACGCCATCACCGTGCGCCTGCTGGGCATCACCCCTCCCGACGACACCCCGGGCGATCCCAACGTGATCAAGGGCGTGGCCGGTTCGCCGGGCGTCGTACGCGGTCCGGCCCGGGTGGTGCGCAGCCTGGCCGAGGCGTCCGTCCTCGAGGACGGCGACATCATGGTCTGCGAGATGACCCTGCCGCCGTGGGTGCCGCTGTTCTCGATCGTCGGCGGGGTGGTGGCCGACACCGGCGGAGTGCTGAGCCACACGGCCATCGTGGCCCGCGACTTCGAGCTGCCCGCCGTCGTGGGTACCCAGGTGGGCACGTCCGCCATCGCCGACGGCACCATGGTGGAGGTAGACGGCACCAAGGGGACCGTGACGATCCTTCCGGACTGAGCACGGTCGCCGGATCGTCGTGATCAAGCTGACCTACTGCCATTCTGAGGTACCAGCAGGTGCACACCGTCCAGGCACCTGAGCTGCACGCCGCCTTCCAGGAGCGCAACGACGGCGCGCCCGAGCCCTTCGACGGGATCGCCGAGGTGTGGTTCGAGAGCCTCGACGCCATGCAGGCCGCCCGCGGCCCCGAGGCGACCAAGGCGGGCCAGGAGCTCTTGGAGGACGAGCGTCGCTTCATCGACCTCCCCCGCTCACCCATGTGGGTCGGCGGCCAGCACGTCATCGTCGACCGAACCGGCTCCTGAGGGTCGGCGGGTCGGATCGACAGATGCCCTCCACGCCTGGAAGCCGCCCACCAGGTCCGTGGCGCGGCGGAGGCCGAGTAGCTGCAGCGTGGCCGCCGCCAGGCTGGAGGAGTAGCCCTCGTTGCACACGATGACGACGCGGCGATCGTGGTCGGTGATGGCGGCGATGCGATGCGGGCTGGTCGGGCCCAGGCGCCACTCGAGCACGTTGCGGTCGATGACCACGGCACCGGGCATCTCGCCGTCGCGCTCTCGCTGCTCGTAGGGTCGGATGTCGACGACCAGGGCTCCTGCGGCCTGCTCGGCGGTGAGGTCCTGCGGGGCGACACGCTCGAGACGCGAGCGTGCCTGGGCCAGCAGCGCTTCGATGCCTGATGGTGACGCCACCTTCAGCTCCTGGTCGTCGGGCCGGTCGGGATTCTCAGGTGCACCACCGCAGCATCGCGCCGGGCGGTGGTCCCATGTGCGGCACGGTCGGCGGCGGCTGACTACTCTCCAGGACCGTCCGTGGCGGTGTCGGCTGGTCGAGGCGGTGGCCCTCACTCTCCGCCGTGCCGGTGACTGCCCGTGGCCGCCTACGCCGCGTCGATTCGAGGAGACGACATGGTTGCAACGTTCCCACCTCCGGCGCCGGGGTTCTGGGAGCTCGACCGCTCGCACACGACCGGCGGCGCCACCCCCATCGTCTCAGGGCTCACCACCGAGTCGGCCGAGGCTGCCTTCCTGAGGCTGTTCGCCGAGTTCGGCATCCCGGCCGAGACCCTCTCCATGAGGTACGTCAACGGCTTCTGCTACACGCGCCTGCGCCCGCTCGTATCCGCCGATCGACCCCCGCGCCGCTCACCGCCCGTGTTCGTGACCAGGCTGGTCACGCGGCTGCATCCCGAGTTCCGCCGCCGGGCCGCGGCTGCGACGCGGACCCTCAGCAGCCGACCCTGGCGACGGGTGGTCGAGCAGTGGAAGGCGGAGATCAGGCCCGGGCTGGAGCGCCGCAACCTCGCCCTGCAGGACGTCGACACGGCCGCCCTGGACGACCAACGGCTGTGCCGCCACCTGGCCGATCTGCTGGCTCACGCTCGCCTGACCTGCGAGGAGCACTTCTACCTGCACGGCTTCGACCTCGGTCCCCTCGGCATGCTCATCCTGGCTGGGCGGGAGTGGGGCCTGCCCCCGTCGGAGGTGGTCGGCGCCCTGGTGGGCGCCTCACCGTCGACCTCTGCCCCGGCGGAGGCCCTCATCCGCCTACGGGAGGGCATCGCCGCCACCGGGCTCCAGCCGACGTCGCTGGCCGAGGTGAGGGCGGCGTCCCCGGAGCTCGCCGCGGAGCTGGACGGCTACCTGCGGCACCGGGGGGCCGTGCTCTACAGCGGCTACGACCTCGACACTCCGACCTTGTGTGAGTCTCCTGGCGTCGTGCTTGCTGCCATCCTCCATGGTCAGCGCGAGCGCGGTGACCTGCCAGATCCGGAGGCGGTGGCCGCACAGCTGCGGGACAAGGTGCCCCCTGCGGAGCGGGGACGCTTCGACGAGCTGCTGAGCGACGCCAGGGCGGCCATGGACATGCGCGATGACAACGGCCCCCTCACCGTTGAGTGGCCGATTGGCCTGCTGCGCCTGGCCATGCTCGAGGCAGGGCGGCGACTGGTGGCGGCCGGCCGGCTGACCGAGGTCGATCACGTCTTCGAGCTCGACTCCAGGGAGCTGGTCTCCATGACCCGAGGTGGGGCCGGCCCCGAACCAGCGGTGGTGGCGGCGCGGGCGGCAAGGCGACAGTCCGACAAAGCACTCGACCCACCCGCCGTGCTCGGCCGGGCGGAGCCCCCGCCGCCGCTCGATGCCCTGCCAGGGCCGCTGGCCACGATGGTGAGTGTGGTCACAGCGGTGATGGCCGAGCTGGGCATGGCCGGCCGCGACCCGTCGGTGGGTGGAGACGAACAGGGGCTGGCCGGCTGTGGCATCGGTGAGCGGGCCGTCACCGGCGTGGCCCGCACGGCGGCCACCGCCGAGGAGGCAATCGCCGCCCTCGAGCCGGGCGAGATCCTGGTCACCAGGACGACATCACCCGCCTACAACATGGTGCTGAACCTGGTCGGCGGCCTGGTCACGGCCGAGGGCGGGGTCATGTCCCACGCCGCTGTGCTGTCACGCGAGCTGGGGATCCCTGCCGTGATCGGGGCCCCAGGGGCGATGGTCGCCATAGGGGATGGCGACCTCGTCGAGGTCGATCCCCTGTCGGGGACGGTGCGCGTCCTCGGGCCGAGCTCGACGGCCTCATCGGCCAGCCCCGCCTGAGGCCACCCGCAAGTGCGGTCCTACCG
>Ga0268386_10004556_pt1 | contig 10219 bp, 12 predicted proteins | sample RVTome_15_FD_200260 | JGI IMG/M metagenome (GOLD analysis project Ga0268386, IMG submission 200260) | Soil microbial communities from uranium-contaminated site in the Upper Colorado River Basin, Wyoming, United States - RVT150D86... ... | reverse complement strand
AGTCGATGGCGTGTGGGACACCCGTCGTCAGCTGCCCGGCCGGCGCCGCGGTGGAGGTGGTCGTCGACGGCCGCACCGGGTACCTGCGCGAGTCGATCGACGACCTAGTCGAAGCCGTCCACATGGTCGATCGGTGCGATCCCGTTGAGTGCCGCCAGCACGTCGCCGACCACTTCACCGCTGACCGGATGGTGGGCGCCTATGAGCAGCTGCTCAGCGAGGTGGTGAGATCGGCTTCGCCGTAGCCGCGGAGTGGTGGTCGAGGATGCGGCTGACGACCAGGAAGATCACGACCGCGTAGAGCCAACCCAGCAGCACGTCGCTCACGTAGTGCTCTGCGCCGTACACGAGGACGAAGACCATCGCCGCGTTGTACGCCAGGGCGAGCCAGCGGCCTCGTGGGGCGCGCCGCCACACGAAGAGCAGCATGAGGAACGGCCACGCGGCGTGCAAGGAGGGGAGCGCGGCCACCGGGTTGGCCACGTTGGTGTTGCGGCCCGCGAACGCGTCGGCCGCGCCCGAAACCCCGAGCGACTCCCAGACCCGCTGCGCTACCCGGATCGTGGGCTCGAGGTCGCCCTTCTCGCTCGCGTACCAGGGTGGTGCGGCCGGGAGGATGAAGTAGGTGACGAACCCGGCGAGCGACACCGTCAGGATGACCATGGCGAAGCGACGGAAGCGCGGCCGGTCGCGTAGATAGAGGTAGATGGCGAAGCACGGCGTCACCACGAAGTGGGACAGGTACACGCAGAAGATGAGGTAGTCCCACGGGTGCGGCTTGTTGCGCACGTCGAACCAGTCTTGGAACAGCACGGTGGGCACGGTGCCGCCGAACACGATCTCGTCGAAGCGCAGCTGCGGCTCGATCACCGCGCGCGGCACCAGCTCGTCGGCGAAGGAGCGGACGAAGTCGTAGCCCGCCAGGATGATCAGCACCGGCAGCCAGTCGATGACGACCTGCGCAATCGGATGCGGGTTGTACGCGCCCACCAGAACGGCGAGGACCACGAGCCAGATCCAGAGGTACTGGCGCTCGGGCACGCTGAAGACGATCGAAGCGACCACCGACACGGCGAGGAACGCGCCGACCGCCGGCCACCGGTACCGCACGAGCCACGCGCCGAAACGCGGCATCCCCGTCGCGTCCGCCGTGTCCTGCACCACCGGTCCCATGAGCGGGGTGAGCGTAATGGTCAAGCCCCTGAGCGGTCGTCCGGTACCGTCGTACGTGTGTTCGTGAAGATCTGCGGCATCGCCAACGAGGAGGACGCGTTGCTCGCCGTCGCGCTCGGAGCCGACGCGCTCGGCTTCGTGTTCGCGCCGGGGAGCCCGCGTCAAGTGTCCCCGGCCGATGTCGCCCCGATCCTGCGGCGGTTGCCCGCGACGATCACCACGGTCGGCGTGTTCCGCGACGAGCGCCCGGAGCGGGTCGTCGACATCGTCAACACGCTCGGCCTCCGTGGCGCCCAACTGCACGGGCGCGAGCCGGCGTCCGAGGTCCGGTGGGTGCGCGAGCGCGTCCCGATGGTGATCCAGGGGTTCTCGGCCGGGGATCCCGGCATCGAGTCGGTCGCTGAGGGCGGCGCCGATCTCGTCCTCGTCGATGCGGCGGAGCCGGGCTCGGGTCGCGCGTTCGACTGGGCCCTCGCCGACGGCGTCCCCCCCGGCATGCGCATGCTCCTCGCGGGTGGCCTGACCCCGGACAACGTGGCCGACGCGATCCGACGGGTCCGGCCGTGGGGCGTCGACGTGTCGACCGGGGTCGAGACCACGCCGGGCTCGGGTCGCAAGGACGCAGCGCGGCTGCGGCGCTTCATCGAGGCGGTCCGAGCTACCGAAGCGGAGCTCGCGCTCGACGGCTGGGATCCGGACGACGACTCCGTCGGGCCCTACGACTGGCAGGTGGACGAGCGCCGGGCGTGAGGGGAATCGATTTGGTCGCTCACTAACCGGTGGTGTGACCTTGTGGCAAGAGATCTCGAATGAGGAGTGTGATGGCGATCGCGCGGGGCACGCCGGTGCGGCTCGAGGGATCGGGTCCTGAGCCGACGGGCCTCGGTCGCTTCGGCGAGTTCGGCGGGCGGTTCGTTCCGGAGACGCTCGTGCCCGCGCTCGAGGAGCTCGAGGAGGCGTTCCGCGTCGCCTGGGCGTCGACCGAGTTCCGAGCCGAGCTCGCCGCGCTCCTCACCAGCTACGCCGGTCGGCCCACACCGGTCACGGAGTGCCACCGGCTCTCCGACCGACTGGGTGTGCGCGTGCTGCTCAAGCGCGAAGATCTCACGCACACCGGATCGCACAAGATCAACAACGTGCTCGGTCAGGCGCTGCTCACGCAGCGCATGGACAAGCACCGGTTGATCGCGGAGACCGGGGCCGGCCAGCACGGAGTCGCCACGGCGACCGCGGCCGCGCTCTTCGGGCTGGACTGCGCCGTGTTCATGGGCGCGGTGGACGTGGAGCGCCAAGCGCTGAACGTGTGGCGTATGCGGCTCCTCGGCGCCGAGGTGATCCCGGTGGAGTCGGGGAGCGCCACATTGAAGGACGCGATCAACGACGCCCTCCGCGACTGGGTCGCGACGGTCGAGGACACGCACTACTGCATCGGCTCGGTGGTCGGACCGCACCCGTACCCGTGGATCGTCCGCGAGTTCCAGAGCGTGGTCGGTGACGAAGCACGCGAGCAGTGCCGGTCGATCCTCGATGGGCAGGATCCCGACATCGTCGTCGCCTGCGTCGGCGGCGGCTCGAACGCCATCGGCACGTTCGCGGGCTTCCTCGACACCGACGCGCGCCTGATCGGCATCGAGGCCGCGGGGCTCGGCCTCGAGAGCGGCCAGCATGGGGCATCGATCACCCGGGGCGTGCCCGGCGTGCTCCACGGCGCGCGCTCGCTGTTCCTCCAGACCGAGGAAGGTCAGATCCTCGAAGCGCACTCGATCAGCGCCGGGTTGGATTACCCGGGAGTGGGTCCCGAGCACGCCGCGCTCGCCGCGGAGTCGCGCGCCGAGTACCAATCGGCCACCGACGACGAGGCGCTGGCCGGGTTCCAGGTGCTGTCGGCCACCGAGGGGATCGTGCCCGCGCTCGAGCCGGCCCACGCGATCGGTTGGCTCGCACGGGAGGCAGGCCACGCGGTGCCGAAGGGCGCGACGGTGCTCGTCACGCTCTCGGGGCGCGGCGACAAGGACGCGGCGCAGGTCGCCGAGCGGCTCGGGACTCGCCTCAGGTGAACCTCGAGTCGCATCTCCGTGCGCGCCGCGACGGCGGAGCCAAGCTGCTGGTCCCATATGTCACCGGTGGCCTCGGGCGCGACTGGCTCGACGTCGTGCGCGCGGTGGCCGACGCGGGCGCCGACGCGATCGAGATCGGCATCCCGTTCTCGGATCCGGTGATGGACGGACCCACCATCCAGGAGGCGTCGCAACGCGCGCTTGAAGCCGGGGCAACCCCCGCGCAGATCGTCGCCGAGGCATCCAAGCTTGACATCGACGTGCCGCTGGTGGTGATGACGTACTACAACCTCGTTCACCACTCCGGGCACGAACGCTTCGCCGCGTCGCTCGCCGACGCGGGGATCGACGGCGCGATCGTCCCTGACCTCCCGTACGACGAGCTCGACGGTTGGGGGGACGCGGCCGACGCATCGTCGGTCGAGACCGTGCTGCTCGCCGCGCCGACCACGCCCGACGACCGCCTGGCCCAGATCTGCGAGCGGTCGCGCGGCTTCGTGTACGGCATCTCACTGCTCGGGGTCACGGGCGCGCGCGAGCAGTTGGCGACGAACGCGACCGACATGGGCCGCCGCCTCAAGGCCGCGACCGACCGTCCCACGCTCCTCGGGCTCGGGATCTCGACCGGGCCGCAAGCGGTGGAAGGGGCGGCTGCGGCCGACGGCGTGATCATCGGCAGCGCACTCATCCAGCGGTTGCTCGACGGCGACGGACCCGAGGGCGCGGGCGCATTCATCGGTGAGCTGCGAAAGGCACTCGACAGATGAGCGACGACCACTACCCGCCGTCGGACGACTGCGACCTGTGTGAGGCGGCGCGCATCACCGAGTGGTTCCACGAAGACGAGGTGTGCTGGATCGCGGAATGCGAGATCTGCTCGGTGCCGATGGTGGTCTGGCGGGTGCACCACACCGAGCCATCACCCGACGTGCTCGAGCACCTCCACGCTCGCTTGGCCGAGGTGGTGGGGATCCACTTCGAGTTCGAGCACTACGTCGACGACAACATGCGCAACATCCCCGACCACTACCACGCCCATGCGCGCCCCCGAGGCGGCTTCTTCGGCCACGGCCTGCGTCGCAAGGGCAACTAGACGCGCATCGGTGGGCGGCCCGGAGGCCGCCCACCGTGCGCGGGGGGTTGGGGTGTGACCAGGTTCGAACGGGGCTAGTAGCCGTACCCTCCGGTCGGGGCATCGTCACTCTCTGACTTGTCTCCGGAGCGGGCCTTGCCCCCGGACTTCGAGAAGAACGCGAACTTCATCCCCTCACCGAGGTGGATGGAGCAGTAGCCGCGCGCGGGCTTGCCGTTGGCCGGGACGACGACGTCCACGGTGACCGAGTCACCCGGGGCGATCGTCTCGTCGATGTCCTGGCTGTCGATCGTGAAGGTGTGCTGGACGCCGCCGTCGTTCGTCACCGTGACGGCCACCGTCTCGCCCTTCGTGCCCTTGGTGAACGTGGCGTCGAAGAAGAAGTCGTCGGCGGAGATGTCGATGGTGCCGTCCTTGACCTTCTCGGTCCCCTTGTTGTTGACCTTGCCCTCGAGCTTCACCGGCTTCTTCTTCGCGCCGGCGGACCCGGCCGCGGGCACGGCGATGCCCACCGCAACGGTGAGCGCGACGACGATCACGAGCGCCTTGCGCATGAGGCTCCTCCTCAGGTCTTGGAGGGGAGTACGACCCTGAGGCTCGAACGGATTGACCTCGCGGTAGGTTGCTCGCGGGCCGGGCTCAATCCGTTCACGCTCCCCGGCCGTACCCGTCATGTGGTCGATTGCCGACGACGCCTTGCTGGCCGGGATGGCGGCCGGCGATCCCGACGCCGCCTCGGCCTTTGTCGCCCGCTTTCAGCGGCGCGTGTTCGGTCTCGCGGTCACGATCGTGGGCGACGCCCGGATGGCCGAGGACGTCGCCCAGGAGGCGCTCGTGCGGGCCTGGCGCCACGGTGCCACCTTCGACGCCCGACGCGGCAGCGTGACCACCTGGCTGCTCTCGATCACGCGGAACCTCGCGATCGACGTGATGCGGGTGCGGCGCCCGGCCCCGATGGACCCCGACGCGCTGGTCGTGCTGCCGCTCCACGACGACCGGGCCGGGCCTCCCGAGCTGGCGGTCGCGGGCGACGACGCCGAAACGCTCCGGGCCGCGCTCACGACGCTGCCCGTCGACCAACGCCGCGCCATCGTCCTGGCCGGCATCGCCGGGTTCAGCGCCCGCGAGGTGGCCGAGTCCGAGGGCATCCCGCTCGGCACCGCGAAGACGCGCATCCGAACCGCGATGCAACGCCTGCGAACCGCGCTTGCGGCGGAAGAACGCGCCGAATGAGGGCCCGACCGTGATCACGTGCGTGACGGCACGCGAGCGCGCGCCCGAGCTCGCGCTGGGGATCCTCGATGGTGAGGAGCGCGCCGAGATGCTGGTCCACCTCGACGAATGCTCGTCGTGCCAGGCCGTCGCGGCCGAGCACAGCGAGGTGGCCGACCTCTTCGCGCACCTCGCGCCGCACGTCGATGCGCCGCTCGGGTTTGAGCGCCGGGTGGTCGGGGCGTTCCGGTCCGAGCGCCGGATCTTCACGCGCCGCGCGATTCTGACCGCCGCCGCGGTGATCGCCGCGGCCACGATCGCGAGCATCGCGGTTGTGCGAGTGGTCGATGCCGACCGCGACACCCCGATCGCGTCACCGGAGCTGCGCACGGTGGCCATGGTCGGGTCCGGCGGCACTGAGGTCGGCCGCGTCACCGTCTCCGACGGCGTGCCGGCCGCGTTGGCAGTGAGCGTCGACTATTCGGTGCCCGACGGCGTGTACGCGCTGCGGGTGAAATCTGACGGCGCGGCCACCGACCTGATCGGCACGATCACGATCGTCGGCGGCCGAGGGGAGTGGAACGGCCGGGCCGAGATCCCGTCACGCGGTGACCCGCGGGTGGCGCTAGTCACGACCGAGGGTTCGGTCGTCTGCGAGGCGCACCTCTCCGACTGACTCGGGTTCGATTAGCGGAGGTGCTCGTCGAAGAACGCGAGAACCCGGTCGAGTGCGGCGCGCGTCGGGTGGTCCGCTGCATCCACGAAGTGCTCGGTGAGCACCGAGTGCGCGAAGCGCGAGATCCCGTGCGGGTTGCCCTTCGACGAGTCGATCTCTACTGCGATGAAGGCATCGCCGAGCTCGCGGCGCAACGTCTCGAAACGCTCGTGCGGCACCGCCGGGTCACGCGTGAAGCGCATGCCGAGCACGCACGCCCCATTCGCCGCGCGCTGCTTCACACGTTGGAGATCGTCGTCGCTGATGCCGAGCGCGGCCTTCCGCTTCTTGCCGATCGGGAACGGCACCGACGGCTGGCTGAGCACGGGTGCGAGCATCCGCTCGTCCACCATCATCCCGAGCGCGAAGCCGCCGGTGAAGCACATTCCCACCGCGCCGACGCCCGGCCCGCCGCACTGGGCGTGCGCCTCGGTGGCGAGGGCCCGCAGCCACCCGATGATCGGGCTGGTTCGGTCGAGCGCGAGGGCCGTGAACTCGCTCGCGACGCAGGCGCGGGTCAGCGATCGGATCACGTAGCCCGTCGTCATGGCCTTGCCCGGGGTGCCGAACAACGACGGCATGCGGACCGAGAAGCCATGGTCCACGACCCGGCGCGCGAACGCGGCAACCTCGGGCGTGACGCCCGGCACCTCGTGGATCACGATGACCGCAGGCCCGCTGCCGGCGCGGAACACGCGACGATGGAGGCCCTCGTGGGTGAACGTCGACTCGGTGAAGCCGCTCAGCGCGTCACTCATGTCCGGTCAGACCTCCGATGGGCTGATCTCGTCGAGCCTACGGGCGCGGGTCTCGGGAAGGCGCGGGACGAGGAAGAACGCCGCCACCAACGGCGCGCCGCCGAGCAGCGCGATGGCGGGTCCGAGCCCGCCGGCAGCGTCCTTGAGGCGGGGCGCGAGCAGCAGACCGAGGGCCGCGCCGGCGACACCGCACACGAGCAGGAATCCGTTGGACGTGCCCCGCGCTTCGGTAGGGAAGAGCTCGTTGTTCGTCGTGCCGAGGCCAATGCCGGCGAACGCGGCCGCGATGATGGAGACCGTCGGCATGATCCACAGCAGCGCCCCGCTGCCGAGGAAGAACGTCACCTGGAAGATGGTCGCGACGAGCAGGCCGCCGAAGATCACAAGGCGCCGACCGCGTGACTCCGCGACTCGGCCGGCGAGCACGACCCCGACGACACCGGGGACGCCGGCGGTCACGCCACGCAGCAGCGCGACTTGGGCGTTCGAGAAGTCGTGGGTGCGCGTGAGGTAGCGGTTCGTGAGCTGTGACGACGGCGCGCTGAACAGGTTCACGAGGAAGCCGACCATCCCGAGGATGATGAAGCGCCCGCCGTAGCGGCGGTCGAACGGCTCCAGGAGCCGTGCCCAGGCCGACAGCCGCGGCCTGGACACCAACCGCTCGAAGCGGATCGTCTCGCGCAGTCGACGCGCGAAGCTCACCAGCACGACGACGGTCGCTGCGCTCAGCGCGAACGCGATGCGCCAGGTCTCGTCGCCGAGGTCGTTCACCGGCAGGAGGAAGACGGTGGCACCGAACCCGAGCCCGAGTCCCAGCCCGAAGATCGAGAAGGAGAACGCGCGCGCTCCCTCCGGTGCATCCTCGACCACGGCCAGTGCGGTGATGGCAAAGGTCGCGTTCGAGAACGCACGCGTGAGCACCTGCGACACCGTGAAGACCTCGAACGACGGGGCTGCGGCCGCGAGCGCGTTGGCCGCGCACAAGCCAGCAAGGCCGATGAGGATCATGCGTCGGCGCCCGAAGCGATCGGCCAACGAGGCCGCCACCAGCGTGACCAGGATCCCGATTCGGGCGAAGGCCAAGGCATCTCCGAGCGCAGCGTCGCTGCGGTCGAAGGATCGGGTCACAGCGTCGCCGTTCTGGGTGAAGAGCGCGCTACCGAAGCTCGAGACCGCGGCGACGGCCGAGAGCACGGCCAGCCGGCTGGCTTGGTCGGCGGTGAACGAGCTCGGGACGAGCGTCCGATGGTGCCGGGGCGGCGGGACGGGCTCGCCCGAGGCGCCGGCCCGAAGCCGCGTGGCCGCGTCGACGAGCACGCGGCGGGCGACGACCCAGACGACGAGGCGGGCAAACCACGCGAAGTAAGGGATGGCGATCGTCGACCCGCCGTCGAGGTGAGCGGCGCTCGCTCCGGACTCGGCGTCGACGCGCACCCGCATCGTCGATCCTGGACTCTCGTGGTCGAACAGGGGACCGACGAGGCTGCCGTCGGGTTCCGGGGAGAGGCCAAGCACATCGCGCGCGGCGTCACGAACGGCGGCTGGCGGCGCGTCGATCCGAACGAGCAGCCGGCGGCGCACGTGCGGCATGCTACGAGGTCAGTGTCGACCGGCTCGGGAAAGGGGTCGAACGTGCCCAAGCTCAAAGTCGGAGCGCGTGCGCCGGCGTTCACGCTCACGGATCAGCGCGGGAAGAAGGTCAAGCTCTCCGACTTCAAGGGCAAGAGCGTTGTCGTGTATTTCTACCCGAAGGCCGACACCCCGGGGTGCACGACGCAATCATGTGCCCTCAGCGACGCGATGCCCGACCTCAAGAAGCTGAAGGCCGTCGTGCTCGGGATCAGCCCCGACGCGCCCGAGAAGCAGCGCAAGTTCGACGCGAAGTACGGGCTCGGCTTTCCGCTCCTCGCGGACGAGGACCACAAGGTCGCGTCGGCATGGGGGGCGTGGGGGAAGAAGTCGCTCTACGGGCGCGAGTACATGGGGATCATCCGCTCGGCGTTCGTCATCGACCCACAGGGGAAAGTCGCGGCGACGTTCTACAAGGTGAGCCCGAAGGACACCGTGCCAAAGGCGACGGCCGCGCTCCAGGACTAGCCGTCGGCGGGGTCGGCGTTCTCCAGCTCGGCGAGGCGCTCGACCATCGCGGACTTGAGCTGCGCAGCAACCTCGGGCTCGTCCTCCAGCAAGGTCGCGAACTCGCGCTGGCCGATGACCTCGACGATGACCGGCGTCTTCGTGACAACTGTCGCGGTGCGCGGGCGGTGCTCGAGGAGGGAGATCTCACCGAAGAACTCGCCCGGTCCGCGAGTGGCGACGACCCTGTCGCCGACGCGCACATCGACCTCACCTTCGAGGACGACGAGGAACTCATGGCCGACTTCACCCTCGCGCGTGAGCTCACGCCCGGCGGGGAGGTCGAGACGCGTGGCGAGCTGGGCGACGCGCTTGAGGTGCTTCTTGTCCAGGTCCTTGAACAGCCGGACGTTCGCCAGCAGTTCGTCGGTCGACGGTCTGTCGCTCATCGTTCCCCCTTGCTGGCCGTGGCGGGCCGGTGATCAGGCTCCCACAGCGTGAAAGCCGCCGTCGACGTGCAGCATCTCGCCCGTGGTCGCAGGAAAGAGGTCGGAGAGGAGGGCGATGCATGCTTGCGCAACCGGCTCCGGGTCCTTGACGTCCCAGCCCAGCGGCGCGCGCTGCGCCCACACCTCTTCGAAGTGATCGAAGCCCGGGATGCTGCGCGCGGCCATCGTGCGCACCGGACCCGCGGCGACGAGGTTCACACGGATCCCCTGAGGACCGAGGTACTTCGCGAGGTAGCGAGCCGTCGACTCGAACGCCGACTTGGCCACGCCCATCCAGTCGTAGACCGGCCACGCCTGGGTGTTGTCGAAGTCGAGGCCGACGATCGACCCTCCCGGCTCCATGAGCGGCATGGCGGCCACCGCGAGCGACTTCAGCGAATACGCCGAGACCTGGAGCGCGACAGCCACGTCGTCCCACGGCGCGCTGAGGAACCCGCCGCCGAGGCAGGACTCCGGGGCGAAGCCGATCGCGTGCAGCACGCCGTCGATGCGACCGCCGACGCGCTCGGCGAGTGCATCGAGGTCGTCCGGGTTGGCCACGTCGAGCTCGATGATCTCGGGCTCGGTAGGAAGGCGCTTCGCTGCGCGCTTCGTGAGGCTCATGATGCGCCCGAAAGACGTGAGGA
>Ga0268386_10004555_pt1 | contig 10219 bp, 8 predicted proteins | sample RVTome_15_FD_200260 | JGI IMG/M metagenome (GOLD analysis project Ga0268386, IMG submission 200260) | Soil microbial communities from uranium-contaminated site in the Upper Colorado River Basin, Wyoming, United States - RVT150D86... ... | reverse complement strand
TGGCGCGCAGTTCGATCTCAAACCTGAAGATCTGAACCTCGATCTGGGACCGATTGGAAGGTTGATGTGAGCGTTACCCGTGCACGGCTGATCCTCAATCCTGCCGCCGGGAGCGACCAGGCGCTGGCGAACGCGTCGCTGCTCAACGAGCGGCTCTCCGAGAGGTTCGGTCCCATCGAGATCGTGCTCAGTGTCGCCCCCGGGGATTCCGAAGCCGCCGCACGGCGGGCAGTCGACGACGGTTGCGGGCTCCTGTTCGTTGGAGGCGGTGACGGCACGCTCAACGAGGCCGTCAACGGCGTCGCGTCCACTGCGGGCGGGCTCTCGCGGGTGACGTTCGGCCTGATTCCGCTCGGCACCGGCAACGACTTCGCCCAGGCGCTGGGGCTGCCCGTGGACGTCGAGCAGGCCATTGAGGTGCTCAACCGTGATCACCGTGTTGCGGTGGACATCGGGCGCCTCAACGGCCGGCATTTCGTGAATGTCTCGGGCGGGGGCTTCATCGCGGAAGTGTCGGAGGCCGTGACGCCGCAGATGAAGTCAGTCGCCGGGCGCCTCGCCTACCTGCTGGGCGGTGCCCAGACGCTGCTCGACTTCGAGCCCACGTGGATGACCCTGCACGCGGAGCCTGGCGGCGAACGGACGCGTGCGTCCGTGTACGCCTTTGCGGCGTGCAATTCCCGGATGATCGGCGGGGGCCGTCTGATCGCGCCGCACGCCGTGATCGATGATGGGCTGCTCGACCTCTGCGTGATCGAGGCGATGCCAACGCTCGAGTTCGTAGCCCTGCTCCGGCGCGTCGCCGAGGGGGATCACGTGGACGACCCGCGTGTGCGGTATCTGCGGGCCTCACGTGCGACGCTCGAACTCGATCGTGCGATGCTGGTCAACACCGACGGCGAGGTGCTCGAGACCGATCGCTGCGAGTATGACGTCCTGCCCCGGGCCGGAAGGTTTCTCGCCGGCGCGACGCCGTTCAGCAGCGATCCGGCGAGCGCCGGTCAGAACGTATAGCAGCCCGGAGTCACCAGCACGCGGCCCGTGCGGGTGAACGAGAGCCCGGTCGGTGACACGACGCCCGCGGCTCGGAACTGCACGGTGCGCCGCTTGTCGCCGCTGCTGTCATACACGTACGTGAACGGTGTCGACAGCGAGACCCACAGATTGCCGCCGGCATCCGCAGCGGCGGCACGTATTCCGGGCTGCACCACCGGCAACTCGCCGCCCTCCGCGGATTTCTGGCGCGGCCAGTGTGTCGGAATCGAGCCGACATAGTCGTCCATCTCGATGCCCTCGACGTGGCGTTCGAACACCAGGCTTCCATCGGCATCGTACTTGCGAAACACGGGCGTGCCGGCGAGGAAGACGAAGTAGAACCCACCCTCGGGGATCGCGACCGTCAACCCCGCGTTCAGGGCCACGTGCACGGCCCGGTCCTCTTCCTGGCCCGTCGGACGCAGCGCGCCGAAGTTGCGAATCACCCGGCCGTCCAGGGCGTACTCCGTCACGAGCGAGCCGCTCTCTGGCTGACTGATCAGCACGGACCGGCCGGTGTACTCGAGCGAGCCGATGCCGTTCAGGACGATGCCGTTGAGCACGATCGTCGGGACTTCCCGGGGCGCCAGCGTGAAGCCGCCGAGACTCGCGCCACTCAGATGAAAGACCTGCACGCGTCCTCGGCCGCCGGGCGCGTCGGCGACGACGAACGTCCCGTCGGCGGCGAGGTCGAATGCCGTCGGCCGCAGCACGCGTCCCCGTTCGGCGCCGATTTCTATGACCCGTTGAATGGAATCGCGCGTGCGAGAAGCGGCAAAAACGGTGTGGGAGCGGCGATCGAAGATGAAATAGCGCCCGTCGGCTGACTGCTCGCAGGCGCTCATCTCTTCCACCTGCCCGGCAAGATGTGCCGGAAGAGCGGCGACGGACCTCAAGGTTTCAACCCGTAGAGCGGCTGACACCGTCACGACCGCAGCGGCGAACAGGTGAAGCATCGATCCTCTGCGGCTGAACCGTTCAATAGGCAGCGACGTCCTTGATGGCTTTCAGCACGTCGGCGGACTGCGGGAGGATGACTTCCTCCAGATCGGGGCAGTACGCCACAGGCGTGTCGAGCGCGGCGACGCGCCGCACGGGTGCGTCGAGATGTTCGAAGAGGTCGCCAGCGACACGGGCCGCGAGCTCCGCGCCGAAGCCGCACGTGAGCTGATCTTCGTGCGCGATGATGATTCGGTTCGTCCTGGTCACGGCCTCCGCGATCCCCTCCCAGTCGTACGGCATGATGGACCGGAGATCGATCACCATCACGCTGATGCCGTCCCGTTCCGCCTGCTGGGCCGCCAGCAGCGACCGCTGGACGAGCGCACCCCACGTGACCACCACGACGTCGGTCCCGTCCCGGCGCATGGCCGACGTGCCGAACGGGATCATGTAGTCGGCGCCCGGGTACTCCCCCTTGTTGTAGGTCTGACGGTACAGGTGCTTGTGTTCGAGGTACATCACCGGGTCATCGCACCGGATGGCCGTCCTCAACAGCCCGGCCGCATCGGTTGCGTTCGACGGGAACACGATTCGGAGGCCTGGGCAGTGCGCGAAGATGCTCTCGCCCGATTGACTGTGATAGGGCGCGCCGCCCCGGAGGTACCCGCCGATCGCGGTCCTGATGATCACCGGCGCCGAGAAGGCGTTGTTCGATCGATACCGCATCATCGACAGCTCGTCGCGAATCTGCATCATCGCCGGCCAGATGTAGTCGAAGAACTGAATCTCGACGACCGGCTTGATGCCGCGCGTGGCCATCCCGATGGCGCGGCCGACGATGTTGGCTTCGGCCAGGGGAGAGTTGAACACGCGCGTGCCGCCGTAGGCGCGCTGGAGGCCATGCGTGACCTTGAACACGCCGCCCTTTCCGGGCACGCTTTCGAGTGATTCTTCGCGGCTGCAGTCCGCAACGTCCTCGCCGAAGACGACGATGCGCGGCTCGCGGCGCATCTCGTCCTTCAGCGTCCGGTTGATCGCCGCCACCATCGTGTCGGGCTTGCCTTCGGGCGCTGCCGGCGTGTCGAACGCGCTCGACGTGGGATCCACGTCGGGGGAGTAGACATAGAGCGTCGCCGTATCGGGCGCGGGCTTTGCGGCCTGAATCGCCCGGTCTGCGGCTTCGTTGATCTCGCGCTCCACATCCTTGACGATCCCGGCGAGCTCGTCTTCGGTCGCCATGTCCTGTGTCTTCAGGAACTCCGCCATCCTGATGATCGGATCGCGCTTGGCTTCCGACGATCGCTCTTCCGGCGTCTTGTACAGCTTCTCATCGTCGGACAGCGAATGCGAGTACGGGCGGATGACCCTGGCGTGAATCAGCGCAGGGCCCTTCCGCTGCCGCGCGTATGCCACGGCGGCCGTGACTGCGCGGTAGCTGCCGAGGAAATCCGTCCCATCGATGCTCTGCACGAACAGACCGGGGAACGAGGACACGAGCTTCGAGATGTCGCCGCCTGCCGTCTGTACTTCCACCGGGACGGAGATGGCGTATCCGTTGTCTTCGATGACGTACACGACGGGCACGCGGCCGATGCACGCCGAGTTCAAAGACTCCCAGAACTCACCCTCGCTGGAGGTGCCTTCCCCGATGGAAACGTAGGTCACCTCGTCGTCCTCGAACTTGTGTTCGCGCCCTTCGATGTCTGTGATCCTTTCGTACAGACGGCCCGCCTCGGCGCACCCGACGGCCTGCAGGCACTGTGTGCCCGTGGGGCTCGACTGCGAGACGATATGAAGGCGCTTGTGGCCCCAGTGCGACGGCATCTGGCGACCGCCCGAATTCGGGTCGTCGGCGGCGCCGACGGCGCTGAGGAGCATCTCGAGCGGCGTCATGCCGAGCGCGAGACACAGCGCCCGATCCCGGTAGTAGGGATAGAACCAGTCGTGTCCTGGCTTGAACGCCATGCCGGCGGCCACGAGCACGGCTTCATGCCCGGCGCCGCTGATCTGGAAGAAGATGAGGCTCTGGTTCTTGAGCTGAATCTCCTTGTCGTCGAGCCGCCGCGACAGCACCATCGTGCGATAGGCCTGCAGGAGATCCTCGCGGGTGAGACCGTGCAGTGAGGCGGATTCCCGCTGCGGCTTCGCCGTTTTGCCGTTGGTGAGCGCGGTCGCTTTCATTCCAGGCATGTCCTCCGACGTCGCGTATGTGTCTGCGAACCAGGAATCGCTCACGGCCGGGTTCGCGGCAGCCTCGCCTGGACTGCCCCGACGAAGCGGACGCGAATCCTCGGGAATCGAGGGTGACGTAGCACTGAAAATTATAGCATCCGCGTCGCGCAGCCGCCGGACGCCCTGACGGCCCCAGTGCTATAATCGCGCCTCTTCGGGCACATCCACGCGAACGCATTTCCGCTCCATCAGTATGGGCCGTGCAGAACAGGATGCCGCTCATCCACGAAAGGATCCGGCACGTGAGTACTCAGACCGTCAGGCTGCATCGTTGGGACGAAATCGCGCTCGAGAAGGTCACCGAGATGATCTCCCGCAAGATCGTGACAGGTGAGCGGGAGATGCTGTCGCAGATCTATCTGAAGAAGGGCGCGCTCGTCCCGATGCACTCACACGAAAGCGAGCAGATGACGTATGTGCTCCAGGGCGCGCTGAAATTCCTGATCGCAGGCGAGGAGATCACCGTCCGTGAAGGGGAGGTGCTCCATATTCCGTCCTGGATCGAACACCAGGCCGAAGCGCTGGACGATACGTTCGAGCTCGACGTCTTCAGCCCGATCCGCCAGGATTGGCTGGATCACACGGACAGTTATTTTCACAAGTAGCTGTCAGCTCTCAGGGGTCGGGGTCTTCTGGATGGAACTGGGGCTGAACGGTCGATGTGCGCTGGTGTGTGCGGCCAGCAGAGGGTTGGGCAGGGCGTCGGCCATGGCGCTGGCGGCCGACGGCGCGTCGGTGGCGATCTGCGGACGCGATCCCGTTTCGCTCGACCGGACAGCCGACGACATCCGGCGATCCACGGGTGCGCGCGTCCTCGCCTTACCCGCGGATCTGTCGCGAGCCGACGACATCACGCGGCTCGTCTCGGATACCGTGACGCAGCTCGGGGCGCTGGACGTGCTGGTCACCAACACCGGAGGTCCGAGGTCCGCGCCGTTCGAGGAGATCGAAGACGACGAGTGGGAAGCGGCTGTCGCATCGCTCCTGATGAGCGTCGTGCGGCTGTCGCGCGCGTCGCTGCCGCACATGCGCGCCCGGGGCGGCGGCCGGATCATCAACGTCACGTCGGTATCCGTCAAGCACCCGATCGAAGGGCTGGTGCTCTCCAATTCCCTTCGGGCGGCGGTCACCGGCCTCGCGAAGACCCTTGCCACCGAACTGGCGCCGGAGCGCATCCTCGTGAACTGCGTCGCGCCTGGCTATACCGCCACCAGCCGGGTCATCGAGCTTTCCCGGGCCGCGGCCGTCCGGGAAGGAACGACCGCCGAAGAGGTCCAGAAGAGGACCGAAGCCAGGATTCCAATGGGCCGGATGGGAACCCCTGAGGAATTTGGTGCGGCCGTCGCCTTCCTCGCCTCCGACCGCGCGTCGTACATCACCGGCGTGACGCTCCAGATCGACGGCGGGTTCGTTCGCGGCCTCATGTAACAGTCCCTGGTCCCTGGGTTCCCTGGTCATGGGTCCCTTGGTCCTCGTTCCCTCGGCCCTCAGTCCCTCGGTCCCCAGTCCCTCGCGTCCTCGGTCCTCGTCCGACAGGCGACGATGGCCCGTGCGTGACCAGGGACCCAGGGCCGAGGAACCCAGGAACCGGAACGCATGACCAGGGACCTGGACCGGAACGCATGACCAGGGACCTGGACCGGGACGCATGACCAGGGACCCAGGGACCGTGTGTTTCAGTGCACATTCCTGTCCCAGTCCGAGCGGCCGCCCGAGTACACGTCGAACTTGCGGCGCAGCCGGTTCATCTTCCACTTCAGATATCGATACTTGATCTCTGCCGACAGTCCGCCGCGGCCGCCTTTCAAGTACAGGTAGCCGGTGATCAATCCGCCGAGGTGCGCCGCATGCGAGATTCCGCCGCCGCCGCGGAACGTGTAGAGCAGCGCGATGCCGCCGAAGATCATGACGAAGATCCTCGCGGGGATCGGGAAGAGCAGCATCAGCAGAATGGGCTGATGCGGGTAGTACAGCGCGAAGGCCAGCAGGAGGCCGAACAGCGCGCCGGAGGCCCCGATCGTGGTGGCGCTGTAGGCCGGCGCCGTGGCCTCGAACGGCAGCAGCGAGAGGAGGAGCGCCGCTGCGCCGCCGCCGAGTCCGGTGGCGGCATAGTACTTGGCGAAGAACTGCGTTCCCCAGCGGCGCTCCAGCGTGACCCCGAACATCCACACGCCCAGCATGTTCAGCAGGATGTGCATCACGTCGCCGTGCAGAAACAGGTATGTGCCGAGCTGCCAGAACCACCCGCGCTCGAACACCGCCTGCGGCCGCAGGCCGAAATAGTAGATGACGACCGGAAAGAGCTCGCTGATGACGAAGATCGCCACGTTGGCGATGAGGATCCACTTCACCGCGTAGGTGATGGGACCTGGCCCGAACGAGTAGCTGACCCCGGAAGGCGCGTAGCGGGACATCGTGAAGCAGTTCCGTGTCTAATCGTACCACACGACTTTTACGGCCCTGCCTCGGGGATCGCCACCTCGGCTGGCCGCGAGAACGTATGTGCGGGCGCCCGCGACGGCAGCGGCAGCGCACAGGCCGCAGCCGCAACGGGAACGAGCGCGAGGCCCGCGAGCGTGGCTTCGATTCCTGCCCGATCGGCGATCAGCCCGACGATTGGTACGCTGAGTCCGCCCGTGCCCCACGCGAAGCCCATCATCAGCGACGACACCGTCGCAGCGCTCACAGGTGCAAGCGACTGGCCGAATGTGACGTTGACCGGCAGAGTCGACTGCAGAAAGAAGCCGCCGACCGCGAGCAGGGGCAGAAAGGCCCAGCCCGAGACGAGCGCGGCGGCGAACATGAACGGCGTCGAGAGCAGGAGCGAGAGGACGATCACATGCCGGGCGCCGAACCGATCCGCTGCCGGGCCTCCCAGAAAGCCGCCGAGCCCGCTGGCAAACAGGTAGATCGCCACTGCTGCCCCGGCTTCCGCGACCGAAGACCCCCGCCTGGTCAGCATGACGGGCACGAACGTCGCAAACGCCAGCGACGTCAGCGTGCGAAGCACCACGATCGTGTAGAGCAGCGTGAGCGGACGGGCATAAGGCCTGAGATCGGCGAGGCGGCCTCGCGACGAGTGATGCACCGGCATGGGGGGCACCCGGGTCAGGAAGAAGCCGACAACCAGCAACCCCGGAAGCGCCAGAACCGGCGTCCATTCGAGTCCAACTCGTTGGGCAAACGGGGCAAACATCAGGGGACCGAGCGAGAAGCCAAGTGTTCCCCCCGTGATGTACACCGACATTGCGAATCCGGGGCGCTCCCCGCCCAGACGATGAGCCAGCGCGGCAGCGGGGGGATGAAACGCAGCAGCACCCAGTCCGCCCGCGACAAGAATGAGCGCCAGCATCGCGGGCGAGCGCGCCAGGCCTATGAGGCTGAGGAGCGTGACGGCTACGACGGGCCCGGCCATCACGAGAAGCCGTGGTCTCCAGCGATCGGCCAGCCGTCCGAATCCTACCTGCGCCACCGATGCGGCAATCTGAAACAGCATCGTCAGCGTGCCGGCTGCGGCCAGCGAAAGGTCCAGCCTCGGAATCAGGAGCGGCAGGAGCGGCGCGTAGATGTTTCCATAACCGTCCACCATCATGTGAGCGCTGGCCATCAACAGGACGGTGGGATGCAATCTCGACCGCACGTCAGCGTCTTCGTCCGAACCGCGCTAACACCCGGCGCATGGCGTCGTCGAGCTCTTCGATACGGAACACGCGCGCCGCCACCGCGAGCGTGATGATGCCTGCCCCGATCGAGGTGAAGACGCCGACGAACCGTCCCCAGAAGCCGTGGAGTGGGACCGTCGTCGAAAGCCAGTTCGAAGTGAACCACACGACGATACCCATCACGGCGGAGGCCATGACGATTCGAAAGGCTGAGTCTGCGACCCGTCGTCCGTCCAGACCGCCGAGGCGCCGACTGAGCAGACCGAGCAGCACCGCTGCGTTCAGGACGGCGGCTATCGCGGTCCCAAGTGCCAATCCGCGGAAACCGAGTACCCGTACGAGGTACAGGTTGAGGAACAGGTTGGTCGCCACGGAGCCGACGCTCACGAGAACGGGGGTTCGGCTGTCGCGCATGGAGTAGAACGTGGGCGACGCGATTTTCACGGCCGAGTACCCGAGCAGCCCCGGCGCGTACAACATCAGGGCCGCGGCGGTGTTCACTGAATCGCGCGGCAGGAAATTGTAGCGCTCGTAGATCAGCTCGACGATCGGCTGCGAGAGGACCATCAGGCCGACCGTCGCCGGGATGTTGAGCATGAGCATCATGCGGAGCCCGTTGGAGACGATCCGCCTGACGGCCGCCCGATCTTCGTCGTCTGAATGACGGGAGATGTCCGGGAGCGACGCCATCGCAATGGACACGCCGAATACGCCGATCGGCAGGTACATGAGCCTGAACGCGTAGCCCAGCCAGGAGACGGCTCCCTGTTCCTGAGTCGTGGCGAGATAGGTATTGACGAACACATTGATCTGGACCGCGGCAAGTCCCAGGGTTCCCGGGCCCATCAACTTGAGGATCTCCAGCATGTCCGGATCCTTGAAGTCGAGCACCGGCTGATAGCGGAAGCCTTCGCGATGGAGCGAGGGCCATTGCAGTGCGATCTGTCCGAGCCCTCCGAGCAGCGTGCCGATGGCGATACCGGCGATCGGCGGAAGACCGACGGCCGGCATCAAGGGCACGATCGCCACGGCGCTCAGAATCGTGGCGATGTTGAACATGGCGGGCGACAACGCGGGAATGAAGAAGCGCTGCAGGGAGTTCAGCATGCCCATCATCGCGACCGCGACCGCGACAGTCGTCAGGAAGGGCAGCATGATTCGCGTCAGGTCGGCCGTGAGCTGCAGCTTCCCGGGAACGGCGGCGAATTCCTCTCCCGCGATGGCTCGCGTGATCGGGTCCGCGAACAGGATGCCCAGGACGACCAGCACGCCCGTGACGAGGAGCAGCGTGTTGATGACGAGATTGCCCAGCCGCCATGCCGACGCGCGCCCGCGCGCCATCAGCGTGCGCGTGAAGGTCGGGACGAAGGCCGCCGTCATGGCGCCCTCCGCGAACAGATCCCGCACCAGGTTCGGGATCCTGAACGCGACGTTGTAGGCGTCCATCGCCGGCCCGGCGCTCGCGCCGAACATCCCCGCCAGCACGATCTCGCGGGCAACGCCCAGCAGCCGGCTCGCGGTGGTCGCGATGCCGATGAGCCCGGCGGAGCGGGCGACACCTGCATTCAATCTGCCCATCGGCGCGGGCGCAGTTCCGCTCATGCCGGCTGTGCTCGGAGGACCATTGAAGGCGTTCAGCGTACCACAGCGGATTAGCGTGAGTGATCGGGGCACCCAGGCGTCCGCTTGCGGACGAATCGGACACCTGGCGTTCCGAAAGTGCAACGCGAAGTACAAAAAAAGGCTCCTGTTGTTCACAGGAGCCTCAATGGAGGATGGATGAGAGGCTTGTGCGTGCCTTTCAAAGGTATTAGACGCCGGCGCGAGAAAAAGGTTTGGTGCTTCGATCAGCCTGCACCGAGTCTCCGCCGCACGGCTTCGTTGATCGTTCTCCCATCCACAGCCCGGCCCGCAAAGCGGCTCATCACAGCTTTCATCACGCGGCCGAGGTCTTTCGCAGAGCTCGCGCCCGTTTCGGCGATCGCCGCATCGACCGCGCGATCGATGTCGGCGGGATCAACCGGTGGCGGCAGGTACGCTTCCAGCGTGACGATCTCTGCCGCTTCCTTGTCGGCCAGGTCGGCCCGGCCGCCCGCACGAAACTGCTCGATCGAGTCACGGCGCTGTTTGATGAGCGAGGCGATCACCAGCTGTGCCTCGGCGTCCTCCAAGGCTCTGCCGCGTTGAACCTCGGTGTTCACCAGAGCTGCCTTGGCCATACGAAGCGGAGCCAGGCGACCCTGATCGCGCGAACGCATCGCGGCGGCAATGTCGGCGCTGATTCGTTCCATCAGACTCATGTTGGCGTTCATCCTTTCGGGCGCGGGCCGCGGGGCGCGGGGCGCGGG
>Ga0268386_10004554_pt1 | contig 10219 bp, 10 predicted proteins | sample RVTome_15_FD_200260 | JGI IMG/M metagenome (GOLD analysis project Ga0268386, IMG submission 200260) | Soil microbial communities from uranium-contaminated site in the Upper Colorado River Basin, Wyoming, United States - RVT150D86... ... | reverse complement strand
GCAGATGCCGGCGCCACGGCGCGAGCAGGAGGAGGAGCTCGAGCGCCTCGCCCAGGAGACGGCGCGGTGGTGGATCGCCGCCCGGGACGGGTGGCAGGGGCTCCGCGAGCGCCGCGTCACCTTCGCCGACGCCGCCCACGACTATCTCGAGCGCTTTCCCTATCTGCTGAGCGTGCCCCTGCCGAAGAGCGCCGAGTACGAGGGCGGGAGGCTCGCCGAGGGCTACTCGCTGCTGCTCGCCCACATCGACAAGCAGGAGCAGGGCTTCGTGAAGGAGGCGCTGACACGCCTCAACCCGCAGCTCGGCACGCGCGACAAGGACCAGGCCTACCCGCTCGGGCAGGAGCTCTACCTCTACATCGTCGCCGAGGGCCGCCTCTACAAGACCTACCCGGACTTCGTCCGAGAGGTGGTGGCCCACGCCGTGCCCAAGCCCGGCGCGTGGGTGCAGGGCGGCATCGTGGATGCCGACGATGAGACACGCCTGTTCATGCGCGCCGAGCAGCCGGGCAGCCAGGAGGAGCAGACTCGGACGCTCACGGACCCCCAGGAGCGGCTGGGTCCACACCTGTTCCGCGTGACGCTGGGACCGCTCACGACCCGGTTCTTCACGCTGCGGCTGGCCGGCGATGCGCTCGACGATCCGCCCAACGTGGAGATCAAGCTCAAGGAGAACGAGGCGCCCACCGACCACGCGTGGCTGGTCACGCTGCCCGCCCTCGAGAGCGCGCAGATCCCGGCGCCGCGCAAGCATCGCACCGGGGGCACGACGCTGGAGGAGCTCGGCAAGCAGTTCAGCGGGGTGTGGATAGGCCTGTTCAATGCCGACCCCAGCCACGACCGTGACTACGAGCTGTCGATCATCCTGCGCCGCAAACGAGCCACCGTGGGCGACCCCGACACCAAGCCCCCGCCCGGCCCCGAGCGCTTCTTCGCCAAGAAGGCTTGAATCGACGGAGGCTTCGCCGCCCTGTCCGGACGCTCAGCGCTTCCCGGCGTCGGTGAGGACCTGACGGAAGGCGCGGTAGAATTCGACGTGGTCGGTGATGCCTTTCCGCAGGATGGCGGGAAGGTGGGGGAGGTCGTTGACGTTGACGACGACGTTGACGCTGCGGGCGAAGGCCATCGCGTTGTCGAAGGTCTTGAACTGGCGTCCCACCAGGACGACGAACGACCAGCGGCGTTGCGACATCGGCAACAGCCGGAGGGCGGCGAGCACCGGGTTGTCGAGCGGGGTGGAGCCCTGGTACTGCTCGTCGATGATGATCACCTCGTAGACGTCCCGCCGGGTCCGCTCGATCGCCTCGTCGGTGTTCTTGACGGCGAGCATGGTGAAGCCGATCTGCTCGAGCGCGGCCTGCATGACGGCCTGGCGCTCGGGCGCGTCCTCGCAGACGAGCGCCAGCCGAGCCTCGAACGTCTCCGGGGCCGCCGATCGCTCGGCGCTCACTTCTTCCTCGCGCCGAACACCGAGCGGTTGTATTCGCTGTCCAGCTTCAGGCCCTCGACGTCCGTCGTCTTCTCGCCGCGCTTCTGCTTGATGGTATCGATCCCACGCTGGACCACCGCCTTGCGCGTGGCGTAGTTCACCGCGGTGTCCTCGGTGACCAGCCCGTACTCGTACGCGTGGAGCAGCGACTGGTCGAAGGTCATCATGCCGAATGGCTCGCCGACCTCCTGGATGTCGTAGAAGGTCTTGCCCTCCTGCTCGCCCTGGAGGATCAGCTCGTTGGAGCGGATGGTGTTGGCGAGAATGTCGTGCACCGCCCAGCGCCCGCCGCCCACCTTCGGCACCAGGCGCTGACCCACGATCCACCGGAGGATGTCGGCCAGCCGCTGGCGAATCTGCTTCTCCTCGTCCTTGTCGAACATGCCGATGACGCGGTTGATGGCCTGGCCCGCGTTGACCGTATGCAGGGTGGACATCACGAGGTGGCCCGTCTCCGAGGCCTTGAGCGCCAGCTCGGCCGTTTCCCGGTCCCGCATCTCGCCGACCAGGATGATCTTCGGCGCCTGCCGCAGCGCCGCCCGCAGGCCGTTGGCGAAGGTGTCGTAGTCCAGCCCGAGCTCGCGCTGGTTGAACGTCGCCTTGCGGTTGGGGTGCACGTACTCGACCGGGTCCTCCAGCGTCACGACATGGACCGACTTGGTGGCGTTGATCTCGTTGAGCAGCGCCGCCAGCGAGGTCGTCTTGCCGGAGCCGGTGGCGCCGGTCACGAGGATGAGCCCATTGCGCTCGCTCGGCATCTTCTTGAATGCGTCCGGCAGCTTGAGCCCCTCGATGGTCGGGATGTTGGTCTCGAGCTTCCGGAGGACCGCCGAGATGTTGCCCCGCTGCGAGAAGATGTTGACGCGGAAGCGCGCCTTGCCGGGCAGGTAGTAGGACGAGTCGCAGGAGCCGGTCGTCACGAGCATCTCGGTGAGCCGGCGGTCGCCGTTGATGAGGTTCAGCGCGAAGATCTCGGCCTGGAACGGCGACAGGCTCTCGATCGGCGGGTCCACCGGCACCGCGACCAGCTCGCCGGCCGACTCCACCTGGAGCGGGCGGTCGACGGTGATGTTGAGGTCGGACACGTTGTCGTGCGACTCGAGCATCGCTCCCAGGAGGTCGTCGATCTCCGATTTGCGCATGGCCGGGCCTCCTACTGGTTCAGCTCATCGGGCGGCGTCTTCAGCAGGGGCTTGAACTTCGCCTTGTCGATGCACTTGTCGTAGGCCTCGTCGGGGCTGATCCAGCCCTTCTGCAGCACGCCCATGATGGCATCGTCGAGAGTCTGCATGCCGAACTGCTTGCCGGTCTGGATCGCCGAGGGGATCTGCACGGTCTTGCCCTCGCGGATCAGGTTGCCGATGGCCGCGGTGCAGACCAGGATCTCCAGTGCCGCGCACCGGCCCTTCTTGTCCACGCGCTTGAACAGGTTCTGGGCCACGACGACCTTGAGGCCGGTCGAGAGGCCGTTGCGCACCTGGGCCTGCTCCTCGGCCGGGAACACCTCGATCACGCGGTCGATCGTCTTGGCCGCGCTCGTGGTGTGCAGCGTGCCGAAGACCAGGTGACCGGTGTTGGCGGCCTCCAGAGCCAGGCGGATCGTCTCCAGGTCGCGCATCTCACCGACCAGGACGATGTCGGGATCCTCGCGGAGCGCGCCGCGGAGCGCGGCGCCGAACGAGCGCGTGTGGACGCCCACCTCGCGGTGATTGATCAGGCAGCCCTGGGGCTCGTGCACGAACTCGATCGGGTCCTCGATGGTGATGATGTGGTCCTTGCGGTGCTTGTTGGCGTGGTCGATGACGGCGGCCAGCGTGGTGGATTTGCCCGAGCCGGTCGGCCCCGTGACCAGCACGAGACCCTTGTGGAGCATCGCCGATTTCTTCAGGATGGGCGGCAGCCCCAGCTCGTCGGCGGTGAGGATCTTGGTCGGGATCTGGCGGAAGACGGCGCCGCAGCCGTACTTCTGCATGAAGTAGTTGGCCCGGAACCGGGCAACGTTGGGGATCTCGTAGCCGAAGTCGACGTCGCCCGTCTCCTCGAAGGTCTTGATCTTCTGCTCGGGAGCGATCTCGTACAGCATCTGCCGGAGGGTCTCGTCGTCCAGCGGGTCGTACTTCACGCGCTCCAGCTCGCCGTGCACGCGGAGGATGGGAGGCTGTCCGGACACGATGTGCAGGTCCGAGGCGCCCGTGTCGAACATCAACTTGAAGAAGGCGTCGAGCTTGGCCATGCGTCGAGCTCCCTATCCGGAGACGCGCCCCCTGCAGGGCTGTTGGACGTTCGGCGGTTTCGCCGAGGGCTGACGGAGGTACAACCGAGCCTAGCGGTTCGGTTCAAGCCAAGTCAAGAAACTCACGGAGATCGTGACGTATCGCGGACCGTCGCCCCGGCCCCGCGCGGCGTCGCGGGACCGCGGCGCCGCCTCGGGCTCCCCCGCCCGGGCGCCGTGACGAGCCGTAGACCCGATCCCCGGACGCCCCGGCCACTACGGGGGTCCGGGGACCCTATCGTGGCCCCCCGTCGTCGAGGACGGCGGTCCGGACGAACGACGGTTGCTGATAGAGCCTGTCCGCCAGCACCGTGACCAGGGGCGTCAGCTCGAACAGATCGGTGTAGCGCGCGTGGAGGACGAAGGCCCGCTCGACCAGCCGGACCGCTTCCTGGACGTCGGGGAGCGCTGCGGCCGGCCGCCCCGCCCGCCAGGCGTGCAGCCGGGCGGCGAGCTTCATGAACGAGTAGAGAGCGAGCAGGGTCTGGTAGCCGCGGAAGATCCCGTGCATCGGGATGAGCGTCTTGCGGAAGATCACGTGGCGCCAGTACTCACGCAGGAACGCGTCGATCCCGGGGGCGCCCCCGACTGCTGGCACGTGAACACGACGTCGTCGGGCAGCAGCAGCGGAGGGTCCGCGGCACTCGTCATCGTGCGGTACTCTGCGCGTAGAGGCGGACGGAGGTCAAGCAAACGCCGTGACAGAGCCCGTCGTGGTGGAGGCCGGAGCCGGAGGACTCCCGCGCGCGCGCGTGAGTGGCGCCCGCGCCGACGCCGAGCTGTACCTGCAGGGCGGGCATCTGACCCGGTGGCAGCCGCACGGCGCCGCGCCCGTCCTCTTCCTGTCCGAGCGGGCCGCCTATGCCCCCGGCAAGGCCATTCGCGGCGGCGTTCCGGTGATCTTCCCCTGGTTCGGCCCCCACGCGACGGATCGGAAGGCGCCGATGCACGGCTTCGCCCGCGTCTGTCCATGGCGGCTGGTGAGCAGCGGCCCCCGGGCCGAGGGCGCCGTCGGGCTCGAGCTCGCCCTGGACGACGACGCCTCGACGCGGCGGCTGTGGCCGCGGGCGTTCACCCTCCGCTACCGCGTGACCGTGGGCGACGCTCTGCACCTGGCGCTCGAGGTGGTCAACGTCTCGCCCGACCCGGTCACCTTCGAGGCGGCGCTGCACACCTACCTGTCGGTGGGCGACGTCGAGGCCGTCACCGTCAGCGGCCTGGAGCACACGCCGTACATCGACAAGGTCGATGCCCTCGCGCGCAAGCGCCACGGCGCCGGACCGTTGCGACTCAGCGGCGAGACCGACCGGGTGTTCCTCGGCACGCGCGCCCGCTGCGTCGTCGACGACCGCGTCCTGGGCCGCCGGCTCATCGTCGACAAGACGGGCTCGGCCACGACCGTCGTCTGGAATCCGTGGGCGGCCAAGGCCCGGGAGATCGCCGACCTCGAGCCCGACGGCTGGCGCCGCATGCTCTGCGTGGAGACGGCCAACGCCGCCGACGACGCGGTGACCCTGCCGGCGGGTGGACGCCACGTGATGACGGCGACGATCCACGTGGAGACCGGCGCGTGATCCTCCGGCGCCACCGCGCCACCCTCGACGCGCTGCGGCGGCTGCACGAGGCTGCGGGGGAGCTCGCCGCCGCCGCAGCCAGCGCCGGCACACGCGTCCCTGATCCGGCCGCCCACGAGCCGGGCGCCGGGCTGTCCTCGGGGGGTAGAATCAGCGGACACGTGGCGCGGGTCGTCGCGGAGCCGGGGGAGGCGCGATGAGCGTGGGCGGGCTCGACTGGGAGGCGCTGGGCGACGAGGCGGTCGACCTGTTGCGCCGGTATCTGGCGATCGACACGACGAATCCGCCCGGCAACGAAGCGGACGGCGCGCGCTTCCTGTCCGAGGTGCTGGCGGCCCACGACCTCCCCAGCGAGATCGTCGAGTCGGCACCCCGGCGCGCCAACCTGGTCGCGAGGCTGGCCGGCGACGGATCGCTGGGCGGAATCGTGCTGCACCACCACATCGACGTCGTCTACGCCGACCGTCGCTACTGGTCGGTCGACCCGTTCGGCGCCGTGATCAAGGACGGTTACCTCTACGGTCGCGGCGCGCTCGACATGAAGTCGACCGGGATCGTGCAGCTCGCCGCCGTGCTGGCGCTGAAGCGGGCGCGGGTGCCGCTCAAGCGCGACCTGATCTTCCTGGCCACCGCCGACGAGGAGGCGGGCAGCGCGTACGGCGCGCGCTTCGTCGCCGCGCAGCGGCGGCACTGGCTGGCCGGGGCCGAATACGCGCTCTCCGAGCTGGCCGGCATCGAGCACGGCGCCGGCTATCGGGCGCCGCTCGGTGTCATCGTGATCTCGGAGAAGACGGGGCTGCCCCTCAAGCTCACGGCGCGCGGCGAGCCCGGCCACGGCTCGATGCCGTGGCCCGACACCGCTCCGCACCGTCTGGTGCGGGCGCTCGACCGCCTGCTCACCGCCGAGCGGCCGACGCGGGTGCTGCCGGAGGTGCAAGAGTACTTCCGCCGGGTGGCCGAGGTGCTGCCGGCCGGCGGCGGCGAGGGCTACAACGACCTCGAGCGCTCGCTGCGGGAGCCGGCCTTCCGCGCCCGCTTCCTGGCCGACCGCTACCGCGCGGCCACCGTGCGGACCACGTTTGCCGTGAACATGCTGCGGGGCAGCGAGAAGCTCAACGTGATCCCGCCCGAGGCGGTGGCGGACGTCGACTGCCGCATGCTGGCCGGTGACGATCCCCAGGAGATCCTCGGCTGGGTCCGCCGGGTGATCGCCGACGACGGCATCGAGATCACGACCGTACGGGAGCCGAAGGTCCCCAACCTGTCGCCGCCCGACACCGAGCTGTACAAGGCGCTGGCCGATGCGATGCGCCGTCGCGCGCCAGGGGTCGTCGTGGCCCCCGCGCTCATGGTCGGGTTCACCGACAACTGGGTCTTCCGCGGCCTGGGGCTGCACGGTTACGGCTGGAGCCCGTTCGTGCTCGACGAGGACGGGTTCATGCGGATCCACGGCAACGACGAGCGCATCTCGCTCGACAACGTGCGCGCCGGCGCCCGCGCCTACACCGAGCTGCTCCTCGCCGTCGCCGCCGCCTGAGCGTGCCGCGCGCCGCCCTCACCATCCGGCCGGGCACCCCGCGGGACGCGGCCACGATCACCGCCCTGATTCACGGCCTCGCCGATTACGAGCGCCTCCCGCGGCGGACTACCACGGACGCCATCCGCCGTCACGGCTTCGGGCGGCGCCGGCGACACTTCGAGACGCTGATCTGCCGTCTCGGCGGCCGCCCGATCGGCATGGCGCTCTACACGTTCACCTACTCCACGTTCCTGGCGCAGCCGACCCTCTGGCTCGAGGACCTGTTCGTGCAACCCGAGGCGCGCGGACGGGGCGCGGGGCTGGCCTTGCTACGGGCGCTGGCGCGAATCGCCGTGCGGCGCGGGTGCGGGCGGATGGAATGGACCGTGCTCGACTGGAACCGGCCGGCGATCCGGTTCTACCGGGCGCTCGACGCGGAGCTGCAGCGCGAATGGATCCTCACCCGGCTGACGGGCGAACCGCTGGTCCGGCTGGCCGGCGTCAGTCCCCGCCCGGGGTCCGCTCGAGCGCGGCCGCCGTCTCGGCCGCGCACTGCCGCGCGGGCTTCTAGGGGAGCGGGCCCTCGATGGCGGTGATCGTCCAGCCAGCGGGGACCAGCGCCGTGTGGATCACGACGCTCTTCGAGAGCGCCGTCTGGGCCTCGTCCCGGATCGTCACCCGGAACTGGTGCCAGGTGTGGGTCGCGTCGATCGGCGCAGCCCGCTCCCAGCAGCCCGTCTCGACGAGACGGTAGTCGAGCAGGGTGACCGCACGGGACCGGTCGCGCCAGGCGCCGTCGGCCTGGGCGTTGCGCCAGCCGGCGTCGCCGGCGTCGCCGCGCAGCCAGGCGTCGAGGGCCGCGCTGGCGACGGGGGCGCCGAGATCGGCGCCGGCGCGCGCGGGGCAGGCGGTGCGGCCGAGCGTGACCCGGGTCACGGGCCACAACAGCGTGGCGAGCGCGACCAGTGCGCCGATGGTCCCGAGGGCCAACCGTCTGACCGACCGCCGTGCGCTGGTCAGCATCGCGAATGCCAGGACCACGACGAAGAGCGCAGCGAAGACCCACGTCAGGGGCTGTACGAGCATCTCGAGCCCCGACTCGTCGAGCGCGCGTAGCGATACGACCGCAGCTGGCGCCAGGAGCACGCCAACCCAGACGACCATCCACGGATGCCACCCCCACCAGGCGAACGGGCGCACGACGGGGGGGGCCTTCGGAGGCGATACACCGGGAGTCGGCATGGCGCCCCGATCGATACGCACAGTCGCCGGGCCGCGGCGAGGCTGCCAGCGCGGGATGTCGCGCTCGGGCTCCCAGCGCGGAACGTCCGCGGTCGGCGAGTCCGCCGGCGGCTCCCAGACCGGCAGCTCCCAGCGCGGGGCGTCGTCATCGGACGGACGGGGCATTCATCGACCGTAAAGGCGGCGCCGCCCGAGGGTCAAGTGAATCGTGGCCGCGACGGATCGGCGTGGCGCGGCAGCAGGCAGCCGGAGGAGGGACTACGCGGACGCGAATGTGAACGTGACGGCGTCCCCCAGGACGGGCCGGCGCGGGCCGTCAGGCCTGTGGCGTTCCACACTCCGGACAGAACCTGGCGGGCCTGTCGAGACGTGCGTTGCAGCGGGCGCAGGCCCGCACCTGGGCGGCGCCGCAGTCGGGGCAGAAGCGCGCGCCGGGTGGCACCGGCCTGGCGCAACGCCCGCACACGCCCGGCCCAGGCGCCGGGGGTCCGACGCCGGAGGCGCCCGGGGCCTGGCCGCCGCCGGGCGGCGTCGTCGCCTGGCTCATGGCCTGGCCCATTGCCTGACCCATGGCGATGCCCGCGCCCAGGCCCGCCCCGGCGCCCGCCACGCCCCCCTGGTTGGCCGCGGCCACCGGGATCGACTGCGCGGTCTGGAACTGCGTGTAGCGGCCCATATCGCCGATCACGCCCATGCCGATGCGCTCGTCGAGGCGCTTCTGCAATCCCTCCGGGAGGGAGACGTTCTGGACCTGGAAACCCTCCAGCCCCAGCCCGAGATCGGCGAACATCGGGCGAAGCTTGTCGGCGACGACCGCACCCAGCTCGACCTGGTTGGCTGCCATGTCGAGGAACGGGATGTTGCTCTCGGCGAAGTGGTCGGTGAGCACCGCCACCACCGAGTTGCGGAGCTGGCCCTCGACGTCGCCGATCGCGTAGGTGTCGCGGCTGCCCGAGACCCTCTGGTAGAAGACGCGCGGCGCGGCGATGCGGACGGTGTAGATGCCGAACGCGCGCAGCCGCACGACCCCGAACTCGCGGTCGCGGATCGTGATCGGATTCGAGGTACCCCACTTCTGGTTCAATCGCAGCCGCGTCGAGAAGAAGTAGACGTCACTCTTGAACGGCGACTCGAAGAGCTTGTCCCAGTGGGCGAGATCGGTCAGCAGCGGGACGTTCTGCGTCTTGATCGTGTGCTGCCCGGGCCCGAAGAGATCGGCCGGCTTGCCCTGGTGCACGAACAGCGCGGCCTGCGTCTCCCGCACCGTGAGCTGGGCGCCCTGCTGGATCTCCATGTCGCGCATGGGGAAGCGCCAGGCGAGGACCTCGTCACCATCCTCCGTCCACTGGATGATATCGATGAACTGCTTCCTGACGAAGTCGAGCAAGCCCATGACGCCCTCCGTGAACGGATCGGCCTTCGACCACTCTAGGTGGCCGGTCAGACGAGTGTCAAGGAACAGGGAGCGGGCGGCGCGCAGCCGGCAGCGCCGTCACCGGCCGGGGATCAGAGCGGACGGATCACGCGCTCCCTACGGCCGGGGATCAGCCGGTTGACCGCTCACGGACGCGTGCTGTACGATGCGCCTCCATGAAAAAGCGTCCTGCGAAGAGGAAGACCGCCGCCAAGCCTGGCGCGGCGAAGAAGAAGACCAGCACCGCCAGGGCGAAGAAGCCAGCGGCGAGGACGGTAGGGGCTGCCACCGCGAAGGCGCCCCCCTACACGCCGGCCCCCCTCAAGGGTGATGGCTGGCCGCCGTTCCGGTACCCGCTCCAGTAGTCCCGGCCCGCCAGGGTCCGCGGGCACGCGTGCTGCGGCGGCTCGGTCTCGTGCTGGGCCTCCTGGTCGCCGCGTTCCCCTCCGCGGTGAGCGCGGAAGACCGCCCGCTCCGCCTGGTGACGTTCAACGTCTTGCACGGCGGGCCGTGGTCGGGCATCACCGGCAACGACCGCCACCTGGAGCGCCGGCTGACCATGATCGTCGAGGGCCTGCGGGTGCTCGACCCCGACGTGGTGGCCCTCCAGGAATCCGCGATCACCCGCCGGCACGGTGACGTTGCCGGCCGGATCGCCCAGGCCCTCGGCCTCCACCACGTCCACGCCCGGGCCACCGAGCGGGTCTTC
>Ga0268386_10004552_pt1 | contig 10222 bp, 7 predicted proteins | sample RVTome_15_FD_200260 | JGI IMG/M metagenome (GOLD analysis project Ga0268386, IMG submission 200260) | Soil microbial communities from uranium-contaminated site in the Upper Colorado River Basin, Wyoming, United States - RVT150D86... ... | reverse complement strand
TGAGTGTGGGTGTGGGTGGGTGTGTGATGGTTGAATAACCTTCAAATAATCACTAACTCACTAACTCACTAACTCACTAACTCACTAACTCACTATTAATCAATTGAAAGCCAATCTCCAGAGAAGAGTCCAAAGGTACGGGTGGGACCGGGCTTCACGGTATTATGAAAATTCATGGCAGCGCCAGTTACGGCCAGCGCATGATCTATTATTGGTATTTTCCGCCTGTAAAGAAGGGGAACAGGTACTGGATATTGCAGCGGGTACCGGCCTGGTTACCTTCAGACTGGCGGAACAGGTGGGGAAACGGGGGCATGTACTGGGTACCGATATTTCCGAAGAGATGGTTAAACTGGGACGACAAATCGCTGAATCCAGGAAAATAATAAATGTTGAATTCAGGCGAATGGGAGCTGAAGCATTGGAAGTGGACGATAGCACGTTTGATCTGGTAGTGTGTGCATTGGGTATGATGTATGTGCCTGAAATTGATACCGCTTTTAATGAGATGTACAGGGTGCTGAAGGCTGGCGGGCGGGCTTCAGCAGTAGTTTGGGGTCAGCGGAAAAATTGCGGCTGGGCGGAAATCTTTCCCATTGTCGATGCCAGGGTTTCATCGGATGTATGTCCCTTGTTCTTCCAGTTGGGTACCGGTGATCTCTTGAAAAAGTCCTTCGATCAGTCTGGTTTCAGCGATATCGAGGTGAAAAGAATTGAAACCACCCTGGAATATAGCAGTACAGAAGAAGCCTGTGAGGCCGCTTTTTTAGGAGGACCTGTGGCCTTGGCTTATGCCAAATTTAACCCCGTTATGAAGGAGGAAGTAAAAGCAGAATATATTCATTCGATTGAACCGTTCCGTACTGCAGTGGGATACGCCATTCCCGGAGAGTTTGTGGTAGGGGTGGGGTACAAATAAATTGTGCGCAACTTCAATATCAAAAAAGATTTCATTTATTCACTGCATGCTCGCTGATATATGCATCCAGCTGAGATTCCGCAGGGCCGATATAATGAAAACGCTCTGCCCATTCGAAACCATAGGGTGCTCCCACCTCCTTGTCAGAGGGAACGCCTCTTAACCTCTGAGAGTCTATGTCGAATACGAAATGCTTAATATAGTTTCTGTTAGCGCTTTCATCGTTTTCGCCCAGAATCGGAAGTTCTTTGCCCTGTTCTGCCAGTCGCTTTTTTAGTTCAGCCCCGTTGTTTCCTCCTGGACCCTGGGTGACAATAACCAGGTTGGCTTCAACTTTCTGGTCAATGTTCCTGGTAATATCCACTACCCTGTTTATCAATTGTGGGCCCCGGGCAAAATAATAACGTTCCGATACCGCATGGGGCGCAAGGCCTGCATCGAGATGCTCCGGGTAATCGAGGCGGCTGCCTGCCATCCAGCGAGCCGATTCTACCGCACGAGCGGTAATATAGTGGTCGGGGTTCTCTTCGTAGTGTCCCCAGGGGTCATAACTGATAACTGTATCCACTTTAAGCAACCTGAAAAGGAAGATAAGTCGACCGCGTAATTCCTGGATGCTGATATCATCCATGCGATGGTTGCGGTAACCAAGATCATATACTTTTTTTAAACCAAAGACTTCAGCAACCTTGAAATTGTCATTCTCATTATTAAGTATTATTTCTCCAAATGTATCTCCACGTCCTGCATGGTCGTCATTACTGGTCCTTATCAGATATCCGGTATACCCTTCCTCGATCAGCTTGGCTACCGTCCCTCCGGCAAAAATTGGTACATCATCATTGTGCGGCTGAATGGCTGCCAGTACTTTGCCCTGGTGCGGCTGACCCGGTTGAAATCTTTCAACGGTGATTTCCTGTTTTTCCGGTGGCTGTTGCTCTTTATCAAAAGAGGGGGGTGTCAACCCCAGGGCAATGCTGCCGCTCAGGAATGATCGTCTTTCCATCTTTACTGGTTACTATTCACTATTACCTGCACCCTGGTTCTTCTCCAGGTATTGCAACCAGGCGATCTTTCCCCGTAGCTTTTTGCGTTCTTCTACACTGGGCGAGTGTGTGGAGTCGATGGCCATTATTTTGTCATAATAGTTCAGCGAGACCCAATACGCCTTTTGACGATCGCTTATACGGGCTAGGGTAAGCAGTGCTTCGATGTCTTGATCATCAAGTTGAAGCGCCCCATTGGAAAAATAGCGGGCAGAATCAAAATCACGCTTCCGGTAATATACATCTCCCAGTTTGCTGTAGGCTGGTTCATAAGTATCATCCCTGGCAATTACCGTGCGGAAAAGACCTACTGAAGGATCCAACTGACCGGTTTCAGCTTTGGCGATTCCCTTCTTGTAAAGAAAATCAACATCACCAGGGCTTTTAGCCAGGTTTTTATCGATGTAGACCAGGGCGTTGTCGTAGTCTCCCCTGGCTAAATAAATATCTGCCAATGCCTTTGAGGCGCCGGAAGATTCGGGATCCAGGGACAGGCATTTTAGAAGACTCTGTTCGGCTTCTTCTGGCTGGGACATGGCAATTAGGATATTTCCTTTGCGCAAATAGTTACCTGCTATGTCAGGATCTTTTCCCAATGCACTATTGATGTGTTCCAATGCCGTTTCAGGCCGCCTCTGTTTCAGATAAAGATCAGACAGCAACTCATTTAACGCCAGTGTATCCAATCCTAAGCTCTCAGCTTTTTGTGCAGCCTTAAAAGCTGCTTGCATGGAGTCATTTTCTACATATGTCTGGGCCAGGAACAGATGGTATTCCCCCCGGCTGTCATTCATTTCAACGGCTTTGGAGATACTTTCCAGGGCCTCTTTCCGCTTGCCCATGTCCCATAAGATCAGGCCTTTCCGGTAATAGTTGTTGGAAGTTCTGGGGTACTTTTGAGTGGCGATGTTGATGGCTTTTAACTGGTCGCTTCCGTAATCTTCCAGGATTGCCATCTTTTCGGGTTGGTAGCTGTCACATGAAAAAAGTGCAATTAACATCGAGGCGCTAAAAAATACGAACGGTTTCATAGTCGATTCATTATGATAAAAAAATCATTTAAAATTAGGATTTTTTTTTCTCCCATGCAGGTGAATAGCAGTTACTTTTCTGATCCACCCCAAAGTACCGGAGTGCTGAAATAGCACAAGACGGGTTTCAAAGTGTCCGGTTTCAAACATTCTATGACGCCAAAAAATATTTAATGTGCAGATTTTCAGTGGTTTAAAATGTTGGCACGGGCTTTGTTTTTCCTTCGCTGGAGGGAATAAAAATGAAGAAAGTTTGGATTGAATTCAAAAAATCAATGGAAGACCACAGCATGATGATCCAGGTCATTCAGCTGGTATTGATTTTGGCATTATTGATATTATGTGTAACCAAATAAAGAATATCACCCGATATAAGATATAAACCGTGAAACGACTTTTACGTCATACCGCCAGTTACCACTGCCCTGGCCATCTACTGGCTGTAATTCAAATTTTTTTTTGAATCCTTAAACCCGAAGCGCCCGATTGCGTAAGAAACTTTGGGAATGATTAAAGTTTCCAAAGTATAGATGGGAAAAGAGAACATTATTCAGGGAAGTCATGATCTTTTTATGCGTTTCGGCATTAAAAGTGTCACCATGGATGACATTGCTAAACACCTGGCAATTTCCAAAAAAACCATCTACCAGTACTTCAGGGATAAGGACGATTTGGTATTACAGGTTACCAGAACTCATTTGGATCGGGAGAAAGAGGAAATCAAGGCCATTAAAGAGCAAACATCCAATGCGGTTGAAACCCTGATTGAAGAGTCGCTGTGTTTGAGAAAAAATATAACCGATATGAATCCATCGGTGTTATTTGATTTGCGTAAATATCATCAGGAAGCCTGGGCTTTGTACCTTGAATCAAAGCAAAGTGTGTACATCAAGTCGCTCAAACAAACACTGGATAAAGGTATCGTTGAAGGGTATTTTCGGCCTGAGATAGACCCTGAGATCCTGGCGATTCTCAGAGTTGAGCAAATCCAGATGTCTCTGGAAAACCTTATTTATCCCAGGTCCAGGTTTGAATTCAAGCAGGTGCAGCTACAGCTTTTTGATCATTTCCTGAATGGATTGGTGGCTGAAAAAGGAAAAAGACTATTAAAGAAATTTAAGGATCGTCATGTTGAAACTATTGTCAAATAAAAGGTTCTACTGGTGGTTTATTTGTTCCACCATACCGGTTATCAATATCCAGGGACAGGCAGAGGTTGAAGTCTTTAATCTGGATGATTGCCTGAAGTACGGATATGAGAACCAGGCACTGGTGCAAAATGCTAATCTGGACCGGGAGAAGGCCGCTGCACAAATTGGGGAAACCCGTGCCGATGGACTTCCGCAGATTGATGGGAACGCCGATTATTCAAACTACTTCAATTTACAGGAGACGTTTCTGCCAGCGGTGGTCTTTGATTCGAATGCTCCTTTGGATGAATTTATTGCTGTTCCCTTTAGCCAGCAGTACAGCGGTAACGCCAGCATCTCTGCTACCCAGATGTTATTCGATGGGTCATATTTCGTGGGTTTAAATGCAGCCAAAACTTTTAAACAATTATCTGAAAAGGATTATATCAAAAGCAGGCAAGATATCACAGAGTCCATTGCCAAGGCGTTTTATACTGTACTGGTAACCCAGGTGGCACTGGATCTGATAGAAAATAACTACCAACGACTGGACACCCTGCTCACCGAAACTGCCCTGATGCACCAGAATGGATTCGCTGAGAAAATCGATGTTAACCGGATCCGGGTGGAGTTCAACAACACGGTGACACTCAGGTCACGCGCGATAAGAAATTTAGAACAGGCCTACAACCAGTTGAAGTTTCAAATGGGAATGCCATTGTCCCGTAAGTTGGAGCTGGCCGACACCATAGAAGATATTGACTTCGAGCTACCCGAGTATGACCTGGCCGAGTTTAATTACCAGGACCGGGTGGAAGTTAGCCAGCTTGAAATAACCAGATCACTGGCAGAACTGGATATGAAGAACAATAAAGCTCAATACCTACCCACCGTTGATGCATTCGCTACTTTAGGTGCGCTCACCGCTACCAATATACGAAGTGAGGTTACGGATTTTGATGAAAGATGGCCGGACTACGGTATGTTCGGGTTCCGTTTGGAATTGCCGATTTTTGACGGGCTGCGAAAAAGCTACCTGATTCAGCAGAATCGCATCCAGTTGGCACAGATCGATAATGAAATGAGACACCTGAAGCACAGCATAGACCTGGAACAGGAACAGGCGAAAAGAGACTTTGCCAACAGCCTTGAGAATATGAGAGTACAAGAGGAAAATATGAAGCTTGCTTTAGAAGTGTTTCAGGTAACCAACATTAAATACCAGGAGGGAATAGGTTCCAATCTGGAGGTGGTAGACGCGGAATCTGCCTACGAAGAAGCTCAAAGTAATTATTTCAATGCCCTTTATGATGTCCTAATAGCCAAAGTTGATATGGAAAAGGCTTTAGGGATACTTTATAAACACCAATCAGAATGAAACTAACGTACCTTTTCATTTTATTAGTATTATTTACTGCTTGCGGAGGGGAGACCCTTGATGACAAGAAGAAAAAACTGGATCAATTGAAAGCTGAAGTTTCTGAACTGAACAGACAGATCCAACAGTTGGAATCAGATATAGTTCAGAAAGACTCAAATTACCACCAATTATCCAATCAGCACACCCTGATTTCAACCATGGAAGTTCTACCTCAGCCGTTTGAACACAAATTTGAGGTTCGCGCTTCGGTGGCTTCCAGGAAGAATGTCCTGATCAGTGCCGAAACCAGTGGCAGAATCGAAAACATTCATGTCCGGGAAGGAGACCAGGTCCAAAAAGGTCAAATGCTGATTACCCTTGATGCCAGTGTGTTACAAAACTCAGTTGAAGAATTGGAAACTCAGTTGGAGCTGGCCACTATTTTATATGAAAAGCGGGCCCGGCTTTGGAAGCAGAGTGTTGGATCAGAGATCCAGTACCTGGAAGCCAAAAATAATATGGAAACACTGCAGCAAAAGTTGAAGACGGCAAATTCCCAGCTTAGTCAGGCCAGGATAAGAGCGCCATTCAATGGTGTGGTGGATAATATTGATGCCAAGCTGGGTGAAATGGCCATGTTTGGTTCACCTATGATACGGATACTTAGCGTAGACGATATGCACCTGGAAGCTGATGTTTCTGAAAAATATCTTGGAGGATTGAAGAAGGGCGATTCTGTTGATCTTTTCTTTGCTTCGTTTGGTGCTGAAATAAGTTCAGTTATCACTTCAGTAGGACAGGTGATAAATCCCCAAAACCGGACTTTTCAGATACGGATGGCCCTTCCTGATAGTAAAATTCCCTTCAAACCGAACCTGGTGGCAATTGTAAGAATAAAGGATTATTACCGTGAGGATGCTTTGGTAATACCCAGCGAGCTTATACAAAGTGATAACCAGGGAAACTATGTTTATGCAGTGGACAGTGCCAGTGAAGAACTAAAAGCTAAAAAAGTCCATATTTCTTCGGGTAGGTCATACCAGGCTAAAACAGAAGTGCTTCAAGGACTGCAGGCAGGTATGGTAATTATAGACGCTGGTCACCGGGAAGTTACCGACGGGGCCCTGGTTCAGGTGGCAGAACGGGAGTTACTTTAGCAAACATGGGTAAAAAGGATCAAAAAATATACAGGGATTTCTGGTTAACTAACCTGGCACTTGAAAACCGCATCTCGGTGCTGGTGTTAATGGTTCTCATCATAATATTGGGAATCGGCTCATACATCAATTTGCCTAAGGAAAGCTACCCCGAAGTAGAAATACCTACGGTATATGTTGGTACTGTGTACCTGGGAAACTCACCGGTGGACATCGAGAACTTAATCACCCGGCCGCTGGAAAAAGAGATCAACACCATCGATGAAATCGACAATATTCAATCTACTTCAGTACAGGATTACAGTACCATAATAATCGAATTTATTACCGGTACTGAGGTCCAGGAAGCATTACAGAAGGTCAAGGATGCGGTGGATAAAGCTAATCCCGAATTGCCCAATGACCTGGATCGGGATCCTGATGTGTTTGAGCTTAATTTTTCGGAGTTCCCCATGCTCAATATCAACCTGTCGGGGAATTTTAGCACCGAAGAACTTAACGACTATGCGGAGTACCTGGAAGAGGAGATCGAGAAATTTACCGAAGTAAGCAGGGTAGATATCAGGGGGGTTGATGAAAAAGAGGTCAAGATTATGGTCAATCCCCATGAAATGGAGGCCCGTCAGGTGAATTTCGAAGACATCGAGAATGCCATTACCGCAGAAAACGTGACCATATCCGGTGGTAATGTACTTGCCAACGGACAACGAAGGGCGATCAGGATACTTGGTGAATTCCATGATCCAATGCAGTTGGAGAATATCGTGGTAAAGAATGAAGAGCAGAGCATTGTTTACCTGGGTGATATTGCCAGGGTGGAGTTCGACTATAAGGAAAAGGAAAGTTATGCCAGACTTGGAACACACCAGGTAGTGATGGTAGATGTGATCAGAAGGAGTGGAGAGAATCTGCTTATTTTGACCGACAAGCTACACCAGGTCCTGGAAAAGGCCAGGGAAGAAGTGTTTCCGGCAGATCTGGAGGTAGTCATCACCAATGATCAGTCGGTACAGACCAAAATGATGGTCAACAGCCTGGAAAATAACATTATCTCAGGGGTGATCCTGGTGGTAATGGTTTTACTGTTCTTCCTGGGAACACGAAACTCTATTTTCGTGGGTCTGGCCATTCCACTCTCTATGTTTATCACTTTTAACATCCTGAGCGCATTTGGTATCACCATCAATATGATGGTACTGTTCTCCCTGATCATGGCCCTGGGTATGCTGGTTGATAACGGGATTGTGGTGGTGGAAAACGTCTACCGCCTGATGGAACAGGGGATGTCCCCGCTGGCGGCCACAAAAAAAGGGGTAGGAGAAGTGGCCATGCCGGTAATTGCCTCAACGGCCACTACCCTGGCAGCATTCCTGCCCATGGTGTTTTGGCCGGGTATGGTGGGTGAATTCATGGGTATTTTACCGATAACCCTAATTATTACCCTTGGATCTTCCCTGTTTGTGGCCCTGGTGATCAACCCGGTACTTATATCCACTTATATGCGGGTAGGGGGTTCTACCATCGACAAAAAGAAAATGTGGCGTCGGGTACTGGCAATGATATTGATTGGTATAGTGCTTATTGCAGCGGGGTTTTTCGTGAGCAGCACACCGGTGAAAGCCCTGATTATCATTGGTAACCTGTTAAATGTCATGGCTTTGCTTACTCTGTTAAACGTTTACTGGTTGAGCCCTTTATCGGATAAATTTCAAAAATTCTTTCTCCCCTGGTTGGAACAAAAGTACCATAAACTGCTTACTTATGCTTTGCACGGCAGGCGTCCGACTTATTTTCTGGTTGGCACATTTGTGGCATTGATATTTTCGGTGGTGATGATGGGGGTGTTTCAGCCTAACGTGTTGTTCTTCCCAGAAAATGAACCCAAATACGTAAATGTGTTCATTGAGTTCCCGGTAGGTGCTGATATTGAAACCACTGACAGGTTTACCAAAGAGGTAGCCGACCAGGTGATGCAGGTTATTGAACCTAATAACTATATGGTTGAATCGGTTATTTCCAATGTTGGTGAAGGAACGGCCGATCCCAATGACCCCACTGCCATCGGCCAGGCGGAGACTCCCAATAAGAGCCGCATTATGGTCAATTTTGTGGAATTTCAGTACCGCAACGGTAAGAATACCAAGGAGATCATGGATGAAATCCGTGAGGCGGTGCAGGGTTATCCCGGTGTCACCATAACAGTGGATAAAGATGCAGCTGGTCCTCCGGTTGGCAAAGCCATCAGCATTGAAGTATCAGGGGAAGATTATCCTACCTTGATACAGCTTACAGAAAACCTGAAATCCTTTATAACAGAATCCGGAATCGGAGGTATTGAAAAGTTGCGCACTGATCTGGAAGCCGGCAAACCCGAGCTAATAGTAGATATAGATCGTGAAAAAGCCAGAAGGTTTGGACTAAGCACTTATTCGGTTGCTTCTGAATTGAGGACAGCTTTGTTTGGCAAAGAGATTTCTAAATTCAAACAGGGTGAGGATGATTATGAAATTCAGTTAAGACTGGACGACCGGTTTCGCTATGATATTGAGGCTCTGATGAACAAAAGTATTACCTTCAGGGACCAGACAGATGGCAAAATCTACCAGGTACCTATTGCTTCGGTAGCCAGGGCTGAACTTAGTTCCACCTTCGGGTCCATCAAACGAAAAGAGCTCAAACGGGTGGTTACCTTAAGCAGCAATGTATTAAGTGGCTTTAATCCCACCGAGGTTAATAATCTGATAAAGGACTTGTTGAACGACTATCCATTACCTCCGGGATACGGGATAAAGTTTTCCGGTGAACAGGAAAATCAGGCAGAAGAAATGGCATTTCTCAGCCGCGCTTTAATGTTGGCGGTATTCCTGATTTTTCTCATCATAGTCTCACAGTTCAACAAGATATCTGCTCCATTGATCATAATGACTTCAGTGCTGTTCAGCACCATAGGAGTTTTCCTGGGACTGGTTATATTTAATATGGACTTTGTAATCATCATGTGTATGGTGGGCATTATTTCACTGGCCGGAATAGTGGTAAATAACGCCATTGTACTGATCGATTTTATTGAACTGAGTAAAAAGCGTTTGAAAAGAGAACTTGGAACTACCGGTCGCCTGGATAGAGAAGATGCTATCAGGGCCATAGTAACCGCCGGTAAGACCAGGCTGCGTCCGGTAATCTTAACTGCCATTACTACCATATTGGGATTGATACCCCTGGCAGTGGGCATCAATATCGATTTTCTCAGCTTTATGGGTACCTACACTTCAGATTTTTATATAGGAGGCGACAACGTAGTGTTCTGGGGACCTATGTCCTGGACCATTATCTTTGGATTGACTGTTTCAACATTTCTTACCCTGGTTATTGTTCCGGTTATGTACCTATTGACAGAAGGTCTTAACCGCCGACTGGGATTGGGTAACTAATCTAGCCAGATGTCAGACATCCTTACCAAACTTATTATGCTTCTGGGCATCGCTGTGTTCGATGCAGTACTCTTTCTGTTGCTCAGAAAGTCCTTCCCGAAACTGAAAGGGAAGTGGAAGTATTTTAACTGGTTGTACCTTTTTATAT
>Ga0268386_10004551_pt1 | contig 10222 bp, 9 predicted proteins | sample RVTome_15_FD_200260 | JGI IMG/M metagenome (GOLD analysis project Ga0268386, IMG submission 200260) | Soil microbial communities from uranium-contaminated site in the Upper Colorado River Basin, Wyoming, United States - RVT150D86... ... | reverse complement strand
TCGAAGAGGCGGGCATCTCGACGCTCGAGTCGGGCGCGATCGTGGCCGTCGAGCCCGAGCGCATCGTGCACGCCATCGAAGCGACGCCGTTCGCAACCGGGCCTCCCCAGGTCGGGAACGGTGCCCTGGCGCCACCGGCGCCGCTCCCTCCGTTGCCTCTCGCGGCGCCTTCGGGCGTCCGCACCGCGGACTACCTCCAGGGATACCGTGACGCCGTCCTCCACTTGACGACTCCGCCCGAGGCCCTCGCCGCGGAAGCGGGCTTGGCTCCGGCGGCGGTCGTGGACGAGAGCCAGGCCACGTGGGGACTGCAGGCCGTCAAGGCCGTCAACTCGTGTCGGACGGGCCGCGGCATCCGCCTGGCCGTGCTGGACACGGGCTTCGACATCGGCCACGCGGACTTTGCGGGACGCACGATCAGGAGCCAGTCGTTCGTCCCCGGCCAGGAGGTGCAAGATCTCCACGGTCACGGGACTCACTGCATCGGCACCGCGATGGGCCCCAAGTGCCCCCGCGGGGTCGTCCCGCGCTACGGGGTGGCGCACCGGGCCGAGATCTACGCGGGCAAGGTCCTGAGCAACGCCGGCTCCGGCACCGACTCTCAGATTCTCGCGGGCATCAACTGGGCCGTTGCGAACAAGTGCGCGGTGATCTCGATGTCACTGGGGGCACGTGCGCAGGTCGGACAGTCGTTCTCGCAGGTGTTCGAGGCCGTCGCTCTGCGAGCGTCCGAGGCAGGCGCGCTGATCGTCGCCGCGGCCGGGAACGACAGCCGGCGCCCGCTCGTGATCTCGCCGGTCAGCCATCCTGCCAACTGCCCGTCGATCTTGGCGGTGGCCGCACTGGACTCGAGCATGGCGATCGCATCCTTCTCCAACCGCGGGATCAACCCGATCGGTGGTCAGGTCGACGTGGCCGGCCCGGGCGTCGACGTCTTCTCGAGCTGGCCGATGCCCACTCGCTACCGGCGTCTGAACGGGACGAGCATGGCCACGCCGCACACAGCCGGCGTCGCCGCCTTGCTCGCCGAGGCCAACCCGACGGTCCGCGGGGCCGCGCTCAGTCGGCTCCTGACCGCGACTGCGCGCCGGCTGGCGAGCCTGCCCTCGGCCGACGTCGGGGCCGGGATCGTCCAGGCGCCCTGACGGGGGGAGCTGCATGAGCGAGGGATCCGAGCCGACCGGTCCGGTCGAGGTCACCGTGCTCGTCGAGGATGATCGCGTCGCAACAATCGACGTGGTCGTCGCTTCCCTCGCCCGAGCTGGGTTGCATGTGACCGAGACGCTGGAGTCCGTCGGCGCGGTCAGCGGCTCCGTGGACGATCCGGGCTCCATCGACGTCCTCAGGCGAGTCGACGGCGTCGCGTCAGTGGAGATCTCGCGCGCGTTCCAGCTCCCGCACCCGGACGAGCCGGTTCAGTAGGTTAGGCGGCCGTGAGCGCGGTCGTTGCGCATGTGGCCTCGAGCGACGGAACCCGGATCGGGTGCCACCGCAGCGGCACCGGGCCGGCGCTCGTGCTCGTCCACGGGGCGACGGCTGCACACTGGAGCTTCCGGTTCCTCGTGCCGGAGCTGGTCGACCGGTTCACCGTCTACGCCATCGACCGGCGTGGCCGCGGCGAGAGCGGCGACGCCGCCGAGTATGCGATCGAGCGCGAGTTCGAGGACGTGGCCGCGGTCGTCGACTCGCTCGACGGGCCGGTGGACGTCTTCGGGCACTCGTACGGCGCCACGGTCGCGCTCGGGGCGGCGATCCTGGCCGAGAACGTCCGCAGGCTCGTCCTCTACGAGCCCTCGCCGGGTCTCGAAGTCGTGCCCGGCGCGGACCTCGACCGGATAGAGGCTCTGGTCGCCGAAGGCGAGCGGGACGGTGCGCTGACCGAGGCCCTTCACCTGTTCGGCCTGACACCGGAAGAGATCGACCAGCTCCGCGCCTCCCCCACGTGGCACGACCGGGTCGCGGCTGCCAACACGGTCTCGCGCGAGGTTAGGGCCGAGGCGGCCTCCGACGTGGATCCGGCGCGCCTCCATGCGCTCGCGGCTCCCGTGCTGCTTCTCCTTGGCGAGGAAAGCCCGGGCTGGGCGCGCGAGGCGACCGAGCAGATCGCGGCGGCGCTTCCGGACGCGCGAGTCGCCGTCCTCCACGGTCAGGGGCACGTGGCGATCGTGACCGCACCGGGGCTCGTGGCGGCGGAGCTGGCCCGCTTCCTGAGCGGGTAGCGCTCCGCGACCGGCGTACAATCCGCTGACGGTGACTCAGGTCGTCGACGACTCCCTCGAAGCAGGCCGAGACGCCGCGCGGCGTCGTGCCTGGCGCGACGCCTACGAGTTCCTCAGGAGTGCCGACGGGGACGGCAGGCTGACGGCGGACGATCTCGAGAGCCTCGCCGACGCCGCCTGGTGGACCGGTCGCCTCGACGAGGCGATCGGGCTTCGCGAGCGGGCGTATGCCGCGTTCGTGGAGGCGGGGGAGCCGAGGCGCGCCGCGATGGTCACGGTGCCGCTCGCGATGGACTACGGCTTACGCGGGGCCCTCTCGGTATCGGGCGGCTGGATCGCCCGCGGCGAGCGCCTGCTCGCCGACGAGCCCGAAGGCGTGGAGCACGGGCACCTCTCTCTCGTGCGCGGAACGAACCTCCTCGATCTGGGCGAGCTCGAGCGCGCGGGGGAGGCGTTTCACCACGCGCGGGAGCTCGCGGCGCGCTTTGGCGATCGCAGCCTCGAGACGACCGCCCTCGTCTTCGAGGGAGCCATCCGCGTCTGGACCGGGGACGTGGAGCCCGGAATCGCGATTCTCGACGAGGCGACCGCCGCCGCCACCAGCGGGGAGCTCGACCCGCTGGCCACAGGGATCATCTACTGCGTCACGATCGACTCCTGCCAGGCGCTCGGAGACTGCGGTCGGGCGTCGGAGTGGACCGAGGTCGCCAACCGCTGGTGCGACCGCCTCGACGTCACCGGCTTCCCCGGAGCGTGCCGCGTCCACCGAGCCCAGATCCTTCGGCTCCGAGGGGACTGGCCGAAGGCGGAGGAGCAGGCGGTCCAGGCGTGTGAGGAGCTCCACGACTACAACCGCTCCGTGACCGCGGCGGGGTTCTACGAGATCGGCGAGATCAGGCGGCGGCAGGGGGACTTCGCCGCGGCGGAGGAGGCCTATCGCATGGCGGACGAGCTGGGCCGGGACCCGCAGCCGGGACTGGCCCTCCTGCGCCTCGCCCAGGGCAAGGTCGACGCCGCCTCGGCGGCGATCCGCCGGTCGCTGGCCAACGAGCACCTCGACCCGTTGGGTCGCTCTCGCCGCCTGCCCGCCCAGGTCGAGATCGCGCTGGGAGCAGGCGAGATCAAGCGCGCGCGGGAGGCCGCCGAGGAGCTCGAGGCGATCGCCGACCGGTATCGGTTCGACGGCCGCCGGACGCCCGCGTTCGAGGGGGCGGTCCAGCTCGCGTGGGGGCGGATCAAGCTCGCCGAGCACGACTGGGAGGGCGCGGCGACGGCCCTCCGGGACGCGCGGGACACCTGGAACAAGGTCGGAGCCCCGTACGAAACGGCCCAGGCCCGGACGTTCCTCGGCCTCGCCTATCGCGGGGAGGGAGACGAGGACGGCGCGAGAGAGGAGCTCGGCATCGCGCGGACGACCTTCGAACGCCTCGGAGCGGTGCTGGACGAGCAGCGCATGGGCGAGCTGCTCGGTGAGTCTTCGGCTCGGCGTACGTTCATGTTCACCGACATCGTCGACTCGACGAAGCTCGTCGAGGTCCTCGGCGAGGAGAAGTGGCGCAAGCTCCTCGCCTGGCACGACCGGACGCTCCGGGAGCTGATCGAGGAGGCCGGCGGCGAGGTCATCAAACAGACCGGGGACGGGTACTTCGCGGCTTTCCAGTCGCCCGCGGCCGCGCTCGAGGCTGCGGCGGTGATCCAGCGGGCCCTCGACGAGCACGAGCCGCTCGCGCCCGACGTCCGCATCGGCGTGCACACGGGCGGCGCTTTCCAAAAGGAGGACGACGACTACGCCGGCGAGGGCGTGCACATGGCCGCCCGGATCGGCGCGCTCGCCCAGGGCGGCGAGATCCTCGTGAGCCGCGAGAGCCTCGACGGCGGTACGCGCTTCACCCTCTCCGAGCCTCGCTCGGAAGAGCTCAGGGGCTTCGACGGCGAGGTTGAGCTCATCGCGGTCGACTGGCGGTGAGCCACGCGGCCGGGCCAGGAGCGGTCCGTGCCGCGCGCCTGACGGCGCGGGTGTGGCTCGTGCCGGACATGGCTTGGATCGTGCGGTGGGGACGTTGAAGCCGACGACGGTGCTCGAGCGCGCGCCGGAGGTGAAGCTGCGCGTGCTCGCGAGGGGCGACGTAGTGGTCGAGAGCGCGGACGGGGACGTGAGCGGGGGGCCGCATTGCCTGGCCATCCTCGACGCGTTCGCCGAGCCGACGACGCTCGCCACGGCCCTCGAGCGGCTCGGGCCGCGGACCGGGGGCGCCCAGGACTGGATCGACCTGACCGCGGCCGTGGTGCGACTCCACGACGCCGGGGTGCTCAGAGCCGAAGGCGAGCCCGAGCGCGCCTCCGACGAGGTTCTCCGCGGGTCGTTCGACTCGCCCAGCCCGCACGCGGCGATGCTGGAGGACCGCGTCCGGACGTCGGCCTTCCTCGCCGCCATCGCCGAGGTCGTGGGCCCCGAGGACGTCGTGGTCGACATCGGGACGGGAACGAGCGTGCTCGCGGTCGCGGCGGCGCGTGCAGGAGCGCGCCACGTCTATGCCATCGAGGCGACGCCGCTCGCGCACGAGGCGCGGGAGGTCGTCAGGGCCAACGGCCTCGAGGACCGTGTCACGATCGTCGAGGGCTGGTCGACGCGCGTGTCCCTGCCCGAGCGCGCCAACGTGGCCGTCTCCGAGATCCTGGGCAGCGACGCGCTCGAGGAGCGGGTTTTGCCCGTGCTCGCGGACGCTCGGCGACGCCTACTCACGCCGGATGCGCGTCTGATTCCGTCGGCGGTGCGGATCTTCGGCCTACCCGTCTCGGTGCCTGACGACCACCTCGACTCGCTCACGTTCACGCGCACGAACACCGCACGCTGGACCTCGTGGTACGGACTCGACCTCGGGCCGCTGGCCGACTACTCGAGCCGCCGGCGCCAGCGCTACACGGCTCTGATCGACGACGTTCGGCACTGGCCCGCGCGGAGCGAGCCGGTCCTCCTGGCCGAGCTCGACCTGAGTACGCTCGAGACGCCGCAGGTCGACGTCACCGTCACGGCCGTCGCGACCGGTTCCGGCGCGGTCAACGGGGTGGTCGGGTACTTCGAGGCGCAGCTCAGCCCCGGCGTCGTCCTCTCGACGAGCCCGGCGCTCGAGCCGGCGCCGACCTCGTGGGGAGCTCCAATCTGGCTTCTGCCAGAGCCGGCCGAGCTGCGGCGGGAACGAGAATTCTCGCTCCGGTACGTCTATGGAGGCGGGGGCGGCAGCATGCGGCTCTCCACCTGACCGCGCCGCGCTCGTTTTTCGACGAGCACCGTCTACGCTTCGAGCGATGACCATCGAGCCGAGCTCCACGCTGACCAAGAACGAGAGCGTTGCCTTCCGGCGGCTCGCCACGGGGGAAGGCGGCGTCCTCCTGCACCTCGAGTCCGGGGAGTACCACGGAATCAACGAGGTGGGCTGCCTCATCTGGGAGCTCCTGGACGGAGAGCGAACCGTGGCCGCCGTCGCGGTCGACCTGCGAGGCGGCGTCGAGGATCCGCCGGACGACCTCGCGGAGGTCGTGGTCGCCTTCCTGGACGACCTCCGGGAGCGCGACCTGGTTCGATGAGCGGTCGCCGGGACGGCTCGTGCTACGGATTCCGACCCGTCTCCGCCCTGGCCTTCCAGTACCTGCGCGGAGGCGAGGGAGATGACTTCGTCGTCTACGAGCACGATGCCGAGCCGGACGGCGAGGACGGCGTCCTCGTGACCGAGTGGACGCCGATCCCGCACCGCCGGCTGTGGGCTCGTCTCTACGCCGACGGACGGAGGTACAGGCTCTGGGTGGAGGGGTACGGGTCGTTCGCGGTCGACCCGGACGCTCCCAGCGTCGGCCTGCCGACGGGGAGCGACGACGACGTCCGTCGCGAGGAGCGGCTATGGGGCATTCCGGCCATGCTCTGCTTCCTGCGGCGAGGTGACCTGCCCCTGCACGCGGCGGCCGTCGACGTCGGCGGCGAGGCGGTGCTGCTGGCCGCGCCCGGCTACTTCGGAAAGACGACCCTCGCCGCCGGCTTCGACGCCGCGGGATACCGGGTCCTCTCCGAGGACGTCTCCTGCCTGCGATTCACCTCCGAGGAGGCCGCGGTCGTACCCGGACCGGCCATGCTCCGGGTGCGCGAGGACGTCGCCGACCAGCTCGAGCTCCCGCGTGCGAGCGCCGTCGCCCGGAGCGACAATCGCATCCACTTCTCGCTGGACCCCGACCGCCGCGGCGACTCGACACAGGTGCCGCTCCGGGCCGTCGTCCTGCTGCGGAGAAGCGACGAGGGCGTCTCGCTCGAACGGGTCGAGGCGACGGCGGCGCTACGTGACCTGTGGCCCCTGAGCTTCCGGCTTCCCACGGTCGAAGACCGCGCCCGCTGCTTCGACGGCATCACCCGGCTCGCGGCGAGCGTCAGGATCTGGAACCTCGTGCGCCCGCTTCGGATCGACGCCCTCGGCAAGGTCGTCGAGAAGATCGTCTCCGATGCGTGACGCCGAGACAGTCTGGCGGCGCGTCGACGAGCTCATCGACGCCGCTCCCGGGCTCGGTGCTCTCAGGGCCCACCGGATCCAGCTGCTCGCCGGGCGCCGCTGGCGCGAGCTCGGGCGGGAGATCCCCGACGAGCTGCGCGCGGAGGAGCGCCTTGCCGCCCTGCGCGACGCCATCGCTCCCGACCTCCTCGCGCGCGTGCGCGCGGCCACCGACCAGCCGGTCGTCCTCCTGAAGGGGCCCGAGATCGCACGGCGCTACCCCAGCCCGGGGCTCCGCCAGTTCATCGACCTCGACCTCCTCGTCCCGGACGCGGAAGCGTTGCAGCGCGAGCTCTTGTCGGCGGGCTTCGAGCAGACGGAGAACCCCGTCTGGGCCTTCCGCCGTCCGGGCGACGCCGACCTGTTCGCCGACAAGCACCATCTTCACCCCCTCCGCTGGGAGGGCTGGCCGATGCGGCTCGAGATCCACCGCCGCCCGAGCTGGCCGGCGTGGCTTCCGGAGCCGCCGGTGACGGAGCTCCTCGACGCCGCGCAACCCGCCGAGAGCGACGGGATCCTCACGCTTCCCCCGGGCCCCCACGTCCTCGTCCTCGCCGCTCATCTGTGGGTCTCGAACCCGTTCGCCCGCCTGCGGGACGTGCTCGACATCTCGCTGCTCCTGCCCGAGACGGACTCGGCGGAGGTCGACGAGGTCGCCCGTGCCTGGGGCATGAGCCGGTTGTGGGAGACGACGCAGGCGGTCGTGCGCTCGGTGCTACTCGGCGGACCGAGCCCGTCGGCCGAGCGCCTCTGGGCCCGCCACCTGGCCGCGGCCAGAGAGCAGACCGTCTTCGAGGTGCACGCCACCCGCTGGGCGTCGCCGTTCTGGGCGCTGCCGCTGCGGCGCGCGGTCCCGGTGGCTGCCGCGAGCGCCGCGGACGACTTCACGCCCGCCGCGGGCGAGCCCTGGCGCGAGAAGGCCAGGCGGAGCCTGCTCGCGCTGCGGAACCTCCGCACCTCGAAGTCCCGCTACGAGGCCGAGCTCGGCCCGGAGGGGCGGCAGCTGAAGCGGTAGCCGATCGGCTACGACCAGAGGTCGACGAAGGCGTGCACCGCGGCGAGATCCCTGGCCCAGAGGTAGTGCGACAGCGGCATTTGCCCGCGCTCGAGCTCCTCGCCGAGCTTCGCGTAGTCGACTCCGGCGATCCGGTAGTCGTCCTTGCCGACCCACTGCCTCACCGCCGGGTAGTCCACCCCCATCTCCTCGAACCACCGGTCCATGTAGGTCTTGTCGCGGCGGTCGAGGATCTCGTCCGGGACCTCGCCGCGCAGCGCGGTTCGCGCGAACCCCTTCATGCGGTAGTCAGGGAACTTCACCTCAGCCGGCAGGCTCAGGAAGAACTCCCAGAGGTCGACGTCGGCCCACGGCCTGCGGGCGCGGATGCCGTAGAGCGCGTGGGAGTACACGTCGGCTTCGCCGACCGGATCGGCGCCGAAGAACGGAAGCTGAGCCCGCGCCCAGCGGCGCCTGGCAGGAAGGGCGTGCCCCGCGTCGCGCTCCCCGATACGGCGCAGATCGATCCACGGAGGCAGGAACGCGGGAGGGTTGCGAAGAGACTGCCGGGCCTGCACGACCCGGGGGGTTACGGCCTCCGTGAGCTCGGAAAGCAGGAACCGCCGGCCCAGGCCCGCCGCCCGCTGCGACCTCAGCTGGGTCAGCGCGCCGCGAACGTGTCCGCGCCACAGGAGGTGCGAGACGAGGTACGCCCGTACTGCGCTGACCTGCTCCGCGAACTCGCCGCTCAGAATCGTCGTGAAGCCGAGCGCCTGCGCCCGAGCGCAGCGTTCGGCGGTTCCCTCGGGCGACCAGGTCGACCAGGGCCCGTCGAAGAGCCGCAGCCAGAACTGGAGTCGGTCGAGTCGCTGGGGGCCCGGCTCGTACATGTGGAGGGGGAGCCCGAGCCGCTCGGCCACGAGTTCGATGTAGCCGCTCTCGTCGCTCTCGGGAAACGATGGGTAGACGGCGGAAAGCGCCGGGATGGGCCGGTTCCAGCGCTGCGCGTACTCGCGGTTCGCGTAGGCGGCGATCGGCGGAGAGTCGATGCCGCCACTGAGCGACACTGCGTCGCTGCCGGTCAGCGTCCTGGCGACGGCTCGGGCAAAGAGTTCTCGAAACCGGTCGGTCGCCTCCTCCGGGGAGAGCCGTTCGCGTTCGAGGAGGGCCGCCGGATCCCAGTACGGAGACATCCGGACCGAGCCGGGCTCGGCGGTGAGGAGTGTCCCGGCGACGAGGCGGCGTACGCCGCGCAGCGCGCAGATCGTCGGGTCGTCGAGATCGCCGTAGAAGAGCGCCTCGAGCGCGTCGAGGTCCGGCTCCGGCGAGGCGCCGGTGCCGGCGAGCGCCTGCTTCGCCTCCGAAGCGATGTAGACGTCGTCGCCGTCCTCGCGGTGGAACAGCGTCTCGAGGCCCGCATGGTCCCGGAAGGCCCACAGCGTGGTTCCGTCGGAAGCCGCGCAGGCGTACGTTCCGCGCAGCAGCGGGACGGCCCCCTCCGTGCCGAGCGCCCTGAGGCCCGCCAGCACGACGTCTGCCGGCGTCTGCGGCCGATCGAGCGCGAGGCGCGCCGCGAGCTCTTTCCCGTTGTCGAGGACGCCGACGAAGGCGACCACGAGCGCGTCGTCGGTCGCCAGCGTTGCCTCGTTCCGGCCGTCGAGGTCGCTGATGCCGAGCGTGCAGGCGCCAATCGACACGACCGTCGTTCCGTTGCCCCGGTGAGGGGCGGCTGCGAGCATCCGCTCGACCGTGTCGCCGGCCGGGGCGCCCGACCGCGGCAGGACCGCTGCTAGCCCACGCATGCGCGGCGGCGGTCGTCTCTGTGCTGCGCCCTCCTCAGCATCCGCTCATTACGTGGTACAGGCCGGCGAACCGGCCTGCAACCACTGAACGTCTGAAGCGCGTGTCCGCGCCGAGTCGCCTGGCTATGGAGAGCCGCCGCCGCCGTCCTCGGGATGCGAGAGCTCGCAGTTCGAGGTCTCGACGCGGCAGTTTCGGAATCCCTTGTGCGAAACGGGATTCGCGCTCCCGGGTGGGACCGGCATGAACGTGTGCGCACTAATGGACCCGAAGTCCCTTACCTCAGGCCTCTCGAACGAGATCTTCATGCTTGGGCCGCCTCCTTCGTCAACGCGAGTCCCACGAGGGACCCGTTACGTGACATTCTGGCCCTCTCATAGGAGTGTCACAACTAGCCTTCCGTCCAGTCTTTCCACTCGCGTCCGTCGGCGGCCGCCGCCCAGACTCACCGCGGCGCGTAACGGATGGGCCCGTCCGGCGACTGAAACGGCGTCACATCCTCAAGCGACGGCTGATCGTGAGGTATCCGACCGGCGGGTCACCCGCCTGCGGGACGTCGCCGTCGACCGCCTCGTGGCTATTCCAGAACGAACGTGATCTTCAGGTGGACGTGGAAGTGGACGGAGCCGTCCTCGACCACGATCTCCTGGCCGTCGACCCACGCGCCCCTGATGTCG